>Ga0210392_10000559_pt1 | contig 22238 bp, 22 predicted proteins | sample IncBWC30OmetaG_FD_161057 | JGI IMG/M metagenome (GOLD analysis project Ga0210392, IMG submission 161057) | Forest soil microbial communities from Barre Woods Harvard Forest LTER site, Petersham, Massachusetts, United States - Inc-BW-C-30-O ...
CGATATCCAGTACTGCGCCGTGTCGGATACCGGCTGGGACGAACTGCTGGGCCTCGAGCGGCTCATGCGCGAGCAAACCTAGGAGAGCCTCGGCACTGTGATTGTGACCGGTTGGGTAGCGGTCGCTCCTATCCCTCAGGCCATCCCGAACCCGCCAAATTCACGGTGCCGAGGCAGGTCCCGGAGGCACGAAGATGGCAACCCCGTGGCCGGTCTTTTTGTAGATACCTAAGGATCCGCCCACACCCACCCCGACGGCGGAATTCCTGGAAACGGAGTCGGAGCCGACGCCGGATCCCACCGAGCCTGTTTGGCTGTCGGAGAAGCCTTCCAGAATGACGCCGTTTGCCCCCAGTTTGGCCGCCTGTTCCTTGAGTCCGGCAATCACCTTATCGACCGTTTTCTGCCCGCCGGTGGTGAAGGCGCTGCTCTTAGAGGCATTGAGAATGGCGATCTCCTCGAAGGCCGGCGGCGGGCGCGAATAAATCCGCACTTCCGCAGGCGCGATGGGCGGCCGCGCGGCGCCCGTCATTACAATTGAATCCGAAGCGCAAGCCGCCAGACCCAAGGCGGCCCAGCCGCTTACGGCAAGGGAACAGGCCAGGAAACGACTCGCGGTTGATTTTTTGCCACCCATGGTTCACCCCCGGCAGCACAAGGCTGCGTCAATCCCGGAAATTATTGAACTGCAATGGAACGCCGACATCGGCTTTGCGCAGGAAGGCGATGGCTTCTTGCAAGTCGTCACGCTTCTTGCCCGTTATTCTGACCTTGTCGCCCTGGATTTGCGCCTGGACCTTGAGCTTCGAGTCCTTGATCAGGCGCGACACTTTCCGGCCCGCGTCGGCATCGATGCCATGCTTCAATATCACCAGCTGCTTGGCTCTGGCAAGATTGATCTCCGGATCCTTCACTTCCAGGCAGGCGACGTCGATGCCTCGCTTGGCGATGCGAAGCTTGAGGATATCGAGCATTTGCTTGAGCTGAAAATCCGCCGGCGCGATCATGGTCACGGTGGTTTCCTCGAGTTCAAAGGTGGCGTCGGTGCCCTTGAAATCGAAGCGCTGCGTCAGCTCGCGCACCGCTTGGTCGACGGCGTTCGTCAATTCATGCGTATCGATTTCCGATACCACGTCGAAGGATGGCATTTAGGATTCCGCCAGCAACTGATCGAGTGTGGTTTTCACCTCATTGACGAACTGAACGTAGTGATCGCCCGTGGCAGGCCCGGAATAGCCGGTGTGGATCTTGCGGACATTGCCCTTGCGATCGATGAAAATCGTGGTCGGAAAGGCAACGAAGCTCTGCAGCATCGGCAACTTCTTGGCGGCTTCATCCTTGTCCGAGATGCCGGCGATCAGGGTGGTGTATTCAATGCCGTAGTGCTGCCTGAATCGCTGCGTGGCCTCGGCCGCGCGCGGGAAATCGCCGAAGTGCTCGAACATCAGGGAAACGATTTCCAATCCCTTGGCGCGGTAGTCTTGGTAGAGCGGCGCCAAGAATGCCGCCTCGTCATGGCAATTCGGGCACCAGCTCCCCGCGAGCGCCACGATGAGCACCTTGCCGCGAAATTGCGGATCTTGGGACGACACGGTTTTACCCGCGAGGTCGGGGAACGCAAAATCGAAGCGCTTGATACCGGCGCGCATCGCGGTCAGCCCGTACGCATCCGGCAGGTGGGCGCCGGCGTCGCGCCGCGCGGTCCACTTCTCGTGGGAGGCAAGACCTGACCAAAAATCTCCCTCGAGACTGCCGTCCGCCGTCATCTTTGCCTTGTACAAGAACGCATGCGCACCGTCGAAGGTCGACAGATACAGCTCATCGCCCTTGACCTGACCGGCAAGAAAGCGATGATCGCCGGTGGCGGTCAAAAAGGTGCCGCTGACGGCGTCATGCGACTGATTGAACTCGCCGACGGCCACTTCAGGGGCTCCGCTGTCGTCGATGAAGTTCACCGCCCATCGCCCGGACAGATCCGCGTTGTCGGTCGCAGAACTCGCAAAGAAACGATAGCTTTCCCCGAGCGTGGCGTGCAGCGGCACATGCTGATTCTTGTCGCGTAACTTGACCAAGAAAATCTCGCCCTGCAGTTGATCGCCGGTCGCATCGGCGGTGAGAACGTTCTCGTACCCCGGCATGCGTATTTCCAGGTGCGAGCCGGTGATTTTGACTTCGCTCAATAGCAGCCTTTCTTCGCCGTTCACCAGGTAGCCGACCACCCGAGAGTCTTGTTGCGAGAGGTCCAAGCCAAAGGGCAGATCGCCGCCCGGTGTTTGCAGAACGACCCGGTAGCTTCCCAGCTTGACACCCGCGCCTGCATTCGCGCCTGCGCCTGCATTCGCGCTTGCGTCGCTTTGCGCAGTGCCGCGATGACACCCGGCCAGCGTCAGGAAGGGAATGACGATCCACAGTGAAAGGCGCATTGTTTTTGCGGTGAACATGATTTGCCTTGAATGTTTCCCTAACGATACCCGCGTGCCTGCAAAGTGAATAGCTTTGCATACTGGCCATCGGCTGCCATCAGCGATTCGTGGCTGCCGCGCTCGACGATGCGGCCTTCCTCGAGCACCAATATCTGGTCGGTCATGCGCACCGTCGAGAAGCGGTGCGAAATGACGATGGCGATGCGGTTGCGCGTCAGTTCGCGAAAGTGCTCGAAAACCTCCGCTTCCGCGCCGGCATCGATCGCCGCGGTCGGCTCATCCAGCACCAAAATATCGGCTTCACTGCGCATAAAGGCGCGTGCCAGTGCAATTTTTTGCCATTGGCCGCCCGATAACTCCCGCCCGTCCTTGAACCACTTGCCGAGTTGGGTGTGATACCCCCCGGGGAGCTGTTCGACGAATTCGGCGGCCAGCCCCTTGGAGGCGGCGCTGCGCCAGCGAGCTTCGTCGTCGAAGGCGCGCACATCGCCCGCACCGATATTTTCGCCCACCAGCATTTGATAGCGCGCAAAGTCCTGGAAAATAACGCCGATCCGCTGGCGCAGGGTGGTCTCATCCCAGGCCTTGAGGTCGAGGCCATCCAGCATGATCCGGCCGCGAGTGGGCTCGTACAATCGTGTCAGCAATTTGATCAAGGTGGTTTTGCCGGAGCCGTTCTGTCCCACCAAGGCCAAGCTCTCGCCCGGGCGAACATGCAGGTCGATTCCCGACAATGCCGGCGATGTCGCGCCGGGATAGACGAACTCGACATCCTCGAAACGAATGCCGTCCCCAGGATCGGGCCCGACCGACTGGTGTCCGCTGGGGCTGCCCCGGCCGACAGGCTGTTCCAAATATTCGAACAGGTTCGACAGATACAAATTGTCTTCGTACAAGCCGCTGACCGCCGACAGCGCGGCGCTTACCGCGGATTGCCCCTGCCGAAACAACATCAGGTACATGGTCATCTGGCCCACGGTCATGGCGCCCAGCACCGTCTCCGCGGCGATCCACACGTAGCCGCCGTACAAAGAGCCAATTCCCAACAGCCCCAAACCAAACCCCCAGGCGTCGCGCCGCATGGTGAGGTCGCGGTCCTCGCGGTACAGCCGGGTGAAAATATCGCGGTAGCGATCCAGGAATCGGGGTCCTAAATCGAAGAGCTTGACCTCCTTCGCGTAGTCCTCGCGCGCCAGCACCGATTCCAAATAGATTTGCATGCGCGACTCGGGCGCGCGCCAGCGGAACAGCCTGAAGGCCTCGCCCGAGAATTTCGCTTCCGCGAGGAATGCGGGCAAGCCTGCCACGACCAGCAGCACCACCGCCCACGGCGAGAACCGGAACAGCAATCCGCCGAATGAAATCAGCGATACCGCATTCTGGCCCAGCGCAAAGGTTCGCATCACCAGGCTCAAAGGTCTGCTCGAGGCCTCGCGGCGCGCGCGCGTCAATTTATCGTAAAATTCAGAATCCTCGAATTGGGTCAAGTCCAGGGTCAGCGCCTTTTCCAAAATCATGACATTCACGCGCTGGCCCAGTTGCGCGCGAAGCAGCGACTGCGCGAGAGAAATTCCCCGCTGCGCCATCGAGGTGGCGGCCACCAGCAATGCCTCCAGTGCGACGTAACGCACCACGTCGGTCAGCATCGTGGTGCCGGTGCGCCGATGCAGGTCCGCGGCGTGAATGACGGCATCGACAATTTGAGCGCCCACATAGGCGATACCCGCGGGCAGCACGCCCGCTATCAGCGTGAGCAGGGCAAGGCTCACGCTCAGGGTGCGGTTGGTGCTCCACACCAACGCCAGCGCGCGGCTGCTGTAGGCGAAGACGCCCGACAGGTTGCGCCGCCAGCCGCCGCCGTCCCCGAGGCCGTCCGCGGCATGCGGTGAGTTGCCGATGTGCGGCGAGTTGGAAGCTCTCGAGCTGGATTGGGCGCTGATGGAATGTCCCCGCGGTCTATAATAACCGACGCAATAGTCTGGTATGGCGGAGTACTCGTGAAATTCAAGCCCTTGCTCGAGCGATGGAAGAAGCCGGCGGCGCCTGCGAGGACCGCCAAGGAGTATGCGGTGCGCCTGCCGCTTGACGATGCAGCGAGGCTCCACGCCTTGGTTGAGTTATTTCCCGGCCAACCGATCGAAGAAATCATTACCGATTTGCTCGAGGCAGGCCTGGATGAGATCGCGGCGGCCATGCCCTACGAACGGGGCCCGAAAGTGATTTCGCGCGATGATCAGGGCGATCCTGTCTACGAGGACATCGGGCTGACTCCCCGTTTCGTGGAATTGACCCGCAAACACAAGAAGAACCTTGCAACGGCAGGGAAAAAATAGGAACCAGCCGCCTTGACGCTGCACATCCCGTACGGCGATACTGGCCGCATGTCGACCGCACGCATCCTTCGCAACACCTGGTGGTGGCGTCCTCTTTAGGGAGTGGGCTGGTCGTTTAGCTTTTGATCTTTCGTGAACCCAGAACCCATCTCCGCTTGCCAAGTGGTGGTGGGTTTTTTATTGCCCGTGGAATGTGTGGATGAAACCGCCTTTTGACATTGCCGCCGATCTCGATACGCCTGTTTCGGCGTATTTGAAGCTGGCGCCTTTTCGCCCAAGATTCCTGCTCGAAAGTGTCGAGGGGGGCGAGCGGCTGGCGCGCTATTCGTTTATCGGCTTCGGTGAATGTCTCGAAGTGCGGGTGGAGGCAACGGGCGTGACCGTGGGCGGCGTGCATTCGCCGCGGCCGACCACCCGGCAGGAGTTCTTGAACGTCCTGCGCATCGCGTTGACGCGCGCGCCCAGCCCCAACCCAAAAATACCGGGCGTTCCGCTATCGGGCGGACTCGTGGGATACACCGCCTACGACGCGGTGCGCTATTTCGAGCGCGTCACCGGCCGAAGCCTGGATCAAAGCGAAACGCCTCATGCGCACTATGTCGCCCCGCGGTCGCTGTTGGTATTCGATCATCTGACCCGCGGTGTCGCGCTGCTGCATGATGGCAGCGAAGCGGAGCGGCAGAGCCTGCGCCGCGAAGTCATTCGGGCGCTGCGCGGCGCCGTGCCGAGCATACTCGCGCCGGGAAAATTCTCGTCTGCAACTCCCTCCCTGACGCAGGAAGCCCACGCCGTTCGGGTGCGGCGCGCGCAGGAACACATTGCCGCGGGCGATGTCTACCAGCTGGTGCTGGCGTCGCGATTCGAAGGACGCCATAAGATCGCGCCGTTCGAGGTCTACCGCGCGCTGCGGCTTTTGAATCCTTCGCCTTATATGTTTTTTTGCGAACTGGGCGACATCACCGTGGTGGGCTCCTCGCCCGAAGCCCTGGTGAAGTGCCATGGCGGGCACGCGCAACTGCGGCCCATCGCAGGATCCAGGCCGCGCGGCGCGGACGACTCCCTGGACGCCGCGCTGGAAGCGGAGCTGCGCGCAGATCCCAAAGAAAACGCCGAACACGTGATGCTGGTGGATCTCGCGCGCAACGACTTGGGCCGTGTCGCCGTGGCGGGCTCGGTGTCAGTGGATCCTTATCGTGTGATCGAGCGCTACAGCCACATCATGCACATTGTCAGCGGCGTGAAGGGCCGCCTCGCACCGGGGCAAGATGCATTCGACCTGTTCGCGGCGACTTTTCCCGCCGGCACCTTGGTAGGCGCCCCCAAGGTGCGCGCCATGGAACTCATCGATGAACTCGAACCGGTGGGCCGGCAGCTGTATGGCGGCACGGTGGGCTATTTCGGCCAGCGCGGCGACATGGATCAGGCGATCACGATCCGCACCTTGGTGTTTCGCGGCGATACCTACAGTTACCAGGCGGGGGGCGGCATCGTCGCCGACAGTTCCCCGCAAGCTGAGTACGATGAGTTGATGGCGAAGAGCGCCGTGCTGCGGCGCGCGCTCGAACTCGCGGCCGAGGGCCTTTAAGAATGCCTGCCAAAGTATTGCTCATCGATAACTACGATTCGTTCACGTACAACCTGGTGCAGGCGTTTCTGGTGCTGGGGGCCGAAGTGGATGTGTATCGCAACGATGCCATCAGCGTGGAGCAGGCGCTTGCACAGGATCACACGCACCTGGTCATTTCACCCGGACCCGGCACCCCGCGCGATGCGGGAATTTCCATGCGCATGATCGAAGCGTTTGCGGGACGCATTCCGATTTTCGGCGTCTGCCTCGGCCATCAGTCGCTGGTCGAAGTATTCGGCGGCAGAGTGGTCCGAGCGGCGCGCCTGATGCATGGCAAGGTCTCGGCGGTCGCGCACGACGGCAAAGGACTGTATGCCGGTATGCGGCAGGACTTCGAGGCAGGCCGATATCACTCGCTGATCGCCGAGCCGGACAGCATCCCGGCGGTGCTCGAAGTGACATCGCGAACGGCGCAAGGCGAAATCATGGGCGTGCGCCACCGATCACTCGCCATCGAGGGGGTGCAATTTCATCCCGAAAGCGTGCTCACCCCAGACGGCCCGATCCTCATGGGCAATTTCCTCAAATGAACACGCCGCGCCAAATTCTCGAGCACCTTCTGGAGCGGCGCTCCTTGAGCGAAGCGCAGGCCGCATCGTTATTGAAAACACTGACGGCGCCGGATTTCGCACCCGCCATGGCCGGCGCGCTGCTCGCTGCGCTGCGCGCCAAAGGCATAACAGCCGACGAAGTGCGCGGCTTCGCGGGCGCCATGCGCGCGCTGGCCATCAAGCCGGCATTGCCCGCGGCACTCGATGCCATCGACATCGTGGGTACGGGCGGCGATGGCTCCGGAAGCTTGAACCTGTCGACCGGCGCGGCGCTGTTGGCCGCGGCCTGCGGGCTGCCCATCGTCAAGCACGGCAACCGATCGATCTCGAGCCGCAGCGGCAGCGCGGACTTGATCGAAGCCTTAGGGTTTACGCTGCCCCTGGATGAGAATCGCGCGGCAGAATGTTTCGTCGCCACCGGATTTACGTTTCTGTTCGCGCCCTATTTTCATCCGGCGATGAAGGCGCTCGCTCCCATTCGCGCCGCGCTCGGCATTCGCACGGTTTTCAACTTGCTCGGGCCCTTGACCAACCCTGCGGCGCCGCGCTTCTTGCTGGTCGGCGCATACGACGCGCCGACCGCGGAACTGATGGCCGGCACGCTGGCCGGCATGCACATTGAACGCGGCTGGGTGGTGCATGGCGCTTGCGGGTGGGACGAAGCCACGCCGATCGGCGCCTTCGTGGCCTTCGACGTGCGCGACGGGCAAATCACCCGGCTCGAGGTCAATCCCGAGGAATTCGGCATCGCGCGTTGTAGGCCCCAAGACCTGGCGGGCGGCGATGCCAAGACCAACCTCAAGGCATTGATCGACGTGTTCGAGGGTCGCGATCAAGGTCCGCATCTCGACACACTGGTGTTGCAATGCGGACTCGCCCTGATGATCGCCGGACGCGCGCAATCGATTGCGGGCGGCATCGCCCTGGCGCGCGCCGTCGTGGACAGCGGCAAAGCGCTGGCGTGGCTGCAGCGACTGCGTGCTTTCGCGCAGCACTCGGGCGATGCGAAGGCCGCGTCATGAGCGGTTCGTCATGAGCGGTTTTCTCGACGACATGGCGCGCTCGAGCGCCGAGCGCGTGACGCAGGCTCTGCTAAAAGAATCGCTCGATGAATTGCAACGGCGCGCGAAGGCGGCGCCCAAATGCGCACCGCTGCGCCTGTCGAAAGCGGGATTTGATGTCATCGCGGAATTGAAGTTGAGGTCCCCGGCGGCCGGCGCTTTGGGCGAGCCGAGCGGCGCTTGGCTCGAGCGGGTGGTCGACTATGCGCGCGGCGGCGCAGCGGCGGTCTCAGTGTTGACGGAACCGTCGCGCTTCGACGGATCGCTGGAGCACCTGCGGCAGGCGTCACGGGCGCTTGCGCCCTTTGGCGTGCCGTCCATGCGCAAGGACTTTCTGGTCGATCCCTACCAGGTATTGGAGGCGCGCGCCGCCGGCGCAGGCGGCGTGCTGGTGATCGTGAGAATGCTGTCGCGCTCGCAGATGACGCCGCTGCTCGACGCGGCGGCCGAGCATGGAATGTTCGTACTGCTGGAGGCCTTCGACGCCGCCGATCTGGCGGCGGCCCGAGAGCTGCTCGCGTTGCGCGACGGCAATGGCTTGCGCCGCGGCAGCGCCGATAACATCCTCGTCGGCATCAATTGCCGCGATCTACAGACGCTCAAAGTTGTGCCGGAACGATTCGCGGCGCTGGCGCCGCAGCTGCCCGCCGGCCGGCCCGCCGTGGCTGAGAGCGGTGTGGCATCGGCCGCCGATGCCCTGCGCATGATGCGTCTGGGTTATCGCCTGGCGCTGATCGGCACGGCGCTCATGGGCTGCGATGACCCGGCGCAATTGCTTCGCGAAATATTGTCAACGACGCGGACTTGAGAAAGCTAAATGGCTACACTCGGTAGAATGTGGATCAAGATATGCGGAATCACGGGTGCGGATGCGGTCAGCGCGGCAGCGGATGCCAACGTCGACGCCATCGGCTTCGTCTTCGCGCCGAGCCCGCGGCAGGTGACGCCCGGGCAGGCCGCACAACTTGCGGCGCTGGCGCCGCCGGGAATTCTGCGCATCGCCGTGGCACAGCATCCCCTGCAAATGAAAGTTGATGAGATTTGCCGGATTCTCAAACCGGACTATTTTCAAACCGATGTAGAGGATTTGCGGGAGCTGAAAATTCCGTCGCATATCAAGGTATTGCCCGTGGTGCGTTTCGGCCGCAAAACACCCAACCCGCTGCCGGGACGCATGCTGTTCGAAGGTCCCTCGAGCGGCATCGGTGAGCTCGCCGATTGGGGCCGCGCGGCGGAACTTGCGCGGCAGACCGAAGTTATTCTGGCCGGCGGCTTATCGGCGCAAAATGTGGCCGAAGCCATTCAAGCGGTGCGGCCGTTCGGCGTGGACGTGAGCAGCGGCGTGGAGTCGGAGCCCGGCGTGAAGGACCCGGCGAAGATTCACGAGTTCGTGCGGGCGGTGCGCGCCGCCGCCGCGTACCTGGAGAGCGAGTCATGAGTTCACCGCGACGTGCCGCCGCCGCGCCGCCGGCGTTGCCCGATGCCAAGGGACGCTATGGCGCATTCGGGGGCCGTTACGTCCCGGAAACCCTGGTGCCCGCGCTCGATCGGCTGCAGGCCGGCATTGATCGGTATCTGCACCATCCTGACTTTCAAGCCGAGTTCAAACATGAGCTCAAGACCTGGGTGGGCCGCCCCACCGCTCTGTCGCACGCGCCCACATTGAGCAAACGCTGGGGTGCGCAGGTGTGGCTGAAGCGCGAAGATCTTGCGCACACGGGTGCGCATAAAATCAACAATGCAGTCGGTCAAACGCTGCTGGCAAAACGCCTGGGCGCCAAACGCATCATTGCGGAAACCGGCGCGGGACAACATGGCGTCGCCACCGCGGCCGCGGCAGCGCGGCTCGGCATGCCCTGCGTGGTGTACATGGGAGCGGTGGACGTCCTGCGGCAGGCACCCAATGTGGATCGCATGAAATTGCTGGGCGCGACCGTGGTGCCGGTGACGGGCGGGGATCAAACATTGCGCGCGGCCATCGACGAAGCCCTGCGCGATTGGGTGTCCGATCCCGACGGCACGTATTACGTATTGGGATCGGCGGTCGGGCCGCATCCCTATCCGTACCTGGTGCGTGAGCTGCAGTCGGTGATCGGCCGCGAGGCGCGCGCACAAATGCTGGAGGCGGCGGGACGCCTACCCGATGTCGCGGTGGCCTGCGTCGGCGGCGGCTCGAATGCGATCGGACTGTTTCATCCTTTCCTGAGCGATAGCGCCGTGCAATTGCTCGGGGTGGAAGCCGGCGGCCGCGGCGCCGGGCTCGGCGACAACGCGGCATCGCTGACCTTCGGCACGCCCGGCGTTTTGCAAGGCAGCTATACGCTCATTCTGCAGGACGCTTTCGGCCAGGTGCGCGAGACGCACTCGGTATCGGCGGGACTCGATTATTCCGGAGTCGGCCCGGAGCATGCCTACCTCATGCAAAGCGGGCGAGTGACCTACGAGTCGGCAACCGATGCGGAATCCCTGGACGCGCTCGCCGAGTGTGCCAAGCACGAGGGCATCCTGCCGGCCATCGAGAGCGCGCACGCGTTTTTTGGCGCGCGGCGCTTCGCGAAAAAAAATCCGGGGGCGCAAATTCTCATCGGCTGCTCGGGCCGAGGCGACAAGGACATGCCGATTTTGCAGAACACACTGCTGAAAGAACTGCGCTGATGGTCGCCCCCAGCGAGCGCATATCCGCTGCCATTCAAGCCGCGGCGGCGAAGGGACGTCCAGCCTTGGTGGGCTATTTGACCGCCGGGTTCCCCAGCCGCCGTCAATTCAAGGGCAGCCTCGCCGCCGTCGCCGCCGTCTGCGAGGTGGTCGAGATCGGTGTTCCCTTCACCGATCCGATGGCGGATGGCACCACCGTACAGCGCGCGAGTTTCGCAGCGCTGGCCGACGGCGTGACGCTGCCGTGGATTCTCGATGAGCTCAAGTCGATCGAGCCGCGCCACAGCGCGCCGATTCTCTTGATGAGCTACTTGAATCCGCTGCTCGCGTTCGGAATGGCGGCTCTGCCGCGCGCCGCGCGCGACGCCGGCGTCGCGGGCTTTATCGTGCCGGATCTGCCGTTCGAGGAGAGCGGCGATTTGCACCGCGCGCTCGAAGCCGAAGGATTGGCGTTGGTGCAAATGGTGACGCCGGTGACGCCGCCCGAGCGACTGGCCATGCTCTGCCGCGAAGCCAAGGGATTTGTCTACGCCGTGACCATGACGGGCACCACCGGAAAATCGGCCGACGGCAAGTTCGCCGATGTGCCCACCGATGTGCTCGACTACATGGACCGGGTGAAAGAGCTTTCCAGTGTTCCGGTGTGCGCCGGATTCGGCATCCGTTCCGCCAGGCAGGTCGCTCGGCTCGCGCCGCATGTGGATGGTGTGGTGGTGGGGTCGGCGTTGGTCGAGGCGTTGGAGCGCGGCGAGGACGTGGCCGCATTTTTGAAATCGTTGCGCTAGGACTGCGCTAGGAGAAGCCTTGAAGCGAGTGTTTCGTGCCGCATCCCTTCTGCAGGTCGCCCACGCGCGCAACCTGCTGACGGCTGCCGGGATCGAGAGCGAGCTGCGCAATCAATATTTGGCCGGCGCGCTCGGCGATTTGCCCATGCTGGAAACCTGGCCGCAAATATGGGTCGAAGACACCTTGGAAGCGGCGGCATTGCGTGCGCTCGAAGAGGCGGGAAGAGCGCGGTCGGGCGCTCCCTGGACCTGCGGCCAGTGCGGCGAGCTGCTCGAGCCGCAGTTCACCACCTGTTGGCGCTGCGGCGCTGTGTTTCAAAGTGCATAGCTTGTGCCATCGATAAGTTAAGTGCGGCGCGAGGCCAAACCGCCGTTCTATGAAGCGTAATGCGGGCTTGATATTCAAACGCTTGCATGGGCGTGTCGGACAAACACCTACAGGATTCAGCGTGAATTCCGAGCCGAGGATCAGCCCTCTGCCCTCGCCAGGTTAAGCTGCACAGGTTACAAATTGTCCTCTGCCGCGTGTAACGATTACACGTGCGCGGCCAGCAGGAGATTTGTAATGAACACCGTCAGTTATGGTCTTTCTGAGCGTCCCGCAGCACCTCCTCTCATGACTGCAACAGAGTCTTTTCTGGGATCCTCTGCGGCAATGCAGGAAGTGTTTCGCCTGATCGAGCGGGTGGGTCCCACCGAAGCCAGCGTTCTCTTGACCGGCGAGAGCGGTTCGGGCAAGGAGCGCGCGGCGCAGTTGATCCACGAAGGCAGTCCACGCCGCGACAAGCCCTTCATCGCCATCAATTGCGGCGCGATCCCCGCGGGACTCATCGAAGCCGAATTATTCGGTTATGAGAAAGGCAGTTTCACCGGAGCGGTACGCGCACACGCGGGGGTGTTCGAGCGCGCCAACGGCGGCACTCTGCTGCTGGATGAAGTCACCGAGATGCCCCTGGAGATGCAAACGCGGCTGTTGCGCGTGCTCGAATCCCGCAAGTTTTACCGTGTCGGGGCGAGCACCGAATATTCCTGCGATGTGCGCGTCATTGCCGCCACCAACCGCTGTCCGCTGACTGCGGTGCAAGCCGGGCAGCTGCGCGAAGACTTGCTGTACAGGCTGGCCGTGTTTCCAATCGATCTGCCGCCCCTGCGCAACCGCGGCGATGACGTCGAGCTGCTGGCAAATCACTTTCTATCGGAGCTCAACGCGCAAGCCATGACGCAGAAGCGTCTGTCCGCGCACGCCCGAATGACCCTCAAGCAACATTCCTGGCCGGGCAACGTTCGCGAGCTGAAGAATTGCATCGAGCGCGCATTCATCCTCGGCGACAGCGTTCTGGAATTGGCGCCTCTCATTCAGAACGCCGGCCGGGGCGCCGACCTGGCTGCAAGCGCCGAGCAGGCGGCGAACATCGGATACGCCGCCGACCGCGAGCGCTTGGATATCCGCGTCGGCTCGCGCATTTACGACATGGAGCGCTCCTTGATCGAGGCAACCCTGGATTATTTCAAAGGCAACAAGCGGCGGGCCGCCGATGCCCTGGGCTGCAGTCTCAAGACGCTGTATAACAAGCTGAACGGGTATTCACAAAGCCAGGAATGCGCGAATTCCTGATCAGGCGAAGTAGGGGGAATTTAACGTGTCAAGAGTACTGATCGCAGACGATCATGCGGTGGTCCGAGCGGGATTCAAGCAATTTCTCGAAGCCGATGCGAGCATCAATGCGGTGGGAGAGGCCGCCAGCGGCAACGAAACACTCGACGCGCTGCGTGAATCAGAATGGGATTTGGTGCTCCTCGATATTCACATGCCCGATCGCAGCGGGCTGGATATTCTTCGGCATATCCAGACCGGACATCCCAGCGTCAGAGTTCTCGTCATGAGCGGATTGCCCGAGCAGCAGTACGCCGTGAACGTTTTGCGCGCAGGCGCCAGCGGCTATCTGTCGAAGGACAGCGCCCCTGAAGAGCTGATGAAGGCGGTGCGCACGGTGTTGTCCGGCCGGCGCTATGTGAGCGCGGCGCTCGCCGAAATTTTGGTGGCGGACTTGGACGGTGATCCGGACAAGCCGTTGCATGCACGGCTTTCGACGCGCGAATTCCAGATCTTTTGCAAATTGGCGGCCGGCCGAGGCGTCTCGGATATCGCCAATGAGCTCAGCTTGAGCGTGAAAACCGTCAGCACTTATCGAAGCCGGATCCTGGAGAAGATGAGCTTCACCGCCAACGCCGACATCACATCCTATGCGCTGCGCAACGGACTCATTCAATAAGCAAATTATCGTGCGCACGCTTCAACACGACTTGCGATTCATTAGGGCGACATGTTAATGGTTCGGTCGTTGCGGGTATTGCTGGTCGAGGACTCCAAAGTCTTGACCGAGCGGTTGACGGAGGCGATTCGTCAAATCTCGGATGTTGAGTTGATAGGAACGGCGGACACCGAAGCGGCGGCGCTGGCGGCGGTCAAGCGCGACTCGGTGGACGTGATCATCCTGGACCTGCATTTGAAGCAGGGTACGGGATTCGGCGTCATGCGCGCGCTGGCGACCACGCAGCAGAAGCCGCGAATCATCGTGCTCACGAACTACGATCTGCCGGAGTACAAAAACGCCGCCATCGCGCTCGGCGCGACGCATTTCTTGGACAAGGCCCGCGACTACGGGCGCCTTCCGGAAGTGCTTCATGAACTTTGTGAGGCACATCTCTCGAAGCATTGACCGGCCTCAACGCCACCATGCCTCGTTAATCCTGACTTAAGCAAGCGCACAACGCGAGATTCGCGCGGGCCTTTAGGCGCCGCACTCTGTCATGCTCCGTCCCACATTGTCGTAAAGCCTACCGCGCCGATCGGCAACATCTACACGAAATCCACCGCTGCTTATTTTGCCTGGGGAAACACTCGAGCCGTGTGCGCGGCGAGGCGTATTGGTTTGGCACGCATGTTGCTCATGTCTTGCCGACCTCGATGGCTTTAAAGGCGAAAATTTTTGGGAGTGGCAATGAGGAAAATATCCAGTGTAAGCAAGTTGGCCAAGGGCACAACCCTCTGCGCGATGATCGCGTTGAGCGCCGCCGCCTACGCCAGCAGTCCGATCCCTGCGGAAAGGATCGCGGTAGCCAAGTCCTCGGTGCAGCGCGCCGAACAATCCGGAGCGCCGGAATTTGCACCGGTGGAAATGGCGGCGGCACGCGACAAATTGGCGCGCGCCGAAAAGGCTGCGGCCGAGCACAACAAGCAGTCAGCGACGCGATTGGCGGAACAGGCCGACGTAGATGCACAGCTGGCCGAAGCGACGGCGCAACGGCAGAAATCGCACAAAGCAGCCACGGAATTCGACGCCAGCATGCAGGCGCTGCGGCAAGAATCGCAGCGCAGCACAACCAATTGAAAGGATGTCAGTTATGAACGCAAAATTATTCACCGGGATGGGTCTGGCGCTGGTCTTGGGCGCCTGTGTTTCGATGCCGCAGCCGAATGCCGCGCTCGAGACCGCACGCTTGGCGGTGCAAACCGCCGAGGCCGATCCGAACGTCAATAAATTCGCTCCTCTGGACTTGGACAGGGCGAGAAAGGACTTGAGCATCGCGGAAGATGCATCGCTGCATCACCAGGATGCGGAAGTGGATCAACCGGCCTACCTCGCCACGCAGAATGCGCGGCTGGCGCAGGCTCACGGCGCCACCAAGGCGGATGATGCGCGAGTGGCCGCCGGTCAAGTTGAACGCGATCAGATCGTGCTCGCGTCGCGAACGCGCGAAGCGGAGAACGCCAGAGCATCGGCCGCGAACTCCCGGGTGGCCGCCGATGTGGCGCTGAACCAGCGTGATCAGGCCGTAAGCCAGCGCGATCAAGCGAACGACGAAACCGCCCGCGTTCAAGCAGAACTCGATGCGTTGAAAGCCACGCCGACTCCGCGCGGATTGGTCATGACCTTGGGCGATGTGCTGTTCGATACGGGCAGGGCAGAGCTGAAATCCGGCGCCGGCCGCAAGATGGACCAACTGGGGCAGTTCCTGGTCGAACACAGTGATCGCCGCGTACAAATCGACGGGTTCACCGACAGCGTGGGTACCGACTCGTACAACGAGGATTTGTCGCAGCGCCGCGCCGATTCAGTCAAGACTGCCTTGATCAACCGCGGCGTCCAGCCGTCACGGATCGGCACCGAGGGCTACGGCAAGGCCTACCCTGTCGCCAACAACAACGATTCCGGCGGCCGGCAATTGAACCGGCGTGTGGAAGTCGTGATCGGCGGCAACAACGGCACGGCGATCTCGCCGCGCTCGGGTCTCTAAGCTCGGGTCTCTAAGCCTGCATTTTCTTCGCGCCTGAAGCGGAGGCGAGCGCCGGCTCGCCCGCTTCCGCCTCAGGCATCAGCATTCTGGCCAGGGGAATCAGGGCCGTGACCACGGTTCCGCCTGAACTGGGCGTGCGAACATCCCAAACCCCGCCGAGCCCGGCGATCCGATGGCGCATCGCGACCAGACCGTGTGAGGTGCTGATGCCGACGCGATTCTTCGGAATACCCTTGCCGTCATCGGAAATACGCAGTGTCAGCGTATCTCCCTCGATGGAGATGGCGAGGTCGGCCGACTTCGCTTCGGCGTGCTTCAAGATATTGGTCAGTGCTTCTTGCGCAATGCGAAATACCCCGATCGCGGCATCGGGGCTGAATTTCATCTCGGTTTCCGGAATGGTTTCGGTGCAGTGCAACCCGGTACGGCGGCAGGTTTCTTTGAACTGCCATCGCAGCGCCGTAAACAAACCCATATTGTCGAGCAGGGTTGGGCGCAGTTCCTCGACCACGCGGCGCTTCAGATCGACCCCCGCGCTCAAAGAATCGTGAATGCGCTTGAAACGCTGTTCGATGGCAGGATCCGTGGTGGGCATCCGCTGTTGAAGCCAGGATAGGTCCATGCGCGCGGCGACCAAGAGGCCGCCCAGTTCATCGTGAAGCTCGCGCGACAGCGCTGATTTTTCCTGCTCCGACACGCCTTGCAAATGCGTCGATAGCGCGGTCAATTCCCGGGTTCGGGCGGCGACCTCATGCTCCAGCTCCAGTTTTTGATTACGCAGCCCGGCTGCTTGTTGGGCGCGGCGCCGCATGTCGCTGTAGACCAGCCGGACCGCCAGCAAGACCAGACCAATGTTGAGAATCGCGCCGGCGGCCGACACCCAGCGGGAAAGCCGGAAATCCCTTTGCCACTCGGCGTTGGCCGCCGCCGCCTCGGCCGTCTCCTCTTTACGCATGTTCCCGGTGATGGCGACGATGGCATCCATGGTGCGCTTGCCGACATCGGTGCCGACCATGACGGCCGGGGAGCTTCCGCGCTTCTTGGACAACGCGACAGCGTCTTCGAGTTCTCCCAGTTCCCTGCCGGTCAAGACTCGCAGCTCATGAAACTCACTGCTGCTGTCATCGCCGCCATAGGCCTCGTGCAATCGGTCAAGCGCGCCCCTGACCTTGGTAACCGCAGCGGTGTAGGGGATGAGGTAAGCCGCCTCTGCGGTGAGCAGGTAGCCTCGCTGCGCCGATTCGGCATCGGTCATCAGGCCGGCGAACTCATTGAGCGCCTGTTCACGGAGTTGCGAGCGATGCAAACGCTCATTGGCCATGTTGAGCCGCGATTGGCCCGCGGCGGCGAGAAAGAAAAGGCCGATGAGGAAGCCAACGAGCAGAATCGGCGGTAGGGCTATGTACCACCGCCCGGTTTCACTCAACTCCTCACCCAGGATTTTCATGTAAAGTGTCCGCGTTGCAGCGGGTGAGTCTAACATGTGGGGGTATTCCTACAGGCAGGCCCGGGACGAACCGATGGCTGCGACATAGGGTCGCCCGCATAGTTGCAGGTCACGCTGCGAGTAACGTCGGCCACCGGCCCAACCCAAGAGAGGAGAATCTTATGGAAGCAAATTTCGACAACACGGTGGACCAGGCTCGCGCCACGGGCCGCCGCGTGAAGAATGATTTGAGCGACGGCATCAACGATATCAAATCGGCCGCTTCCGGCGAGATCAAAAATCTGATCTCGGATGTCGAAGATCTCATGGCGCGCATCGCGGACTTGAAGGACGCCGACGTCGTGCGGGTGCGCGGCAAGGTTCAGCGCGCGGTGGATGCCACGAAGCAAAGTCTTGCGGACAGTGCTGACTCCATCCGGCGCCAGGCGCAGGAAGTCGCCAGTACCGCCGATGATTATGTCCGCGAAAGTCCATGGCAAGCGATCGGCATAGCGGCCCTGGTTGGCGCGGTGGTGGGCATTTTAGCGACGCGACGTTCCTAAGATTTAACGGGCGCGACAGTGCGAGGGATATGGACACTGCCCAAAGCCGCCCCTGCGCTGATGCGCCATATCGGCGCCTATATCGAATTGGTCGCCCTGGATCTGGCCAGGGCGCAGCGCGAGATCACGGCTCAAGTGGTGGCTTCGGCCATCGCCGCGATCTGCGCGCTGTTTGCAGTGTTCATGTTCTGTCTCGGTGTGGTGGCGTATACCTGGGATACCGCCTACCGGGTGGCCGCCATTGCATGGATGGGCGGCGTTTTTCTGGTGATTGCAATCGCGGCACTCATTTACCGTTCCCGCTTGAGCAGAGCCCGCGCCCGCTCACCGCTTCTCGCGGATGTGAAACGTGAGTGGCAGGAAGACCGTGTGATACTCGAGCGGATCTTATCCTCGGACGAGAATTAGGCATGGTCGATCGCGACGCGCATGCCAAAAGCCTTATACACGCCAAGCTCGTGCAATCCCGCGAGGAACTGCGCTCCATTCTCGGTCCGCTGCCGGGCGAATATGGCAACGGCGGTCAGGCGCCCGGCCAGGCCCGCGGCGGATTTCCGCGCAGCCGCACCATGCAAATGCTCCTGAGCGGCCGCGGCCTGGGAACCTTGGGCGCATTGGCCGGTGGTCTTCTGATTGCGCGTCCCGCGCTGGCACTGCGATTGCTCAAGTTCGTGCCGGCCAGCGCGGTGGCCAAGATGATCATGGCCAGGGCGGTCGGCGCGCTCAAATCAAAATCCGGAGACGGCGGCGCCTAGCCCAGCGTGATCTCGCCGTAGTGGTAGCGGCCGTCGTCCACCAACTTGATCTCGCAGGCCGCGCCGCTCAAGTTCTTGCCGTCCAGCGAAGCCTGAGTGATCCCGCGACTCACGCCGCGGGGATTTTTCACGGTGATGCGATAGCGCGACGATCCAAACTTATAGGTAAATTCGAAGCCGGCCCACGCGCGCGGAATGCAGGGATCGACGACGAGCGTCCCGGCGCGCAAGTTTATGCCCAAGATGCCCTCCACCGCCGAGCGGTACATCCAGCCTGCCGAGCCGGTGTACCAAGTCCAGCCGCCGCGGCCGACGTGCGCCGGTGCGGAATACACGTCGGCACACACCACATAGGGCTCTACCTTGTAGCGATGGATGCCGGCGCGGGTGCTGGCGTGATTGATGGGATTCAATAGAGAGAACAATTCGCCCGCTCTGTCGCCATCCCCCAGCAGCGCAAATGCCAGGGTGGTCCACATGGCCGCGTGGCTGTACTGGCCGCCGTTCTCGCGAAGGCCGGGCGGGTAGGCCTTGATGTAGCCGGGGTCCTTCGAGGTATGATCAAAGGGCGGCGTGAACAATTTCACCAGGCCATCGCTGCGGCTCACCAACTGCGTGTTGACCGCGGACATGGCGCGCAGCGCGCGGCCGTGCTCGGCGGCGGCGGATATCACCGCCCACGACTGCGCGATGGAATCGATGCGGCATTCATCGCTGGATACCGATCCTAAGACGGTGCCGTCATCGTAGTAGCCGCGCCGATACCAGTCCCCGTCCCAGGCTTCGCGCTCGATCGCCTGCTGCAGCGCGAATGCATGCTTGCGCCAATTCCCCGCCTTGGTCGAAGCGCCGCGCGCCTCGGCAATGATCGCAAAGCGTGTCAACGCGGCATGCAGGAACCAGCCCATCCACACGCTTTCGCCACGTCCCAAAACGCCGACCCGGTTCATGCCGTCATTCCAGTCACCGGTGCCGAACAGCGGCAGGCCATGCGCACCAATGTCCAAACTCGAATCCAGCGCACGGACGCAATGCTCATACAGTGCTGCAGGAGCGACCGCCGGCGGCGCCGAGAAACTTTCCAGCGCGTCCGCTGCCAGCGGACCCCCGCCCAAGAAAGGCACTTGCTCATCCAGCACGGCGGCATCGCCCGTGACTTCAAGATAGTGCGCCACGACGAAGGGAAGCCAAATTCGGCTATCCGACACCCGGTTCTTGATGCCCTGGCCGGAGGTGGGAAGCCACCAATGCTGCACGTCCCCTTCCGTGAACTGACGCGCGGCGGCTCTTAAAATATGCGCGCGTGTGATGGCCGGTTGCGATACGCACAGCGCCATGACATCTTGCAGCTGATCGCGAAACCCGTAGGCGCCGCTCGATTGATAGAACGCGGTGCGTCCCCATACGCGGCTGCTAAGCGTCTGATACAACAGCCAGCCATTGACCAGGATGTCCATGGACCGATCAGGCGTCTTGACTTGAATGACGCCCAAGGTGCTATCCCAAAAGTCCGTCACGCCCTTCAGTGCGGCGCCCAAATCCATGCCGCGGTAGCGCTCGATCAGGGCGACAGCCGCCGCCGCTGAACCCTCCTCGCCGATCAGCAGCGTGAGATCCGCGCTTTCCCCGGGATTCAATGCGATTTTGGTTTGCATCGCGCCGCAAGGATCAAGACCTCCACCGACTCGACTCGAGAGGGGTTGAGGCCCTAACAGCGCGGCCGGTTCCGCGAGCGAGCCATGGCGTCCGATGAACTCGGTACGGTCGGCGGTGAAGCTCTGCTGCCGGCCGGCCATGTCCATGAATGCGACTCGCGACTGGAAATCCGCCGTCCAGGGATTGCGCGCCAGCAGCGCGCGCGTCTTCGGGTCGAGGGCCGTGACGATGAAGGGCGCCGCGCGGTTGTTCTGGTTTCCCAGCACCCAATCCAGATAGTGGGTGATCGATAGCTGCCGAGCTTCATCGGAGGCGTTGACAATTTTGAGCCGCGAAATCTTGATTGAATCCTCGAGCGGCACGAATTGCGTCAAGGTCAGCGAGATACCGTGGGAAGTGTGCTCAGAGCGCGTGTAGCCAAACCCATGGCGAACGACATACACGGATGAGCGCTCGCGAATGGGCAGCGGCGTGGCGCTCCAAAGATCACCGGAGTTCTCGTCGCGAATGTAAATCGCCTCGGAGGGCGTATCGCTGACCGGATCGTTGGACCAGGGCGTGATTTGGTTCTGCTGCGCGTTCAGCGACCAAGTGCTGCCGGAGCCGTCGGCCGATACGAGAAAACCGAATTGCGCATTGGCAATGACGTTGATCCAGGGTGCCGGCGTCCACTGGGCGTCATCGAGCACCACGACGTATTCGCGCGCTCCCGCGTCAAAGCCGCCCAGACCGTTGAAATACTCGAGTGTCGGTACCAGGTGCGGCGCATGCGTTCGCATGTCCTCGCCGCTGTTCTCGCGGCGCAGGCGTGCCGCCGGCCCCCGTTCATGCGTCCTCCCGAGCTGCTCGCTCAAGGATCCCTTACCCGAACCGAATACCACGCGCGCCGCAACTTGCAGAAAATCGCGATGTTCATTGGGGAGTGCATCGGCGCGCAACGGAATGACCGTGCCGCGACCCTTCAAGGCTTCACGCTCCTTTCGCGAATCCTGGATGACTGCATCCAGCGCAGTTTGCACGGCCGCAACGCCGACCGGTCCGGCGGCATTCAAAAGGACCAGATCGACCGATAGATACTTCGATTGCCAGTAGGCGTGCGCGCTCAGCAGCTGTCTGACGTTAGCGATGTCGGCCTGAGCGGCGATCACCGCCAACACGATGGGCAGATCACCGGACACGCCGTGAGCCCACAAGGCAGGCTGGCCCAGCCGGTTGTTGTCGAGGATCTCTCGGGAAGCACGCAGCGACGCGTCGGAATACAGCACCCGTTCGGCGATCTCTTGGTACATTTGCGCGTCATCGCCGCTGACACCCAGATCGCGAAGTTGCACCTGCGCCTTGGCCCAGGACAGCGTCTTCGCGCGCTGAAATGCCGCCTCGCTACCCAGCTTGTCGACCAGGCTCAATGCCTGCGCGCGGCTCACGCCGATGCCGGTCCAAAAGGCGATGTGGATGGTTTCGCCGGGATCGATTCGCACCCGGCGCCGCATTGCCAGCACGGGATCAAGCACCGTACCCACCGTATTGGACAAGGGCCTCGCATCCATGATGGATACGGCAGTGCGAACGTCATGTCCCCTGCCGATGAAGCGCGCCCGATCGGTCTCGAACTGCAGCCCGCCGACCGCCTCGCCCTGCAACGAACTGAAATGCACCATCCACAGTTGAGCTTGCGCAGGCTCTCGCGGCCGCCGCGTTGCCAACAGCGCGCCGCGTTCCGCGACGAACTCGGTCTGCACGAACATTTTTGAAAATGCCGGATGTCCGGTATCCGCCGCGGGCTGGCTCAATACCGCTTCGGCGTAAGAGGTCAATTCGACTTCCCGGACGCCCCGGCCTTCGTTGGTCAGCGAAAGGTGCCGTACCTCGGCATCGTCTTCGCTCGATACCAGAACTTGCATGACGGTGCGGATCGGCCCGTCTTTCCGGCTGATTTCCACGCGATCTTCGAAGAAGGCCACATCGTAATTTTCCGGTTCTCGGCCGATGGGTTGATATCCGGCCGACCATACATGGCCGTTGAATACGTCGCGCAAGAATACGTAGCAGCCGTAAGGGTCGCAGGTGGGATCTTCACGCCAGCGGGTGACGGCAAGGTCGCGCC
>Ga0210392_10000560_pt1 | contig 22228 bp, 10 predicted proteins | sample IncBWC30OmetaG_FD_161057 | JGI IMG/M metagenome (GOLD analysis project Ga0210392, IMG submission 161057) | Forest soil microbial communities from Barre Woods Harvard Forest LTER site, Petersham, Massachusetts, United States - Inc-BW-C-30-O ...
GCGAATTCATCAACCGGCCTCGCGTCGCCGGGCTCGGCCGTGATGTCACCTTCCTCCATGAACGCATTCGCGCGCGCCGCACCCACCCGCTCGCCCAGTTGCACGCCATAAAGATAATCGAGCTTGGCCGACGTGTTGGAATCGCGCCAGACCCCATGCCCTTCAAATTCGCCCCACGACCCGAAAGCCCAGTTCTGCGCGCCCGGCGGGCTGTCACACGCCACTTTCGCCGCGATGCAGTTCCACAATACGCAGTTTGCTGCCGACCACCCGGCGCCGCCGTCGTCTCCGCCGCGGTTCATCAGGTCCAGCCGGTGACCGTCGATGCGCACATTGTCGAACAGGGTGCCGCTCGCCCAGCTCCCGATCGCCCCGCTGTCCGCCGTGGGCAGGTCCGACTCGCAATCCACGAACGCGTTCGGTCCCGCCGCGCCGGTTCCCGTCGCAAAATCATGCCGCCCCGCCTCCGCCCGGCAGCGCAGGAACAATGTCTGTTGCCCCGTCGTGAAAAATGTGTTCCGCCGCCAGCCCGCGTCTTCCGAGACCGGCGCCAGCGAGACGCAATCCGCCACCGTCACCTTCTGGCAGCTTTCGTACAACGCCACCGCCGAGCCGGCAAAATGCCGGAACGTCACGTCCCGCACCCACGCATCACGGCAATTTTCCATGGTGACCGCGAACCACGCATGATTTTCATCCTTGGCATTCTTCGCATTGAACTCGGAGTCCAGCGACAGGTTCTCGATGCCGATGTTTTCAACCCGGCCCGGCCAGGAATAAGTTTCAACGTGTCCGCCGCCGAACTTCGCCTCCAGGGCCGTCGTGACCGGCGCATCCACCGTCACGGTGTTACCTTCGATCTTTCTGATTTCGCGCTGCCAGGCGATGTCATAGTTACCGGCATGCCAGACCAGCCGCCAGTCGTTGATGCCCCCGCCAAAATCCGTCATGCCCAGAAAATCGATCCATTCCTTCGTGCCGGGACGGACCACCCGGACGGCCGCACCCGGCTTCAATGCGCTCGCGTCCTTCACGTGAAAACTCAGGGCGCCGACCGGCACATATTCATCCGTCATCGCCCAGCCGTCATCCGTTTTGCCGGCCAGGTCATCCTTGCCCGCCACGCGGATCAATGTCCGCCGGTCGATGCCCGTCGCCACCACCGTGGTTCCTTCCTTGCCTTCGCCTTGTCCCCGCAACACCACCCCGGAACCGCTGATTTTCAGATTGCCGGCCACCTCATGCCGGCCCTTCAACAAAAGCACCGCCCCGCGAATGCCGTTCGTATCCACCGGCAGGCCCGCCACATAATCAATGGCCCTCTGGATGCGCGCCGTCTCATCTCCAGCCATTGGCGACACCGTCATCCGCACCGGCGCATCCGGGATCGGCCGGTCGCCACCGGCGTAACCGGCGCTCGAAAAATCCGGCACCCGGTTGCCACGTTCATCCACATCATATGTCAGCTTGCCATCTTTGCCGCCGCTGATGATCGGTGATATCAGTTTCTTTGGCGCCGCACCCGCCGCCAGCGTCAATCCACACAGGATGATGGTCAGTGTCTTTTTCACGGGAGCTTTCCTGTCAGCTTGGCAAGTTTTTCGCCGCGCGCAATTTCCTTTCCATCCGCCAGCACGCTCAATCCCTGCCCGCGACCATAATGCGAACCGTCCTTGTCCCAACAGATCGTGAGCAGGTGCCCATGATACGGCACATCCTGGAGACAGAACCAGTCCCACGTTCCCGCCGGCAGCAACGGCTGGATTTCCACGGTCGCATCGGCACGCGGCTGCAGGCCGACAACCCCGGTGATAAGCAGGTCCGCAAACGTGGAATGATTGTAATAGCGGCTGCGCCCGCCCTTGCCGTTGATCCAGTCGCCCGTGACTTCATCATGATATTCGCCGATGTACGGCTTCCCGTCCGCGTGCTGGCTGTGGACATAGGTCATGAAGTTGTCGAAATAATCCCGCACGCTGACGGCACCGGATTTGCCCTCGCGCAACACGTTCGCCAGCCCGTACAGCGTCTCGCAGGTGCCGAACGGCCACACCGCCCCATCCCATTCACAGTTACCGGTGCCATGCGAGCGAAACTGCGGATGCCGCCGCTCCGCCGTCGTCAGGCCCGCCGGCGCGGAAAAACCTTTGGTATCCTCCAACTGCCGCCACGCCGCATCATACTTTTTGCCGGCATCCGGCAAGTCGAACATCCACGGAATAAAACCGATCTCCTCGCGCGCCCCGGAAAACGTCCCATCCTCGTGCCGCACCTCAAAAAAGTCCGCCTTCGCATCCCACAATTTTTCCAGCACCAGCTTTTTCAGCTTCGCCGCCTTGGCGTCGAATATCGCCGCCGCCTTTTCTTCCCCCGCCAGCCGGGCGATGGCGGCGATGGCTTGCGCGTTGGCGAACATGTACGTGTTGATCGTGGGCCGGAGGTTTTTATCCTTCCGCGACCCGCTGATGGATTCCTCCATGCCGTCGCGCACGTCAAACTGCCAAAACAGGCCGTTCGTGGTCAGATGTTCCTGCTCCCACGCCTGGTAATCCGCCACCAGGTCGGTCAGCAGGTTGGTCGTCAAACTCTTGTCCCCCGTCGCCAGGTAATAGTCATACACCGACGCCGCGAACCAGCTGCTGTATTTGTGGAACAGCGGCTGCGCCGTACCGTCATCGCTGCGCAACCAAAACATTATATAGTCGGACACATAATTCGTGTCCCGCAGCCAGCGCCCCTCGGAGATGTGAAAACCGGTTGCGCAACTGATGGTGTTGAATATCCCTGCATGGCGCACCGGCGTCAAAAATTCCGTGATGACCCATCCGTTCGTCGGCGTCTGCACCAGATGTTTGCGGTATGACCACCAGCGGAAATAATACATCTCCTCCACTTCCTTGTCCGGGCATTCAAACAGCGGGATCTCTTTCTGCATCCAGTCCCACGCGCCGGCATTCGGGATGGTGTTCGTGAAATTCTCATCCTCCATCGTGTTGAACCGTTCGACGTAATGCGCAAACGTTGCGGGCTTCAACCCGTCCGCTTCCACCGCCCGCCCGCTCAAAACCATGCACGCAAAAACGATGAGGCAAGCCGCGCCGCGCATCGCGTTTCTCGATTGAATGGGTGGCCGTTTCATCACAGGTTCAACTTTGACACTTCCGCCTCGATTTCCTTCAAGCGCGCCGTGACCAGTTCGCGTTCCTCGCTGCGGAAACGGTGGAACGGCTCCGCCATGAAGTCATCGCACACCCCCATGCACGCCAGCACACACTTGATGCCCTTGATGATGGACGAGGAATATTTCCCGATGCGATAAAACGAATCGCTCACGCGCTGGACCTGCTTCTGCAACACCTGCGCCCGCGCGATATCCCCCGCGCGATGCGCCTCGCACAGCTTGACGTACAGTTTCGGGAACAGGTTCGCCCCGCCGCTCACTCCGCCATGCCCGCCGAGTTGCAGCGCATCAAACAGTTTTTCCTCCGGCCCGATCAACACCGGCCAGTCCGGACGCTGCTTGATGAGTTCCACCGCCTGCTTGAAATAATTCAGATCGCCGGAGCTGTCCTTGAAGCCAATGATGCGCTTGTTGTCCAGCGCGCGCTTCACGGTCTCCAGTTCAAAATGCACCTTCGTCAACGCCGGCATGTTGTAGATGAACAGCGGCAGCGGCAGTTCCGGCACCAGATGGTCGAGATACTCCTGCAGTTCCGGCTGCGCCTCGGGCAGATAATATGGCGGTGCCACCACCAGCGCATCCGCGCCCAGATTGGCCGCGTGCCGCCCGATGTCCACCGACCCCACGAACGCCGTGTCCGTGATGCCCACCAGCACCGGCACCCGCCGGTTCACCTGCTTGCAGACGCGCTCGATCAGCTCGCGCCGCAGCCGGTAGCTCAGGCTCGGCCCTTCGCCCGTCGTGCCCAGGATGAACAGTCCGCTCACCCCGCCGGCGAGGATGTGTTCAACCAGCTTTTCAAGCCCCGCGACATCCAGCTCATCGCGCGACCGCAACGGCGTGATCATCGGCGGCACAATTCCTGTCAGGGGCGCTTTCATCTCAATTTCTTTCCAAATTCCCGGTGTTCGGTTTTACCAATAATATCAGACCGGCACTTAACAAGGCTACCGCCGCCGACACCGCGAAAGCGACGGAAAACTTGATGCCCTGGTCGCGCATCCAGCCAAGCGCCACCGTGGCGGCCGCGCCGACGCTGATGCTCACCAAATTCATAAATCCATAGCCCGTCGCCCGGTGCTCCGGTCGCGCGATCTGGCAGAGGATCGGCATGTTGTTGCAATCAAAAAATCCCCAGCCGATACCAAACACGATCATGGCCGCAATGGCCACGCCCGGGTTCCACGCATAGCCCAGTCCGAGCAACGCCGGGACCAACAGCAGCACGCCGGTTGCGCTGGTAAAGATGCGACCGCGATTCGTCCGCCGCATCCACCAGTCCGCCACCACGCCACCGAGAAAAACTCCGCCCAGCGACGCCAGTTGGATGTATCCGGTGGCCTGCAATCCGGCCGGGCCTTCGTTCAGTTTAAACGTGTCCGCCAAATACGTCGGCAGCCAGTTCTTGGTCACCCAGCCCGCGATGGCCGGCAGCGTAAAATAGACCACCAAAATCCAAAATGCAGGCTGCGACCACAGCGCCATGATCGTGTCCCCGATGGCGACCGGCTTCTTCTTCTCGCCGGCAGTTTGATTTTCCGTGGGCGCGTCTCTCAAGGTCAGCATGAGCACCACCGCATAGATCACTCCCGCCGCGCCGAACCACGTAAAACAATTCCGCCACGAACTGTGCTGCGCGATGTAGCCGCCGATGCCGCCCAGCGCGAGCCCCGCGTAAATGCCCGTCTGATGGATGCCCACGGCCTTCGCCCGCGTGCCGCCCACATGAAAATCCGCGATCAGCGCCAGCGCCGCCGGAATATAAAACGCCTCGCTGATCCCCATGAGCGCCCGGCACATCAGCATCTGCGAATACGTCTGCGCATGTCCCGTCAGCCACGTCACCGCCGACCACACGAACAGGCTCGCGATGATGGTCCAGCGCCGGTTGAACCGGTCCGCAATATACCCGCCAACCGGGCTCAAAAACGCGTACACCCACATGAACACCGCCATGAGCGTGCCAAAATCCTGGTCGTTCGCGATGCTCGGGATGTCCGCCCGGATCGAGGCGCGGATGGTGGAAACCATCTGCCGGTCCAGGTAATTCAGCATCGCCACCGGCCAGAGCAACGCCACAACGGCCCATGCGTAAGAGGAAATTTTTTGCGCGCCGCTGTTCACTGCAAAGTGTTCACATTGCTCTTCGGATCATTCCAGTCAATTTTCTTCGTGGGATCGAGGCCGGCCAGATACTTGTCCATGACCGTGTAGCCGTCGCCTTTCAAATCTTTTTGCGCGAGCGTCGTATCGTTCGCATCCAGGCCGAATTTTATTTTCCAAGACAATGGGATTCCGTCAGCGCCCAGATCTTTGACCGGTTCGCCCTTGTACTCGGGATATCCGCCGACCTGCGAGATGTCCGTGATGATGCCCTTGCCCGCGGTGTAATCCACCTTGCCGGTTTTGGTTTCCCGCACGGCGCGCTCATCCACGGAATCGCGTTTCGGCAACATCGCGCCCGCATTGGCCAATACCAGTTCCCGCGCCTTCTTGGCGGATTGAATCTCAATGAGCGGCATCGGGAACGGCTCGGTCACACGCACCCGGGCGATCAATTTCTTGGTCACGTCGCCGGCTTCATACGTCGGGTCTTCCTCCGTGCCGCCGCCCTTGAACTGGATGCCGCCGTTCCAATTGTCCTTCGTCGCGGCGGCATTGCCTTCCACGACATTTCCCGCCGCGTACCACTTGCCGTACCGCACCGTCAGGTCGGGCTTGAACGTGGATGGTTGCGGCAGACCGATGCGATGGCTCACGGATTTTTCCGTGACCGGGCCGGGCTGGTAGTAATTGTTGATGCAATTCACGCGGCTGCCCTGGTCGCCGCCGTCGAGTGTGCGATGGCGCCAGTTGAACAGCACGTTGTCCACGAAATTGAAATCGTAGCTCATGCCGATGCTCGGGTTGCGGCCCGTGTTGCACGCGAACAAATTATGGTGAAAGCTCGTATTGTTCCCGCCCCAGGTGCCGCCGAACGCGTGGCCATAGGTGTTCAACGCCTCGCTGGAGATGTTCCACTGCAGCGTGATGTTGAGCGTGGGATATTTCAAAAATTCCGTGGCACCCTTCGGCTTGTACACGTGCCGGTACATCGAGAGGTTTTCATCCAAACCCCAGCTGCATGAGCAATGATCCACGATGATGTTGCCGATCGGCTGGCCGCCCAAGCAATCATCCCGGTCAAACAGATTGGTCGCACCCCGGCGGAAGCGCATATAGCGGATGACGACATCATGCGTGTCCACAAGCGTCGAAAATCCTGCGATGCACACACCGTCGCCCGGCGCGGTATGCCCATCAATCGTGATGTACGGTGCCAGGATGTGCAGCGGCTGCTCGAGCCGGATGACGCCGGCGACATTGAAGACCACGACCCGCGGCCCGGCGGCCTCCACGGCCTCGCGAAAGCTACCTGGCCCGCCATCGGCCAGGTTCGTCACGACAAATACCTGACCACCGCGCCCGCCTTGGGAAAATTTCCCCGCGCCTTCCGCGCCAGGAAAAGCGGGAACCTCCGCCGGTGGCAAATCCGTGGGGAAAACGGCCCGCGCCCGGTACGCCTTGCCCTTCGCGCCCCACGCCAGCAACTGCGGCTCAAGTTTTTGCATGAGCTGATCCTGATAATCGTCCCATTGTTTCTGCGCAGCGTTGGCGGCGGCGACCTGTTCCGGTGTCGGCCGTTCATTCGCCGGCATCCGGGCGATCTCTTTGTCGAGCATCAACGCCCGGGCGGACAGGACCGAAACCAGCGCGAGCGCGAGGACGAGAAATTTGGTCTTCATTTGGCGGCCAAAGTGTTCACGTTGCTCTGCGGATTGTTCCAGTCAATCTTCTTGGTCGGGTCGAGCCCCGCAAGGTACTTGTCCATGACCGTGTAGCCGTCGCCTTGCAAATCTTTTTGCGCGAGCGAAGCATCAGCCGCGTCCAGACCATATTTCTTTTTCCACGAAAGCGGGATGCCGTCCGCGCCCAGATCTTTGACCGGTTCGCCCTTGTACTCCGGATAACCGCCGACTTGCGAAACATCGGTGATGATGCCGTTCCCCGCCTTGCCGATGTCGTTCTTGGCCAGGCCCTTCATCGGCGTCGGCGTGATTTCCTTGCCTTCGCTCCATACTTTTCCCGTGCGAACCTCATTGATGACGCGTTCATCCACCGGGTCGCGATGCGGCAGGGTGTCGCCCGCATCTTTCAACACGGCCTCATAAGCCTCCTTCGCCGGCGTGATCGTCATCGGCGGCATCGGGAACGGTTTGTCCACCCGCACGCCCGCCATGACGGTTTTCACCGATTCAACAGTGCTGGTCGTCGGGTCGTCCTTCGTGCCGCCATCGGAGAATTGCACGCCGCCCGCCCAGTTGTCCGCGGAAACTTTTTCGTTGCCTTCGACAATATTTCCCGCGACGTAAGCCTTGCCGAAGTATGGGATCATGTCCGGTTTCTTCTGCGTGGCCGAGGGCAGCAGGATGCGGTAAGCCACCGGGCCGTTATTCACCGCCGGGCCGGGCTTGTAATAATTGTTGATGATGTTGTAGAGGCTGTCCTTGTCGCCGCCGTCCAGGGTGCGATGCCGCCAGTTGAACAGCACGTTGTTCGCGAAATTAAAATCATAGGTCATCGCGATGCTCGGGTTGCGTCCGGTGTTGCACGCGAAAAGATTGTGATGGAAGCCTGTGTTGCGCCCGCCCCAATCCCCGCCGAACGCATGGTTAAAAGTATTGAGCGCCTCGCTCGTAATGGACCACTGGATGGTCACATTGACGCTGGGCAGCTTGAGCGATGGACCGCCGTTGGTGGGTTGATAGATGTGGCGATACGTATCCAGATTCTGGTCCTGCCCCCAGCTCGCCGAGACGTGATCGATGATGATGTTGCCGACGGGATTGCCGAAATGCACGCCGTGCCGGTTGAAGATGTCCATGTTGCCGCGGCGGAAACGCAGGTAGCGGATGACCACATCGTGCGCGTTGTCCAACAATCCGTTGTCAGCGATGCAAATGCCGTCGCCGGGCGCGGTATGGCCGTCGATGGTGATGTACGGCGCCTCGATGTAAACCGGCTTTTCCAGGTGGATGATCCCCGCCACGTTAAAAACCACGATGCGCGGTCCGGCGGATTCGCAGGCTTCCCGCAATGTCCCCGGCCCGCTGTCTGCCAGGCTCGTCACCACAAAAACTTTGCCGCCGCGCCCGCCGAAGGAAAATTTCCCGCCGCCTTCCGCGCCGGGAAACGCCGGAACTTTCGCCTGCGGCAGGTCATCCGGCTTGGCCGCCCACGGGAGGTACGGCTTGCCCTGCTTTGCCAGCTCGGCCATTTGCGGGGCCAGTTTGGCGATGAGATCCTGTTCGTATTGGTTCCAGGCCGCGTCGCGCTGTTTGATGTCGGCGCCGGGCACCGGCCAGCTTTCCCGGGCCAAACCGCATTGGGCGGTCAACGCGACCGCCGCCGCCAAAAGAATTTTATGTTTCATAGGTCTTGGGTCTGATTTTTAAAGTGAATACTCGCCCACGAGCGAGTTCAGGTATTTTTCGAGGTTGGTGTAGCCGTCGCCGTTCAAATCCTTGCTCGCATCGCTCGGGTCGTTGGGGTTCAGGCCGTGGGCCTTTTCCCAGTCGTCCGGAATGCCGTCGTGGTCGGAATCCACCGGCACATTATAGGTCTTGTACTCCGGCCACGGGAAATTCGCCGAACCGGTCGCGCTCTTGTCATCCGATTGCGTGTCGATGAAGCCGGCAAAATTCGGGCTGGGCCGGTCGCCATACGTCGGGCCGCGGGTGCCGGTAAATTCCGCCGTGCCGTTCCGCGTGTCAGCAATGATGTGCAGGTCCACCACATCGGACTTCGGAAAATTCGCGCCAACATTTTCCAGCACGTTCGTGAACGCCTCGCGTGCCGTCTGCGTCTTCACATACCCCGGAAAAATTTCATGGTCCACGCGGACATCGGCAATTTTCACCGGATCGCGCGAATTCGGCCAGGCGTTTTCAAACGCGGCCCAGTTGTTTGTCTCGTCCACGAACCCTTCCATGACGTTGCCGTCCATGTAATAACTTTCCGTGCCCCACGCGGGATTGATCGCGTCGAGCTTCAAGACCCATTTCACAAACGGATTCGGCGCGTGCGGCTTGTAGTAGTTGTTCACGTAGTTCAACGCCTTCACGCCACCATCGGTCGTGCGCGCCGTCCAGTTGTAGACCACGTTGTTGCGGATGTCCAAATAACCGGCGTACTTGCCGCCCTGGGTCAGGCCGCCCGCGAGGCTCCAGTTCCGGTCCGTGCAATCGGCGAGCAAATTATGATGGTAGCTGCCGATGTCGCCGCTGATGGAGCCGGCGAAGGCGTGCGTCTCCAGCTTCGTGCGGTCGCTCGCGCGGTAGTGCGGCCCGTGATGCAACGCCTCGGCCACGATGCTCCGCTGAAAAGTGATGTTATGCGCGCCGCGCGAACTCGTGCCCTCGTCCGAGCTCCACGAGATCGAGCAGTGATCGATGATGCAGTTGTCGCAACTGCCCAGGCCGCAGCCGTCCATCGCCTTGTTCTCGGCATCACCAACGCGGAAGCGCAGATAGCGGAGAATCACATCATGCGTGCCGTAGGCGCCGCCGGAAAAATTCGCGAGACAGATGCCGTCACCCGGCGCGGTCTGCCCGGCGATGGTGCAATAAGGATTGTGAACCGCGCAGGGATGCTTGAGCTTGATGAGGCCGGAAACGCGGAACACGATCGTCCGCGGCCCTTCCGCCTCTACCGCTGCACGGAAACTGCCGGGGATCACCGCCTCGCCCTGGCCGGGGTCATAGTCGTCCAGGTTGGTCACTTCAATGATCCGGCCGCCGCGCCCGCCGATGGCAAAACGTCCGTAGCCTTCCGCCGTCGGAAACGCGAGCGTGCGAACGCGGAAATGCCAGAGTTCACCGTGCGTGACCTTCTTCGCGGCATCCACCTCGTCCACGCGCCAGAAATAATCCTGCGCCGGATCCAATTTCGGCAAGGCCCGGCGTGTGGCCGTCAGGGCGCCCTTGTATTCCGGCGATGACACAGTGGCTGCGGCCACCGCATTGGAATCCGTGCCAAAATAAAACTGGTGCGTCTTCGCCGGGGCCGGCGCGGTCCACGTCAGTTCAGATTCGTTCGGCCAGTGCTCATCATCATTGGCGGGCAATGATTTGACGGCCTTCGAGTGCGGGTCTGCCGTATCGATTTCAAAACCGTTGAGGATGAAACTGCTCTTGGCGGCTGTTGGACGAAATTGGATGACAACATCCTTGCCGGTGACGGCCTCCACTTCAAAAAAGGTGCCGGCCACGTCGTAGTCATTGGTGGCGCGCTGGCCGGGAACAAAATCTTTCACGACCGTTTTTTCACCAACGAGAACATCAAACTTCGCCGGCGCCGGGTCACGGACTTCGTTGTGATAGGTGACGACCGTATGTTTGCCCGGTGTCAGCCCGCTAAGGACCATCTCCACCGCGCCGCCCGCCGGATTTTTTACGGCGAACCCGTCCACCCCCATGTGTTCGCCGGAATCCATGCCGGCCTTGTACAGCACCGGGGTGAGGGTCTCACCCGTGGCCGCCCGGAAGGTGACCGTGACATCGCCAAACTTCTCCGTGCCGGAAGCGCCTTCGTGCCAGGCCCAGTTTTCCCAGTGCGGCGTGAGGACATCCCCGCGCCGGTCCGGCGGGTTGATATCCACTTTTAATTCGCCGGCCCCGCCGCCGACGGCGGACACGCACAACAGGGCTAAAATTAGTGTAATGGCTTTCATTGGTTCAAAAGACGCTGTGGGCTTGATATGGTTATAGAATATGGCACCAAATAATGCCAAACTAATTGCGTTTAGTGTTAATCATCGGCTGGAACGGCCGGCCGGTTGGTTATGTTTTGCTTCACTGTTTCCGGGCAATAAAAAGCCGGGGCCAAGTTGGTACTCAACCCCGGCGCTGAATCAAATTCCGTCTTACGGGAACACCAGGCGATAGAACACGGCGTTGGTGCTAACCGAGTTGGTTATGAACACGGTGGTGTTGGTCGTGGATCCGGCAACGCCGGACCAGTTGGTGCTAAGACCGACCGACAGCGGATTGTTCTGGGTTTCCAACCGATAGCCGAGTAACGCCGAATCCCAGGAGAACTGGGCCACGATATTGGTTCCATTCACCACCCCAATGCTGCTTGTAAAGGTCGGACCGCTATTGGCGCGAACAATGCCAATCGTGCCGCTGATCCAGAGCTGGGTCAGGTCCCACGTCAAGCCGGGACCGGGTGATGCCGGGAGGATGACCGGGAATGTGTTGGTGGATGTTCCCGTGGAGAACGGGGGACCTCCGCTGCCATTCACATTGTTAAAGATCTGGAACGTCTGGTTGGTGTTAAAGGGTATGGCACCCACATTGGTGATGACCAGCGTACATCCGTTCTGGGTTTGTTGGCTGGCGCTGGCGCCGTAACTCAGGTGAGAAACCTGAGCCAGACTGTTCGAAGGGCTGAGGGCCATGTTTACCTTAAAGGTTACAAATGAACCTTGTGACAGCAGGAGCGCACCCGGGAAAGTCCCGACACCGTCGGAGTTGATCTGCGAAACGCCGATGCCATCACCACCCGGAATATAATTGCCGTTCGCACCGAGGGATACTGACGTCACGGTCGTGTTGGCGGATCCGCCCAAATCCTCCAAAGTGCCGTTTACAAACAGGATGTCACCATTGATGGCGCCGGCGTTGATCAGCGTGGCATTGCTGGAGACCGTCGGTGAACCCGAGGTGCCCGTGCCGATGTTGTTGAGGGTGCCTGAATTGTACAGGAACCCGCCGTTCAAAACGGTCACCGGATTGTTGGCCGTTCCGGCATTGGTGACGATGCCGCCCGATTGGACTGTGAGCGTGCCGGCGATGGCACCCCCCGTCGTTGCGGTACCGGCCGAGGCCAGGCTGCCGCCCATGTCGCCGCCATAATTCATGACCGCGCCGGCCGCGATGTTGGCGTTGCCGATGGTGCCGGGGTTAAACCCGGCCAGCACACCTTGGTTCAACTGCACGGACAAGGTGGTGTTGCCGTCGATCTCCACCGTTCCCGTGCCAAATTTGTTGAGCGATGGTCCGCCGCCGATCGAGTTGGGGCCGTTCAAAAACGTGTAATAATGGGTGGTGTTGGTCATGTTGATCGCCGCAGGAGTAAGTGTTAAGGCTCCGGCGATGTTGATGTTCGTCGCCACACCGGCCGCATCGTCAAACGCGACGGTGTCCGGATTGTCATAAGTTATCGGAGCACCGTTGGTCTGATTCACCCAGTTGGGGGTGGTGTAATCCCAGTCGGCGGTGCTGCCCGAGGCGCGCCACACCAGGTGATTGCCCACCCGGTTGATGATATGCAGCACAATCGCATTGGAACCGCCCGTGTTCAACGTGGCCAATGTTCCGGACAACCCGGAACCGGAAGGCATGACTACGCCGGCATCAAAGGAGGACGCAGAAACCGCCGGTGTCCCCGCCCCCGTCATGACGACGATATCTGCCGGAAAGGTAATATTCTTGACGCCGCCGATGACCAGCTTGTTGCCGGTTCCCGAGGACGTAAAGTTGGTCACATAGATCAGCGACGATGTATTCAAACCGTCCACAAACAGCTTCACCGTGTTGTTGCCACCCGCAAAGGTCATTGTCCCCAACGCCCCATTAGGCGTCGCATCAGCAATGCCGTTCGACACGATCAGGGTTGCGTTACCATTGAGGTTGATGGCATTGCCCGTAGAAGCCTTGGTGGTGCCGCCGACGTAGACGTTGCTGGCCATCACTGTTCCGCCGGGACCGATGTTGACCACACCTTTGGTGCTGGCCGGGACGGAAGGATCGCCCAAGTCAGCAGTCGTATAGCCGAGGGCCAAGGTGCCATTCACCCGGAACACGCCCGCGTTGGTCACCGTCAAGGTTGCGGTGCAGGAGTCTTGGTTCGTCTGGTCGCCCGACTCTTGGGATCCGATGAAGGCTTTGTTGACATCAATTATGCCGGATGACATGCCCAAAGATGATTGGCAAATGCCGTTCCCGGTAGTGTACCCACGATCCCTGGACATATAAAACCGGTCAACCAGGACATCGACCGTGCTCCGGGTGAAATCCACGCCAAATCCGGTATTGCCGCATTTGGTGTTGTTTTGCAAGCCTGCCGTCGTTGAATATCCGGCCGCATCACCGCACGTAAAGACGGACATGCGCCCGCCGTTGGTATTGCGGAACAGAGCAAAAGAGTTGGAATTCAAAAAGTTAATCACGCTGCCCAACGCCGCATACCCGCCAACACAGATGCCGTCAAACTGTAACGAGTTGGTGGCACCCAAGGTCATCACAAAGTCATTACCCGAACTGCCGCCCGTGGTTTCGTTACGCCCGATCTCCAAGGCATAGGAACGGAAAAGCGCATTGGTATAGTTAAATGGATCAACATAGACACCCCTCACGATGTTGGTTGCCGCCATCTTCCAGGTCGGAAGACATTTTGACGGCCGCGATCCGCCAAAAGTGCCGCCCGGACTGTAAGCATTCGTGACGAAATATTGGTAATTGGGATAGCTTAAGATGTCACCAATGTTAACTTCGTTGACATCCAGTTGCAATTTGCTCAGCGCGGACATGTCCAGAATGCTCGCCACGGCTCCGTCAGCCAGCAGTGAAAAATTCGCGGTCTCATTGCTTTGGATCAAGGTCCCGTTTGTGCCGGCAATGGTGACGTTCAATTTATTCAGACCGTAAGAAAAATCCCGCAACATGCTGAATCCCCCGGAACCGTTGATGGTCAGGACCACACCCGGACTGATGACCAGATTCTGCCAGTTGGTATTGGGCGCACCGGAAGCAGGTATGGCATTCGTTTGGGAAAACCGCAGCGCTGCAATCGTGGTGGAAACATCGACAACGCTGTTTGAAAGCAGGTTCGTGGTGATGGAAGTTGCCAGCAAATTGTTGGTCTGGGTTCCGATGTCATTGAACACCACGACATCACCCGGCCCGGGAATCCCGCCTTGCCACTTGGAGGCATCCGACCAGTTGCCCGCGCCGTTAAGCGTGGCATTTGCCGGCCCATTCCAAATTTTCGCGACTTCCAGCACCAACGGGAAAAATCCATTGGTTATCCCGCCAACCATATTGACGCCAAGGGTAGATATGCCGGCCGCTTGCGACCCGCTAAACACAAGCTGGACAACCAAATTGGTCGTCTTGCTGCCGTTGTTCGTGTTCAAATTGATTGGGATCGTACCGATCGGATTAACCAGACCTGAATCCACGAGCGCGGCCGTGACCCCGGCCGGAGCACCGGTAATGCTCACGTTTACATTCGGTATCACCCAGTTGGTTCCCGTGCCATCAACCGGAGCGCCGTTGGTCGCAACCCGCATCACGTTATTGGTCAGAAAAACCGTGCCGCTAAATCCAACCGGCACCTCGAAGCGCACTTGAAACGGCTTGATGGTGTTTTGCGCCCCGGCCGGCAGCGCGGCCAGAATCAACAAGGCCAAGGCCGTCCAGATTGAAGCTCCTCGCCAACTTGGGGAACCGCCGGCAATGGCGGCAAGGTCCGGATTCTGACAGGTTTTAGGGTTGGTTGTTTTCATAGTTGTTTGCGTTGGTGGGCTGCGGGGTCGGATAGGGTTGCGGCTGGAAATTCTGCTGTCTCTTTTCTATGGCGCTCAATGATAAGGCATGCGGTCATCCATCCAGTCATAATCAGCCGTGATGGAAACATTTTTCGTCTGCCACGTCGCCGCCACGTTCGGATCCTTTAGCACCGGCTGCACGGTGGAAAAAGTGCCGCCTTTGACCATCCACTTTTTGAGTTCGGAATGGCCGTCGGCAAAGGACATCTCACCCACACCGTTGTGATTGCTGGCCGGCAAATTGCGCCAAAACACACCGGCGGCGCCGGTCTCACCCGGATTGAACTGAAAAAGCAGGTCATCAATGCCATCAGGGTGTTCATCGATAAAGACAAAAATATTGACCGGCCCGGGCGTGTTCAATTGGCTGGTCTTTTTTGCGGTAAAATAAGTCCGGCCCGGAAAGGCCTGCTTGGAATAATCAGGACCGGAACCCCCGCCATCCACCGCGCCGTTCGCCGCGTAGCTCCGGAGCCGGTTCTGAACGCTCGCTGTTTCATAGACATCACCCGGGCACTTGTAGACCCCGACGGATTTCACATAGGCGGCCATCCCGGCCGTGGGGCCGATCAAACCCTGGGGGTCATTCATAAACAAGGCCGGATTCCAGGACATGTAGTTGAGGTTTTTGTCGATTGCCGCCCCCAGATCCATGTTGAGATCCTGACTGTCGGTTTGGAACATGAGCCACCCCAACGTCAGCTGCCGGGTATTGCTCAGGCACCGGATGCCCTGCGCCTTGGCTTTGGCCTTGCTCAAGGCGGGCAGCAGCATCGCCGCCAGGATGGCGATGATGGCGATGACCACCAAGAGTTCGATCAGTGTAAATCCACGGTTCCGCCGGGCGGCGGGACGTGACGACAGGGCATTAGGTGTCAGGCACATTTTCTTAAAGATTGGTAATACTCAGACCCTAGCACAGGTCCCCGCCAAATGGTAATACGAAAAGAAACATTTCATTTACGATTACTGCCACGGCGATGGACAGATTTGCCACGGCCCGTCCTTCCGCATCCGTCGCTGCCGCGCGTTTCCCGGTTTGCCACCGGGCTCATTCCCGCGCTATGCTGGCCGCATCACCGTCCGAAAAAATGAAACTTGCCCCGCATCCGCCGCGTCCTTTGCGCCAGGCATCCCTGCCTCACCGATGAAAAAAATCCTCTCCCTCTGCCTCGTTGCGCTGGCCTGCTCCGCCATGGCCGGCCTGGCACCAACCGACCTGCGCTGTGATTACGCCACCGATCCGCTGGGTGTGGATTCCCCCGCGCCGCGCCTCTTTTGGAAACTCACGGATGTGGAACGCGGTGCGCGCCAGTCCGCCTACGAGATACTCGCCGCCTCCTCTGAAAAGAATCTCGCGCATGACCAGGGCGACCTGTGGGCGGACGGAAAAATTCCCTCCGATGAAACCATCCAGATTCCCTACGCCGGAAAAGCACCGGGGTCATTCCAGCCGGTTTTCTGGAAGGTGCGCGTCTGGGATGCCGCCGGAAAAGTTTCCCCCTGGAGCCGCCCCGCGACCTGGACCATGGGCGTGCTGCAACCTGCCGACTGGCACGCGCAATGGATTGGCGCGGCGGACACCAACATCCCCTCGCTCCTGTTGCGCCATGAGTTTGCCGTGAAATCCGGCCTCCAACGCGCGCTCATCAATGTCTGCGGCCTCGGCCAGTACGAGCTCACGCTCAACGGCCAAAAAGTTGGCGACGATTTTCTCTCCCCCGGTTGGACCAAATACGATCGCACCTGCCTGTACGACACCCACGACATCACCGCCCTTTTGCGCAGCGGCAAAAACGCCGCCGGCCTCGAGCTGGGCAACGGCATGTACAACGTACTCGGCGGCGGCCGCTTCACCAAATTCAAGGGCTCGTTCGGTCTGCAAAAGGCCATCGCCCAGATCCGCCTCGAATACGCCGACGGCTCAGTGGAGTTCATCGGCACGGACGATCAATGGCGTGTCGCCCCCGGCCCGATCACCTTTTCCTCCATTTATGGCGGTGAAGATTGCGACGCGCGCCGGGTGCAAACCGGCTGGAACCGGCCGGGTTTTGATGATTCAAAATGGTCGTCCGCGCTCGTCGTCAATGGGCCGGGTGGCGAATTGCGCGGGCTTTCCGCCGCCGCGCCGCCCATCAAAAAATTTGAAGTGCACCAGGCCGTTTCTTCCCACGTGCTCACGAACGGCGACATCGTCTTCGACCTCGGGCAGAACGCGGCGCACGTTCCGGAAATCTCCGTCACCGGCCCCGCGGGCAGCCAGGTGCGGGTGATCCCGTCAGAACTCCTGGGTGAAGATGGCTCGGCCAACCAGGGCTCCATGGGCGGTGGGCATCGTGGGTATATTTGGTGCGAATACACCAAGGCCACCGGCAGCGGGGAAACGTGGTCGCCAAAATTCTTTTACGTCGGCTGCCGTTACTTGCAGGTTCATCTCACTCCCGCCACCACCAACGGGGCGTTGCCGAAAATCAAATCCGTCGCCGGCATCGTCATCCAATCGTCCTCCCAGTCCGTGGGCGGATTCGCCTGCTCGAATCCGCTGTTCAACCGCATCCGCACGCTCGTCCGCTGGGCGCAGCGCAGCAACATGGTCAGCCTGATGACCGATTGCCCGCATCGCGAACGCCTTGGCTGGCTGGAGGAGGACCACTTGAACGGCCCGGCCTTGCGCTATGAATTCGATCTCTCGCAGCTCTTCACCAAGACCATCAACGACATTTCCGATTCGCAGCTCACCAACGGACTCGTGCCGACCACCGCGCCGGAATACACCGTCTTCCGCGACAAGTCTGACACCGACCATTTGCGCAACGCCTTCGGCGATTCGCCCGAATGGGCCGCCACGTTCATCCTCGTGCCCTGGCAGCAATACGAATTCAGCGGCGATCTCAACCTGTTCCGCAAGCACTACGACGCGATGACCAACTACCTCGCCTTCTTCGGCAGCCGCGCGGAAAATCACATCGCGAACTACGGCCTGGGCGACTGGTACGATGTCGGCCCGAAAAAGCCCGGCGTTTCGCAGCTCACCCCCATCGCGCTGACGGCCACGGCCTTTTATTTTGAAGACGTCAAGGTCATGGCCCGTGTCGCCGCGCTGCTCGGAAAAACCAACGACGCCGCAAACTATTCAAAACTGGCGGCCGACATCCGCACCGCGTTCAACGAAAAATTTTACGACCCTGCCAACCGGCTGTATGCGACGGATTCCCAGTGCGCCAATGCCATTCCGCTGGTCATGGACCTCTGTGAGTCCTCCAACCGCGAGGCTGTGGTGGACGCGATTGTGAGCGACGTCCGCGCGCGCGGAAATGCGCTCACGGCGGGCGATGTCGGCTACCGTTACCTGCTCCGCGCCCTGGCCGACGGCGGCCGCAGCGATGTGATCTTCGACATCAACAACCAGTCGGAAAAACCCGGCTACGGCATGCAGCTCGCCAAGGGCAAGACCAGCCTGACCGAGGCGTGGGACGGCGGCTCGTCGCAAGACCATTTCATGCTCGGCCAGATCCAGGAATGGTTTTATCACGACCTCGCCGGCATCCGCTCCGGCGGCAACGGCTTCAAAAAGATCATCATCGCCCCGCAGCCGGCCGGCAACCTGACCTGGGCGAAGGCAAGCTATGATTCCATCCGGGGAAAGATCGTCAGCGACTGGATACGGACCGGTGACGGGTTCACCTTGAACGTGACCATTCCGGCGAACACGACGGCGACCATCTTCGTGCCGACCAAACCGGGGGCGCACGTCACCGCGAACAGCCCGGCCGCGAAGCTTCTGTTCAACGAGGGCAACCGCGCCGTGTTCGAGACCGGGGCGGGGAACTACGAATTCAGTTCCAACTAAGTCGCGGCTTTTTGTTACTTCGCCGCCGGATTGTTTGTGCTGGGATGCGCGTCGGTCCAGTCCTTGAAGGCCTTGACCGTGTCATGCCCGTTCGCGTTAAGGTAGTCATTTATCTGGTCCTTGTACTTCTGGAAGATCGAGGATTTTTCCGGGGCGCTGCCGCCATCCACCGCCTCTTCACGGGCGGCCTTGAGCCATTCCAAAATCTTGGCCTTCTCCTCGTCCTTCAATCCCGGCACGATTGCGACGTAGGCGTCATAGGTGACCTTGACCTTGTTATAGGTCATCTTGTCCTTCACTTTTTCGACCTGCTCCGGGGTCAGCTTCTCCCCAAGCTTGGCAAAGAAATAGGCGTGCAATGGCTTGGATTCCGCCAGCAGCTGGCTCTCGCGGTTTTTGTAATTGATGTCCTTGTCCATCGCCCGGAGCTGTGCATCGATCAGTTCGTCGCGCGCACGCATCACCCGGTACTGCGCGATGAGCAGGTCGTGCACCACGGTGGCAGTCACGTCGTTGGTCAGATTCAAGTCCTTGACGATTCCCGCCGTCCGCTCTTCGATGGTGGAGGTATAGAAGGTTTCAAGTTCTGCCACCGATATGGGTGGCGTATTGCTCTGGGCAAAGGTTGCCGTTGCGCAAAGTACCGATGCCAAGACAACGGAGGTTTTCAGGATTCTGGGGTTCATATGGTTCTTTTTATGTCTGATTTGAGGTTTAGTCACGAAAATAAAGTCAGGGCAGGGTGCCAAAGTAGAAGCTTACCGAGCCGGCCAGCTCCGTATCCAGCACCGTCGGCTGGCCCTGCGGGCCGCTGAATCGCGCCTCGTTGAACTTGCTGCCGATGGGCGGGATGGCGTCCAGAAAGCCCAGGCCGCACTTGGGCACCGGCGCCCACGCCTTGGCCTTCAGCTTTGGTGGCGCAAACCCCGGCTCCAGCACCTGCAAAAACTTCGTGTCGCCCTGGTTGATGACGGTGATGGGGCCTTCCTGCGTGTCCAATTGCAGCCAATGCCAGTTGGCAAAGAATCCCTTGAACTCCGGATACACCCAGCCGCGAAAACCGGTCAACGTGTCGTTGTAATCATTCTCCCAGACGCCGGGCGTCACGCCGCGCAGCCGGTTTTTCCAGACGCGATACGGCCCGTCGCCATACCACCGTTTGTGGGTCACCAAATTTTCGGGATAGTCAAAGGTCACGCCGAGAAAATCATTCGTGCCATGCGCAAAGTACGTGTAGGTGCACTGGATCCAGCCGTTGCCGTTCACCCGCCAGAGGATGGATTTCAGGTCGCCGTCAAACTTCGCCACGACCACCGCATCCGGGCCGTCATCGGTAAAATGTATGTCGCGCAACGTCGCGCTTCCCACCGCCAGGGACGGGCCGTTCGTCAGGGAAAATTTCTGCGCGCCACGTTGCACGCCGAGCAGCAGGCCCGTCTGCGGGCTGAACGTCGCGGTCAGGTCGCCAGTCTTCACCTCGATGACGCCATTGGTTTCGGCGGGAATCGCGTGATGTTCGGCGGGCTCCTCGGCCAGCCGGTGCGATGGATCCTTCTTCAGCGGCCAAACCCACGTCCACAGTTCGCGCCCGGCCGGGTCGCTCACGCGCAGCGCCAGCGCATCGGCATTCTTGTTCAGCGGCGCTGAAAACTGGAACGTGCCGGTCTGGCCGGGTGCGATCTTCGGCACGGAACTGATTTTTCCCGAGGCGAGAACCTGGTTGGTGCCTTTTTCCGTGGGCGACGAAAATTTCCGCAGTTCCCAATCGAACCGGCATTCGCTGGCATCGGTGAAGCCGAAATGATTTTCTACGGTGAACACGCCCTTCTTGTCGCGCTTGAGCTGGATGGGCGACCAAATCTCCTTGATGGTGTAAAAGCTGCCTTCACGCTGGCGGTACGGCCCCACAATGCCGTCGGGCGCCTGGTTTCCCGCCACGTCGATCTCGCCCGTATCGGGGCGTTTAAGGCCGTCATCCAACAGCGCCCAGATGAAGCCACCGCCGAGATATTTCCCGGCGGTCATCATGCGCCAGTAATCGTCCAGCCCCGCGCCCGCGCCGCCGTCATAGAGGCCATGCATGAATTCGGTCGGCATGTAGATGTACTTGGGCTCATTCGTCGCGGCGAAGGTCTTGCCATTGCTGTGATAATAGATCGGCACGCCGTCGGCCGCCTGCTCCGCCTGGTCGTATTGCAGGTAATGCGCCGTGTTCACACCGCTAAACGCCATCCACGGATGCAGCACGCGGCGTTTTTGCGGATCATATTCCGGGTACAGGTGGTCGAGGTTCGTGTTGAACCCGCCCTCATTGCCGTTGTCCCAAAACAGAATGGACGGATGATTCACATCGCGCTCGACCATTTCCTTCACCAGCTTCGGGCCGACCACGTCATCGTAGTGATTGTGCCAGCCGGAGATCTCATCAAGCACATAGAGCCCCATTTCGTCGCACAGGTCCAAAAACTGTTCATCCGGCGGATAGTGCGACATGCGGACGGCGTTCATGTTGGCGTCCTTCATCGTGTTGATGTCGAGCAACTGTACCGCCTCGCTCAAGGTGCGCCCGGACTCCGGCCAGAACGAATGCCGGTCAACCCCCTTCAAGATCACCCGCTGGCCGTTGAGGTAAAGCCCGTCGCCATCGCGCACCTCGAACGTGCGGAAGCCGAAGCGTTGCGTGACCTGATGGATGACCTTGCCGTCGCGCTTCAACCGGAACACGGCTTGATAAAGGTTGGGGGTCTCCGCGGTCCAGAGTTTGGGCGAAGCAACCTGCACCTTGAGTTGCTGTGTGTCAGCGGATGAAGCCAGGGAACTGCGAAAAACCTCGCCCACAGCTTTGCCATCCAACGTCTGGATCTGCGCCTCGACCTCCTCCGTGTTCGTTGCGCCGTCCAGATAAACATCGGCGGTGAAACTTCCATCAGCCAGCGCATTGACCGCCACGTGCCGGATAAATTCCTGGGGGACGGCCTCGAGATAAACGGGCCGGAAAATCCCGCCGAAAACCCAGTAATCCGCCAGCCGCTCGGCCCGGTTGATCGACTGGTTGGCGGAATGTTTGGCCACATCAACTTCCAGCTTGTTCGTCTCACCAAATTTCACCAGCGCGGTCACTTCGTATTTGAAGCGGTAAAAACTGCCCTGATGCAGCGGGCCGACGGACTGGCCGTTGAGCTTCGCATCCGTGTCGGTCATCACGCCGTCGAACACGAGAAAGACCCGCTTGCCCGCCCAGTCCTTGGAGACAAAAAACTCATGCTCGTACAGGCCGTGTTCGTTCCAGGCATTCGTCTGGTCCTTGTGATAGTTCAGCGTGCCAAAACCCTTCACGTCCCACTGCGACGGCACGGGCAGGTTGGTCCAGATGCCGGAGTTGGTGCCGCTGGTGCACATGAATTTCCACGGCACACCGTCATCCTTGCCGTGGCCGGAGAGCATCTGGACTTCGGTTGTCTGCGCCAGAATGGCGGAGGGTGCGGCGAGCAGAAAACAGCCAAGCACCAGGCGCCAACAGCGACGGAGTGCGGCCGTCCCCGGC
>Ga0210392_10000561_pt1 | contig 22194 bp, 17 predicted proteins | sample IncBWC30OmetaG_FD_161057 | JGI IMG/M metagenome (GOLD analysis project Ga0210392, IMG submission 161057) | Forest soil microbial communities from Barre Woods Harvard Forest LTER site, Petersham, Massachusetts, United States - Inc-BW-C-30-O ...
GTTGTCGCTGCACAGGACAATCGCACGGCTGCATCCGGTTGCCTGACAATAGAATCCGCGAGAGCGGTTAGCGAGCTCGAGTGGAAGCCCATTTGCATGCCATCTGCGTTTGAGCATTGGAGCGACGCGTTCGATGGCCCCCACGACACCGGCACTACTGGAAGGAATCGACATGCATTACGAAACAGAGAATCGGCTGGTGTGGAACGAGCGGGAACGCAGAAACGAAGAACGCGAGTTGGTTTACGAGATCTGCTGGATCCCGGAGGCTCAGCACGTGGCGTCGCTTTTTGCGGGCACAGAGGAGCAAATAAGAACCGTAGCAGATCGCGATGTCCCGAATCTTGGGGCAAGCTCCGAGTACCACGGATTCTCTTTCTGGAACGGCACACAAAATACCCTTGATCCGATTCGGGAGCGTTGCGGCTTATGTCTACGGAGCAGACAACCGGGGAAATTAAGCCTACGCGCGATGTGAAGACTGTCTCAATGTCGGAACAACCGTCGCGGGCCCTCTTACTGTTGATGCTTCTGATCCTGGTGGAAACCGGAGATATGGCGATGTTGGGCTACAAGTTCGAAACCCACCGCGACTCTAATGATCGAGGATCGTTGAGGGGCAACGCGTGCGAGGCGCCCAGAAAGACTCGAGGAAGCATCAGTACGAGCCTTATCTGCGGGCTCGGAAGACCTCCCACTGAAGCAGTTTTGCGACATGCAAGAGCACGAACGGCACCGCAAGCTATTGGACGCCATAACCGACGTTACTGTGTATCGAGATGTATATCCCGGTAAGAGCTGTCGACTCGGCTTGTTGGAACACTTGGGCCACTCTGCATGTGATCGAGCACACAGAGTCGCGCAGTCACAGCTTCTCGGACGTACGCACTGAGCGAAACAATGCTGCACTGCACACGGCGGAGATCGCGGTCGCAAGCCACAGGGCCGCTGAGACCGAGTAATGTATGACAACCGCACCTAACGCGGCGCCGAAGAACATTGCTAGGACCGACGCAACTCTTTTCGCCAGTTTCGGGTTGATACCGTTCGCGAACGAAAAGTCCGCGGCGATGCCCGTGATCGTTAGCGTCAGGACGGTCGTCGTCAGATCCGGGATTGCGAGCTTCCGAACAGCGGCATTCCGCGTACCCATCGCGAGCGCCGTAAGGGCGATCAGGACAAACGGTTGAAAAGAATTCTCAAGCAAATCTCCTCTGTATCCGACAGCCCAAAACGACGCAGCCAACAGAAAGACCACCTCAAGCAGGAATGCGTGCGCTGCGAATCGAATCTGTGAGTCGGCGCCCGCTCGGGCCATGATCCGTCCGCCGACTATCGCCCCTACCAGAAACGACAAGAACGACGTTAACGAGTGCGCGATGGACAGTCCGGGTATTCGCGCCGTCGCAAACGCCAGAATCACGATATTCCCCGTCATGTTCGCGGCGAAGACGCGCCCGAGCGATAGGAAACTGACAGCGTCAACGAGGCCAGTGACCGCTGTCATTCCCAGGAGCACGTAGGGCGCTATTTTCTCCGCCGTTGGATTGCCGACTGTCGAGGAGTTATTCATGATACTTGCCGCAAGATTCTCTCCGGCGTCGATCCTGTTTGCTCCTAAAACTTGTATCCGGCCCATAACGCCCAGTAATTCAGGTTGCGGCCTGGCTGACTGTCTTTGACAAATTTGCCTGCATAAAAAATCCCGTAGTCGGCTTGAAACCAGAGATGCCGATTGGCCTGCCAGCGCACTTCCGCGCCCGGACGGTGTCCGACGAAGCGCGCATTACTTTTTCCCGCAGGAATGATTAGAAATCCAGGAACGGAATACACTCCGTCTCGCAAACTCTCCCGCCACTGAAAGATCCAATCGACGGAGACAGTTACACCCTGCGGCAGCGTTGCTTCAACGCGAGGGTGTACGTCGATAAAGTTGATGGGGCCAGGGCCGGCAGTGGCGAGGACCCCAAAATAATTGCCTTTCGGAAAAAGCGGATTGAACGTTCCGAGCGTGTTCGTCCTAGGATCGTCTCCACTCGAGACATCCGCTTTAACGCTGAATCGCGGCTTCAGCGGAACGTTCGGAAAGCAGTAACCGGTTTCCGATGCCACCGTCCAGGCGTTTATGTTTGCGGAGCCGAAAGTTCCGAATTGCCAAAGCCCTTCATAGTCGAAATCCCAACCGGGCTTCATCTCGGCGACGGGACGAGAAAGACGCGCACCGATACTGTGCCGCACTTCGTGACCGACGCCTCGCTCGAATGCAGCTGTTTTTCGATCGAGGCCAAGGTAGTAAGCGTCCAGTGTGATGTTCTTCGGCAGAGGTCGGACGCCGTATACGCCCCAAAATCCGACTGTATGATTGGGGGCATTGTCGAAAACTCCCGGCTTGTCCAGGTCCGGCCGTACGGCGAAGCCGTCAATCTCCCAAGGACCGATACCGCCCTTCACCATGAACCCGTCAAAGCTCAAGCGGACGTTGGGACCCTCGCGGACATCGATCAGGCGTCCGGAGCCATATTCCATCTCATGTCTTCCGGCTCTGAACTTGATCCAGTTCCGTTCACCCCCCGTTCCGACTTCGAGGAATGCGCTCTGGAAATCCAGCTTCTTTTCGTCGATCGGTCTCGGACCACCGATACGATAGGAATTGAGACCACTTTTGAGCTCCACGAACGAGCGAACATGCTTGCCGTAATGAACGTCGAAATAAAGCATGTACCGTTCGTTGAAATAGGCGTTCATGAAAGGCTGTTGGCCCCAGTTGTCGTTTCCGATCTGTTCCCAGACCTCGCGAGCTTCGCCACCGATCGATAGGAACCAGTCATTCCGACCTGGCCGCAGACGAATGTATTTGATGGGGTCCCAAAAGTCCTGCCGCTTATCCGGATCAGCGAGAAAACTCCAGTCATCGTCCTCGCGAAGCAAGTGATAGATCCGTACCGGTGCCGGGGATTCAGCGGTAGGAACCGATTGGCCTCGCGAAAGTGCCGGGATCGCGAAAGAAATGACCATTAAAATCGTCAACGTTCGCATGTATCACTTGGTTCTAATCTCAAGTGCGGCGCTGCTTTCGCCCAGCATCGTGGGAAGGTGTTTGCGCGTCCTATTTCTTTGTTACGGAGTGGATTTCCGCGATGTATCCACCCGGGAACTGGACGACAACGGCGTCTCGTTCGCCGGTCTTATACGGAGGTGCGAGCACCTCGACGCCGCTTGCTTTTGCCTTGCTGAGCGTGTCCGTCAGATTCGCCACCTCGTATCCGGTCATCTCCCGGCCGTAGGGATAGGGAAGGTGACCGTCGCTAACCAGCGCGGTCAACTTGCCGAATTTAGATTCGATCCTCACTCGCCGATAGGTCTCTGCAGGTCTTCCGATTTCGATGCCTGGCGCACGCGTTTCATCAGAGACGACACTCCCGTGGGAAAACGCGAGAAAGCTGGACACAAATGCATCCGCTCGGTCCGGTGAGACATAGACCCGATTCTCCGGGACTGTCTGTAGCGGGGCATAGGATGGTGCGGTGGTGTGCCAGTACAGTTGCGTGTTCGCGCCACCCGGCCATTGAATGATCGCGTCTTGACCGATCGGATCGTTAAAGGCAGCGACCAAGACGTCTGCGCCCGTGGCCTTGGCGGCGCGGATCGCCTCGTCCATATCAGTGACCAGATAGCCTGTGCGCTCCACGCCAAACGGATACGGGATTGGCGTCTTGAAACCAAAGACTGATATGGTGCCGACAGGAGTCAGGACCAATTGGGACATGGTGCTGCTTGGCGTCGGGGTTACTGTGAAGACGCCCTGCTTGGTGGTTGTGCCCCCAAACGTCGCGATCAAGCTTGCGACGAAGCCGTCGAAATCTTGGGGCGCCACGTAGACGTGAGTTGTGTCGTACTGGGGTCCGACAGCTACGCTCATCGGTCCGATTGCCTGCGCGCTTTGGGCGAATGTGCTGAAGTATCGCGATCCACTCGCGAACCCAATCGTAAGAAGTACCGCAACTGATATTCCGGCAATAATTTTGTTCAAGCGCATTTGTCTTCTCCTAAATTGCTGATTATCTGATCGCCTGAAACGCAATCGTGTGTCTGCCCACGCTAAGGCGTCTCGGACGGATGCGGCCGGTCGTAGCGCTCACCGACAAGGCAAACGGATGCGGCACGTGAAACGTCAAGCTTCTTCGTCTGGATCCAAACCCCGAACTGTTCGCCAAGCACCATCCCCAAGAGGCCGAGTAAAGCGACGATCGGCGGTGCCGGACTCTTTACCCGGATGAGTCCGTAGAGAACACCGACTCCAAGACCAACGATGAAAGATAAAAACAGTACCTTCATTTCGATCCCTCTAGCGACGCGTGAATCAGAACGCAAAGCAGTCGCAGCCCAGCCCCCATAGGCCAAACTCACCCAGCACTTGAAGGTGCGATCGCGTCCGGCCATCTGACGGCGCCTCAACATGCGAACAGGCAGCGGGGTGAGATACACCAAGAGTGTGGTCCAGGGCCTTCGCGTAACCTCCGTATTGTTTGACGGGAGACCAGCTTGGGCTCACTGGCAGTGCGGGCGGCGCCAGTTTTGAGAATTCATCGCTGGCATAGACGACCTTCCCACCCACTATCGTAAGTACCGATTCGAGATGCTTGATCTCCTCCTCGGGTATGGAAAAGTAATCGCCAGAGAGAACAGCCATGTCGGCCAGCTGGCCAGGAGCAAGCGCTCCTTTCTTGCCGTCCTCTGTCGAAAACCAGCTGCTCCCCATGGTGTAGAGCTTGAGCGCTTCTGCTCGATCCAAGCGGTTCTCTTCGGGATAAAGACTGAGACCGCCAATCGTTTTGCCGGTGATTAGCCAATAGAGGGAAAGGTACGGGTTGTAGCTCGAAACGCGGGTTGCGTCGGTGCCTGCTCCCACCGGAACCCCCATCTCCAGCATGCGTCGGATCGGCGGAGTGCGTTTGGCTTGCTGTGAACCGTATCGCCCGACGAAATATTCGCCTTGAAAAGCCATGCGGTTCTGCACGGCGATACCGCCGCCCAGCGCCTTCACGCGCTCAATGTTGCGGTCGGAGATTGTTTCGCAGTGATCAAAGAACCAATGCAGGCCGTCGAAGGGGATCTCCCGGTTCACTTCTTCGTAGACATTCAATGCCCGCTCGATGGTCTCGTTGTAGGTCGTATGTATGCGAAACGGCCAGCGATTCTCCACGAGATGGCGAATCACGGCTTTCAGCTCGCTTTCCATGACGGGGAGCATGTCCGGGCGCGGCACGAGAATGTCTTCGAAGTCCGCGGCAGAGAAAACCAGCATCTCTCCCGCTCCGTTGACACGATAGAAGTCGTCGCCGTCGCCGGGCTTTGTCATTTTGGTCCAGCTCTGAAAGTCAGCCAGTTCCTGCTTCGGCCTCTGCGTAAAGAGGTTGTAGGCGAGGCGAATCGATAGCTCGCCATTGCGATGCAGTTCGTTCACCACGCCATAGTCGTCGGGATAGTTCTGAAATCCGCCTCCGGCGTCGATCGCACTGGTGATGCCGAAGCGGTTGAGCTCGCGGAAGAAGAGCCGGGAAGAATTAAGTTGATCTTCGCGGGAGAGCTTTGGTCCCTTGGCGAGGGTGGAATAGAGAATGTTGGCGTTGGGCTTGGCGATGAGAAGACCCGTAGGATTTCCGTGGCGATCACGCTGAACTTCACCCGCCGGGAAATCTGGAGCGTTTTTGTCATAGCCCACTGCCCGCAACGCCGCTGCGTTCAATAATGCGCGGTCATACAAATGCATCACAAACACAGGTGTGTCCGGAGCAACCGCATTGATCTCATCGAGCGTAGGCATCCGGCGTTCGGCGAATTGGAATTCCGTCCAGCCTCCGATCACCCGGACCCACTGAGGCGCGGGAGTTCGTGCAGCTTGTTCTTTCAGCATCCGCAATGCATCGGCAAGCGAAGGGACACCATCCCAGCGCAATTCCAAGTTGTAGTTGAGCCCGCCCCGGATCGGATGCATGTGCGAATCGTTTAGACCAGGGATGACGGTTCGTCGGCGCCCGTCAATTACGCGCGTTTGCGGACCCCGCAGGCGCAGAATCTCTTCATCCTTCCCCGCAGCGGATATCCTTCCCGCTGTTACAGCGATGGCTTCAGCAAACGAGGGCACCCCGTTCGTGGCGATCTTGGCGTTGTGCAATATGAGCTCAGCAGACACGGTAATCTCCCTTTCAGATTTTCCAAATGGATTGAGAAGGGCGGAGGAGACTCCGCCCGTTGAGTTTTTACTTGTGAGCTCCAGCCAGCTCAGGAACTGCGTACTCGGGAAATTTCGTGGCCGGCGCACCGTGCACCATCGTGTACACGTACTCGACCCCGATCCCGTAGGCTCCGTAGTGGTTCTTCACGATGTCCATCACCGCATCGTAGGTGCCCTTGTGAGCCCAATCGCGCTGCCATTCAAGCAGCACCGATAGGGACGTGACCGGCTTTGCGCCGGCTTGCAGGACGCGCTTCATTGCGTTGTCGTGTGCAAGCTGGCTCACGTCGCCACAGCAATCCTCCACGACGTAGACTTCGTAGCCGTCATGAAGCGCCTGCACTGTCGGAAGCGCAACACAGGTTTCCGTCCAAAGGCCGGCAATGAGAATCTTCTTGCGTCCGCTTTTCTCGATCGCGGCGACAAAGTTTTTGTCGTCCCACGAGTTCATGGACGAACGCTCGATGGGTTCCCGCCCCGGGAATACGGCTCGCAGCTGCGGCCACATATTCCCGCTGAAGGACTTCGTCTCGACGGTGGTCAAAACTACGGGCACATCGAATACTCTGGCGGCTTTTCCGAATGCCACGGTGTTGTTGATGATTCCCTGGCGGTCGAAATTGCTTGTTCCAAACAGCATTTGGCCCTGATGGTCGATCAGCGCCACGACGCAATTATCCGGAGTCAAGAGTCCCTTCTCACTCAGTTTTGGACGATTGCCGTTTGATGATTGTTGAGCCATACGATTTTCAAATTCCCCTTTCAATTTGACTGCCTCGAAACTGACCCTACGAGGGAAAGCAACTATGTGTCCAAAGCCGAAGATTCGCGTGAGAATCGGCAATCTGCCTTTGCTTTCAATAGAAAGGGGGACACGCGGCGCTAGGCCCAGATTGATGGATTTCTTTTGCAGTTGTTTCACGTCAGGGACTTGACGGTAAACGTCGATGCCGCGACGTGTCGCGAGCGCGCGTTGCCTGACGATGCAGCGTGCCCTTACAAACCCTAGATTCGATCCGTGGAAGAACGAAACGGGATACCGTTGTCCCAACGGCCCGCTGAACGAACTGAATTTTAAGTACTAACACGTCTGGAGCAAAGACGAAGACCTCAGAAGGCTGGTCAGTGAAAAGCCTCAAACCGTGAAGACGTCAATGAGTGGTCAGTGGAACAGGGTGGCCGAGGCCTTCTGTTTGAAAAAACCGGATCGTTGTCCCGCGCGGATTTGTCCTGGGTGTATCATCCTCGTTATGGTTTCAGCGGGCAAAGAATCCGAATTGGAAGGCCTCCCCTTATCATCGATTCGATTCCTACGCTCGTCTGCAACGGTAAGAGGGAGGTAAATGAACACAGTCGCTCAGCTGCGTGCCGACCCTTCCATCGTGGATGTGTCACACGAGGAACGCATTGAGTTGGTTGCTGACGGCGCGAGCGAGAGCTTTCAACCCGAAGCAATAGACGATTCCTGGCGAAGATGTCTGCTCGACTTTCATGTCGACCCACGGAGCAGCTCAGTACCCCAGTTGCTCACCGAGCGTGAGCTCAGGATTTCTCGCGAACCTCTGCGTAGCTTTTTACCCCAAGCCCAAGAAGAGATAGACCGCCTCTATGCCATTGTTCGCCCGCAGTCTTATGTAGTTCTCTTGTGCAACAGCGATGGAGTCGCCATCCACCATCGTGGCGACGAGAGCAAGAACCACGAGTTCAAGCAGTGGGGTATATGGCTGGGCGGCGTCTGGTCGGAGCGGGTCGAGGGCACAAACGGTATCGGCACCTGCATTACGGATCGACGGCCTGCTCTCGTGCATTGTGCCGAGCATTTTCGCAGCCGTCACACCCGGTTGAGTTGCGCGGGCGCGCCGATCTTCGATCCTCACGGAGGTTTGCTGGGGGTGCTAGACGTTTCCAAAGTGCATCAGCAATCTGACGATCGGCCATTTCCCCTGCTGCTCCAGACGGTGGTCGTCTCCGCGCGAGCCATTGAGGAACGCATCTTTCGTGAGCACTTTCAGTATTGCTGGATCTTGGCGGCCGCACCTTCAGACGATTTTGGATCATCCCTGCTCCTTGCGATCGACGACCATCAATCTATTATTGGCGGCGACCAAGCCGCTCGAAAGCTGTTCGCTCTGAGCGACGAAAGCCTTGGGGACGGAATTCCCTTGTCTGCCGCCTTCGCGTTTGACCATGCTCTCTTCCGACGCACGGCCGACCGGGACATTCCGGTACGCCTAATGAGTGCCAGTGGTGACGGACGCTGGTGGACAGCATTGCTTACGCCGCCTCTGAGCAGGTCTAAGGTCGCGCGCAGCTCGGCGGAAGCAGTGGTTCACTCGCAGGCAAGAATTAGTACTTTAGGACGTTTGCTGTTGGACACGGCGCCGGAACCCAGCCGTGGCGGGTTGTCACCCGCCGTGACACGCCGCGTCTGCGACTATATTGAAGGGCATCTCGATGAAAAGATCCGCCTCGATGGACTGGCCGCTCTGGCGGGGCTTTCCACCGGCCATTTTGCCCGGGCATTCCAGCAGTCACTGGGAGAGCCGCCGCACACGTATCTGTTGCGGCAGCGCTTGGAACATGTGGAACACATGCTGCGGGAGACACATGCTCCGTTGTCGGAAATAGCCCTGGCGACTGGCTTTTCTGACCAAAGCCATCTCGCGCGACACTTCCGGCGGTGGGCTGGAATGTCCCCGCGTCAGGTCCGCTGGTTGGAAGGGAACCCCATCCGTGCAAGGTAACCCTATGCGAAAAAGTGACTTAGCGACGTAAACGTCGCTGGATCAAGGCAGAAACGTCTCTCCGGAACCTCCTTCCCGGCGGGCCTGCGACGCAACCAATTGTGGCGCAAGTCACGATTTCATCGGAAACATTCCAAACACACCAAGTTTGTTCAAGACGGCTGCTGCACCGCGGTAGGAGGATTCCGCCAGTGTCACAATCTGCCCACACCATGGAAGGGGGCAAATCCAATGGAGAAGGCGGGGCCATTCGCACTCAGCCGAACGCAATCACGACGAAAGGGTGGGAATCCAGACGCGAATTCCCAGAGTGTATGAGGCCAGCCATGACCTCGCCGGGATACGAATCCGAGTTCTGGAACATTCAGCTTCTGGTCGACTCGATTCCCGCGCTGATTCACACCGCCAGACCTGACGGCTACCTCGATTACTTCAATAAGCCTTGGCTGGCATACCTGGGCGCTACTCTGGACGACGTGACCGGGTGGAAGTGGACGGCTTTCGTTCACCCTGAGGACGTTGAGGGGATTGTGGCCAAGTGGCGAGCCTGCCTCGCGACTGGAGAAATCTTCGAGTACGAGACTCGCGTCCGTAGGGACAATGGAGAATACCGCTGGATGTTCCATCGGAAAGTGCCACTTCACGATGCAAACGGCAACATCGTCAAGTGGTATGGATCGAGCCTAGATATTGAGGACCGCAAAACGGCGGAAGAACAGCTCCGCCGCAACGCCCAGGAGCTGCAAAGAAGCGAGTTTTATCTCGCCGAAGGGCAGCGTCTTGCCCACATGGGAAGCTGGGCCTTCGATCCTGACGGCTTCCACTACTGGTCTCCCGAATTATTTCGGATGCACGGACTCGATCCGGCCAGCAAGCCGCCTGGTATTCAGGATTACCTGGATTGTGTCCATCCACAGGATCGCGAGTCCATGGCGAACCTGATCAAGGGAATATTGGCGAAAGCTTCGCCCTTCGATGCCACCAAGCGCATCGTGCGTCCCAACGGCGAGGTCCGGTACATTCGCTGCGTTGGTGCTCCCGTTGGCGAAAAGCAAAGCCCGAAAAAATACGTTGGTAGCGCCATAGATGTAACCGAACACGAGCTCCTGACCCAGGACCTCCGGCGACGTGGAGCATACCTGGCCGAAGCCCAAAGGCTCAGTCACACAGGCAGCTTCGGATGGAAACCTGACACTGGCGAGATTGTCTGGTCAGATGAAACCTACCGTATTTTCGAGTACGACCGCTCTGTCAAGCTAACAATAGATTCAGTGGTGCAGCGCGTCCATCCCGAGGACCGCGCCGACTTCAAAGGGGTCATTAATCGCGCCTTTGCGGGAGCGACAGATTTCGAGCATGCCTATCGCTTGCTACTGCCTGATAGGCGAGTCAAGCACGTCCACGCCTTAGCTCACGTTTTACAGGATGCATCTGGCAATCGCGAGTTTGTCGGTGCGGTGACCGACATCACCGAGCGCAAGGCGGCTGAGGAAGCCCTCTTGAGCAGTGAAGCGTACTTGGCGGAAGCGCAGAGGCTGAGCCACACCGGCAGTTGGGCCTGGAACGTTGCGAGCGGTGAACCCAGTTACTGGTCGGCGGAGTGCTATCGCGTGCTGGGTTACGACCCCGCTGAGCCACTACCACTACTAGAAACATTTTTTCAGCGGATCCTTCCGGAAGAGCGGGCCGCGATCCGGGAGCAGTTCGACAGAGCCATCCGCGACAAGGCGGATTTCGAACTGGACTTGCGTTTCGTTCACCCCATCACGGGAATCAGGAGCATCCGGTCCACCGGCCATGTGGTCCTCGATCGATGCGGCGACCTGCGTGAAATAGTGGGGACTGTGATGGATATCACCGATCGTAAGCGCGCAGAAGACGAGCAACGCCACGCAGAAGCGGTGATCATAGAACAAGAAGCAGAGCTTCGCGAGGTGGTCGATACCATTCCAGCGATAGTGTGGAGCGCACTACCGGACGGCTCGAATTCTTACGTTAACAGCCGATTCGTAGAGTACTGTGGGATGCCGCCAGAGCAGATCGCCGGATCAGGTTGGCAGGCCGCAACTCACCCCGATGATCTTGAGCGACACAACGCAAGCTGGCTCGCGTGCATTGCCAGCGGCGAGCCTTGTGAGGACGAGGTGCGTTTCCGCCGCGCGGACGGGCAATATCGTTGGCATTTACAGCGTGGCATCCCCCTGCGAGATGAGGCTGGCAACATCGTCAAATGGTATGGCGTCCTCACCGACATTGAAGATCGCAAGCGAGCTGAGGAGGCCCTCCGGAGCAGTGAAGCGTACTTGGCCGAAGCACAGCGGCTTGCCCACATGGGCAGTTGGGTCTGGCAGGTGGCAGGAAGGGAGCCGCTGCATCTTTCAGATGAATGGTACCGTATATACGGATTTGATCCGAAACTAGGGATGCCACGGTGGGAAGAACGGCTGCAGCGGGTGCATCCGGAGGATCGAGCCCTGTGGCAAGGAACGATCGAACGAGCAATTCACGAGAGGTCGGGTTACGACGTAGAGTTTCGCATTCTGATGCCCGACGGAAAGATCAAGTGGGTTCAAACCGTGGACCATCCCGTCTTAGGCACGGCGGGAGAACTCGTACAGTTCGTGGGCAGCTCGATGGACGTGACCGACCGCAAGGCTGCTGAAGAAAGGATCCGGGGGCAGGAAGCGGAGCTCCGGCAGATGCTGGACTTCACGCCTCAACTTGTCGCGGTTTTCGGTGCCAACCGCGAACGTCTCTGTGCCAACCGCGGCGCGCTCGATTACCTAGGCATCAGTCTTGATGAATGGCGGCAAAGGAGCTTTGCCGACGGAGTTCATCCTGACGATTCAGAACGGTTCAAGACCTATGCGGATCGTGCTCTATCAAGTGGCGCTGCTTACGAGTTGGAGGTGCGGCTGCGCAAAGCTGATGGAAGTTATCGTTGGTTTCTGGCTCGGTACAACCCTGTGCGCGACAACAACGGTCAGGTCATGCGATGGTATGTTGCCTGCACCGACATTGAAGATCGCAAGCAGGGCGAAGACAGACTTCGGAGCGAAAACGTCGCTCTCCGAGAAGAAATCGATAAGGCCTCGATGTTCGAAGAGATTGTTGGAACCTCTGCAGCTTTGCAAACTGTGCTATCGCGCATTTCCAAAGTTGCGCCGAGTAATTCTACGGTCCTCATAACTGGCGAAACGGGAACGGGCAAGGAGCTTGTCGCGCGTGCCATCCACCGACGATCAGATCGCAGTTCGCGCGCATTCGTTAGCGTGAACTGCGCTGTTATCCCGCGTGAACTGATCGCCTCGGAGTTGTTCGGGCACGAGAAGGGTGCCTTTACGGGCGCGACTCAGCAGCGCTTGGGTAGGTTTGAATTAGCAAATGGCGGTACGCTCTTCCTGGACGAAGTCGGAGAACTTCCAGCCGAGACCCAAATTGCCCTCTTGCGTGTCTTGCAGGAGCATGAGTTTGAACGCGTCGGCGGGACGCGTGCATTACGCGCTGACGTCCGGGTGATCACCGCCACGAACCGTGACTTGCAGGCCGCTATCAGCGATGGGTCGTTCCGTAGCGATTTGTTTTACCGCCTGCACGTTTTCCCGATTGAAATTCCTTCTCTTCGAGAACGAAAAGAGGACATTCCCTTGCTGGTCGAATACTTTATCGATCGGTATGCACGAAAAGCAGGCAAGCACTTCAGGAGCGTCGAGAAGAGAACACTGCAAGTACTTCAGTCATACCCCTGGCCCGGGAACATACGCGAATTACAGAACGTCATCGAACGATCTGTAATCCTATGTGAGACAGCGAGTTTTTCGGTGGATGAGAGCTGGCTGTCCCAACAGCCGCCGGAAGAGAACGCGGAGAGCCAGCTTTATCTCTCGGAGAAGGTGGCCGCTCAAGAAAAGGAAATCATCGAAGCAGCTCTGCGAGAATGCCAAGGACGGGTGTCCGGACCGTCGGGTGCCGCCGCGAAGCTAGGGATCGCGCGGTCCACGCTGGAATCGAAGATTCGGTCACTCAAGATTAACAAGAATCGCCTTAAGCCCTATTCGGGAACTTGAGGGCTCCCGTCTCCCACAAATTACTCTTACATATGGCGACTCTCTATCCTTACCGAGATCGCTTAGTGCGCGAGCCATTCCAAATGCCTTTTCACAACTTCAAGATTGAAGGATCACAGCCAAGAAGACATCGCGAAATCAGAGCCTTTTGAGTACCACGAATTGGGAATGGATTGGTACCACTTTGCTCTGATCGCTCAAGTGGGAAGCCGCAGTTCGTTATGATGAAGCAAGCTCTCGAACGATTGTTCTGCCCGGAGTCTCGCCATTTGTCGGAAACCCGGGCATCGCAGCACTGACTAAACCTCTTCCTTTCAAGAAATTGTGTTTGGATGCGGGATTGCCTCTGTCTTACGTGAATCTCATCGAAACAAGCGCAGTGGCAATGAGACTCAACCCAAAGGCCTGGTAGTTACGTGAGTAATGGAGAAGTTTATGCTAACAGCAGCAAAATTGGTCCAAAACGAGGAGCTCGACCCGAGAAAGCGGAGTTCCACGTCGCGTCAATTCGAGGAGGAATTGCGGCAGCGAGTAGTTGGGCAGAATGAGGCCGTGCAAGCGCTCGTCGATCTTTATCAGGTGTTCTGCGCGGGCCTGCATTCTGCCGGCCGTCCGGTGGGAAATCTACTATTTCTAGGACCGACCGGTTCAGGAAAAACGCGCACGGTCGAGGCCGCCGCGGAGATCTTGTTCGGAGACAGCCGGGCTGTGATCAAGGTGGATTGCGCCGAATTTCAGCACTCGCACGAAATCGCCAAGTTGATTGGTTCGCCGCCAGGGTATCTGGGACACCGCGAAACCCACCCACTTATCACCCAAGAAGCGTTGGCCGCAAGCCATCGCGATCACCTGAAACTAAGTTTTCTGTTGTTTGACGAGATTGAGAAAGCCAGTGATGCCCTGTGGCAGCTGTTGCTCGGAATATTGGATAAAGCAACGCTGACGCTGGGCGATAACCGGAGAGTGGATTTGTCGCAGACCGTGATCTTCCTCACCTCGAATTTAGGAGGCAGCCAGATCGCCGATCTGATGCACGGGGGTATGGGATTCATCCAGCCAAAGGACCAGGCGACAACGGGATTGCAGGAGAAGGTGCAGAGGACCGCGGTAGAGGCGGCGAGACGGAAGTTCTCGCCGGAGTTCATGAACAGATTGGACAAAGTGGTGGTGTTTCATCCGCTCAAGCGCGCGGAGCTTGAGGAAGTGCTTGAGATCGAACTCAGGCAAGTACAGAAGCGCGTGCTGGACTCTACCACACGGCCGTTCTTGTTTCGAATCACGAGCGAAGGCCGAGAGTTTCTCCTGGAGGAGGGAACCGACCAGAGGTATGGAGCTCGCCACTTAAAGCGCGCGATTGAGCGGAATGTAGTCTTCCCGCTTTCCAGGCTGCTGGCCACAGGGCAATTGCACCAGGGCGATTTGCTGCTCATCGATCGGCAGCATGGCGACGAAGGGCTGGTTTTCCTTAGAGACACAGAAAAGCGATCTTCAGGTGCAAAGATTGATTTTCCCATCCAGGGTTCGGGACCGCTAATGCCTGCGGAAGCCCGAGTCTAGCCGGCGTCGGCTACCCATGCTGGAAATGACAGGGAGTCATAAGCGATCAAGAACAGGAGCAGAACATGAGCACAGCACTAGATTCGATCATGGAGCTTACTCGATATACGGAAAGCTCGCCGATAAATGGCACTTTCCATCGTGCCGATGAACGGTCGTCGGGCAGGCCAAAACGCGCGGATTCCTCGTTCCTGGACACGATCGTAGGGCGCCGCGGGAGCCTGGGCCCAATTCTCAACCAGGTGGAGGCCGTGGCGGGCACGAACACAACGGTCTTGATTACCGGAGAGACCGGCACCGGCAAGGAAGTCATTGCGCGGGCCATACACGAGCTCAGCCCCCGCCGAAACCGAAATCAGGTCAAGGTGAACTGCGCGGCGATGCCAGCCGGCCTGCTCGAAAGCGAGCTTTTCGGACACGAACGTGGCGCCTTTACCGGCGCCATCAATGCTCATGTCGGCCGCTTTGCGCTGGCGGATCGTGGCACGCTGTTCCTCGACGAAATTGGAGACATGCCATTGGAGCTACAACCCAAGCTGCTCCGCGTGCTCCAGGAGCGCGAGTTTGAGGCCGTGGGCAGCACGCGTACAACGCGAGTCGATGTTCGCGTGGTTGCTGCAACCAACCAGGACCTGAAGCAAATGGCTCGCGACCGCGAATTCCGCGAAGATTTGTACTACCGCCTGAATGTTTTTCCGATTTATCTTCCGCCCCTACGCGAAAGGAAAGCCGATATCCCCGAGCTCGTGGAACACTTCGTTCAACAGTTCGCAGACTCCATGGACAAAACAATCGAAATCATCCCTGAGAAAGTCATGCGCGCCCTGGTTCGCCACTACTGGCCCGGTAACATACGAGAGCTGCAAAACTACATCGCGCGCGGCGTCATCCTTTCCAATGATGGCATCTTTGAACCAGGACCGCTCGAGACTTGTGAGCCGCCGGAGCCAGAGATCGTTAATCCGACACTGGAAGAAAAGATACGTAGAGAAATTCTCGCAGCCTGCCAGAGCGCGAAGTGGAGGCTCGGTGGTCCGGAAGGAGCAGCCGCCAGGCTCGGCTTGAAGCGCACCACGCTGTTTCACAAGATGAAGCGCCTCGGTATTGCGCGACCTGCTGACCAATAGGCGAGTCGGGCGGTCGGCGCTGCTTTCAGGTGAGTCGGACCGAGGTTGCTGCAGAATTATCAAGTTTGCTTCAAACATTGGGAGTTTGCATGCTCAAAATTCAGAGATCAGCCAATGGCAGGGTCGTCTTCACGCTCAGTGGCCGAATCGAAGCAGAAGATGCGAAGGAACTGCGAGAACTGCTCGACTTGGAAACAGCGGGGCAACAGCTAGTTTTGGATTTGAGGGACGTGACACTCGTCAGCCAGGATGCGATCAAATTTCTCTCCAGTTGCCAGGCGGATAGCATCAAGCTCGAAAATTGTCCTGCCTATATCCGAGAGTGGATCGCGCGGGTAAAAGGTCGAACCAGGCGCCGACGAACTTGATGAATGGATTTGAAGGTTCAGGGCGAAGCCTGCATATCATCCCAATGCTGACTCGATTGTTCGCAGCGAGGCTCGCAGGCTCCGCAGCAAGTTGGAGGAATACTACGAATCCGTTGGTAAGGACGACTCAGTCTTTATCTGCTATCGGCCCGGCAGCTATGTACCTTTCGACACCAGCGCAGTCTACGAGACGACCGCATTGCGACCAATCGAGCATTGGGTGAGCTTTTCACTGAGGAACTGAGCGCGCAAGCTCTCGACATTCCTTTAGTGGCCCGAAAACTTGATGTTCAGATCGTCTTTGAGGGGACTGTGCGTGTACCACGACCAGGGTCAACGTCATCAACGCCGACGGACACTAGACCTGGTCAAAACGTTTCGAAACGGAATCAGATACGCACGGTCGTTTCAATGTCTCTGAGTCCCCTTGCGGATCCCGGCTAGCGATAGATCGTCTGGTCCTCACCACCGAAGCACAGGGGATTCGGAAAGTGCATTATCACTGTTGCCGCGGTCCTGCGATGACCAGACGGCATGCCGGACACCGACAAATCTACTTAACTCTATCACCGGGCCTGATCGCTCCCATGGATTTTGCGACAACTATGACTCAAGCCATAAGCGCCGCATGTGTTACGGAATGCAAGCGAGTCATTCTGGTGTGCGGCCCATCGCATGAATAAACTCGTCGTGCGCCTCCGAATGATCCAGCTGTGATTGCAGAAGGAGCGCCTTGGCATCGTATTCTTGAGCCGCTGCCATACCGGCTTGCGACTTCAGCGCGGCTCCTTGCAACAGTTCTTGCTGCAGCACGCGATTCGACTCGCTGCGCAGAGCCAAAACCTCTTCGGATACCTTCAGCATCTCCTGCGTTCTTTCCAGCTTGTTGTATGCAGTTTCGACTGCCAGCTCGACCTCATCTGTCAGTTTCGCGAGGTTTTCTTTCGCTTGAGACAACTGCGCTTCACGTTCACGCTTCACGGCTCGTTTACGCCCACCATCGAACAAGTCGTAGCCGAAGTGAATTCCAAACGTTCCAAAGTTATTGGCTAGGAACGGGAAATTATCCTGATGGCTATAGCGCGCGAAAGCCTCGACATCGGGCATCCAGATATCCGTCTTGGCCAAACGGATTGCAGCTTCGGCTTTGTCCACCTCCGCACGAGCTTTACGGATTTCCGGATGCGAGCCCAGTGCGGCTTTAACACATTCTTCGCGAGAACAAGCCTCCTGGAATTCGGAAACTGTGGGATCAAGGTCCAAGCCGGCGGTAAGAGGGAGCCCCATCAAATCATTGAGTTTCAACTTGAGATCTGACAATTGAAGATCCGTCGTGAGTAGTTCTTGCTTCGATTGTAAGGATTGCGCGCGGCTCTCGACGGCTTCCTGTTCCAAGGCGCTGCCGAATTTCACCTGCTGGATGCGCTCGCTCTGCAGATCCTGAGATGCCTTTATTCGAGCCTCAGTGGCTCTGCGGTGCGCCTGTGCAATCAAGATGCTGTAGTACACCTGATGCACTGCGAGCGCTACGTCATTTTCGGTCAGGTCTGCTTGCTCGCGCGAGGCTCTTACGTCCGCTTCCGCGATTTCGTTCGCGTGCTTGACCTTTAGCAGGGAAGTCAACGGCTGCGTGATCTGGGTTCCGCTGGTCGTGAGGCTGCGTCCGCCTTGGTTGATGACGGAGTTCACTGGAGGAATCGCTGGTCCCCCCGGTGCGCTTAGGCTGCCTTCCTTGATCTGAATCAACTGCGTATCCGTCAGGCGCAGGAAGCTGGTGTCATTGCGTAGGGATGGGAAATAGGAACTCTTCGCGGCTTCCTTCACGTGTTGCTTCTCATCGACCCCGTATTGTGCGATTCGGACGTTGTGGTTGTGCTTTAGCGCTAACTGAACAGCTTGCTGTAGTGTGATGTGGCGCGAGGGCCCGGCACCACCCGTTTCGTCAGCCAAGGCTTGAGAGGCAGAGAGAGCCGCCACCGTCAGTAATGTGAATGCTTTTCGTTTCATGATTTTGGTTCCTTTTCGGCGACCAGTGTCTGCTGGGTGGCACTTAGGTCGCCATAGTTCAGTGGTGATTTGCGCAACAGCGCGACTAGAATCAGCGCGCATGCGCAGCTCCAAGCGATTAGCAGGAATCCATCGATGATGCTCAAGCTGTATGCCTGAAGGCGAAGTCGAGCCGCGATCAGGTCGACCGAGCGGGCCCCGGCGGCAGCCTGGCCGTACGATTTGGCATATAGCCCTGCTGCCATGGCGTGAAAGTTCTGAATGCTGATCCAATCGCCACCGGTGACGTGGAGTCCCAGGAGGTTTGAGTGCAACTTTTCGCGCTCAGCAACAAAGTGACCCATGTAAATGGCGCCGGCGGTGCCGCCGAATATACGGATGGTGTGAAAGAAAGCTGAGAAGGTAAGGACCCACTCGGGTCTGGCCAATGCCCCGCTGAAGATTGCTTGCAGCACGATGCAGCCGACAAGTCCGATGAAGGCAAAAGCTTGACCGACGCCGGTCAGCAACTCCGTGCGGTAAAAATTCCCGGCCGCCCAGGCGCTGGTGTATTGAGAATTCAACCAGGCAGCGAAGGCTGTACAAGCGAGGCCCGCGGCCAATAGCAGGCGTGGGTCAACTTTGCGCAGCAACAGAAGCGCAGCTGTAAACGCCACCGGTATCAGCGGAAGGGCACTCCAGATGATCGCAGGCCCAATCTGACCGGGTTCAAGTCCGCGTATGGCAAGCGACTGTGGAATAAGAATAATCGTTGTGCACAGAGTGAAGCGGAACCAGAAGAGCAGGGCGCCTAACAGCAGGGTGTTCCACTTCCGAAGGTACGGCAGCGCCACCAGGAAATTGGGACCACGTAGCCTCCGAATAAGTGCGCAAAGCAGGAAGAAGCATCCGGACCAAAAGCAGGCGTTGAACACGCCGGAGCGGAACCAGTCGAGTCGTTGGCCTTGCTGAAGAGCGACAAAAATCAGAGCCAATCCGGCACTCAGGTATAAAAATCCGACGAAGCTGGGCACAGGACCGCTTTTCTTGCGTGGCGGCATCGCGGGGATACCAAAGTAGATGCAGACCATCATCACCGGCGCAATCGCAGCGGAGTTCCAGAACATCCATTCCCAGGACAGCTGGTTTCTGTACCAGCCGTAGAGTGAAGGGGCGATGTTCACCGCCCCGTCCACAAAAGTCGCGTAGAGGGCAATGGTGAAGGGAAGATATCGCAATGGAATATTGCGAAGGGCGAACGTCAACGTGAGTGGATAGAAGGTGCCAGAGGTAAGGCCAGCAATGATGAGCACAACGATTAGCAGGCTGTAGCTATGGATGAACGGGAGAAAGACGCAAGCAACCGCGAAGATGCTAGCGGCAAACAGCAGTACGCGTCGTGGTCCCAGCAGCCCACCTAGATAGACAGTGAACGGCCCGATGAACATGAGCGACGCGTTAAATGCACTGTCAAGCCAGGCGCCGTTGTCGAAGCTGATGCCGACATGACCCTTCAAATCGGCAAGGCCGAGAGTGAGCATTCGGCCAGTCAGAGTAACCAGTCCCGCTCCTATGACGACCCCCAGGATTCCCAGGAGAGGCCTCGTCGAGACTTCCGACGGAATGGCTGCGGCGGCGCCGCGCGCGATTTCTATAGCGGACGGACGAACGACTATGCTCGAAGCGGCCATATTTGTCCGTTACGGTCTCGTCCGGACGGTTGCGATCACGGACAGTCCGGGGCGTAATCTTGCGGCGAAGGCCTTGTCGTCCAGCGCGATCTTGACCGCAATGCGTTGCACGACTTTGGTGAAATTGCCGGTCGCATTGTCCGGGGGCAGCAGGGCAAATTGCGAACCGCTGGCAGGCGCGATCTCCAGGACCTTGCCGCGAATTACTTGCCCGGGATATTGGTCAATGCGAAGTTCGGCAGGGTCACCGACCTTCACGTTGGTCAACTGCGTTTCCCGATAGTTGGCCTGCACCCACTTCGTGACATCGACAAACGAAATCACTTGTGTGCCGGGAGAAACAAGCTGCCCGGGCCGCACTTGCCTTTCACCTACATTCCCGTCGCCGGGCGCGTAAATTTTGGTATAACCGAGATTAACCGTGGCTGCCGCGAGTGCCGCCTGTTTCGCGAGCAGATCGGCCCGAAGTTGCATGTCCTGCGATTCGAGGACGCTTTTGGAGCGGCGCTCGGCTTCGGCACTGAGCTCGCTGCTGTGCAACATGGTCTGAGCCTGATTGAGATCGGCATCGCGGCTGGCAAACTGCGCTGACAGTTGCCCGTCGTTGGCCACGGCGGCCTCGAGCGTCTGCTGCGTCGCCGACTGAGTCTGATATAGACCCTCCTGGCGCTTGCGTTCGGAGCGGGCGCGAACGAGTTGGGCTTCCGCGGCTTGCTTGCCGGCTTCAGCCGCGGCGATTTGCGCTTTGGCTTGGTCGATGCCGGCAAGGGCCTTGGCGATCCGAGAGTCTTGCAACTCGCGCTGGCGACGGTTGTTTTCGATCGCCGCACGGGCAGCCGCAACTGCCGCACTGGCCTGGTCAACCTGTGCCCGATAATCGTCATCCTGCAATTCGACGATCAGATCGCCCTTGTGTACCTGTTGAAAGTCTTCGACGTGAACCGCGCGCACGATGGCAGACACCTTGGTGCTCAGCGGTGTAAGGTCACCACGAACGTAAGCATCATCGGTGACCTGTTCGACCTTGCCACCCTCCCAGGCGTTCCAGTTACGCGTGATGGTGATCAGAATGGCCAGAGCGAGCAACACCACGAGAATCGGACTTAAATATTTTTTCCATCTGGCACCGCCGTGAGGAGTGCCGGAAGCGGCGTCGGTCTTTGACGACACCGGTTTCACGACGGGGCTGGCGGACTCAGCGGGCGCTGGCGAAGCGGACATTAAATTACTCCTTGAGCAGCAAGAGATCTCAAAACGCAGCAGTTCTTATGAGCGTTCATGATCTGCTCGTTGGTATGTTCAGGAAAGGTCTTGATTACTTCCTCCGTTACTGAGTTAACGCTGCGCATGGCACGGTTGTGACCGCAAGTATCGGCGAGATTGGCCGCAAAACTCCATGCGCCCACGCTTGCTAATAATACCGCAAGCTGCTTGCCAATCAATGTGGAAGGACATGTCTGCAAGATGCTGACGGTACAGGCGGTTGCGGCTGCGCAGTGTTTGAGGTCGGGACCGATCGAGTCCGCGCGCCAACCGTTTAGCGTTGTTCGTTAAATTATTAACGCCACAAGCCTGCGAAACGATACCTTTGTAGCTGAATCACCGCCTAAAAGCCAGGCGCGCAGTGTTACGGTGCGCCTGTTACCCGGGAACTTTCATGGCGATAGTGCGAAGACAATTTGGCGCGTTGCAGGGCCGCGCCTGACTAGATTCCGTGCCCCACCTGCCTCGCCGAATTAGCTCTGCAGGTTGAAGCCATGCAGATACTCGCTAGCAGTTCAGCAGTCCTTCCCGTTCGGGGGTTTCCAGAAGGAGTCCAGGTGCGCGGGGAAATGCAACCTCGAGTGGTGTGGAATGAACGGGTGCACATGAACGAAGTGCCCGAGTTGGTGTACGAGGTCAGCTGGATCGAAGAGCTTGGCCTTTGGCGCACTTTTCTACGGCCGCACCACATGGTGAAACACTGAACACATCTCTCGTGAAATGCGCGGTTTCTTTTCCTCCATCGCCAAGCCCGTCAAGGATGAACTTAGCGCCAACCTTAATGCGAGCAGCGTGGGAATAGCCTCGCCAGGACCATCAAGTCCCAACGGTCGAAGAACCATCGATCGGTTTGGTTTCCAGTACTCTCAGCGCCTCGCACCAAGAAGCCCAAGCGATGGCGCTTCGCGAGATTGTGGAGATGTTCGGAGCAAATCCCCGTAAGGCGCATGATCTCGGCGTAGGTGAAGATTTTTTGGTTCGCTTTAACTGTAATCATGGATCAAGTTCCGCAGACTCTGGGGGCATCCAAACTTTTGAGAATTCGGACGCCGCGAGGGGTCGCCTTATGAATAGGAGCCAGAAGAGCTTGCCGCGCTTGATTCAAGAGCACTCGTCTTGCGCGAAAGAGCCGTGCCTTGAAAGTCACAGATGAAAT
>Ga0210392_10000562_pt1 | contig 22190 bp, 14 predicted proteins | sample IncBWC30OmetaG_FD_161057 | JGI IMG/M metagenome (GOLD analysis project Ga0210392, IMG submission 161057) | Forest soil microbial communities from Barre Woods Harvard Forest LTER site, Petersham, Massachusetts, United States - Inc-BW-C-30-O ...
GAAGGTCCGCCAGCCGTGGGTGCGCTCCAGAAGCTTGGCGGCTTCATCCCGTTCGCCCAGGGCGGCCGCCATCTTGGCGAGCCCCCAGTCGGCCAGGGCGATTTCCTGCGTCTCAGACAGATTTCCGGCCCTCACCCCGCCGGGACCATTGCCGGTTTCTTTATTTTCGCTCGTGGCCTTCGCCGCGAGGTAGGCCCGCCTGACATCGAAATTGCGCAACCCCTTCGCGTAGGCATCGGCGATGACCGTCACCGCGGGATTGCCGTTCATGCAGCCGGAATAGGCGTCGAGGAGTTCCCATCGTTCGAGGTAGCCCTTGCCCGACTCGGTGGCGAGGTCGGTGAGCGAATCAATCATGTCTCCGACCACTTGCGGCGCGATGAGGGTCATCAACGGGAACTCGCTCCGATAAACATCCCAGCCGCTGAAAACCGTGCGACGCGTATACCGCGAATTTTTTTGCGGCGTGCGGTTCTCGTCGCCCCCGGGATACGCGCCGTCTGCGTCAGCGAAGCAACGAGGATCGATCATGGCGTGGTACATCGCGGTGTAGAAGATCGCGCGCTCGCCCGGCGTGCCGCCCTCGACGCGAATGCGCGACAACTCGCGATTCCAAAGCCTGACGGCGGCGGCCCGGACGCCGTCAAAATCCCAGCCGGCGATGTCGTTTTGAAGGTTTCTTTTCGCGCCCTCGATGCTGGTGAACGAAATGCCGGCCTTCATCAGAACCTGCTCGTTGGCCCTGGTCGAAAATTCGGTGTAAAAGCCGATGTGTTTTCCCTCTTTTTCGCGGCAGCCAGGGATGATGTTCGCTGATTCCATCGTCTTCAGGAACGCTGCGTCAAAGTCCTTGTGTTTGCGCTTTGCGCCGTCCGGAACTTCCACCTGCCAAACGCCGCAACTCGTGATGGGGCGGCTGAATTCGGCATAAAAATAGACCGTGTAATTCGCGTGGCCGACGCCGTCGCCCCATCCTCCGCCGTCGGGCGTGCAACGCATCCAGCCCACGATGGCATTGTCGCCTACGACCTTCACTGATTCCGCCACGGCGGTGCCACCCACCCGACGGGCCAAATCCACCTGGATGCGGGAGCGCTCATTGGCCGGAAAGGTGAACCGGATCATCCCGCTGCGCGGCGCGGCGGTGAGTTCGGCGCGAATGTTGTAATCGGCCAAGGTAACCGCGTAATAGCCGGCGGAAGCGGTTTCATCGGCCTTGCGTGAGAGATAGCCGGTGCCCGGTTTATTCACCTCGCCATAGCTCGTCTTGAGCGCACCGGTCGTGGGCGTGACGAGAAGATTTCCCAAGTCCCCATACCAGCCGACACCGCTCAAATGCGTGAAGCTGAATCCCTGCAGCGTTGTGTGTTCAACGTTGTAGCCGGAACCATTGTCGCCGCCGGTGACGCTGTCGGGACTCAGCTGCACCAGGCCATACGGCGTGGCCGCACCGGGAAAAGTCTTGCCGTAACCGTCCTGCGTCGGATGCACCTCGGAATCCCCGACGCAGCCGATGAAGGGATTGACATAATCGGCCGGCGATTTGCCGCCGGCCTGGTCCTCGCCGGCAGCGAGGACGCCACGGGAGACGATGAGCGCTAACGCCGTGATGCGAATCAGATAGTGCATGATCAAGGCGCATCCGCCCCGCCTTTCTCCGATTCCTTCGTTGTGATTCGTAGGGTGACAATTTCATGCGGATGAACGGTAACCGCAAGCTCATGGCCGCCTTCAACCGGCAGTGGCCTTTGATTCCGTTCGACGGCGTCGGTTTGCCACGCGCCAAGGATGGACAACGTGGGAAGGCGGATCGCCACTGACCTCGTGGCCCCGCCCAAATCAAGCAACCTCAGGATGGTTCCCTCTCCATCTTCAGCCGGTTTCCAGGTTTCGAGGAGCACGGCGGGGTCCGCGATTTGGGCAAAGCTGGCTTGCACACCGTCCAACGAATGCGGCCGGCGTGGAGACTTGTCCTGTTTGGTCACCTCGTCGAATTCCAGCGGCGTCGCCTCCTCCCAGCCCAGGCGGCTCAACTGGGATTCGCTGGTCGACGGCGCGCTCGTGACGGCATAGTGAAAGCGGAAATGACCTCCTTGGCTGCCAAGGTAGTTGTCCTCCCAGTAGTTGTTCATCGCGAAAGAGAAAATCGTCGCCCGTCGCTCGCCGAACGAGTCGAGCCATTGGCCCCGGTCGATATCGCCAAGCGTGATCAGCGGGACGTCGAGGGGGAGCACCGACGCCGAGACCCCGTCCCCCTGCACGGAAACCCAATGCTGCGCCGAAAACCATTCATGGCCGGCCCCGGGATACATATCCTTCGCCGGATCCATGGCGGTCGTCTGAATTTCATAGCGAAACTGCGGGCGTTGGACGGCGAAAGGAAAGGCAAAATAAACGGCCTCCTTGTCGGTCACCGCGTTTTTTTCCACATCTTCGACCAGTTCGATCTTCTTTTCCCGGTCGAAAAGCCGGATCGTGGTTGTGACCTTGGGGGTGTTGGCAGCTTCGCTTTCCATTTGCGCTTCCCACCCGTAGGGAGTGCGCGCAACGGAGAGGATTTTGCCGTGGCCGGTGGGATGAATCTGCAAATCCAATTTTCCACGATACCACGTCCAGGGCCCATTGTTCGTGGGATTTAAATCCGTGACGTACAAGTACTGGCCGAATCGATAATCGCTTCCCTGATCCACCAACTCGCGCTGCAACTCCTTGTCATAGATGCTACGAATCGCTCCGCTCGCCGCATCGAGGTCGACTCGATAGTAGGGGCTTTCGAGCGTGGCCGCTTGGTCGGAGGATCCGACGCCCGGGGGCGTTCCCGGGGCATTCTGAACCCGGCCCTTCAGCAGCTCGAGTTCAAGCGTGGCCGCTTGGTCGGATCCGGCGCCTGGGGACGCTCCCGACGCCTTCTGAAAATGATACACCCGGTATCCCAAGGCCGGCACCTGCTCCGCCTCGAAACGAACACGGTTCATCTTGTTTCCCTCCCGCACCAATTGGAGCGGGACCACCGAGCCGGAGGCCCCATCGCACACTTCCTGGCCCTTCCGCAGGTCGAATTCCACCAAGCCGTTGCGCGGCCAGTTCAGCGTATTGAAGACGATCAAGCTGTCCTTTCCCGCCAACACGGAATCCGCCAAATCCGACATGCTCGAACGCAGCAAGGCATCGACCGAGGCCTGCGCCCCGACGGCGAATGAATCCTTCACCGTGAGCTGTTCCTTGGCTTCGCTCGTATCCGGATCGTCGACGCTGTCGGCAGAATCCCAGGTATGCTCGTCCATGAGAATCATGTTCCTCCACATGGCGTCCAGCGCCGGCTTATCGACCACGATTCGCGGATCGACGAGCGAGGCGATGGTGGAAAGCTGTTCGGCGGAGGGTCCGCGGCCCTCGTTTTGGCGCTCCTGTGCCACGTAGTACGCGTCCGATGCCTCGCCCAGCTCCCAGTACGGGCCGCCGTCTCCGCGGTAAGTCGGTATATCGCTTCCAAATTGCCCTCGGATGGTCTCAAGCGCGTCGTGGAAGCCGGAGTATTCCATCCGCGGGTAGACCCACTCGGCATTCCATTTGCCCGCCAATTCAGCCTGTTCCTCGTACAAGTCCCGGTTTTCCTCCTCGGTTCCGTAGACGATGACAGATGAAGCGCGATAGTCAGGATGCTCGTACTGTTGAAGGAACACGGGCATCGTTTCGCTGCCGGCGGCGACGACCGGCGGGAGTCCAAAGAGTTGCCTCATCTGCAGATAGCTGCGCGCGTACCAAAAGAGAACCTTCTGGCCGTCTGGCGCCTCCCACCAGAAGGGTGAATGCTCATTGAGGCGCCCCTGCATCAGCACGGGCGCCCGGTGGTCGTGGGCCGCGGCGACGAAGTCGGTTATGCCGGCGGCGGCCAGGATCGACGCGTACGACCAGGAATAGGAAGGGACGTCCGCGGTATTCGAATAGTCGAACGGGGTCCCATGCTCGCGGCTGAAATTGGCGCTCGGATAGAGCGAGCGGATCAGCGTCTCCGCGGTGGGAAGCCCCGTCAGAAGATTCGCGTATTGAGCGGGAATGCCCAGATGCCGGCTCCGTATCGCCGCCACTACGCGTTCCCGTTCCGAGCTGTTTCGCGTTTTTAAGAACTGCTCCAGGCACCATCCCCCATCCACGCTGAAGCGAAAGTCGGGATGCCGGTCGAAGAAGTCCAGCGCCTCGCCGATTACCCGCGCTTGAATCGTCGCAACTTTCGCCTGATAGTCGCTGAAGCCGACATCCAGGTGGATGTGCGGGATGAGGAGAATGGTCCACTTTTTTTTCGGCCCGATCGTCTGCTCGGCATCCCCGCTGGTTCCATCGGAGCGCCAAAGCGCCTTGGCCACCGATTGGGGCGGGAACTCGGGCACTTCAAAAGAGACCCTGGCTTCGCCAAAATCTCCCGATACCCCGATCCTCTGTTGGTACGACTTGCCGTCCAAGAGCAGCGACAGGGTGTCCTCGGAATCGAGCTTCCCCCCGCTCCGAAACGTCACGTCGACGCGCTCGACCAGGCCATCCCCCGCCTTTCGAAAATAGACCGTGGGCTCGATCCGCGCCGAGGGATTGTCCCCGGCCGAGAGCTCGGCCGCGCGATCCAACTCGACTGCGTCGTAATTGAGGCCGACATCCGGAACCGATTCGGCTGCCTCCTCCACCACTTGCAACGCGATGGTATTTTGCCCCCGGTGCAGGAACGACCCGGGAAAGGCAAAGACGACGTCGGCAGTGGAATAAAAGGGAACGGACGATGCGTCCGGATCCCCCATCTGATAATCAAGTTTGGGCTCCGGATAAAAGATCCCCGACTTTCCATCGATCGTGACGCGCAAGACCGGGATGCTCGCATGTTTGAAGATGAGCGCCACCCGGAGTCGGTAGGTCGCCGCGGGTGCGTCGGGAACCTGGAACTCGATCGTTCGCGAACTCGCGGCATTATCGGCGGGGTTCGCGAGCCGGGCGGACAAAATGGCCGGTTGAAATCCCTGCCAATCGGCCGCCGCAACGCTGCGCCCGACCACATAACTTCCTTGCTTCGTCGCCACCGGTCCTTGATCGAACTCAGCGGAAGAGCCGTCGAACTCTCCAATCCGAAATACGCAGTTATCAGGTTCGAGGGATTGCGGTTGCTTTCCATCGAGGGCCAAGCCCGAGAGCGTCCCGGCGGCAAAGAGAAGGGCGACCTTAAGACCGCCCCGGTTCATCAGATGGCTCATCTCTTAAAACTTCCTTAAGGTTTGTTCTATTGGGGTGGAAACCGTTGCCGGCGCGTCTTTTCACCAACGGGCGGAAGCAACGGTTCTACCTGTAAAAGAAAAGTCGCGGCCGGCCTGAAGCCAGCCGCGACTCGGAAGTCCATCCCGCGCCAAGGGACGCGGGCATTGTCCTCAGAATGAGTAGGTGACGGAGCCGCGGTAGCCCCTCTGCGGTCCGCTAAACACGTTGAAACGGTTGAGCGCTCCGGTGAAGTAATATTCGTTGAACACATTGTCGACGTAGGCCGCAACCCTCCAGTGCGAGTCCAGTTGGTAGCTCGACGTCAGGTTGACCACGGTGTAAGCCGGCAGCCATGCAGTAGGCTGGAAGACGATAGGGCTGGTGGGGGTTCCGGCGGCGGTAGAGCCGGACGATGGCGCGTCAACCGCGCGCCGGCTGACGTGGACCACTCCAATGCCCGCCTGAAAGCCCTTCAAGTCGCCGCTGGTGAACCTATAGTTCACATAGGCAGCTCCTTGGGTCTGCGCGACTGCGCGCTGCGACTGGCCATAGGCGTTGGTGAACTGGAAGTGCGTATAGGTACCCAGAATCGAAAGCTGCGGGGTGATCGCCGTGTTGAATTCATATTCCCAACCGCGGGAGACCACATCGGCGAAGAGGAGAGGAAAAGGGGTCTGACCGACAGCGAGCGCGAGATTCGCCGGATTGGGGATGGAATTGTTAGACTGGTAGGCCTGGAAATAATCCACGCTCGCGGTTGAGCGGCCGTCGAGGGTCTTGAAGCGGATACCCGCCTCGTCCTGCTTGGAATCCTGGGTGGGAGGAAGCGCAAAGCCGGTCGCCGGTGAGGTTGAATTCGCTGCGTTGACCGTGACGATCGGCAGGGACGTCTCGCTGTGTCCGTAGTAAAGTGCGACGTAGGGGATGGGCGCAACCACGATGCCGTAGCCCTTAAGCAGCTTGTTGGACGTGGCGGTGGCAGGATTGGGCTGCAAAGGATTGGGCGACGGTGACGCGAACTGGCGGCTGGCCTGCTCCTTTATCATCCTGTTCTGGGAAAGCTACCCGTTCAGAATGAGGCGATCCTTGAAGAACTTCAGCTCTTCGCTGATGTAATACTGGTCAATTTCCTGATCGATTTGGTTTAATGCGGGGGCAGTCGCGCCGGCCGGGTAAGTGAATGTGGTGTGGGCAAAATTGCCTAGATCGAAATTCGGCTTGGTGCCGCCGTTGGCTGGGAGGGATCCTTGCCGATTGCCTTGAAACGGATACCATGTGATAGCCACCCCCGCGGTCGAATCCGACTTCATAAACGAGGTGGCGAACTCATAGTTCCAATCGTTCTGGAAGTCGTACTGCACACCTTGGGTGACAGAGGACGAAGCCGACCTGGTCCAGACCGCGCCGGTCTCAGTGGGAATCGGCACCGCAGTCGCGGCGAATCCGGTCGACGCGCCGCCGTAGGTGAAGCCCGGCGTGTAGGCACCGGTCAGCGGATTGGTCATCGAACCGGTCGAAGGCGCGCCGGCCACGCCGGTCGTGTTAAACTGGCGGAAAAATTCTTGGGTATAGGAGGCGTGAGCGGCCACGCGCACCGACAGCGCATCGAGCACTTTGTCGGTAAAGACAAGCAGGTAGTTGTGCTGCAAATCGTTACGAAGGTCGTCGCTGTCGACGATGTTGGGATCCCACGGCGAGTTGACAGGAATCATATGCTTGGCGCTGACATTCGAGCTGCTGCCGATGGTGTAATCGAGCGGAACGCCGGAATTTACAAAGGTTTTGTAGTTGTAGATCTGCGCCTGGAAAAAGAGCTGAGCTGAGCCGAGCCGCCAGGTGATTTCCGGCATGATGATGCCGCCTTTGCGTTTCTCACCAGTATAGGCTTTGTCATCGACTCCGGCCATCACGACGCGGACCGCCAGATGCTTGCCGACCACACGGTTTATGTCGAGCGAGGCGAAATTTGAATCCCATTGCCCGTATTCCACCGTGGTGCTGCCGAAGTTGCCACTGAAGCTCGGCTTCTTCGTGATCCAGTTGATGGTGCCGCCCGGCTGGGGCGCGAAGGGTGAAAGAAGAGCGCTCGGCCCCTTCACGATTTCGAAGCTTTCGTTGATCTGCGGAAAGCCCTTGTTGAGATCCACGTTGATAAATCCATCGGAAACGTGGAGGTCACTTTGGAAGCCGCGGATGGTGACGCGATCCGCGCCCACCGATTGCGAGCCGTTGCTGACGCCCGGCGACACATACTGAGCGGAGTCGAGCATGTGGTCGGCGCCCAAATCCTGGATGAGCTGTCCAGTCACCACATCGACCGCCTGGGTCGTCAGGAAAATCGGCACCGCAATGCGGCTGCCTGAGGTCGATTCAGCCACCTGATAGGGAGACGGCTGGGTAGAGTGCACTTCGAAAGCCGACATTTGGACCGCTTTTTCTTCCTTGGGCGCATCGCCCTGGGCGGAAACGGGAACGGCGGCAGTAAGGAGCAATACGCAAAAGCCGCTTAGCGCGGCCGCAAACGGGAGGGTGGATTTAGGGTATGACATCTTCATTTTCGGTGTCTTTCGGTGTTGGCTTGGGTGCTTAGGTAGCTGAACAAAACCCCAGCAGGATGCCTCCCGAAAGTGAAGGGAGGCGGTGGGGTAACTGAGGTGATATGCCTAAGATATACTTTGCTCACAAGGGCCTTTCCGTGCAGTCTATCGGACAAAACGTGCAAGCGGCTGCCGATCACCCCACGCTCAAACCTCGCGTTCTCGTGGCGCGAGGATGGAACGACCCCCACGATTCGAGTTATCGGCCAATCTGGCCGCACGGCCGGTTGGCCTCTCGAGACCAGGCCTTTCTGCGATGAAATGGTTTTGCCGATGTTGTCCGGTGCGGTTGCCGGTTTTGCCTCTTTCACATTGCCCAGCGCGAAAGTAATGCTCGGCAGCGATGCAACAGTCTCGACCGCGGCGAATGCCTGCCTGATATTGAGTGCGGTCGAGAAGTCCCACCCCATGAAAAAGGCATCCCACCCGCAGCAAGGAACTCCCATCGACACCGCCCAGCCATCGCCCTTCGGGCGGCGTTCGTTCGTCAAGCGCGTCGCGACTCTCGGCGCCGGAATTGTGACTTCCGCCCTCCTGCAAAAAACCTCACGAGCCCAATCGGCGCCATCCGGGCCGACGCCCGTGGCGCCGGCAAAAGTTGCCCCCAAGGGCGACGTCCTGGCCTCCGACGCAAAGACGGTCGTCGAAACCACGGCAGGGAAGATCCGTGGATTCCAGCGCAAGGGAGTCTATGCGTTCAAGGGCGTTCCCTACGGGGCATCCACCAGCGGCGCGAATCGCTTCATGGCACCGGCGGCGCCGGAACCTTGGGCGGGAATCCGGAATGCGCTGCAGTTGGGGCGGGCGTGTTTTCAAGCGAGGGCTGACTCCGCGCACTTCAATTATGATGGAAAGAACCGGGCTTCACGGGATGAGGACTCCTTTCTGTTGCACCGCGGCGGGATCCTGGCCGTGGGGGAAGATTGCCTGCGCCTCAATGTCTGGACACCGGAAATCAACGGTTCCGGCCGGCGTCCGGTCATGGTCTACATGCACGGCGGCGGGTTTGAGGGCGGTTTCGACGGCGACCTCCTTTCATACGACGGGGAGAATCTCTCGCGAAATAACGAAGTGGTCGTGGTAACACACAATCATCGGCTGAATGTTTTCGGATTTCTCAACCTGGCGGGGATGGGCGGCAAGTACGCAAACTCCGCCAACGCGGGCCTGCTGGACTGTGTCGCGGTCCTGAAATGGGTCCGCGACAACATCTCAAATTTCGGCGGCGATCCCGGAAACGTGATGATCTTTGGGCAGTCGGGTGGCGGCGGAAAAGTCATCAGCCTGATGGCCATGCCTTCGGCCAAAGGCCTGTTCCACCGGGCGGCCGTCCAAAGCGGCCCTTTCCTGAAAGCGCTTGAGCCGGACTACTCGGCCCGGGTGGCGGCCGGGGTCATGCAGGAGCTTGGCTTGTCGAAACCCCGCGTAGACGAGCTCCAACAAGTTCCGGTTGATCGCCTGGCGGGAGCAGCGGCGGAAACCATGAAAAAACTGGCTCAGCCCCAGACGTCGACGTTTCGGCACCAGTTCGATGGCGCTGGCTGGGCGCCGACGGTCGACGGAAATATTCTTCCCCGCCATCCCTTTGACCCAGACGCACCGTTGATATCAGCCGACGTTCCCCTGCTCACCGGCACCATTCTCAATGAATTCGTGAGCGGCTTGGACCATGGCAATGCAACTTCCATGACGGAAGCGGAGCTGAACGGAAAGGTGCGCGCGGAATTCGGGGACAAGGCCGACGCCATTGTCGCGGCCTATCGCCGGGAGTATCCCCGGGAAACGCCATTTGGCCTTTATGCGGCGATGGCTGCGGCGCCTTTCCGGCGGCCCGCGATGGAACAGGCCGCGAGGAAGGCGGCGTTGGGCAGGGCGCCCGCTTATTCATATATATATGGATGGCGAACCCCGGTGCTGGATAATCGTCCGGGCACGTTCCACGCCTGTGAGATCTCGTTTGTCTTCGATAACGCCGAGCTGTGCGACCACTACAGCGGCATGCTCCCGGAAGCGCTCGCCTTGGCGAAGCAGATCAGCGGCGCGTGGGTCAATTTTGCGCGGACGGGAAATCCCAATCATCCCGGCCTGCCGGACTGGCCCGCCTACACCGCAGAGAAGCGCGCGACGATGGTCTTTGACGTGCCGTGTGGCGTGCGGAACGACCCCGAAGGCGACGCGCTCCGCTTGATCGCTCAAACATGAAACACCGAATCGGTGGTTGCGGCGCAGGCCCGACGCTGGCGGCCGGATCCGCCTAGGAAATAAACCACTGCCCAGTCCCCTCCCAAACGCCAACTCATTCCACATTGACCCAGATCCTCATTCTCTCAGCCACCCGCACCCCGCTCGGCTCTTTTGGCGGTGAACTGTCGGGCATTTCTGCTCCCCTGCTCGGTGCGGCTGCAATCAAGGGTGCGCTCGCCAAGGCCGGAGTTGACGGGAATGAGGTGACGGACGCCATCATGGGCAACGTCCTGCAGGCAGGACTGGGTCAGGCGCCCGCCCGCCAAGCCACCATCCATGCCGGGCTGCCAAGTTCCGTTCGTTCCTTGACGGTTCACAAGGTTTGCGGTTCTGGAATGCAAGCGGTCATGATCGGTGCTCACGCGCTTGCCGCCGGCGAGGCAAGAATCGTGGTGGCGGGAGGCATGGAAAATATGAGCGCCTCCCCGTACCTTCTGCCGGGAGCGCGCAAGGGCTACCGCCTGGGGAATCAACCGATGATTGACTCGATCGTCCACGACGGGCTTTGGGATCCCTACAATAATCTCCACATGGGCAGCTGCGCAGAGGCCTGCGCAAAGAAATATGCCTTTTCGCGTGGGCAGCAGGATGCCTATGCCAGCGAAAGCTTTCGTCGCGCAAACGCGGCGCAGGCCGATGGCCGCCTGGCGCAGGAAATCACCTCCGTCGTGATCCCAGCCATCCGGGGTGCCACGCGAAATATCAACCTGGACGAGGGCCCGGCGAAGGTGAACTACGACAAGATTCCCACCCTGCGGCCCGCCTTCGATAACGCCGGCACGATCACCGCCGCCAACGCATCGACCATCAACGATGGAGCGGCAGCGCTGGTGCTCACAACTCCCGAGGTCGCGCAGGCCCGCGGCCTCAAGCCGCTGGCGCGCCTCGTGTCCTTTGGCAGCCACTCGCAAGAGCCGCTTTGGTTCACCACGGCACCGGTGCAGGCCGCACAGATTGCGCTGCGGCGCGCGGGATGGAACGTCGCGGATGTGGACCTGTGGGAAGTCAACGAAGCGTTCGCGGTCGTGCCCATGGCGTTCATGCAGGAACTCGCCGTCCCCCACGAGAAGCTGAATGTCCGCGGGGGCGCAATCTCACTCGGGCATCCCATCGGCGCCAGCGGAGCCCGGATCCTCGTCACCCTCCTCGCGGCCCTGCAAGAACGCGGCCTCAGGCGCGGCGTTGCGGCGATCTGCATCGGCGGCGGCGAAGGCTTGGCGGCCTGCGTGGAAATAATCCCCTAACCCGACCTACTTTCATCATGCCCTCGAACAAAGTCTTCCCCGATACGCAAACCGCACTCGCCGGCCTCCTGCGCGATAATATGACCATCGCAGCCGGTGGCTTCGGTCTATGCGGAATACCCGAGAATCTCATCGTGGCCTTGCGGGACAGCGGCGTCAAAGGTCTCACCATCGTGGGGAATAATGCCGGGGTCGATGACTTCGGCATGGGCCTGCTCCTGAGGACGCGGCAGGTCCGGCGCGTCCTGGCTTCCTATGTCGGCGAAAACAAGGAATTCGAACGGCAGGTCTTGAGTGGAGAACTCGAACTGGAACTCGTGCCACAGGGCACGCTGGCCGAGAGGTTGCGAGCGGGCGGTGCGGGGATTGCAGGCTTCTATACGCGCACGGCCGTTGGGACCCAACTTGCCGAGGGCAAGGAGACGAGGACTTTTGACGGCACGCCCTACGTGCTGGAGCCGGCGATCCGGGCCGATCTTTCGCTCGTCAAGGCGTGGAAGGGCGACCGGGCCGGGAACCTTGTTTACCGGAAGACCGCGCGTAACTTCAATCCGATGGTCGCCACCTGCGGAGAGGTGGTCGTGGCGGAAGTGGAGGAGCTGGTTGAAGTCGGCGCACTCGACCCCGACCAAATTCATACGCCGGGCATTTACGTTGATCGCATTGTCCAGGGACCATCCTATCAAAAACGGATCGAGTTTCGGACGACGCAAGGGGCGCTGGCTTCCGCACGGGAGACGCCGATCCGCGAATGGATGGCGAAGCGGGCGGCGCGCGAGTTGCGGAACGGCTACTATGTAAATCTCGGGATCGGGATCCCCACCCTCGTGGCAAATTTCATTCCGCCGGGAGTCGAGGTCACGCTCCAATCGGAAAATGGACTGCTTGGCATCGGGCCGTTTCCCGCTGAAGCCGGCGTCGACCCCGATCTCATCAATGCCGGCAAGCAGACGATCTCGACCATTCCAGGCGCGGCGTTTTTTTCCAGCGCGGATTCTTTTGCCATGATCCGCGGCGGGCAGATCGATCTCGCCATCATGGGCGCCCTCCAAGTGGCCGAGAATGGAGACCTCGCGAACTGGATGGTGCCCGGAAAAATGGTCAAGGGACCGGGTGGCGCGATGGATCTCGTGGCCGGGGCGAAACGCGTCGTCATCGTGATGGAACACACGACCAAGGACGGCCAGCCCAAGCTGCTCCGGAGCTGCTCGCTGCCGGTTACCGGCCGGGGCGTCGTTAAGCTGGTGATCACCGACCTGGGGGTTTTCGACGTAAGGCCCGGACACGGGATTACCCTTCGCGAGCTAAGGCCGGGGATAACATTGGATGAAGTGCGCGCGAAAACCGAATGCCGTTTCGACGTTGAGCTTTCATCCTCCTGAACCGGGCCGAACCCACCAAAGCTCTCCGGCTCCGCGCTCCATCAAATCAGAAAATATTTCGGACGACACCATGACAAAACCAGCCCACGACCAACGGCCCGCGGCGGAATCCATCAAGATCGGGAGGCTCGAGCGTTCCGGCCTCCAGTTTGCGGAATGGAGCGAAAAGTGGTTTCCGGACGCATTTATTTTTGCCCTGATCGGCATCGTGGTGGTTTTTGTCTTCGGGCTGATCATTGGTGAAAGCCCGGCGAAACTGGCGGTTGAAGGAGGGAAGTCATTCTGGGTCCTGGCCCCCTTTACCATGCAGATGGCCATGATCATCATCGGAGGTTATGTGGTCGCTTCCTCGCCGCCCGTTTACTGGCTGATTCAAAAGCTGGCGGGGATGCCCAAGACGGGAAGAGGGGCGGTTGCCTTTGTGGCCGCGTTCGCACTCCTGTCATCGCTGGTCTCGTGGGGATTCAGTTTGATCTTCAGCGGTCTCCTCGTCCGGGAGCTCTCCAAGCGGGTAGCCGGCATGGATTATCGTGCGGCCGGAGCCGCTGCCTACCTCGGCTTGGGCCCGGTCTGGACCCTCGGCCTTTCGTCCTCCGCGGCCCTGATGATGGCCACGAAAAGCACCATTCCGCCCAAGCTTTTCGCCATTAGCGGCCTGATTCCCCTCACGCAGACTCTCTTTATCTGGCCCACCTTCATCATGGCCGCGGTGTTGATCGCCGTTTCCGTCGCCATTGCGTACTGGTCCGCCCCATCGCCCGACCGCGCCAAGACCGCCGGCGATTTCGGAATAAAATTTGAGCCGGCCGGAGCAGAAATCGAATCCCAAAAAAAACCGGGCGAATGGCTGGAGCATACTCCGATCCTCACCCTGCTCATCGTGAGCCTGCTCGCCTGGTATCTCGTGGATCTGTTCAGGAACTCGCCCACGGGGATTCGTGCGGTCCTCGACCTGAACAACTATAATTTGCTTTTTCTCACGACGGGACTGCTCCTGCACTGGCGGCCGAAAAGATTCGTGCGGGCCGTGACCCAATCGATCCCGGCAACCGGCGGAGTGCTGATCCAATTTCCTTTTTATGCCGTCATCTTCGGCATGATTGTCGGAACCGGCCTGGCCAAATGGCTGGCGGACCTCTTCGTCTTATTCACGACGCCAAGGAGTTTTCCGATTTTCGTGGCGCTTTATTCGGCGACCCTCGGGGTCTTTATCCCGTCGGGTGGAAGCAAATGGATCATTGAGGCGCCGTATGTCCTGATGGCGGCCGTGCGGCATCAGGTCAATTTGGGATGGGTGGTGCAGATCTACAACGCCTCTGAGGCGCTGCCGAATATGCTGAATCCATTTTGGATGCTGCCCCTGCTGGGAATCCTGCGCTTGAAGGCCCGGGACCTGGTCGGTTTTTCCGTTCTTCAGCTGTTGTTCCAGATTCCCGTGGTCATCTTCCTCTGCTGGCTTTTTGCCCAATACATCCCCTTTACCCCGCCCGCGATGTAAGGGGGAACGCCAGCCGAAGATGATCCCGGCGGCAGTTAAATGGACGCTGCATTTGCCCCTTCTCCCTGAGAGGGGCGCGGGGCTTGGCGAAGCGCTTTCTTCCACGTGCGCGCGTTGACGCCTTCATAGCGAAGAAAAAGACGCGTGAGCGTTCGCGGTGACCCGATGCCGCTTTGGGCCGCAAGGTTCGCGATGGTTTGATTGGGCGATGCCGCCAGGAGCTGACGGGCGCGATCGAGACGGGCTTGCACCACGAATTCCGCGGGCGACCGCGAGAGATGGCTCCGAAACAAACTGTAAAGAGTCCGACGGGAGACCCCGACCACTTCGGCGACTTGCTCAAGGCTAAAGGGACGGCGCAGGTTGGCGCCAATAAAGTCCACGGCCTGGCGCAGCAGCGGGCTGGCGACCGCGAGAAAATCCGTGCTGGAGCGAATGACAATGCCTCGTGGATCGATCACGATCGGTCGGTCGGGCAGCTTGCGGCCCCGCATCAGGCGATCCAGCAAGGTCGCGGCCTTGAGGGCGATCTCTTCATCCCCAAGGTCGATGCTCGAGATGGGCACATGCGAACATTCGCAGGCGACTTCGATGTTACCGGTGCCCATGACGGCGAAGTCCTCAGGCACCCGCCAGCCGTTTCCCAGGCAGACCTCAATCACCTCGGAGGCCAGCTGGTCGTCGAGCACATAGCAGGCGAGTGGCCGAGGCATGGGACGCAGCTGCCGGGCCAGCCAGGCTTGCCGATGCCGCCAATCGCCCGCCGCGGACCGATCGCGTTCGTAGGCGAGTCGGTGGCATTTAAATCCCGACTCAGCCAGGGTGGAGCGGAAGCCATCGTACCGGTCTTTGGAGACCAGGCCCCTGTAGGCGGTGATATAGGCAAATTGCGTATGACCGCGCTCGATGAAGTGCTGCGCGGCGAGTCGGCCGGCCAACACATTGTTCTCCATGATCTGGCCCATGTCCGCGGTGGATTGATTGGGGAAGATCAAACTTAGGTTGCGTCCAACCAGAACCGTGGGCTGGCGCGGTGCCTGGCGGCGAATAAAGCTGCGGATCTCGTCGCGTTGCGGGAACGAAGCAATCAGCCCGTCGCCATGCCACTGCATGGGCAAAACTTCATCGAAGAAATGCCTGGTCTCGAGATGCCAGCCGGCCGTGCGGCCATATTGGCCGAGAACTCGAATCGTGCGGGGGTCGTTCCATCCCAGCACCACGAGAACGCGAGGCTTGAACTTTGTGTGATGGGTCGCGGTTTGCACGTTTTGTCCGATAGGCTGCACGAAAGGGCCCTTGTGAGCAAATCCTATTTTCCGCATACCGGGGTCGGCCAGATGCGAAGCCGCCACCAGGCGTAACGAGGCCAACTACCCCTCATGATGACTCTTGCTGCGGATATTGGCGGCTCACGGATCAAGTTGGGGCTGGTCGAAAACGGATCCGTCCTTGCCCGGACCACTTTGGAGGCAAGATCAGGCGAAGGGTTTGAGTTGGAGTTGCCCCGCATCGCCTCGGCTTTCGGGGATCTGCTTGACCGCGCCCGGGTAAAACGCAGCGAGTGCGGCGCCGTGAGCTTTGGTTTCCCGGCCCTCGTTGATTCCTCCACCGGGCGGGTTTTGACGACCTACGGAAAGTACGTGGATGCGTCCAGGCTCGATCTGCGAAAGTGGGCGCGCGGCGAGCTTGGTTTGGATTTCGTGATCGAGAATGACGCCCGGGCCGCCTTGGTCGGCGAATGGCGGGCCGGTGCCGCCAAAGGCTGCGACGATGTCGTCGGCATTACCTTGGGCACGGGACTGGGAGCGGCGGCGATCATGAAAGGACAGCTCGTGAGAGGAAAGCACCACCAGGCTGGCATCCTCGGCGGGCATTTCACGGTCCGGTGGGGCGGACGGCTTTGCACCTGCGGAAACCGGGGTTGTGCCGAGGCCGAGGCGTCGACTTCGGTTCTTCCGGAGCTCGTTCGTGAGCACCCCGGGTTTTCGAGCAGCCGGCTTCGAAACCTCGACCGAATCGATTACGCGGGGCTTTTCCGACTGGCGCGTGAACAGGATTCCTGTGCGGTGGAATTACGCTCCCGAACCATCGGGGTCTGGGCGGCCATGGTGGTCAACCTGGTGCATGCCTATGATCCCGAGCGGGTCATCGTCGGCGGCGGAATCATGGCCGGGGCCGATGATTTTTTTGCCGATTTGGTCAAATCGGTCCGGGAGCTTGCGCACACCCCGTGGGGCACTATCGATATCGTTCCGGCGCGCCTTGGCGACGACGCGGCGCTCATCGGTTGCGACGTCCTGGCCCGGGAAAAACATCTTTTGTCGTGAAAACATCCAACTACGATAAGTCTCCATCGGTCCAGGTTCCCGACAGCGACGGGCTGGCGTGGCGGGGATGGGGCGCGATTGTTGCACGCCTGCGGGACGCGATTGAAAGCGCGCAGGTCCAGACGAGTGCGCCCGTTATCGCGATCGAGTGCTATGCGGGGGTCTTCGAGGACGAGATTCGCGAAGCTTTAAGTGCCGTGTCTGGGTCGGTGATCTGGATCCATTCCCGCACCGCGCTGAAGTCGCCGGAGACGATCGACCTGATGGTTGCCCCGGATCTTGGCGGGAACGATCCCGTCTTCGGCCGTCTGACCTCTCGGTCGCTTGGCGATTTCTTCCGTCCAGACAGGATTGCATCGATTCGGGCCGGTCTCGCGCGGGCCAAGCATCCGGTGATTATCATTGGTCCCGGAGCGGCCTTGATCGCACCGGAACCGGCGATTTTCGTTTACGCTGATTTGTCGCGCTGGGTTGCGCAGTCGCGCCAGCGGAAAAATGAGATTTCAAACCTGGGCGTCGAGAATCGCTCACTCAAACCCTCGCTCAAGTACAAGCGGGCCTTTTTCGTCGACTGGCGCGTGTGCGACCGCTGGAAACAGCAAACGCTCTCCCGCTGGGACTTTCTCCTCGACACTTGCGTTCCCGGCGACCCCAAAATGGTGGCCGGGTCGGACTTCCGCGGGGCACTCCTTCATTGCGTCACGCGACCGTTCCGCGTCGTGCCCTTCTTTGATCCGGGACCTTGGGGCGGGCAGTGGATGAAGGAGACATTTGATCTGGATCCTTCGGTGCCGAACTTCGCCTGGGGTTTCGATTGTGTGCCGGAAGAGAATAGCCTGGTCCTGCGCTTCGGGGATATTCCCATCGAGGTGCCGGCGAGCGACCTGGTTTTTGCGCAGCCGCGGGGACTTCTCGGCGAGCCCGTTTACGGAAGATTTGGCGCGGAATTTCCGATCCGCTTCGATCTTCTCGATACGATCGGTGGCGGCAACCTTTCCCTGCAAGTGCATCCACTCGGAGACTATATCCGCGAGCACTTTTGCATGCCGTACACGCAGGACGAGAGTTATTACATTTTGGAAGCGAACCCGGGAGCGACGGTCTACCTGGGGCGGAAGGAAGGCACCGCGTTGGATGAAATGGTCGCCGATCTCGAAGCTGCGCAGCGCGGCGAGAAACGGTTCGACGACGAGAGGTTTGTGGCGCGCTTCCCCGCGAAAAAGCACGACCATTTTCTCATTCCGGCCGGCACTTTGCATTGTTCGGGCGCTGGAAGCGTGGTCCTCGAAATCAGCGCAACGCCCTATATCTTCACTTTCAAGCTGTGGGACTGGGATCGGCTGGGCTTGGACGGGAAGCCCCGCCCGATTCATCTCGATCACGGGAAGGCCAATCTTCGGTGGGAGCGCGACGAGGTTTATGCCGCCACCCACTTGATCAACCAAGTGCGGGAAGTGGATCATGGCGCCGGATGGAGAGAGGAGCGAACCGGGCTCCACGAAGCGGAATTCATCGAAACGCGCCGCCATTTATTCACCACCTCCGTTCCCCATGACACCGGCGGGACACGTCATGGCGGCGTAAACGTGCTCAATCTGGTTGAAGGAGAAGAGGCTGTGGTGGAAAGCCCCGACAACGCCTTCGCTCCGTTTGTTGTCCACTACGCTGAGACCTTCATTGTGCCGGCCGCGGTGGGTCGCTACTCCATCCGTCCGTCGCCAGCGGCGGGAGGTCGCGAATGCGCTACGATGAAAGCCTTTGTGCGCACAAACCCGTGAACCAAGCGACGCATCAATGCGACGCTCCTTGCTGATCATCGCACGATCATACCGCAGGTTCGCGCTCCACTGGGTTCGTCAAGGTCCCGATGCCTTCAATCTCGATGCTCACGGTGTCTCCGGCCTTGAGCCAGCGGGGAGGTTTCTGCGCCATGCCGACACCCTGCGGAGTCCCGGTTAAAATGACGGTCCCCGGCAGCAGCGTGGTGCTTCCGCTGAGGAAACTAATGAGGGTCGGCACGTCGAAAATCATGTCGCTCGTACTTGAGTCCTGAACGACCTGACCGTTGAGCACCGTCTTGATGCGCAGCGCATTGGGATTGGGCATCTCTTCCGGAGTAACGAGGCAGGGACCGAGGGGGGCGAAGGTGTCGAAAAACTTGCCCCGGCACCACTGCCCTCCTCCCCACTGCAGTTGCCAGTCGCGCGCGCTCACGTCGTTGCAGCAGGTGTAGCCAAGCACGTACTTGAGCGCGTCCTCGCGGGAGACGTTCTTGCAGGGCCGGCCGATGACGACCGCGAGTTCGCACTCGTAGTCGACCTGCTCGCTGGCCGCTTGGGTCGGAATCAGGATTGGATCACGTGGATTTTGCAGCGCATTGACGCCCTTCACAAAAAGGATCGGCCGCTCTGGCACCTTGGCCCCGGTCTCGGCCGCGTGCCGCCGGTAGTTGAGCCCGATGCAGAGAATCTGGGTGGGCAAAACCGGGGCGAGCAGCTTGGTCACGATCGCACGCTCGGTGGTCATGGAGTGGGCGCCGTAGATGTCGCCCTGAATGCGCCACGCGGAGCCATCGGGCCGCTCGGCGGCGAAGTGGATCTGGCCCTGCGGGTCCTGATAGCGAATAATTTTCATGGAAAAGAAAACTGCAGAACTCAGGAAGGACAGACCCGGCTATTTGCCGGCGCTCCAGCCACCGTCTATCATCTGACAGGAGCCAGTAACCATGGAAGCCTCGTCGCTGGCGAGATAGAGGGCGGCGGCGGCAACCTCGTCAGGTCGGGCCATGCGACCGTTGAGCTGAGTGGATGCCATTTCCCGGTACATCTTCTCTGGATCGGGATACTCGGCGAGTCGCGACTTGACGAAGGGCGTCTCAACGCGGCCCGGGCAGATCGCATTAAAACGCACGCCGGTATGGGAGTGATCGAGGGCCAGAGAGCGGGTGAGCCCCACCACGGCGTGTTTGGTCACGGTATAAGCCAGCCGGTCGCGGACCGCGATGACGCCGCCAATGGAGGCGAGGTTGATCACACTCCCGCGCCCGCGAGCCAGCATCGCGGGGACGAAGGCCTTGCAAAGATTGAAGGGACCCCGGACGTTGACGGCATGCAGGCGGTCGAGGTCTGCGGCTGCGGTGTTGAGCAAATTGCCCACGTGACCGATGCCGGCATTGTTCACCAGGATATCGAGGACCGGTAGACGCGCGGCCAGATCGAGAGCCGCCGTGCCATCGGCAACATCAAGCGCCGCGAAATCAGCCCGAGCCCCGAGGGTTTGGATGGCCTCAACCGTGCGACGGCCGGCCGGCTCGTCGCGATCCACGACCCAGACATGGGCGCCCGCCCGGGCGAAAACCAGGGCGATCGCTTCGCCGATGCCGGAGCCCGCGCCAGTAACGAGGGCTGTTTTATTTTGCAGCGAGAACATGGGGATGTGTGGGTGCAAGACGGTAGACGCGTTCGGCGTTGTCGTGAAGCAAGGCGCGATGTTGGGTCTGGGTGGCTGGTTCGATAAGTGTGGCCAGAGCCGCAGCCCAGCGCGGATATCCACCGGCAAGCTCGACCACTGGCCAATCACCTCCAAAGAGCAGGCGATCCCACCCGAAGCAAGCGAGCGCATGCTCCACATAAGGCCGCAAGTCTTCCAGGATCCAGGCCGCGACATCCGCCTCGGTGGTGAGACCGGACAACTTGGCCACGACGTTGGGGTGTTCGGCGAGTTGGGCGAGTTGGGCGCGCCAAGGATCAAAAACCCGGTCCTTGATCGCCGGCTTGCCGAGATGGTCCAGCACGAAGGTCACCTCCGGGCAACGCCGGACAAGTTCGGCCGCCGCTCCAAGCTGATCTTGCCGGATGCAGAGGTCGAAGGTGAAACCATGGCGGGCCAGCGCCCGCACTCCCGCCACAAAGCCGGGCTGCAGGCAGAAATCCAGGGCGCGCTCGCCCTGCAAAATCCGTCGCACCCCACGCACCTTGGGCTGGCCGGCCAGCCACTGAAGTTCGGATGCAGATTGTTCCCCCAACTCGAGCGGGGCGTAGGCCACAATGGCGTCGATCCCCGCCATGGCCGCCACCCAAGTGACCTCCTCGCGGGCCTGGACCGGATCGCACTCACACTGCACGAACACGCGGCGGGTGATCGGCAGCGTGCCCGTTGCCGCCGCAAAATCGTCGAGCGTGTGACGATGCGCAAGGTCCGGCACCGTGGCGAGCCAGGGGTAACGCAAGCGAGCCGGATCCCAGAGGTGGACGTGTGCGTCGATGATCGGGCCGGGCAAGGACATGATCGTGATTTTTCAGCGATGGGACGGAGATTCCGATCAGTTTAGTTTCAGATCGCAGCTCGCGCCGATTTCCTGCGGCACCAGATAAACGCCGTTCCTGACCTGGACCGGATGGACAAACTGCTCCCGCAGGTGCGGAATATGTTCAAGGAAAACGACCGGGTGATCCATGCCGATGTGATTGAACAGGACGAGATGCTGGTGCAGTTGGCCCGTGTCGCCGACGTGCGGCACGACCGGCACGCCAAACTTCCTGCACAGCAAGCTCACGGCGATGAATTCGCTCACCCCGGCCACGCGCACGGCATCCACCTGGATAAATCCGGCGCACCTGGCCTGCAGATAATTCTTGAAGATGACACGGTTCGGCACGTGCTCCCCGAGCGCGAGCTTCACCGGTGCAACGGCGTCGGCCAGCGTCTTGTGGCCCAGCACGTCGTCGGGATGCGTCGGCTCCTCGATCCAGAATGGATTCATCGCGCGCAACCGCGGGCAGATGGCGAGCGCCTGCGGCAGCGTCCATTGCTGGTTGGCGTCGAGCATCACGCGCGCCTGGTCGCCGGCCACTTCGCGGACAATGTTTGCGCGGCGGAGGTCGCGCTCAGGATCGGGTGATCCGACCTTGAGCTTCAGCGCGGTGAACCCCTCGGCCAGGGCGCGCTTGCAGTTTTCGCGAACCTGTTCGTCCGGATAGTTAAACCAGCCGACGCTGGTGTCGTAGCCGGGATAGCCTGACTGCAACACGGGCTCGCGGTTGGTTCGGGTTGGCTGGGCGTCCCGGAATATTTGCAGGGCCTGGTCGCGCGTAAGTTCGTCCTCGAGATACGAAAGGTCGAGCGTGGCGACAATCTGTTCCGGCGTGAGGCTGAGCAGCAACTGCCACAGCGGCACCCCGCGCGACTTGGCCCACAAGTCCCAACACGCGTTGGTCACGGATGCCAGGGCCAGTTGCACGATGCCTTTGTGCGGGCCGAGCCAGCGGAACTGCTGTTCGTCGGCCATGGCCTTTTGCCGCGCGCCAAAATTGGCCATGATTTCCTCGATGTTCAGGCCGGCGAGACGTTCGGCATAGAACTTCGCGGCTTCGCAGACGAGTTGGTTGCCTTCGCCCAGCGTGAAGGCGAGTCCGCTGCCGGTGCGTCCCTGCTCGTCCCGCAGCAGGGTGACGGCGTAGGAATAAATGGGATCCTTGTGAATCGCGTCGCTGCCGCGGCCCGAGCCAATCGGATACCGCATGTCGCGGGTTGAAATGGTCTTGATCATAAATTCAAATCGGCCGCCGATAGCCGAGTTCCGCGCCGCCGCTGATGTGCATGATGTGACCGGTGATGAAGCGTGCCTTGCTTGAAAGCAGGAACACGCACGGGTCGGCGATCAC
>Ga0210392_10000563_pt1 | contig 22150 bp, 12 predicted proteins | sample IncBWC30OmetaG_FD_161057 | JGI IMG/M metagenome (GOLD analysis project Ga0210392, IMG submission 161057) | Forest soil microbial communities from Barre Woods Harvard Forest LTER site, Petersham, Massachusetts, United States - Inc-BW-C-30-O ...
TCCCCAGATTGTGCTCTACGAGGCGCAGCCGAATGGAAATCTGAAACTGACCGGCGCCGATTATCTCGTCCTCGCCGAGGCTTGGGACAAGAAGCATCCGGGCACGCCGCCGCAGCTCATGGGACAGATCTTTCATTACTTCGAGTCGCCCAACCGCTTCGGTCTTCCGGCCTTTTACACGCTGCATGTCTGGGCCTGGAAGGACAATCCGAACGGTGCGTTTGTGAACTGGCACCCCGACGTTTCGTGCCAGTCATTCGTCGGCCAAACCACCCCTTAGTCAACCTGGAATGGCAGTCTCTGCGATCTTTCCGTTGGATCGTAGGGGCTGCGCGGGCACTCTGCAATGAAATAAAGAAGGAGACAAGTCAAAATGAGCACAACACAAACACCTGCTATCGACACGAACCAACTGAATGCTTTCATAGGTCAATTTGTGACCGATCTCGGCGCCGCAGTCCATGCGGGCATGGTCGTCATTGGGGAGAAGCTGGGGCTCTACAAAGCCCTCGCCGGGGATTCACTCACCTCGGCACAACTAGCCGCCAAAACGAAGACCGATGAGCGCTATCTGCGCGAGTGGCTTGCGTCACAAGCAGCGGGTGGATACATCACCTACGATAAAAAGACCGACAAATTCAGCCTCAGCGAGATACAAACTCTTACCCTGGCGACGGAAGACAGTCCCGCATATCTGCCCGGGGCATTTGAGCTGGCTCTGGGCGTCCTTGCCGCAGTTCCCAGGATCACAGATTCCTTCCGCACTGGCGCCGGTATGGGTTGGCATGAACATGTTGACGGCGTCTTCCATGGCTGTGAAAAGTTCTTTCGCCCAGGCTATGTCGCCAATCTTGTGAATTCATGGATTCCTTCCCTCAATGGTGTCAAAGAGAAGCTGGAAGCCGGGGCTCGAGTCGCCGACATCGGCTGCGGAAAAGGAGCTTCCACCATACTCATGGCACAGGCATTCCCTAAATCTCAATTCTTCGGCTTCGACTACCACGACAAGTCGATTGAAGCAGCGCGCGAGGCCGCTGAGCGTAGCGGTGTCTCTGATCGTGTCACCTTTGGCGTAGCGAGCGCGAAGGAGTTTCCTGGCGAACACTACGACTTCGTGGCTGTCTTTGATTGTTTGCATGACATGGGCGACCCCGCCGGAGCAGCTGCGCACGTTCGGCAGTCTCTGGCGAAGGATGGAACATGGATGATCGTTGAGCCCTTCGCAAATGATCAGTTGAAAGACAATCTGAATCCCGTTGGGCGAGTCTACTACTCATTTTCGACGCTGCTGTGCACGCCCTGCTCGCGGTCACAGGAAGTCGGACTGTGCTTAGGCGCTCAGGCTGGCGAGGCGCGCATTCGGGAGGTTGTAACCTCGGCTGGCTTCAATCGCTTTCGCCGTGCGACGGAAACGCCCTTCAATATCGTCTTCGAAGCTCGGCCATGATTTGCCCGCCGGAATAACAGCGTAGATAAAAATGAATGTGCTCGAAGGAAACAAAGATGAGTCAGGGGGCGGCGGCTGTTCAAGGTACGCTATACTGCTCCCCCTACCCATTTCCTATCCGGAGAGCCTAAGTGAAACGGATTACCCTCGTCGCCATACTGTTGATCTCTGCAAACCTCGCCGCTCAAACCAACTCTAAGCCCGTTACTTCATCGAATCCGAAGGTCAGGGCGATCACCGGGTTCGTTCGCATCAATGCAGAGTCTTATCAAACGCAAATCGCTAGTGCTCTCACCGTCCTGCGCAAAGCAAAGGCCGAATTCGAGTCCGCCGGATACGAAGTGGAAACATTGCGAATAACGACGCAACCGCTTGCGCAACTCGTCGGTGGAATCCCTGAAGACCAGGCGCTGGCATTTCTCAAGCAGCTCGACGATTTCTCGGTAAAAGAGAATTTCATCCCCAACGTTGGCCCCGCAATGTTGCACGACAGCGATGATCAAGCGACCATGCATCTGCTGGAGCGAGCGCTCTCGACTTTGCCAAACATCGAAGCCAGTTCCATCATCGCCGATGCCGACGGCATACACTGGAAGACGATTCAGCGCACCGCTGAACTCGTCCGGTATGTAAGCCAGCACAGCCCTCGCAGCCAGGGAAACTTCAACTTCACAGCCACCGCAATGCTCCAACCATATTCGCCCTTCTTTCCCGGATCTTATTTCACAGAAGAAGGCCAGCAATTTGCGATTGGATTCGAAGGTGCAAACGTAGTGCGGGATGTTTTCGTAAAAGACAAGGGAAAGTATGATGCCGCTCTCGCCGACCTTACAGCCGCGCTCACCAAACACGCAACTGTGGCGGATACCATTGGTAAGAACGTCGCGAAGGAAACGAGCTGGAATTTCCTCGGTGTCGACCCGACGCCTGCGCCTCTTGGTGATGTCTCCATCGGAGCCGCCATTGAAGCATATACAGGCGCAAAGTTCGGTTCCAGCGGCACGCTCACAGCCGCACGCATCATCACTGCAGCAGTAAAGGCAGTGCCGGTCACACAGGTCGGCTACTCGGGGCTGATGGTACCTGTAATGGAGGACAAGCTTCTGGCGCAGCGCTGGGCCGAGTCCACCTACAACATTGACTCGCTGCTGGCATACTCAGCAGTTTGCGGCACGGGCCTCGATACGATCCCACTTCCGGGAGACGTTAGCGTCGGGCAGATGAAACGCATTTTCAGTGACGTGGCCGTGCTTGCGACGAAATGGAACAAACCGCTCTCGGCACGGTTGCAGCCTGTCGCAGGCAAAAAGCCGGGCGACAAGACTGATTTCAAGGATCCGTATCTGTTCAACACGACAGTGCACCCGCTCCCATAGGACCAGGCAGTGCAAGCTGAGCTAGTGAGCGATTGGTGACGAGACAGGTATTTCCTCGAGCTTGTATTTCTGTTTCTGAGCGCCTTCAGCTTGCGCTGCAGCTCGCAGCTCGGTTAGTTGTTTAAGCAAAGCCGGGACCTGATCTTTCTCATCTGTCTTACGCAACGAAAGAATCAGATGATAGATCGCCTGTTGGTCTTTCGGGTCGACCGCAAGAGCAGCGCGAGATTCTTTAATAGCCAACTGCGTCTGCCCGCTTTGCTGATAGAGAGTCGCGAGCAGGTCGTGCGCCGCAACCATGCTCGGATCGAGCTTCGCGGCACGCTCCGCTGCTGCCACCGCCTCCTTATATTCGGGAGTACCCTCAGCTTTGCCTTCCTGCGAAAGCGCCTCTGCTAACAGATATTGCGTCAGAGCATCGTCGGGGTGAGTTTTAGCCGCAGCGCGGAAGGTATTCAACGCTTCGCCCGACTTATGTTCCTGTAACTCAACAAGTCCCTCGGCAACACCAGTAAATGAAAGGTTCGGATCTAGACGATTGGCGGTATCAAAGTCAGTAGCCGCCTCGCGAAATTGCCCGAGCTGGGCGTAAAGAACTCCTCGCGCTAGATAGAGCCGGCCTTCGCGCGGCAGCTGCGTAAGTCCTGCGTTGAGGATATCGATGCCTACCTGCATCGACGCGTGATCGAACGAGATAGAAGCAAAATTGAGATAGGCGTCGACGTTCTTGGGATGGGCAAGAATTGCCTTCCTCAGCAATTCCACTGCATGCGCCGTGTCATCGATCGATTCATCAATGTTTGCAGCCAGCATCAACGCGTTCTCGTCGACTGGGGAAGATTCGATTGCTGGCTTTAGAGTTTGCAGCGCATCTGAAGCTCGGTTCGCTTTCCACTGAGCAATTGCCAGATTCAGGCGAAGTTGTTGACTCGTGGGCTGCAGGACCAGCGCCTGCTGAAACACCGGCAGAGAATCCTCATAGCGATTCAGCATCACGAGGCAGGACGCGTATGCACCCAGCCCATTTGGCTGATTTGCCAGAGCCTGCGCTCCTTTTTCGAAATCGCTGACAGCCTGTGTGCAATTCTTCTCTTGATATTCGAGAAATCCCAGCATGGCATGCGATGTTGGATCATCTGGTCGTTGATTTAGCACCTTGAGGATGAGCGGTTTTGCATTGGGACTTCCTGCTTGAAATTCAACCTGTGCTGCGCCTTCAAGAGCCGGTAGATAGGCGGCATCCAGTTTCAACGCATGCTCAAAAGAATTCAGCGCGGATGCGGAATCAGCTTTGCCGGAGTACGCCATTCCGCGCAGCGTCCAGAGACGTTTATCTCCGGGTGTTTCCTTTAGAGCGGCGTCAGAGAGGCTTAACGCTTCATCGAAGCGATGGCTCTGCACCGCGTTGACGATAGCACCGACTGAGGATGCAGATGGATTTGTTTGGGCGATAAGCATGCGATTCGCGCATAGAACTAAGCAAACGTAAAAGGCGAATAGATAAGGTTTAATCTTTTTGTGCCGCTTCACCTTGGCTCTGGATCTCCGATGCGCAGATGGCTCGCCTTCATCATAACTTCTGATGAGCTTCGTCTGCTGAGAAAGCCACAGGGTGAGCACGATATCTATGTGCTCACCCTGTTGGGAGGCAAGTGTTTCAAAAGCTGGCTACTTCTAAAAGTTGATTCGAGCTCCTAGAAGCATATTGCGTGGTGCATACGTAGCCGAGACTTGCCCGAAACCGCCATCCGTCAAGTTAGTATCAAGCCCCCCACTCCCTCCGGACGACACAAGATTGACACGATTGAACAGATTGAATGTATCGAAACGGAGTTCAAGATTTACGTTCTCCCAGATCGTCGTCACCTTCTTGACCGTCAGGTCTGTGTCGGCATAGCCGGCATTGCGAAATTGATAAGGTGTCTGATTGCCCTCCTGCCCTGGCTGCGGCAGCGTGAACTGACCGCATGGGAGTATGCCACCCGGACAGGTCGGGAAGATGCCGTTTCCGACTTGATAGTCCTTTCTGTCGTGTTTCTGCTTGTAACTCGTCACGTTTGGATAGTCGTTGTTGTTGCCATCCGCGTTGAAGTCGCCACTGCCCGGAGCGAAACGCAGATTCCCGGCCGCCATTTCAGCTGCATAGTTTTGCGAGGTGAGCGGGGCACCATCCGCCGCAGTTGTGCTGATCGCAAGCGGCGCACCCGTAGTGACCGTAAATGGATAGCCCGATTGCAACACCGTCGTGCCTGCCAGGGTCCAACCACCGAGAACGTGGCGCGCGATGCTATTTGCTAGATGATCTCCCGGCAACAGATAACTGGCGCCGAGCGAGAATCGATTCGGCACATCCCACGGAGACGGCGCATAGAAGTGATAGAACGGATAAGCTATTGGATAGTTTTCCCAGTTATCCATGGCTTTCCCGTGAGTATAGGAAGCCGTCAGGAATCCGCGCCGAGCAAAGCGGCCCTTCACGGCTGCAATCACTGCCTGATAGTTACCGATAGCTCCGTTAAATGCATAGTTGATTCCGCCGAAGCTCGTGTTCAGGCGAGTCTGCGTACCAGATCCTGTGTACGCGCCAGATGAATCGAAGTTGGGATGTTGTAACAGGTCGCCGGAATACGCGTTTACGTCGTTCCCATAAGATGTCGCGCCTGTATTTCCGCCACCGACCACCAAATTCCCGGAATGGGATCCGACATAGCCGATGCTGGCGACCATATCGCGGGTAATCTCATGCTCGACGGCGAGCGACCAGTTCAATGTAAACGGCGATGAGAGATCCGGGTCGACTGCCCCTACGCCAATCTGCGACCCGACAATGCCGCCCTTCGCATCAAGAGGTTGTCCTTGAAAAGCAGGGTAAGGAAATCCAAACGGATACTTGTTCTGCGTACCATAACCAAAGATGGGAGGAGCAGTCGACCCGTTATTAAAGAACGTAGGAACAATGGGCCCTGGAGGATTTGAACCGAGTCCGTTCTCTGCGTTTCCGAGCGTGAAGTAATCGTGATAGAGCCCCATTCCTCCGCGAACTACCCACGCAGCATTGCCGAATGGATCGTAGGCAAAGCCTCCCCGCGGACTGAAGTTCCAATTGAGGTCGTGATTGAAAACATGATTCTGCTGCATCATCACGCCATTCGCGATCTGGTCACCAAAAGTGGAACCATTGGCGACATGAAAATTAGCGAGCACCGTACCAGTTAACGCAACATAGGGATTGCCATAGTTATCGTAGCGAATGCCGTAGTTCAAGGTGAGCTTGCGTGAAACCTTCCAGGTGTCTTCGGCAAAGATACCCGACGTCGTTTCCTGATACCCATAGTTTCGATCGGCGGGCTTGCCCGTTACCGGGTTATACGCAAGGCCAGATTCGCTATAGGGATTGTCGTTAATCAGATCGATCATGTTCGTGTAATTGATCGTGGGCTGACCGTAGGCGCCGGCGAAATAAGCTAGATCGTCGCCATGCCATCCTTCATAGCCAACTTTGATGGTGTGCGAGCCTTGGATGTGGGAAAGCACATCGCGCCAGTGATAGCTGTGCTGAATGTAGTCGCCCAGTGCGAAACCATCGCCGAAGTTGACGCCTAATCCAGTTACGTTCACAACAGGCACCGTAAAGAGTCCCGAAGAGGGCGAAAACCCTTCGATGCGGTTATAGCCGATAAACGCCTCATTCAAAGTCGAAGAAGAAAAAGTATGTGTCTCATTTCCCTGAAGGGAGAACGTATAGTAATTGTTCGTTGTCTGGAAAGCGGGACGTACAGCGGGTCCCCCGGTACTGATCGTGTCGCGATAGAACAGCCCGTACACGCGATCCTTATCGAAGTACTTGTCGATGCGGATGCTGTACTGCTTCGAGTTGTTGTAACTGGAAGAGTTGAAGTTTCCCTGGTCGAACACCGGGGTGCCGCACGGGATATTATCCGCGCTCGGCGTTTCGCAACCCGTGTTTGCGGCAACATTCTGAGGACCAAAAGCTTGCTCCGCAGTCTGGAAGACATTGCGGAACGTTGCGTTCGACGGTGGATATTTTGTGAGGAGTTGGACCTCGGGACTGTTCGGCTGTGTGACCTGCGCAAAGCTAACAAATGCCGGATCTTCATAAGTCTGTAGAGACGATCCATTCGAGGCGAGCGAAAGGTATGGCTCGTAGCTGAAGAAGAAGAAGAATTTATGGCGTGGAATCACCGGGCCGCCGACACCAAATGACATGTTGTTGGTGTGATAGGGAGCGAGTTTCTCTGGCTGCGGCACCCCAAACTCGCCTCTCGCCTGCAACCCCTGATAGGTGTAATACTCGCTCGCAAATCCGTGAAACTGGTCTGTGCCAGAGCGCGTAGTCATCAACGTCTGGAGAGAGCTTGCGCGGCCATAGTCCACATTGTAGGTATTGGTCTGAACTGTGGTCTCAGCCAGCGAATCGACATTGGGTGTGAGGTTGAGAATACCGGGTCGAATGCTGCTGGTCACATCAAGACCATCGACTACATACATGTTGCCATTCTGTCCGCGGCCATTCGCACTCGCATCGATAAAGTTTTCCGGATTAAAGTTGGTCGAGGTCCCGGCGCCCAGGCCGGTAACTCCCGGCGTGAGAGTGATCAGAGCAGTCGGATTGCGCGCGGCAAGCGGAAGATTTTCGAGAGCGGTCTGATCGAGAGTCTGCTGATTACGGCTATCGCCTGTATCCAGTAATGGCGATTGCGTTGTAACGGTAACACTGGTGCTAACCTGACCAACGGACAGGGTCAAAGAAACGTTCCGTGTTTCAGCAGCATTGACCACAATCTGCGTGCTTACTTGAGCAAAGCCCTGTGCCGAAGCGGTGACGGAGTAACTCCCAGGACTGAGACTGGCGAATCGAAAAACGCCACTGGCATCACTGGTTGTTGTCTGGCTGACTTGATTGTCCACATTGGTGAGAGTGACGGTAGCGTTCGGAACGGATGCCCCGCTAGAATCCTGCAAACTGCCTTGAACGCCCGCGGTAAATTGCGCTACTGCTACCGATGCAGCCACAACAAAAAGCAGAACCGTCGCCTTGAGGCTTTGACTGACTACCTTGTACGCTGTCGAAGCATAAATTTTCTGAAAAACATAGCCGCCGAATCCGATCTCTTGTTTACGCATGTTGACCTCGAGGTAATAAACGCAAACTTTACATCCAGCCTCCTAAAGTCGACCTTGGTCTCGCTTTAGGTTTTGTAATCGCTTTCATCGCTTGTCGAGACTGGGTTTTTGCGTCGGACGTGAGGCTACTTAGCGAGATGGAGGATGCGCATGAGCCACCTGGGTAAGCAATGCATAGCCCACATGGACTACCGCATTCGCGACCTTGCTGATTGTTGAATCGTGCAGATAGACTCCAGCCATCTGCTTCATGCGATTTCCAAACTATCGAGATATCGACGCACGGCATGGTCTTCTTCGCCGCAGCCGCATCTGGTTCATTTCACTTACTCTGATCCTGCTTTCCGGTTGTCATAAACCCGCACCACCAATCATTGCGGTCATTCCGCGGACGACTGGCACAATGATGTGGGAGCCCGAGCACGGTGGAGCGCTCGCGGCCGCCCTTTCGCTCGGTGCGCGCGTTTACTGGAATGCGCCGACCCGCGAAGACGACATTCAGAGTCAGATCACATTAGTGGAACGAGTGGCCGCGGGAAATTACCAGGGATTAGTTCTCGCCCCCGATCATGCTCTCGCATTGGTCACACCGGTCCGTAGAGCCGTCTCGCGCGGCATTCCCACGGTAATCATCGGCTCTCCTCTCGCGATTCCCCCAGGCGGAGGGTTATGGTACATCCTGAATAACGAGGAGACAGGAGGGCGTATCGCTGCGCAGCGAATTGCCGCGATGCTGCATGGCCAGGGATCGATCGCGATCCTGGGTATCGATCCCGACATCAACGGAATCATGACTCGCGCGCGCAGCCTGGCGCAGTTTCTGGCCGAACATTATCCAAAGATCCGCATCGTCGCGAATCAAATGGGCTCCTTCAACGTCCCTCACGAACAACAGATGGCCGAGGAAACACTGAAAGATAATCCGGACTTGGATGCGGTCGTCACCTTAACGGCGACAGCAACCCATGGAGTTATCTCGGCAATTGGGAGCAACGCATCGATACATGCACGCGTAATCGCATTTGATCCGGATTCCATGTCCTTCGACAGCCCAAACCTGGATTGTGTCATTCTGCAGAACACGCAGAAAATGGGCGCTGAGGCAGTGCGAACGATCCTTGCGCATCTCCAAGGACAGCCGGTGCCAGCGATCACACAATTCGAGCCGGTGCTGGTAACGAGGGAAAATGCGGATACAGCGGAAGTTCACAAACTAACCTCGATGGATTGGCGGCCCGCCCTGATGCAATGGAAATGGAGTGTTCGCCAATGAGCTTTGCTCCACGAATGCGACGCCACATCCTGATATCTCTTTCGTTAATAGGGCTGCTCATCGCCACCGCACTTTGCCTCTTCGCATATTGGCGCAGCCCTGGTCGCGGGCTTCCCTACCACGACTCTTTCGCCGCCGCCAAAGCTGAAGAGTGGAAAGCCCTCGGCGGTACATGGGAAGTAGTGAATGGCTCAATGCGCAACGACTCAGACGAGCGCGGAGCTAAGCTCCTGACCGGTTCCACTCATTGGCAGAATTATTCGATTGAAGCAGACGTCATGCTCCTGGGCCTGGGCGGCGATGCGGGCCTCATCGTGCGTTCCAGCAACGAAGAACAAGGCGTCGATGCATATAACGGCTACTATGCCGGCCTCCGTACCATTGATAATTCCCTCGCTCTGGGCCGCGCCGGTTATGGATGGATGGAAGTCAAGTTCCCGCTGAAGCCTCAGGGGCTGCCGGTGCTGGCTTCGCGCTGGTATCACATGAAGCTTCTGGCCTATGGCTGCCAGCTGGTGGCATCGGCGGTCTTGCTGGAACAGGGAAGCCCTACCGTGGCTTCGATCACCGACGAAGACTGTATCCGCTCGGGTCGCGTAGGCTTACGGTCATACTCGGCAGGTGGAGTTTGGCGCAATGTTATCGTTCGACCCGCTACGCAGCGCGATGTCGACCAGATGCTTGCCCTAGGCCGATCTCCCCAGAACCCATCGACTCAGAATTCGACCGCTAACTTCCCTTCGCGCGGAGTCCTGGTTGCGCCGCCGCTGGACAATCAGCCCAGCGCGCTGCCCTCAAGCCCGAATACGCAACCCATCAGCAGCCTGCGACTGGCATCGCTGGCAACCCAGCAGACTGCGACTGTGCGCGGGATCGTTATACTCAACTCCCCCGCGCTATTTGTGCAGGACTCGACGGGCGGCGTAGCTGTGCAGCAAATCGACGCGCAGCCCCTCAAAGTGGGCGATGAGGTTGAGGTCATCGGTCAGGTAAGAACCAACGCCTTCAGCTCGACGCTGGAAAAGGCTACCGTTCGCGTTCTGTGGGAAGCGACACCGATGCCTGCCGTCTCGGTTACCGCTTCGCAGGCTGCGACGGGAATGTTTGATGCGACTTTTATCGAAGTCTCCGGACGGCTGCAGCACAAAGAGTACGGGCCTGGAGATGAAATTATTTTCGACTTTGATTCAGGCCCGCAATCGTTTCGCGCCATCATGAATCGCGGCCGAGGCAATTATCTCTATGACAAACTGAAACTCGGCAGCGTGCTGCGTCTGCGCGGTGTATCCGTCGTCGATCCGGCGTATACGCAATCCGTCACACCCTTTGCCGTGCTGGTTCGCTCCAGCGATGACGTTGAAGTGCTCGCGGGTCCGCCGTGGTGGAGCGCCGGGCACCTTGTGGCCGCCGCAATCGGCCTGCTGCTTCTCGCGCTCATCATCAATTTTGTATACCACCGCATTGAAAGCATGCGCCTTCGCGCAGTGGTCGAAGAACGCGAACATCTCGCTTACGAGATGCATGACACGCTGGCACAAAGTGTTGCCGGCATTGGCTTCCAACTCGAGGCGATCCGAATCGGCACGCCAGAGGAGTTGTCGAAGGTCCATCGGCAATTGGATCTCGCCAGCGAACTTGTGCGGCACAGTCACGCCGAAGCTCGGCGGAGCATCGACATGCTTCGCCCGCAGCAGCTTGAATCGGAAGGTCTGCTCAATGCGCTGACTCGTTGCGCGCAACGCCTGGTCGAAGGGGGATCGGTGCAGATCATTGCCGTAGCAACGGGAGATGTGCGACCGCTGCCTCTCCGCATCGCTGACACTCTCTATCGCGTCGGACAGGAAGCGCTCGCAAATGCGGTGCGCCATGCACATCCCATCACAATTACTATCAGTCTCGAATATTTGAAAAACGCTGTTCACCTGCTCGTTGGTGATGACGGCTCCGGCTTTCTCGGTGCAGAGAATCTTCAGGGATTTGGTGTATTAGGCATGCGTAAACGCGCGGCCAGCATTTCAGCCAAATTTGAAATCCGCAGCAGCGAAGGAAAGGGTACTCAAATCCTGGTGACCGCGCCGCTGAAGCCTCGCATCACATTCGCATCGTGGCCAATCCATTTGTGGAACTACATAAGGGAGCACACTCGCAATGTCCCAACCAGCAACAAAACCAATCCGCATCCTTATAGTCGATGATCATCCCGTTGTGCGGGCTGGACTGACCAGCATGCTCGGCACCCAGGCAGATCTTGAAGTAATTGCTTCCGCCTCAAGCGGCGAAGCAGCGCTCGCCATGATCGGAGGAATCGAATCCGACATCGTGCTGCTCGATCTGCGCATGCCCGGGATAAGCGGAGTCGAAACGATTCTGGAAATGAAGCGTGCCGGTTACGGCGCGCGCATCATCATCCTCACCAGCTTCGAAACCGACGAAGACATCTACCGCGCCGTGCAGGCTGGCGCGCAGGGATACCTGCTGAAAGATACATCTCTAAAGGAAATGATCGAGGCAATTAAAACGGTCCATTCAGGGAAACGATATATCCCACGGGACATCGCCGCACGCCTTGCCGAACGCATGATGCGAGCCAATCTTACTGCACGCGAATTGGAAATCCTGAAAATGCTTTCTAAGGGGTTAACCAACAAGCAGATTGGTCATGCGCTTGGCATCAGTGACAATACGGCAAAAAATCACGTCAACAGCATCATCGACAAGCTGGAAGTATCAGATCGCACGGAAGCCGCGACCACCGCGATCCAAAGAGGTCTCATCACAATGGAAGAGTGACGTATTGCATAGTCCAAGTGGACTATAGACCGAAGTCTAGCAACGAATAAAACTGTTCGAGACGTGATGTGTGCTGTTCAATCTGCCAGGTAATCACGGATTGCAAAGCGCACCGATCGCGCGATCTCCTGGAGATAGTTGCTCACTTGCTCAAACGCCGTGATTTCCTCAAACTCATCGCCTCAATTGGTGCCGGTTCCGCAGTCCGGCCGGGATTTGCCAATATCTTCGAAACAGCCCCCGGACTTCCCAAAGGTGAGTACTCCCCCGGGCGTATTACCAATGAGTTTTCGCTTTATCTGCCCGGGGAAGAAGAGACTCTTAGATCGGTCCCGGCAGTAAGCGGCGTCGGAGATGGCGAGCTGACCGCCAAAATCCGGTCTCAATCAGCTACTCTCCATCCCGGAGATGTGCTGGATGGATGGCGGCTCATCACGATTGCTGGAATCAATGGCGTCACCACTGCCGTATTTGAAAAGCATGTCACGCATCGGGGCGTGATCGCGTATGTCACCGAAGAAGGAGGCACGATTGCCTGGATTCCGAAATTTATCGGCGGTCTTTCAAAGATCCGGCCGAGGCCAATAAATACTATGCATGGCGTCAAGCTGGAGCGCGCTGCCCGCTACGTTCCAGGACCGGACGTAACTGGGCTCTATTTGCTGAACTCATCCGAAGACCCCTGCTATGAGAACGTCGCCGCGCTCGGAGCCGAATACATTGGCTGGACACTCGTAGCAAATGAACAGGGAGGCCCAAAGGCCTGCCTTTATCTGGAGCCTGATGGCAAATCACGCGAGATAGCAGGCAAGCCCGATGGCGATGGCGTATGGGAACAGGATCAGCTGGGAGCGTATTTCGATCCAGCCTCGCTTCTTTCAGACGATAACCCGAAGATGTATGAGTACATGCCTGGCTTCAGCAAGCGCACGTTGCTCGGCGGCTACCTTCCCGTCGCCGATATCGGCATCTGGAATCCTCAATACCAGTGCGGCTACGAGACCATGCTCCTTCTGCCGCCAGGTACCGACGCGAAGCCTCTCGGCAGGGTCCGCGCGATGATCCCGGAAGACGAGGCTGCTCGTTACTCCGGCAGGCATCCCATTGCAAAGGACGCTGATGGCAGAACCTATTTAGATAGGTATTGGAACTGCACTCCGCAGGAGTTCTACGCAGAACTTGCCGGGATATGGAACCGCTGGTCGTCGTTGTATGAAACTGCTATGCCGGTCAACATTCCCGATGAATGGCTGCTGAATGCCGCGCGCGCCGGAATCACCCTATCACGGTGCAGTTATCGAGGCCTTGAGCCCACATATCAGATCGGAGAAGGAGCCTATACCAAGATTCCAGAGCGCAGCCATGCCCTCTTTCCCGTAGCGCAATATGAATTTATCTGGGCACAGCAACTCTGGAATCTCACAGATGACGCCGACACATATTTTCAGTACTACCTGGACAAGTACGTACTGCCCAACGGCGATTTTCTATACAACACTCAGGACCAGGTAGAAGCGCCTTTAAATATAGGGGTTTTCCTCGCCAATTCCGCGAGGTCCTACGACTACACCCGCAATCTCGAAGCCTTACAGAAACGGTTGCCGATCCTCGATCGCATGATCGATTTCGTGCTCAAGCGATACACATACAGTAGAGAAATCTTTTCTCCGGGCGATCGCCGCTATGGACTCATCTACGGATCGCCGGAGGCGGATCTCGGCGATCCGAACAATGATTTTCCCAAGTCGCATCCACTCTACTATCAGAATTCTGTTTGGATCTGGCGAGGCCTTAACGAGCATTCCCGCTGCTTGGCGCTGGCTGCGCAAGCCGGCCATGATGAGGCTCTCAACGCTGCTGCCGCGCGCTACGCAGCAATTGCCAAAGAGATGCGAGGAAATATCCAAGCATCGCTGGAGGCAACACTTTCTCTGCGCGCACCCGACATGAAGGCCGCTGGTATTTCTCCGTTCACTCCAGACGATATCAATCGCCGGCCTACAGAGTTAGCGAGCTACGAGAACCATCGGTTTATGCATGACTGGTTTCTTGCGGACTGGGGAGATCCGGCATTGGATCTCGGCCACCTGAAGCATCGCGAGCTGGCGGGCATGCAGATCATCGGCCTCCATACGGACGGCGCGCAGGCCCGCACATCCAATTTCATGGATCACGGAAGCCTCGCAGTAAAAATTCGCCAGGAAGACTATCGCCCATTCCTGCTGAACCTCTATGCTCTGGTTTGTTACGCCGCCGACTCCGGCAATCGCTACGCGCCAGAGGATGCCTTCATCCCCGGTAGCTATGCGGGCGAAGGGAACCGGTACGGATGGGCCTCGGTAATTAACAGTACCTTACAACCAGCTCTCGGCCTGCGCTGGCTCCTCTGCTATGAAGAATCCGATAAAGATGTTTGCCACTTGCAAAAGGCCGCGCCCAAGCATTGGTTCGCCAGTGGAGAAACAATATCGGTTTCCAAATGCCCCACGCGCTTTGGCATAGTAAGTTGGTCCACTCGATCAATCTCTGATCGTCACTGGAAAGTTGTGCTCAACATCCCTAATGGATTCACAGGCGATGTCGTCATCCATATCCATCCCAAAGATGGAAGGCCGCTCCAAACCACATCCATGGGAACCATCGCGGGCTACACCATCGTATTGCCACGCGACACTTTCAACGCAGGACCTCAACTCGAACTTGATGTCACTTAGCAACCAAGTACATCTTGCTGCTATGCAACTTTTCTCAACTTGCTCACGCGTCCCACTTCTACCCATTCGACCACAAAGATATTGCCCGCATGATCGAAACAAGCCCCGTGGGGACAGACAAACTTACCCGGCGTGAAATGATCGCGCGTGAGCTTGCGCGTCGCCATGTAGTCGCTTGAAGAATCGTCGCCGAGATTCGCGATGATGTAGTTTTTCTCGTCCATCAGCGTGACGCGTGCAAACAGGTCAGGCACAACCATATCGCCGTTCTTGTAAATATTGAAATGGCACGGCGCGTTAGTTCCGTAAAGAAAATCTATATGTTTACCGTCAAGCGTGAACCGCTGAATGCGCTTATTACTGCGGTCGGCGACGTTCAATACCGGCTCGGAGCCACGTATATCCAGGACGATACCGTGCGGGCAAAGAAGCTGGCCGGCATCCTTGCCTGGACCACCGAAAGTACGCAGGTATTCGCCTTTGTTGTTGTACTGCAGAATGTAGCTCGAACCATAGCCGTCGCCAACGTAGATATCGCCGTTAGGCGCTACAGCCAGATTGGTCGGACTGTACTTCAACGGCTTGCCGTCTGGTCCCGGCTTCGAATAAGGCTCGGACTCCTTCGGGTAACCCAGCGCGAATACCTCTTCACCATCCAACGTAGTTTTCACCACCAAGCCCCGTTGAATGTCACACAGATATAGAAACTCGGTCCCGCCTTCCTTGCGAATGTATAGCCCATGCGCGCCGCCACGAAACTCCTTGCCCCAGCTTTTGACAAACTTTCCCTGGTGATCGAACACCACCATGCTGTCCGGCTTCTCGCTCGTGGCATAAACGGTGTGGTGGATATAAATGTGCCCCTGCGAATCTTCGCAAACGCCATGCGTGTTGCCGTATTGAATATCAGCAGGAAGCTCGCCCCAATCATGCGTAACTTCGTAGGAGTGTTCTCCAGAGCCTAGAACCGGTTTTTTGCTGCCGGATTTATTGGTTGCGCCAAGAATCAAGGGCGCAACAAAACCAGTTCCAACTTGAGCGAGAAACTTGCGACGGGATATCGACACGCGTGTATTCCTCAATGGTTTGGAGAAGCAGACTGATCTTGGCTCACACTCACCGTCTGCTTGCCCGCGGAAAGTTTCAGCAGCAGAGGCGCGGAAGGATGCATCGTAGGAGAATTCGACTCCACCTGACCAACTACATAGATCGGCTGGTCGATCGGCTTCGCCCACTCCTCGGCACGAAGCGTGAATGTGCGGCTCGTTTGCGCTTCGGTCACCAGCACGCCGTTCAATCCAACATTCACAACTTCAACTCCGGGAGGAAGATTCTCAACGGAACAAGGCACCCGCCCCTTGAAACCATTCTGCCGCGCGACATGCAGCGTGACCGTAACTTCCTTACCCGGCTCAATCGCGACTTCCGTGGATTCCGTCGTCACCACAACATCGGGCGGTGGAATCACTGACGCAAGCTGTAGCTGAGGATCTGAGTCCGCATCCTTGTTCGCGATTCTGATCAAGTCATGATCATCAGCGTGCGCATGACCAACAAACTCTATCGGTACCGGATGCGCGTCCAACGATGCGTCAGAGGTCGCAGACAAGACCACCACAGTACTCTTCTGCCCCGCCGGAATTGTCGCCGGAGTTGCGGTGATCCCCTGCGGCAAGCCTTTTACCTCCACTTGAATCGGGCCCTCATAGTTTCGTAGCTGAGTAATTGCAACCGTCACCGGTACAGATCCACCTTTTGGGATATTGGGATTCGCCGGGTCCGCGCTCAGTTGATAATCGGGAGTCGCATCGCGAATCGTCAGCCGATATGCAAAGTCTCGCCCCTCCATGCCGCGAACATCTTTGAGGTGCAACAGGTACTCGCCATCCTCCGGAGCAACGAAGTCTAGCTTCGAGTCCGCACCATAACCTGGGCCTCCGTCATCATTGCGCCATGTCAGATGAAAGACCGGCAAGCCATTCGCAGGAAACTCAGCATCAGGAGGCAGAATCTGCGCTTTGTAAACCGGCGTGTTCACTGCATGAACGTCCGGCGATGTTCCCAGGTAAGCGACGCGAAGATCGTCCATCCCTTCTAGTATGGAATCCGCATCAGGCTGATCGGGTATGAACTTCACTCGATTGAGTTCGTCACCCACCATCAGATAATCGCCTTCGTGGAGTCCTGAAGTCGACACAAGCCGAATTCCTGTTGTCCGCGAGTCTTTATCGGAGAGCGTCGTTGTCGTCTCGTTCAGGCAGCGGATGGTGGCCCGTGGAATCGCATTCCCTTCGGCATCCAGAACCTCGATCACGGAGTCAAGCGAAGACCCAAGCCGCGAGGCCGCAACATCGATACTCAGGCGCTCGCCCTTTTTGGCGCTAAAGCGGAAGTAATCCTCGTCCACTTTTCCGCCTGCTTCGTTTCCACCCGCGATCCGGCCGTTGATGGTTACAGGAAGAGAAATAACTTGTGCCTGGGCAATAGTGCCGTTGGGCTCCTTCTTCAACACTTCAGGCGCGTTGCCAACTGCAAGCTTGACCGCGTTCAGCGTAACCGCTCCGCCGCTCTTGAATGCGAGCGGAATCGTTGTCCATCCATCCGCAGACTTAGGCGCTTCGACTTTCACCTTGTGAGCGTCACCTAAATTAACGCCCTCGACAGATACTTCCATCTCCTCGCCCGCACGCAGTCCAAGTGGAAAAACGCTGGTGATATAGGGCAGCGGGCCCGCATTCAGCCGATAGAAGCGATCCATCCCTCCGCTCTGCTCGCGATCTGAAATCGACAGAGTATATAGTCCGTCGTTGGGCAGCGTGTAGTGCAACTCGGCATCGGGATCATCATCGTATTTTCCCGCTTCGGTTAGCACTGACCCTGAGGCATCGCTCAGTACCAGTTTGGATTGAAGGCGCGAACCCAGCTGCGATGCCTCCACCTGAAAAACAATCTCATCACCCGACTTGCCCTCGAAGTCGTAGCGGTCAACACTTCCCGGTGAGGCAATCGTCCCAACAAATGTTGCCGGCAGTTTTACTTTTTGCGGTTGAGCGGCAGAGCCGGAAGCCATTGGTTTGCTCGCAGTCACTTCAGGCAGCGACCCAATTTCGAGGACAACCATATTGGTCGTCCCAAGCGGCGTCCGCACGCGAAACCGATGAATGCCCGGCGCTACATCTTTCGCCGCCATAACTTCAAGCTTCGCGGTCTGCTTTTTACCGAGAGGGACTTGAGCTCCCAGATCCTCGCCGGCCCGTGGGCCCGTAATCTTCTCCGGCACATCGGTGATCTCCGTCAACTTGCCGGTAACTCCGGGCACATCAAAGATCACTTCCCTTGCATCAGAAAGGTTTCGGCCCTCGACATTGAAGGTCGTCGTTGTTCCCCGCTCCATGCCGGCAGGTGAAATCTTCGAGATGCTCGGAGGAATGATGGGTTCCTCAGCGCGAAGAGTTGGAACACATATCATTCCCGATATGAAGAACACCGCGAAAAACAGATGTTTCCTTCTCATGTTTTGCTCTCGCTACTTTGGCACCGGCTTGGTGTCGTTCCCAGCGGGTGGCTGCAGCAGCTCAAAAGCCATCATCTGCCCCCGCTCCTCCTTATAACTTTCCGCGTTATACAAACTCAGACTGCCGTTAAAGCGGCCCGCTGCCAGTTGCTTTCCGTCAGAACTAACGCTCAGGGCCTCCACCCAGTCAGGCTGATGATCGATGACGCGGATCGGGTCGAGTGAGGCCGCGTTGCGAAATCGAATAGACCCATCCGATGAGGACGTAATAATCGTCTTCCCATCCGGCGACCAGAGCAGCGAAAGGATTGCGTCCTGGTCGGCAATCAACGATTGTTCGAGATGCCCATCATCACCGCCGAGGCGCCATATATAAATGGTCTTGTCGTAACCAGCTGCAGCAACACGATCGCCGCTCGGTGAATAGGCAACGCTGGTGAGCCCATCGGAAGCGTCGCTCAAGGTATACAAACGGTGTCCAGTCGCAACGTCCCAGATCTTCACTGTTCTGTCCTGCGAAGCTGTGACAAGTCGCTTTCCATCCGGACTGAACGCGACCGCAAAGACAGCGTCAATGTGATCTTTCAGATTCAAGACTTCTTTGCCGCCGGCAACATCCCACAGCTTGGCCATCTTGTCATAGCTCCCGGAGGCAATGAGCTTTCCATCCGGGCTCCAGGCAATCGAATAAATGCAGTCCGTGTGCCCGCGCATCGTCTTCAGCAACTGATGCGACTGCACATCCCAGATCTTGATCTCTCCCCAGCGCTGCGGAGGTCCGCCACTCGCAGCAAGCATCTTCCCATCGGGACTGAACGCGATCGACCGCACATAGTCCGCATGTCCGGAAAGCGTAGCAAGCACCTTCCCATTGTTGGGATCGAGAAGGCGCACTTCGCGGTATCCACCCACCGCAAGCAGCTTTCCATCCGGCGAGAATTTCAGCGAAGCCACAGGCGAGACGACCGGAACCTCCGTCTTGATTTCAGGAATTGGAGCAGTTGTTAGCGTCTTCGTCGCTTCTGATCTGGCCGGACCCTCGGCACCCGCATCAATCCACGCCTCGATGATAGCGATATCCGCGGCCGGAAGAGGATCAGCGCCAAACGGCATGCGCGGCTCAATCTTTCCTTCAATCATCAAAGAGAGGCGGCTTCCACGCGCGTTATGAGGAAGAATCACCGGCCCATGCGTCCCGCCTTTGATCAACGAATCGTAGCTCTCCATCACCAGGTCGCCCATTTTCGTCGAACTCGTGTGACAGGCAAGGCAATTCCTTTGCAGAATGGGAGCAACATCCGAGCTGAAGTTTGGCGCTGAAGGAACTCCCTTGCTTGATGCAAGCGTAACTCCGGAATGAAAAGGCGTCCAGAATATGACGAGGATCATGCAGACCAGAACAAGTCTGATGGATTTGACAACGAATCGGAACTTCCCTTGTTTACCCGGCATACATCTCTAACAAGTCAACATCGACAAGCATCGCCTGTGAATCCGTATCAGTGATTGAACATAAACTCTTCGCTCGTTAGCAGCGACCACGACATATCGATCAAAGCCGCGCGGCGAGCATCCTCTACACCCACAATCTTTTGTTGCTCTGCCGTTGCGAGCGCGCCCACTAGCGCCGACCGCTCCGCATTCGTTGGAGGACGGCTGAGCGAAGCAAGATAAAGATAGTCAACGATCTGCTCATCCGAGAACCCCAGCTTCAGCAACATATCGATCGAACTGCCCGAAGCCCGCAACTTGTCATTGAGCGTATCCCCATTGATGATGTGAAGCGCCTGCGTAATCGTGGGAACAGAAGTGCGCTCGCTCTCCCGCGTCTGCTGTCGCACTGGCCGGCCAAATGCCGTCAGGAAGTACGACTTCACCGCCGTATCCGGCAACTGCATGCCTCGCATACCGACGGGGTATCCGTCGAACTTCTCCGGAACCTGAGTGACCTGCGAATAAGCATCGAGCAGGACCTCAGCCGGAAGGCGCTTGATCACGTAATGCGAGCCGTACTTGTCATCGTCCACATTCTCTTTCAGCGGTTCTGACGAAGTCTGATAGGTTGCCGACTGCATGATCGTGCGTATCAGGTAATCCACATCGAAATTGTGCGCGGCAAAATCCTTCACCAGCGCATTCAGCAATTCGTCGTTGGTGGCGGGATTCGTATCCCGCAGATCGTCGACAGGCTCCACCAGGCCTCGTCCCATAAAGTTGCGCCACACACGGTTCACAATATTACGTGCAAAGAACGGGTTCTCGGGTGAAGTGAGCCACTTGGCAAAATACTCGCGCGTGTCGCCCGGCACAGTGCTCGCCAGCGCCACAGCATCCAGAGGCTTGGGAGGCAGCGGCATCATGAATCGGTCATCCATGAATTCGCCCGTCGGCGCCGAATACACCGTAACACCGTTGAGGATCGGCCCAACGCCAGGACGAAAGCCGGTCGAGGCAAACGTCTTAAGCCTCACCCGTGCGAACAGGTTGGCCATGCCGTAATAGTCTTTCTGAGTCCACTTCGCCAGAGGATGGTTGTGGCAATGCGCGCAGGTAATATTGATGCCCAGAAACGCCTGCGCCATGTTCTCCGAAGTATCCAGCGGATCGCGATGCACTACCCAGTAGTTCGCCGCGCCATTTTCCTGCGTGTTGCCGGTGGCCGTTATAATCTGCGCAACAAACTCATTCCACGGCTTGTCATTCGCTACGCTGTCGTGAATCCAGTTGTGGTAGCTCCACATCTCCCCGTTCGAAAGCCGGTTGCTCGAAACCAGCAACAGATCAGACCATTTGTAAGCCCAGTAGTCCACAAACTCAGGCCGCTTCATCAGGCCGTCAATCAATTGGTTGCGCTTCGTCGGCGACGAACCTTTCAGAAACTTCTCGACTTCCGATGGACTCGGAAGAATGCCCGCAGCATCGAGATACGCCCTCCTAATAAATGCGGCATCGCTCGCCGGAGACGAAGGCGGTATGTGCAGCAATTCCAGATGCTTCAAAATCGAATCGTCGATGAAGTTGTTGCGCGGCGCATTGCTGAAGACTGTGCTCGGCAGCTTGTATGGAAAAGGAATCCGCAATCGCGAAAAAGCGACGTGGCTCTGATACCACACCGTAACCGGCGCTTCGCCATAGCCGTGCATCGTGACATGACCGTCGTTGCCAACCGTAGCGACGCTCTCATCTCCGCTGTCGTACTTCGCCCATCGAGTTACATCCGCACTGTGGCCATCCGAAAACACCGCTGTTACCAACAGCTGTTGTTCCGCGCCGGGACGAAGCGAAGCCTCACGAGGAAGCACGCGGATCTCGGTGACCCGCGCATCAGAATCCCGCGGCGGCGGCATTCCCTGCGCAATCCACCCCGCAATCACTCCATACTCAGGCGAGTCGGTGGTAAAACGCTTGCCGCCGCCGTGAGGAATTGCCAGCGTCGGTTTCAGCAGGATCAGGCTCTTGGCCGGCTCCATCGTTTCCGTGCGCCGTGCCAGCGCCTGATGCGTAAGCGTGTAGTAGTCGGCTTCCGGATCGTACCCGCGCAGCGTCAGCTTGAAACCGTTCTTCCCCGCAGCCGCGCCGTGACAAGCCCCCGAGTTGCAGCCCATTTTCGTCATCACCGGCAGCACGTCATTACGAAAGCTCCACGTCAAGACGTCTGCATAATCCTTCACACTTAGCGGCGCATTCGCCTGATGTCCTTCAACGACGGCTGTGATCGTCGCCTGCCCGTCCGCCTGCGGAACAGCGAAGTTATCTTTGTCCACGACAGCGACCTTCGCATCCGAGATCGCAATCCTCGCGCGCGAAGTCAGTTCTTCCTGATGACCATCGGCGAAAGTCCCCTCAACCAGGAGTCGTTGCGTGGAGTGCCGTCCGGTAATTGATACAGTG
>Ga0210392_10000564_pt1 | contig 22122 bp, 20 predicted proteins | sample IncBWC30OmetaG_FD_161057 | JGI IMG/M metagenome (GOLD analysis project Ga0210392, IMG submission 161057) | Forest soil microbial communities from Barre Woods Harvard Forest LTER site, Petersham, Massachusetts, United States - Inc-BW-C-30-O ...
AAAAGGATGCTGCTCTACCATTGAGCTACCAGCCCACACAGTCGCGGAAGGTAGCGGAAATAGATTTCAGTCGTCCATGCTGGCAAGGATTTTCCGAAATACCACTCTTGCGAAAAATCATCTTTTCCCGTAAAACTTTAGCCATTCACTAGCGTCTTATCCTGCAATCTGCCCGTTTTCTGCCAATCTTTAGCCATTCCGATTAGCCATGGGAACAATTCTCGATTACACGCATCAGAGACAGATGGACGGTATGTCTCTCAAAGCCCAAGAAGTTGCATTAGACCGAGTGCTTGTCGATCGCTTTAAAAGCGGCGACGAGGCGGCCTTTAGTGAAATGGTCACGCGCTACTGGGATCGTATCTACTCAATGGTCCACCACCTTCTGCGCAACCAGCAGGATGCCGAGGAGGTCACGCAGGACGCCTTCATCCGGGCGCATCGCGGCCTCGTCAATTTTCGCGGAGAGTCGGCGTTCTCAACCTGGCTCTACCAGATTGCGACCAACCTGGCCCGCAACCGCTATTGGTATTGGTGGCGCCGCAAGCGCGACAAGACCGTGTCCTTCGACCAACCGGTCTCGGCCGACAACGCCACGCCGCTTTCCGAGGTTTTTGCCGCCGAGATGGAGACGCCGGAGGATGCGACCGTCACCCAGGAATTTGTCACCTCCATCGCCGCCGGCATGGAAAAACTCAGCCCCAAGCACCGGGAAGTCCTTATTTTGCGCAACGTGAAAAATTTGTCCTACGAGGAGATCGCCGAGATCTTGGCCATTTCCGTTGGCACGGTCAAAAGCCGCATTGCGCGTGCCCGCGAAAGCCTGCGCGCGAAACTGGGAGGGGATTTCGCATGAAAGAGTCGCGTTTCATCGAGTTGATCAACCTTTACATCGACCGCCAGATCGGGCCCGAGGAAGCGGCCGAGCTGGAGGCGGAGATCGCGCGCAGCCCGGCACACCGCCGCACCTACCTGCAATACTGCCGCATGCACCGGGCGTGCACGCTGCTCTTCGAGAATTTCCACGCCCCGGCCACGTCGCTGAACCAAGCCCTGACCCAGGCGGAGAGCAAGGTCACGGCGTTCCCCACGCGCGGATACCGCCTGGCGCGCATTTCATTGGGCGTGGGACTGGCCGCGGCGGCTTGTGTCGCGTTCATGCTGGTCAATCATCCCGCTTCCAACTCCGAGCCTGCGGCAAAACCCAGCGTTGAAGAAGTGGCGCAAGTGAACGTGCCGCCCGAGTCATTCCACCTCGCGGGAGTGGCCACCAGCGCCCATCCGGCCGAGTTCAAAACCGTCCTGACGGCCAATAAATTTTCGCTCGCCAACAACCGGGCCGCCAGCGACGCCCAGCGCGCGGCGTTCGATTGGATGAGGCAGATCGAGCTTTCACCCATGCCCGCGGTCGACAACAACGAGAATGTTTTTGTCTCGCAAGCCGAGGCTCCGTCGTCCGACCTGCGCTTTTCGCACGTTCGCAATCCTGATCAGCCCGCGGCGGAGATGATCGGCTTTCAGTTCCAGCGCTGAGTGCGGTGGGCGCGAGGCGCCTAGCCGTTGAGCGCTTTTTTCACCAGCGCCTCGGTCGTCATCCGGCCGCCGAGTGCGAGCGCGGCGCGGCGCACGGCTTGGTCCGCATCCGTCGCTTTGTAACCAAGCGCCATCAGTGCCATCACGGCGTCGTGCTGCTTGCTGTCGAAGGGTGTGGTTCCGGCCTGGGCAGAACTTCCTGAAGAAATCGATTCGCCGGCGGCCGGCGCGCCCAGCTTGCTTTTCAATTCCACGACGAGGCGCTCGGCGGTTTTTTTGCCGATGCCGGGGCAATTCGCGAGCGTGGCGATGTCGCCCGCGCGGATGGCGCTTTCGAGCAATGACAGCGAGAGTTTGCTCATGATCGTTAGCGCGCCTTTCGGCCCGACGCCGGTCACGTTATCGATCAACAGGCGGAAAAAATCGCGTTCTTCCACGGTGGCGAAGCCGTAGAGCGTCTGCGCGTCCTCGCGGTAGACGGCGAGCGTATGCAGCTTCACCTGCGCGCCGGTGGCGGGAAGTTTTTCCGCGGTCGTCACCGGGATGTGCACGTCGTAACCCAGGCCGCCCGTCTCGATGACGGCAAGCAGGGGCGAGGTTGCAACCAGCGTACCGTGGATGGAGGTGATCATTTTAGACCCAGCACGTCCTGCATGTCGTAAACGCCGGCCGGCTGCTTCACGACCCACTGGGCGGCGCGCAGTGCGCCGCGGGCAAAGATGGCGCGGTCCGAGGCTTTGTGCGTCAGCTCAAGGCGTTCGCCCAGCGCGGCAAAAATAACCGTGTGGTCGCCCACGACGTCGCCGCCGCGCAGCGAATGCACGCCCACTTCACCCGGCGGGCGCTCGCCGGTGATACCGGAGCGGCCGTGGCGCAGCGCCTTGGCGGTGAGCTTGCGCTCTTCGAGGATGATCTCAAGCAGGCGCGCCGCCGTGCCGCTGGGCGCGTCCTTCTTGAAACGGTGGTGCATCTCGATCACCTCGGCATCGTAGTCCGAATCGAGCACGCGCGCCGCCTCCTGCGTGAGGGCAAACAGCAGGTTTACGCCGACGGAAAAATTTCCGGCCCACACGCACGGCACGCGCGCGGCGAGGGCGAGGAGCTTTTTCTTTTCCTCGGCCGTATGGCCGGTCGTGCCGATGACGATGGGCTTGTGCTGCGCGACCGCCAGCTCGAGCAGGCGCCCGGTGGCGGGAGGCGAGCTAAAGTCGATGATGGCGTCGCAGCGCGCGAGGCCGGCAGCCGGGTCTTCTCCGGCGTCGGTGGCGGCGCCAATGACAAGGCCCAACTCGGCTGCGGCCGCCGTGATGGCGTGGCCCATGCGGCCTTTGGCGCCGTTGAGAAGGATGGTGAGGGGCATGGCGAAAATTATTTGCCGAGCGCGGCGAGCACGCCAGTCAGGATTTTCAGGTTGGCCGCGCTCATCTCGCACAGCGGCAGGCGCACTTCGTCCGAGTTGATAATGCCGGCGCGCACCATGGCGATCTTGACCGGCACGGGATTGGGCTCGATGAAGAGCGCCTTGAAAAGCGGATGGAACTTGCGGTGCAGCTTGGCGGCGCCGGCATAATCACCGGCCAGGGCAAGCTTCACCAGCTGCCCGATTTCACGCGGAATGAGGTTTGAGGCCACGCTGACGACACCCTCGGCGCCCGCGACCATGAAGGGCAGGGTGAGCGAGTCGTCGCCGCAGAGTACCGTGATGTCGCGGCCCAGCGCGTGCTTGATCTGGTCCACGCGATCGACCGTGCCGCCGGATTCCTTGATGTAGCGGACGTGGGGATATTTTGCGCGCAGCCGTTCGATGACGGGCACGCCGATCTCCACGCAGCAACGGCCGGGAATCGAATAAAGCACAATGGGCCGGTCGGTCGTCTCGGCCAGCGCGCAATAGTGGCGAAAGATGCCTTCCTGGCTCGGCTTGTTGTAGTAGGGCGCGACGACGAGCATCCCGTCGGCGCCGGCTTCGTGCGAGAGGCGGGTGAGTTCGACCGCCTCCTGCGTGGAATTCGAACCCGTGCCGGCCAGCACCGGCACGCGGCCGCGCGTCGCGGCGATGGTGGCCCGGATCACATCCATATGCTCCTCGTGCGAAAGCGTGGGTGATTCGCCCGTGGTGCCGACCGGCACGAGGCCGTTGATGCCGCCTTTGATTTGGAAATTAACCAACCGGGCCAGGTCGTCATAGGCGACCTGGCCGTTCTTAAACGGCGTGGCGAGCGCGGTGATCGCGCCAGTGAGAGGGCGTAGTTTCATGGAAAACCGTGTCAAAAAGTACCTTAGGCTAAAGAGACCTTGCTCAACAAAGCATACTACCCTACAAAATTCACCTTGTTTTTTTACTGCCCCAGCCAGTTTCGATGAACATAGAAATCTTCAACGATCTCCTCAAGCTTGCCGTCGAGAGCGGTGCGAGTGATATCATTATCAAATCCAACAAGCCGGGCTACGTCCGTTTGGGCGGCCGGCTGAAGCCGGTGGACATGGATCCCTTCACGGGCGCGGAAGTGCAAGAGTTCGTCGATGAAAAGGTTCCGCGCGTTTTCAAGCAGCAGTGGGAAAATGACGGCCAGATCGACTTTGCCTACACCGCGGACGGGGTCGGGCGTTTTCGCGTCAATGCCTTTCAGCAGCGCGGCACCACCAGCATTGTTTTCCGCCACGTGAAAAGCCGGGTGCCCAACTTTGCCGAGCTCAACCTCGTGGCCGATCCGTTGATCAAGTTTTGCAAGGCCAAGGACGGCATCCTTCTGGTCTGCGGCGCCACCGGCTCGGGCAAAAGCTCAAGCATGGCGGCGATGCTGGGTTGGATAAACCAGAACCTCGACCGCCATATCGTCACGATCGAAGATCCCATCGAGTTTACCTTTCAAGACGACAAGTCCATTTTCAACCAGCGCGAAATCGGCCTGGATGTGCCTGACTTCGCCATGGCGATCAAATCCGTCCTCCGCCAGAATCCCGATATCATCCTCATTGGTGAAATGCGCGACCGCGTGACCTTTGAAACCGCCCTTTCCGCGGCCGAGACCGGCCACCTTGTCATCTCGACGATGCACGCGGCCACGGTGCAGCAGTCGATCACGCGCCTTTTTGAATTTTTCCAACCCGAGCAACAACTCCAGGCGCGCCGCCAGATCGCCGGCACGCTGAGGGGGATCATCTGCCAGAGGCTCATTCCCTCCCTCGAGGGCGGGGGCCGGCAGCCTGCGTTGGAAATTTTGCAGGCGGACGCCGTGGTGCGCGGCCTCATCCTGGACGGGCAGTTCGATAAAATCCAAAGCATGCTCGATTCCGGCTCCGACGCCGATAATCTCTCCTTCAACAAGGACCTTTATCGCCTCATCAAGGCCGGCAAAATCAGCAAGGTCGATGGCCTCAAGTTTTCGCCCAATCCGCAGGCCCTCGAAATGAATCTCAAGGGTATTTTCCTTAATATGGGATAGGCAGGGGTCGGGCCTCAGAAGGCCAAGTAGCCTCAGAAGGCCAAGTAGCAAGTAACAGGTGTCAAGTATCAGGAGTATGCGCCAGCGTTCTCTTGTTACTTGTCACTTGATATCTGTTACTTTGGCTCGTGAGTGTTGGTATTCGCTTTTAAGACTTGGGTTTTTCGCATTCGGGCGATTAAAAGAGTCCTTTACACATGGCACTCGCATTACTTTTCGCCGGACAAGGCGCCCAAAAAATCGGCATGGGACGCACGCTTTGCGAACAATCGCCCGCCGCGCGCGCGCTTTATGATGAGGCTAACGCCATGCTTGGCTGGGACTTGTCAAAGGTCAGCTTTGAAGGCCCGGAAGCCGATCTCGCGCAGACCAAAGTCTGCCAGCCGGCCCTTTATGTCCACGGCCTCGCGCTGCTCGCCGCCCTGCGCGAACAGGGCAAGGTGCCAGCCGGTGAGCCCCAATTTGCGCTGGGCCTGTCCCTGGGCGAAGTGACGGCGCTGGCCGCCGCGGGCGTTTTCGATTTTGTCACCGGCCTGCGCATCGTGGCCGAGCGCGGCCGCCTTATGCAGCTCGCGTGCGAGCAGACGAGCGGCGCGATGGCCGCAATCCTCGGCGAGGAACGCGCGAAAGTGTATGAGCTTTGCCGCGAGTTCGACATCGAGGCGGCCAATTTCAACAGCCCCGGCCAGATCATTGTCTCGGGAGAAAAAACCAAAGTCGCCGCCGCCGTGGTCGCGGCCAAGGATCGCGGCGTCAAAAAAATCATGCCACTCAATGTCGCCGGCGCCTACCACAGCCGCCTGATGGAGCCCGCCCGCGCGGCCTTCGCGGCATATCTGGAAAAAATTCCCTTTGCCGCGCCGCGCTTTACGGTTTTCACCAATACCACCGGCCAGGCCGTCGCGTCGCCGGATGACATTCGCGCCGCGCTCGTGAAACAGGTCGTGTCCTCCGTGCTCTGGGAAGATTGCATGCGCAGCGCCGTTGCGGCGGGTGCGGCCAGCTTCTGGGAGCTCGGCCCGGGCGGCGTGCTGGCCGGCCTCGCGCGGCGCACGGAAAAAGCCTGGATCGTGAAAAGTTTCAGCGAGTTTGCTGATTTGGCCGCCGCCTGATTGATTTATTTTTTGCCCGTATGGACGTTCCTCACATAAGAAATTTTTGCATCATTGCCCACGTCGACCACGGCAAGACCACGCTCTCCGACCGGCTGCTCGAATCCACCAACACCGTCACGCAACGCGTGCTCACCGCGCAGCATCTCGACGCGATGGACCTGGAAAAGGAACGAGGCATCACGATCAAGAGCCATCCGGTGACGATGCGCTACACGGCCAAGGACGGCCAGGAGTACAAACTCAACCTCATGGACACACCCGGCCATGTGGATTTCTCCTACGAGGTTTCGCGCAGCCTGGCCGCATGTGAAGGCGCGGTGCTGCTGGTGGACGCGGCCCAGGGCGTGGAAGCGCAGACCGTGGCCAACGCGCACCTCGCATTTTCGCAAAACCTCAAGGTCATCCCGGTCATCAACAAGATCGACCTGCCGAGCGCCAATCTCGAGCTCTGCCTCCGCCAGCTCGAGGACATCCTTTCCATTCCGGCCGACGAGGCGATCCTCGCCAGCGGCAAGTCCGGCATTGGCATCACCGACATCCTTGAGGCTGTCGTGCATCGCATTCCGCCGCCGCGCTGGGCGGATTATCCGGCGACGCGCGCGCTCGTGTTCGATTCGCTTTACGATTCCTATCGCGGCGTCATCGCCTACGTGCGCGTGTTTTCCGGCACCCTGCGCGCGGGCGAGCAAATGATGCTCATGAGCTCCGGCCTGAAATCCGAGATCAAGGAAGTTGGATTTTTTCATCCGAAAATGGAGCCCACCGGCGTGATGACGGCCGGCGATGTCGGCTACATCATCGCCACGATCAAGGATCCCTCCGAGGTGAAGACCGGCGATACCATCACGCAGGGGCACAAGCCGGCCACCGACATGCTGCCCGGCTACAAGGAAGTCCGCCCGATGGTGTTTTGCGGCCTTTATCCGGTCGATACCTCCGACTACGAGAAGCTCAAGGCCGCGCTGGGCCGCCTGCAGCTGAACGATGCGGCGTTTGTCTACGCCTCGGAAAGCTCGCTCGCGCTCGGTTTCGGCTTCCGCTGCGGCTTCCTCGGCCTGCTGCACATGGAAATCATCCAGGAGCGCATCCGTCGCGAGCACGACGTGGACATCATCTCGACTTACCCGAGCGTCGTTTACCACGTGATCAAGCAGGGTGGGGCGCTCATGGAAGTGGACAATCCGGTCAACCTGCCCGATCCCGGCACGATCCTTGAAATCCAGGAGCCGACGATCAAGGCGTCCATTCACATTCCGAACGACGCGATGGGCGACATTCTCGCGCTCATCATGGAAAAACGCGGCGTGCTCGACCATACCGACACGCTCGACGCGACGCGCGTGATGCTGACCTGCCTGCTGCCGCTCAACGAAATCCTGGTCGATTTCAACGACCGGCTGAAGAGCATCACGCACGGTTACGGTTCGATGGACTACGAGCTGGGCGAGTATCGCACGTCGAACCTCGTGAAGATGGAAATTCTCATCAACAGCGACCCGGTGGACGCCTTTGCGACCATCGTGCATCAGGACAAGGCTGAACAAAAAGGCCGCGCGCTTTGCGAGAAACTGGCTGAGATCATCCCCCCGCAAATGTTCAAGGTGGCGATCCAGGCCGCCATCGGCGGCAAGATCATCGCCCGCGACAACGTGAAGGAAATGCGCAAGGACGTAACCGCGAAGTGCTACGGCGGCGACATCAGCCGCAAACGCAAGCTCCTCGACAAGCAGAAGGAAGGCAAAAAGAAGATGAAACAATTTGGTCGTGTCTCGATCCCATCCGATGCCTTTATCAAGGTGCTCAAAAACGAATGACGCTGGCGCGAACATTCAACGTTCAACATTCAACGTCCAAGTCCGGACGGTGATTGGGAAACCGTTGAATGTTGAATGTTGAACGTTGAATGTTGAATGTTGAATGTTGAAAACCATGTTCGGATTCTTCACCTCCCAGGAAAAAAAGATACGGGCCAGCGCCCTGCAATGGCTCGAGCTGGCCGAAAAGATTTTCCATTATCGCCGCGACCAGCTTACCGCCGCCGAGTCGACCGAGCTGCAAAAGTGCACCGAGGACCTGCGGGGAAAAATCAAGCAGCGCACCGAGGCAGAAAAACTCAAGCTCAGCGTCGAGGCCCTCGAACCCGTGCTGCTCCGCACCGGCGGCAAAATCTATCCCAAGAGCGAGCTGACGGAGTGGGTGGAATTTTTTCTCGTTGCCGGCATCGTGCTCATCGGCATCCGCACGTATTTCATTTCGCCATTCCAGATTCCCACCAATTCGATGTGGCCGAGCTACTACGGCATGACGGACCAGGTTTACCACACACCGTCGGAGAATCCCGGGTTGGTGGGAAAGGCCTTTAATTTTCTCACCCTTGGCGCGGTGCATCACGACGTCATCGCGCCGCAGTCGGGCGAGGTGGCGATGGATTTCTCCGGTTCGATACCGTTGTTTAAGAGAATAAATGGCCGCAAATGGCTAGTTATGCCCGCGGTCCTGATCGAATACACCTTTTACGTAAATGGCACCCCCGTGACGGTTGATGTTCCTGAAGATTTCGATTTCAGGCGAACGATCATTAATGCCTTTTTTAAGGGTGACGAGGCGGCCTTTTTGCAGCGACTGGGGAATGAAAGCGACCACGCGGAACAGGTGATCGACCAACTCGACCCGGAGCATGCGGCGCGGGGACTGCGCATCAATCTCGGCCAGACGGTGCAGGCGGGCGGACAGGTGTTGTCGTTCGATGTTTTGGCCGGCGACATGCTTTTTGTGGACCGCTTCAGCTATCATTTTCTGCGGCCCAAGGTCGGCAGCGGCTTCGTGTTTCGCACCGACCTGATCGCCGGGCTGCAAGACGGCACCGTCGAAGCCGACACCTATTTCATCAAGCGGCTGGTCGGGGTGCCGGGTGACACGCTCGAAATCCGGGAGCCCGTGCTTTATCGCAACGGGCAGCCCATCACCGGCGCGGCATCGTTTGAGAAAGAATTCAAGCAGACCGACGGCTATCCTGGCTATCGCAATCGGGCGCCGGGCAATTTCGACCAAATCTATCTCACCAAGCCGGGGGATACGGTGACCGTGCCAGCAGGCAATTATTTTGCGTGCGGCGACAATTCGGCGAACAGCAAGGACAGCCGCTACTGGGGCTTCGTGCCGGCTGCGGCCGTGGTCGGCCGACCGTTGTTCGTGTATTATCCCTTCACGCGCCGCTGGGGCCCGCCGTGGTTTTAGAAATGGTTTTTACACCAAGATCGCGAAGAGCAATTGGTGGTTCTATTATCAGAGGCCAAAATTGAGCCTGTTTGGAAATTTGGTGCACGCTGACACCAGTCTCTTCGTGTCCTTTGCGACCTTCTGTAAAATGGCTTGGGAAGATCTCGGCTCCCCAACCTCTTTTCTGGTGGCGGTGGCGAACGCCAGAAGACAAGATGTGCACAGTGTTAACCAAAAAACATTGAGCCAAACCCGGCGCCTTTTGGCGCAATCCCATTTTAATTCATTATGAACGGCCACGCTTATGTATTTCTCGCCCTCTTCCTTGTCGTGGCGGTGGCGTTTCCGCTAGTGATGCTTGGGGTTGCGCGACTTTGGTTTCGCTTTTTCCAGCCCGCCAAGCCCAGCCCGGTAAAAAACGACATCTACGAATGCGGCGTCCCGTCGACCGGCAATGCGTGGATCCAGTTCAAGGCCCATTACTACCTCTATGCGATTCTCTTCCTGATTTTCGACGTCGAGGTTCTGTTTCTCCTTCCCTTTGCCGTCGTGTTCACCGGCCTGCCGGCCGGGGCACTTGTCGCGATGTTGGTCTTTATCCTGTTGCTGGCCGAAGGACTGGTGTGGGCCTGGGGCCGCGGCCACCTTGAATGGACATGAGCGACACGCCCGCCATCACCCCGGCCGATCGCGACGAACTTCGCCGCCATGGTGTCCTGCTCACGAGCATGGAAGAGCTCTACAATTGGGGCCGCAGCCATTCCGTCTGGCCGCTGCAATTTGGCCTCGCGTGCTGCGCGATCGAGATGATCGCCGCGTCGATGGCGCGTTTCGACATCGCGCGCTTCGGCTCGGAAGTATTCCGCCCATCGCCGCGCCAGGCCGACCTGCTCATCGTGTCGGGCACGGTTACGAAAAAGATGACCCCGTCCGTCGTACGCCTGTGGAACCAGATGCCCGAGCCGAAATACTGCATCGCCATGGGCGCGTGCGCGATTTCCGGCGGGCCGTTCAAGCAGGGTTACAACGTGCTCAAGGGTATCGACCGCTTTATCCCGGTGGATATCTACATTCCCGGCTGTCCGCCCCGGCCCGAGGCGCTGCTGCACGGCCTGATGCAACTGCAGGAAAAAATCCGCGGCCAGAAAATCTCCGGCCCCGACGCCCCGCGCCATATGCAGGCTTCCGAGCCATGCGATTGCCCGGTTCCCTCTTTTGGTTCCAACGATCTTGAACCGTCCAATAATCCCGAATTGTGGCAGCCGCCCGATAACATCCGCCCGGAGAAAGCGTGATGCTATCCACAACATTCAACATCCAACGTTCAACATCCAACGTCCAACGTCGGGGACCAATGGTAGGGCGCGACCGCCGGGCGCGCCGCAATTCTCGAAACGATTTTTACACCAAGATCGCAAAGGCCGCAAAGCCGGTTAAAACCCATCGATCCAGGATTGTTTCTGTTATCAAAAGTAAAAACAGAGCCTGCTTGGAAATCGGATGCGAGCCGACACCAGTCGCTTCGTTTCCTTGGCGACCTTCTGTAAAAAAGGTTTGGAAAGCCTCGGCGTGCCCGGCGGTCGCGCCCTACCTAAAAAGTCTGAATCCAAGTTGTAACTAACCCCATGGAACCAACCGAACAGTTGCGCGACCGTCTCATCCTCCGTTTTCCCGGGGCGAAGGTGACGCTTGTCTCCAACGCTTCGCCGTCCGCGCAACATTCGCTCCTCGTCGATCCTGCGCACGCGCGGGAGATTGCGACGTTTCTTCGCGACGACGAGGCGCTTCGGCTCGACTATTGTTCCAACGCCACCGGCGTCGACTGGCCCGATTGCGAAATCACCGAGCCGGTGAAAACCAAAATCACCGAGGCCGACGGCTCTGAAAAAGAGGTGGAGCAGGAGACAAAACGGATCGAACCCGGCTGTCTCGAGGTCGTTTATCATCTCTATTCCATGGCCCGCAAACAAGGCCCCGTGGTGCTCCGCGTGCGCACGGCCAATCGCATGGACCAGGTCACGCTGCCGTCGCTGACGCCGGTCTGGCGCTCGTGCGAGTTTCAGGAGCGAGAAATTTTCGACCTGTTCGGCGTGGTCTTAGCGGGCCACCCGGACCTGCGCCGCATCCTGATGTGGGACGAATTCAAGGATCACCCCATGCGGAAAGACTATGTCGAGCCCGACGATTACGAGTGGGAGCCGACGCCGCATGGCGAAGTCTTGGCCAAGGCGAAAAAACACTATCCAGCGGCGAGTGCGTCAGCCTCGGCGACCGCGGCCGTCGCATCGCCTGCGCCTAAGGAGGAACCGAAGCCATGATCGGGCCCGATTCCTTCGAACTGGCCGGCAACGGCGCCTTCCCGGCCGCCGCACCCGGCGCCCATGTACGGGCGGTGCACGACGAATTTCATGGCGACCTGCTTGAGGTTTCAATGGGGCCGCACCATCCGTCCACCCACGGTGTTTTCCGCATGGTCGCCACCCTCGACGGCGAGACAATTGTGAAGTTGAAGCCGGTTTTCGGCTACCTGCACCGCAACCATGAGAAGCTCGGCGAAAACACGACTTACCTCGGTTCGATGCCGTACACCGACCGGCTCGATTACCTGTGCTCGATGACGAACAACTGGGCGTACGCGCTGGCCGTCGAGAAGCTCGCCGGGCTCGCCGTGCCGGAGCGCGCCGAATACATCCGCATCATCCTCGCGGAGCTCACGCGGCTGCTCAATCATACCTGCCTCGCCGGTTTTCTGCTGCAGGACTGCGGCGCCAGCGGCACGCCGCTCATGTACGCGTTTCGCGAGCGAGAGAAAATCCTCGATCTCTTCGAATCGCTCAGCGGTTCCCGCATGATGTGCAATTACCAGCGGTTCGGCGGCTGCCGGGTGAACCCATCGGCCGCCTGGCTGACGGCGGCCCGCGAATTGACCGGGAGCTACGGCGAGTTTCTTGACGAGTACGAGGCGTTGATCACCGGCAACGAAATCCTCATGGCGCGGACGCAGGGCGTGGGCATCCTTTCGTCCCAGCTCGCGGTTTCCGCCGGCGTTACCGGCCCGATGCTCCGCGCCTCCGGCGTGGACTACGACCTGCGCAAGGTCGACGCCTACGGCTTTTATTCGCGTTTCAAATTCCGGGTGCCGCTCGGGGCGCATGGCGACGTCTACGACCGGTATATGGTCCGCATGCTAGAGATGCGCGAATCCATCGGAATCCTCCGCTTGGCGCTCATGGATATTCCCGAGGGCCCGATCATGGATCCCAAGGCCAAGCTTCGTGGTTTTCGCCCGAAGCCCGGCGAGGCCTATGGCCGCATCGAAGGACCCAAGGGTGAAATCGGTTTCTATCTCATCAGCGACGGCGGACCGAATCCCTATCGCTATCGCGTGCGCGCGCCGTCTTTTGTCAACCTCACCATCCTCGAAGATCTCTGCCTCGGCCACACCGTCGCCGATTCCGTGATCATCCTCGGCAGCATCGACATCGTCCTCGGCGAAGTGGACCGGTGATGAAAAACTGAAAACTGAAAGGCTGAAACGCTGAACCCCAAAATGTCCGAATTAAAATCCATTTCAAAGCTAGATTGTCGCTGGAAACCAGCGTGGGCGCATTTACCGATGGTTGATGATGTAGGAGCGAGCTTGCTCGCGATAATCGCCTGCAAGCAGGCTCCTACAGACAAGCCGTCAGGCGTTCGATCTGAGCGCCTGACTTTCACTTTCAGTCCTTCAGCCTTCAGCCTTTCAGCCCTTTGAATCTATGTTCGGTTCCGGATTAATCCAAGGTCTCGCTGTCACCGCGAAAAATTTTGTGGGGAGCTTCCATGACCCCAAGCGCCTGACCACGACGCAGTATCCGGAACAGCGGACCGTGCTGCCCGAGGCCTATCGCAATTTCCCGTTCCTCGTTGCCGAAAAGGCCGAGGATCCGATGGGCACGCTGCGCTGCGTCGCCTGCCAGATTTGCGAGAAGGAATGTCCGCCGCAGTGCATTTACATTGAAAAGAGCAAGGACAAGAAGCCCGATGCGACCGGCAAGATGCAGATCTATCCCGTGGTCTTCGACATCGACACCTCGGTCTGCATGAGCTGCCAGATTTGCGTCGAGGTCTGTCCCTTCGACGCGATCGAGATGGACCAGGTCTTCGAAATCGCGACAACCGACCGGTTCAACGGCCTGATGCTACGCAAGGAGCAACTCACGAAGCCCAACAGCTACTTTCACGAGATTCACCCGACCGACGCCCGCGACGTCGATGCGCGCCTCGCCGCCGACCGCAAGGCCGCGGAAGACAAGGCCCGTGTCGCCGCCGCCGCCAAAGCCGCGACGCCGCCCAAACCCGCCGCGCCCACGCCATGACTTGGGCCACCGATTCTTATCTCGAATGGGCGCCGATGCTTTTGCGCGACTGGATTTCGGGTTTCTTTCCCTCCGCATTGCGCGGTGTGATCAACGATCTCATCGCGATCGTCGCGATCCTCGCGGTTTCCGGGCTGCTCTTCGCTTTTCTGACCCTGGCTGAACGAAAAATCCTGGGACGCATCCAAAACCGACCCGGCCCGAACCGCACCGGTCCATTCGGCCTGCTCCAGCCGTTCGCCGATGGCATCAAGATGCTGACCAAGGAGGACATCGTCCCGCGCGCGGCCGACCAGCTGCTGCACTTTCTTGCCCCAGTCGTGCTCGTCGCGTTTTCGCTCCTGACGTTCGCCGTCATTCCCTACGGCCGCCACCTCGTGCCGGTCGATCTCGACGCGGGCGTGCTGTACTTCTTTGCCGCGAGCGCCTCGACCGAGCTGGCCGTTTTCATGGCGGGGTGGGCGAGTCACAACAAATATTCCCTGCTCGCCGCCATGCGCGCCCTCGCGCAGTTGATCAGCTACGAGCTGCCGCTGCTTCTCTCAATCGTGCCGGTCATCCTCGCGGCCGGCTCGCTCTCGCCATCCGGGATTGTCGCGGCGCAGGGCGTTTGGACGCTCGGCGTTCTCCCGCACTGGTATGTCTTCACCCCGTGGGGTTTTGCCGGGTTTGTCATTTTCCTGATTTCCGCCCTCGCCGAATCCAACCGCTCGCCGTTCGACCTGCCCGAGGCGGAAAGCGAACTCGTCGCCGGTCATCTCACCGAATATTCCGGCTTCAAGTACGCGCTTTTCTTCATGGCCGAATATTTCGGCATGTGCGCGCTCAATGGCCTGGGTGTCACGCTTTTCCTTGGCGGCTGGCAGGCACCCTGCGCCTTCCTCGAGTTTATCCCGTCGTATGTCTGGTTCGGTGCGAAACTCCTCGGGCTGCTCCTCGGGTTTATCTGGATCCGCGCGACGCTTCCGCGTCTGCGCATGGATCAGCTCATGCGATTCGCCTGGAAATTTCTCGTTCCGCTCTCGCTGGCCAACCTGGCGGTCGCTGCTTTGTGGCAACTCGGCGCCGGATGGAGCGAGCCGCTGCAACTCGTGCGTTGGGCGGGTGCCATCGCGATTCTGGCCGGAACTTTCTGGGCACTCGGCCGCAAACTCAGCACCGGCTTCGGCCCGCGCGTTTATCAGTACGCCCCGTCATGATAAACTTCGCCTTCGCTCTCATCGCATTTTTGCTTCTCGCCAGCGCCGCAACGGCTATGGCGCTGCGCAACATCATTCACAGTGCCTTGCTGCTGGTCGTGAGCTGGTTCTCGCTGGCGATGTTTTACCTCTGGGCCGGAGCTGAGTTCGCAGCCTTCGCTCAGGTCTTGATCTACGCCGGGGCGATTTCCATGGTCGTGCTTTTTGCCGTGCTGCTCACGCAGCGAACCCTCGGCGATTTCACCCTGGCCCCCGAATCGCGCCGCCGCGCCCTCGCGGCCGTGCTCGCTGGCGCTGCCGTGGCGGCCGCCATGGCCTATGCGGTTCTCAACTCATCTCTCGCCGTGGCCTCGACGCCGGCGCCGACCGTCACGGTGCGCGAGATCGGCGAGCAACTAATGGGCCCGCAGGCCGCGGCGCTGCTCGTCGTCGGGGCGATTCTCACCGTGGCGCTGGTCGGCGCGGTCGTCATCGCCGCCCAAGAAAAGAAATAGGGCCGATCGGACCAATAAGACCTATCATGAATATTCTCCAGGCCTGCCTCCTTCTTTCCACTTTGCTTTTCGGCATCGGCCTCGCCGGCGCGCTCGCCCGGGGCAATGCCATTCTCGTGCTGCTCGGGATCGAGCTGATGCTCAACGCGGCGAACCTCAACTTCATCGCCTTCTGGCGCTTTGGCCCCACGCCGACACCCGCGACCGGCGTCATCTTTGTGATTTTCTCCATCGCGGTCGCCGCCGCCGAGGCTGCGGTCGGCCTCGCCCTCGTGATTTCAATCTACCGCCATCAAAAGAATATCCGGCTCGAGGAGGCCGATCGCCTGAAAGGATGAGCATGATCTCAACATTCAACATTCAACATTCAACACCCAACGCTCAAGTCCGGAGAGACAAGGGATGCTTCTCCTTGGTCGTTCCATTCGTAGCCTTGGCGAAGGACCGACTTGAATGTTGGACGTTGAATGTTGAATGTTGGATGTTCGGCGCAAGCCGCCGGATGTTGAACGTTGGACGTTCGTGGAAGGGTTTTGTATGACAAACCTTTCCGCGTATCTCTGGCTCATTCCCGCGCTTCCGCTTCTCGCCGCGGGCCTCGGCGCGCTCACGCCGCGCCGCGGGCGAACGTTCGCCGCTGGTGCGGCTATCGCGGCGCTGGGCGGATCGCTCCTGCTCTCGATTCTTGCCTTGCAGCATGTACTTGCGACGCCAGCTGAACATTTTGTTTTCAACTTCGGCTGGTTCGACCTGGGCGACGGCGCGGTGCGCCTCGGGTGGCTGCTCGATCCGCTCACCGCGTTCATGTGCGTGATGGTCAGCTTCGTCGGGTTGCTGATTTTTATTTTCAGCCTCGGCTACATGCGCGAGGACGAAAACTTCACCCGTTTCTTCTGTTTCCTCAGCTTCTTCGCCGCCGCGATGCTCGGCGTCCTTGTCTCGAACAGCCTCCTGCTGCTTTTCATCTGCTGGGAATTGGTGGGCCTCGCGTCGTATTTGCTCATTGGGTTCTGGTTTCACAAACCCGAGGCGGCCGCCGCCGCGAAAAAAGCCTTCATTGTCACGCGCATCGGCGACCTCGGCTTCCTGCTCGGGATGCTCTGGCTTTACCATTCGACCGATACGCTGCTGTTCTACGATAACGGCCACGGTTGCCTCGAGGCCGGCGTGCTCGCGGCGCTGAACGCCCATTTCGTCACCGGCGGACTCGCGCTCTCGACCGTTATCGGGTTGCTCATCTTTTGCGGTGCCATGGGAAAGTCCGGACAGTTCCCACTGCACGTCTGGCTGCCCGACGCGATGGAGGGCCCCACGCCCGTCAGCGCGCTGATCCACGCGGCGACGATGGTAGCCGCGGGCGTGTTTCTCATCGCACGCATTTTTCCGCTCATGCAGGCGGACCAGTTGCTCGCCGGCGTGCCGCTCCACGCCCTGACTTTCGTCGCATTCATTGGCGCGATCACGGCGCTGATGGGCGCGTGCATCGCCGTCGCGCAAAGCGACATCAAGCGCGTCCTCGCATTTTCGACCATTTCCCAGCTCGGCTATATGATGCTGGCGCTCGGCGTCGGCTCATGGACCGCCGCGATTTTCCATTTGCTGACACACGCCTTTTTCAAGGCGCTACTTTTCCTCTGTGCCGGTTCGGTCATCCACGCTGTCCATCACGAGCAGGATATGCGACGCCTCGGCGGACTCTCGCCACGCATGCGGGTCACGTTTGCCACGTTCGCCATCGGCATGCTGGCGCTCTCCGGTTTTCCGTTCATTTTCTCCGGTTTCTGGAGCAAGGAGGCCATCTTGATGGCCGCCGGTGAGTGGAATGTATCGCAACTGCCGTTCTTCATGGGGCTCGCCGCCGTCGTGCTCACCGCGTTCTACATGACACGGCTCCTCACCGAAATATTCTTGGGCCAGCCGCGCACTGCTGTGGCCGCGCACGCGCACGAAAGTCCCGCGGTCATGACCGTTCCGCTCGTGATCCTCGCCGTGTTTGCCGTCGTCCTCGGCTTCATCGGCACGCCGGCCTGGCCGTGGTTGCAGTCACAACTAACTGGCCAGCCAGTTGTTTCCGGACATCTCATCGAAAGCGGGCCCAAAGTTCTCCTTTCGATCATGCTGGTCGGTATCGGTCTCGGCGTCGGTTGGACGCTCTATGGCCGCCGGCCGCGTGTGACGACGGCTGCGCCCGATCCGCTGCAAGTGCGCGCCCCCGGCCTTTTCGCGTTTTTGGAAGGACAGATGAAATTTAACGAACTTTATGCCGCCACGTTCGGGAAACTGACGGCGCTGGCTGCGCGTTTTGCCAATGGCCTCGATCAAACGGCGATCGGCCGCGTGGTTTCCCTGCTTGGTCGCGGCGGCAAAATTGCAGGGCAAATCAACCGCCGCGGCGACGAGCAGGGGCTCAATGCCGGCTTCGACAGCGCGAGCGAAACGCTCCGCGTGAGCGGCCAGGCCTATTCCTACGCACAAACAGGCCGGGCCCATGGCTACCTTCGCACCATCGCCATTGCGTTCGCTGTGCTGGTGTTCTTGGCCTTTGCAGGAGGTGGCCGGTGAATTCCCTGCCGTGGCTCAGCCTGATCATCTTCACGCCATGGCTTGGTGCCCTCGTCCTGACCTTGGTTCCGCGCACCGCGGCCTGCCGCTGGATCGGCTTGCTTTTCAGCCTCTCGACGCTCGCGTTTGCCGTGCGCTTGCTCTGCGCGTTCGATCCGAACGCGACCGGCGGCCAGTTCGCCGAACAGCACGCGTGGATCGCGTCGCTTAATGTCACCTACCATCTCAGCCTGGATGGCCTGAGCCTCCTGTTGGTCCTGCTCACCGGCCTGGTCGCGCCCGTGTCCTTGCTCGCCTCGTGGAAACAGGCGCAATCCCCGCGGCTTTTCAACGTGCTGTTCCTCGTACTGCAGGGAGCCGCCCTCGGCACGTTTCTCGCGCTGAATTTTTTTCACTGGTTCATCTTCTGGGAGCTGAGCCTCGTGCCGGCGTTTTTCCTGATCAAACTTTGGGGCGGCCCGGGCGCGACCCCGGCGGCGTATCAGTTCTTTATCTACACGATGGCGGGGAGCGCCTTCATGCTGCTCGCCTTTGCCGCGATTTTCGTCGCTACTGGCACGCTCGATTTCGTGCAGCTCGCCCACTTGGCCGCTGACGGCACGTTGAATGCCAAGCTCGCCGCCGCCGGCACTTTCGCGCCGAAAGCCGTGTTCCTCGGTGTATTTCTCGGACTGGCCGTCAAGGCTCCGCTGTTTCCGTTCCACACCTGGTTGCCGTCGGCGTATGCCGAGGCTCCGACCGGCGCCTCGATGTTTCTCACCGGCGTGATGTCGAAAATGGGCGTCTATGGTTTCCTGCGGATTCTCTGGCCGTTGTTTCCGCATCAACTTCACGCGGCCGCCGGGCCGTTGCTGTGCCTCGCGCTCGGTGGCGTCGTGCTCGGCGCTTTCTCCGCGATGCGCCAGGCCGACCTCAAGCGCATGGTAGCTTACTCCTCGGTCAATCACGTAAGTTACTGCCTGTTAGCGATATTTGGAGTAGCTTACGCTGCCGGCTCGAGCGGCTTGCCCGCCAACGCTGCGGTGTCCGCCTTCTCCGGTGCACTGCTCCAGATGTTCAACCACGGCATCTCCGCCGCGGCGCTCTTCTTTTGCATCGGCGTCCTCGAAACACGCTCGGGTGGACGGCGCGGGCTCAATGATTTCGGTGGCGTGCGCTCGGCCGCGCCCATCTTCGCCGGCCTCTGCGGCTTCGCGATGTTTTCGTCCCTCGGGCTGCCCGGGCTCAACGGCTTCGTCGGTGAATTCCTCATCTTCCGCGGCGTTTTCGGCCTCGCCCCGTGTTCTGCCACCATCGCCTGTCTCGGCTTGTTCGCGACCGCGTTATTCCTGCTCACGTTCTGGCAGCGGGTTTTCCACGGGCCGCGCGCCGGCGCCACTGTGGGAAATTTCCCTGACATCGATCGTTCGGAGCGCGCGGCCCTCGTGCCGCTGGTCGTCCTGATGATCGTCTTCGGCGTTCTCCCGCAGCTCCTTATCAGCCTTTTCAATCCCCTGGTCACCTCGTGGGCTGCTCAGGCAATCGTTCATTAACTCAACAGACCCCATGGATTTGTTTTCAACATTCAACATTCAACATCCAACATTCAACGCCCAAGTCCGGAGGCGTAGGGTAACCGGAAGGCATTTTTGCATTCCGCGTCCAAAAAATAATCCAAAATTTAGAGATTCGTTGAATGTTGGATGTTGGACGTTGAATGTTGAATGTTCCCGGAGGGCCTCGGCCCGATGAGTCTGCTTCCGTACACGATTTACCTTTCGTTTGTCGGCGCGTTGCTCGCGCTGGTCGCCGGGAAGCGTTCAGCCAGCCTGGCGCGTTGGATTGCCCTCGTAACGGCCGTGGCGGGGTGGGGCGTCGTTCTCTCCGCCGCCATCCATTTCACACCGATGGCCGGGCTGCAGGATTTGGTTGATGTCCCGTGGGTCCCCACGATGGGCATCCATTACCATCTCGCGGCCGATGGAATCAGCCTGACGCTGCTTGTACTGACCGGACTCGCCGCCACCGCAGGCATTCTCTTCTCCTGGAATATCACCGAACGCACGGGGGAGTTCTTTGCGTTCTATCTCGCGCTGATCGGCGGCGTGTACGGCGTCTTCCTCAGCGCCGACGCGCTGCTTTTCTTCATTTTCTACGAAATCGCCATCGTTCCGAAATATTTCCTGATCGCGAACTGGGGTTCGACCAACCGCGAGTATGGCGCAATGAAACTGGCGATCTACTCGTTCGCGGGCAGCGCGCTTGTGCTGGCAGCGCTGCTCTGGGCCCATTTCCTTGGCACGCCGAGCTTTTCGCTGGGCGATATGGCGACTGCGGCCGTCCACTTCACGCGTTCCGAACAAATTGGCCTCTTTGGGCTGAGTTTCTTCGGGTTTGCCGTGCTCGCCGGCCTGTTTCCCTTCCATACCTGGGCCCCGACCGGCCACGTTGCCGCGCCCACCGCGGCCTCGATGCTGCTTGCCGGTGTCGTCATGAAGCTTGGCGCGTACGGCTGCCTGCGCGTGGCCATGCCGCTCTTTCCGGTCGGGTTTATGTTCTTCCAAACGACGATCGCCTGGCTGGCCCTGATCGGGATCGTCTATGCGGGTCTCGTTGCGCTGGTGCAGGACGACTTCAAGTTTGTCATCGGCTATTCGAGCGTGAGCCACATGGGCTTCGTGATGCTCGGTCTCGCCGCGGCGAACCTCCAGGCGGTGAGTGGCGCGGTGCTCCAGATGTTTTCGCACGGCGTGATCGCCGGGCTCCTGTTCGCCGTGGTCGGACGCATGGTATATGATCGCACGCACACGCGCAAACTGGAGGAGCTGCGCGCCATGCCGCTCTACAAGTTGCTGCCGTTCGCCGCGTTGGTCTTCGTCGTGGCGGGGCTCGCCTCGATGGGCATGCCGGGCTTCAGCGGTTTCCCCGCCGAACTCAAGATTATCATCGGCGCATGGCAGACCTCGCCGGCCTGGGCTGCGGTCGCCGCGCTGGGCGTCCTCGTTGCCGCCGCTTTTACGCTGCGTGCGATTCAGGTCGCGTTTTTTGGACAGGATAAAAACAACTCATCGGCCGCGGCGCATGCGCTGCCGCCGATCACGCTGCCGGAACGCGTCGGCGCGATCCTGCTGATCGCTGCTGCGGTCCTGATCGGATTGAAACCCGACCTGTTGCTCAATTGGATCATTCCCAGCCTGCATTCGCCGGTGATGACGGCGGTATTCGGAGGTGGGTCATGATCATTTCAACACTCAACGTCCAAGGCCAGAGGCCAAAGGTAGGGCGCGCCGCGGTTCTCGAAATAGTTTTTACACCAAGATCGCGAAGAGCAGTTGGTGTTTCTGCTATCAAAGGCCTTGCTTCGCCAAGGCTTCGCATGGCACAGCAAAACAGAGCCTGCTTGGAAATTGGATGCGAGCCGACAACAGGCTCTTCGTGCCCTTTGCGACCTTCGTGTAAAAATAAATTTGGAGAAATGAAATGATTCCCGACTACACCGGCCTCACGCGCGCGCTGCGACCAGAGATCTTTTTGATCGGCGGCGGGCTGGCCGTGCTCGGGCTCGACCTCGCGTTTTTTCGGCGGTGCAACCCCGGGCGTCGCCTGCGTCTGGCCCTTGGCGTCGCCGCCCTGGCTGTGGCCGCCGCGCTCGGTCAGGCGATTTGCACGGAAACCCAGGGGACGGTCTTCGGCGGCGTTTTCATGTTCGATTCGCTCGCGGTGGCGACGCGCTGCGGCGTGCTGGGGCTCGTCCTTCTCGTGTTAGGCGTAAGCTGCGGCGCCCGCGTCTCCCGCCACCCGGCCGAGTATGTCGCGCTGCTGCTCTTTGCCGCCACGGGCTTCACGCTGATGGCCGCTGCGCAGCAACTGCTGGTCGTCTTCCTCTCGCTCGAGCTCGCGAGCCTCTCGCTTTACGTGCTGGCGGGTTTTGACCTGTCGCGCCGAGAATCCGCCGAGGCCGCGCTGAAATATTTCCTGTTCGGCGGGATGTCGGCTGCGTTTCTGCTTTTTGGGTTCAGCTTGATCTATGGCCTGACCGGATCGATTGAGCTGCCGCAGATCGCCACGGTGCTCGCCAACCAACCATCGAGTCCGCTGCTCGCGGTCGCGCTCATCATGATCATGGTTTCGTTTGGCTTCAAGCTGGCGGCGGCGCCGTTTCATCTCTGGGCACCAGACGCCTACGAAGGCGCGCCCGCGCCGGCTGCCGCGCTTAT
>Ga0210392_10000565_pt1 | contig 22120 bp, 33 predicted proteins | sample IncBWC30OmetaG_FD_161057 | JGI IMG/M metagenome (GOLD analysis project Ga0210392, IMG submission 161057) | Forest soil microbial communities from Barre Woods Harvard Forest LTER site, Petersham, Massachusetts, United States - Inc-BW-C-30-O ...
AGGGGTAAGACCCGGTAGCCCATTTCCCACCACCACCAAAACCCCAAGCCGAGGACGATGGCGCTGAGAACGGCCTGCAGATTTTCGTTGCCGTGGATTTCTCGGGCACTCGCGAAAATTATCCAAAAGACGATCAAGCCGAGGGCGACGCCAGCGGCGACCAATAGAACCAGCGTCATCCAAGGGCTCCAAGCTTGCTGGCGACGAAGAGGAGCGTGAGGATCATTTCCCAGTCTCGCTTTGCGTTTTCAAGGGCCGCGCCGCCTAACAGGTTTTCCGTCCGCCTGGCAATGAGATTGCGAGCCAGGTTCGTGCTTTTTCGCGCCATCCCCCTTTGGCGCAGCGCCAGAGCGCCAAGTGCGCCAAGAGTGCCAAGGGATAGCTCGCGAAGGGCCGCGCCGAACGGCCTATTTGGGCCAGATTTCTGTTGACAGGTACGGCAGTGCCGTCCTAATCTGCGTCTCCAATGCACGCCGTCATCGAAACCCCCGCCTTCCTGGCCGACGTAAAGGCGGCCGGCGTGTCGGACGACGAACACCGGCACATCATTAACGTGATCGCCGCCGCTCCACTCGCCGGCGACCTCATCTCAGGAACCGGCGGCGCCCGCAAGCGACGCATCGAAGGAAAAGGAAAGGGCAAGCGCGGAGCCTACCGGGTCATCACCTACTATGCCGCCCAGGATGTTCCGGTGTTCCTGTTGGCGCTCGTGTCCAAAGGACAGAGAGCCGACATCTCGCAAGCCGATCGAAACGCCATCAAGGCGGAACTCTCAACCATCGCGGCTGACTACCGCGCCAGTGTGCAAGCAAAAGTGAAAAGGATGCAACCATGACCACTCTCGGCAAGCGCCTCATCAAGGCGGCGAAGGAGGCGAAGGCAATCGCCCGAGACGAGGCCAACCCCGCCACCTATCGCGTCCATGTCCCCGCCAGCATCGACGTCAAGGCCGTGCGCCACAAACTGCATATGACACAGGCGGAGTTCTCGGCTCGGTTCTCAGTCCCGCTCGCCACCCTGAAAGATTGGGAGCAGCACAGACGGACCCCCGAAGGGCCAAGCCGCGTGCTGCTCACCATCATCGATCGCGCCCCCGAAGCCGTAGAACGCGCCCTCGCCGCCGCATGACGGCGCCCGCCCGCCGAAAACTGCATCATCATCATCATCGCCCGAGCCGGCGCCGAAAGGCTTGCGGCGCATGACGCTGACGCGCGAGGCCATCACCACCGGCGGACGCTCGCTTAGGATGTCGCCTCGGCTCAAGGCGCTCAGCGTTTCGTCCACGCGCCCCACTGCCCCTCTTTGTTGTCCCGAAGGCGGGCATAGTCGCCTAGGATGGCGTTGCTCGACGGACCATAGGTCGCCGACCCCTCAACCGAGCGACCGAACACTATCGCCTGCTCTGTGTCTGTACTGGTCACAATCCTCGCCTTCAGCACCGATAGGTTGAAGCTCTCGACCATCGCACTGACATCAAGCTCTCCGTATTCATCGCGTTCAGGATGACCGTCCGTTAGTCTCTGCCAAATCGAGGTCAGTTCCTCTTGTGTGTAAGACATTCATTTTCCCTTTCTAAGGCGACGACCTCGCTCCGGCGCTGTAGTCAGCGCTCAGCCCTCTTGGGCATCGCTAACTGCAATTGCTGCTCGCTCGCGATATGCAGGACCCCCTCATCGTTCTCGACCACGTAACGCACCGTCTTATGGTTTCGCTTGATGAAGCAGGCGACGACCTCGCCTTCGAAGCGGCTATCCTCGCCCTGCTTGACGACCCGCTGGCCGACGATGAACTTCAACAGAATTCGCTCTTCGCTCATGTCGCGGCGCCAGGCTATCGCCGAGCGCGCTTGTCGGCTTTAGCGGCCGGCGTGGCCTTCGGGGCAGGCTCCGGCTTTAGCGCCGCCTCGAACTTCCCCAGCGCCGCGCGCAGCGGATCGAGACGCGGGGCGTGCGGAAACCGGTCGTCTGCGATGGTCTGCCGGATTGCCGCTGCTGTCGCGGCGAGCTCGTCATCGGTGAGGTTAATTGTCGGCACGGCTCGGCTCCCTCACTTACCGCCGGGATCGGATAACCATGAGCCGCGAGCGCCGGCGGGACGCACGCTCTTCCTACGCGCGATCCCGCGTGGCGGAGATGTCGCGCTAGGGCATCCCCATTTGTGCGGAATAGCGCCGCTCATGCTGCGGTGTGAAGAGTTGCGCGCTCGCGCCCCTCAGCCCCCCTGGTGTGCGATCAAAGCCCGCGCAACCCACAATGCTCGGGCGCGCCCCGCGCTTTAACTCCCAGGGCGCGGGGCTTTGCAACGCGGGTTCTGCCGCCCGCTCCCTTGCCGGAAGGGGCGCGGGGGCGGGCGGCAAGGACGCGCGGCTGGTTTTGCGGCAGGCCTCCCCCGCACGCCCTGCGTCGTGCTGCGGTAACTCCCACCGCAATTTGCCTCGACGCGCCGGAGCTCATGCAGCCCGAAAACAGGCCGCGCCTGCTTTTTAAGGCCAATCTACTGCGATTTCACGCCATTTCGGCTCCGGCGTTGGAGGCTTGGCCTCGGCTCAGTGGAATGTGATGGTCGCATGGTTCGTGAAGAGCCACCCGATGGCGGCAACGCATGCTGCGAAAACTAGTCCGGCAACCCAAAGCGCGCCCTTAAAGAAGCTCGTTTGCTGCCCCAGGGCGTCGATCTTGTCTCCGTGCTTTTCGACATCGGCGATGAGGCGATCGACCTTCGCCGTCAGCTTGCCCATGTCGTTCATGACGAAGCGAATATCGGAAAGCGGATAGAGGTCTCTCGGCGGCCCCGTAGGAATATCGCTCGAAGAGCCGGTGCGCGGCGTGTCGCTCATCACCCCGGCCAATGTGAACGAAGCCAATCCCACAGACCGCCAGCAGCGTAGCCGTGGTAGTTCGTCACCGGGAGCACCACCGCCTGCACGCCGGGGAGCTTGCCATTGTCGACCCCGAGCCTGATGGAGACAGCTTCTGCGGACCCCGGCTCGTCGATGAACCAGCAACTGGGCGGAAAGGCGTAACTGCCGGGGTAATTGCGGGCGATCGAAGCGCCCAGGGCGTCGGCGCCCTGATGAGCGATGACAGCGTAGATCATTGCGCGCCGCGTCTTGGCATGCCGTCAACGTATTCCGCTCGGCTCTCGGGTTTCAAGCGCCGGGGGCGGCGCCTGCCCGTGCGGGTCGAGCTCGAATATTTCGGTTCTTCCCGGCGGTGCTCGGTCGACACCGCCGGCGGCTCCAGCCCTGATTTCCCGTTTTTGGGCGCTCAGGCTACTGGGATGGCGGCCGCCCTCGACTTGCGGGTGGCGGGCGTTCCCATCACCGCATTTCGACCGCCTAACAAGGGCGCAAATTCATTGTGAAGGCTCTGGCTCGACTGGCTCTTAAATTTCCTCTCCGCCCCCGTCTGCGGGCATGAGGCCAGCCATATCGTCCGAGGCCGGTTTTTCGCCCTGATCGCCCCCTCCAACGTCGGAGCGTTTTTCAAATCGATGGCCGAGCGAGACCAGCCGCTCGCGCTCCTCGTCGCTCAGGACGCGCTTCTTGGCGACGCCGACATACTGGCGAATGGTCTCGGCCTCTTCGGCTGTCGGCAAGCGATCGAGGAACAGGACGCCCTCGTCGTCGCCGTCGTTGGTCAGGGCGGCGAACGGCTTGAGCGCCTTCCTGGCGTATGACCACTCTCTGGCCGTGCCGGCAATGAATATCTGGAAGCGATCCAGCGAGCCCGGCACGGCGTAAATATGCCCGCGCTTGCCGTTGATGCGCCAGTCGCCGCATTCGTCGCGCCTAAGCGCGGCGTCGCGGCAGCCGAGCGCGTCACGAAGCGCCAATAGCGCGGGGCGCTGCTTGGCCGGCGGGAAGATGTCCATGGGCCCGTTCTCCTTCGCGCCTAAGTCCCGCAACGGCGATCAGCGCAGCTTCCGCTCGGCCGTCGTCCTTCGCTCGGGCAAAGAGGGCCGCCTTGCCCGGCCAGCGGCGAATGGCTTCTGAGCGTGAGCGGTCCTTGGCTCCCTCTTTGCCGGGCGGAAGGCCAACCGCTCGCTTCCAGGCCGGCGGCGTCAGGAACGCCACAGGAACCCCCTGGGCGGCCAGGACGCCCAGGACGACGCCCTTGCATTGCCCGAAAGCGAACGCCTGGACAGCGCCATCTGACGGCCGTGGGCCAACAAACTCGACGAAGGCCCTCGACGCGCCCGTCTTCGCGATGATCGAAACCAAGAGCGGGGCGCTAACGGTCGGTCTAAGGTTGGGTCCATCCCGCAACGTCGGCATGTCGAACACGCCGATAAGTTCGCCGGCCTCGGTGAGCTCCGCGACGGCGCCGCAATTGCCCAGATCAACGCCGATGACACTCATGAGGCGGCGTCGCTCATGTCACGGGGAACAGGTTGGAACGGATGATGCCTTGCCTTGGCGCCGAGATAAGCACCGGAAGCGTCTTTGGGCGCGGCAAATCGGCCGAGACGAACCTTGTGCCCGCCACTTGCGCGCCTGTTTATCCCAACAAACGCCTGAAAAGCCGGAGGTATTGTTGCGGCGCTTGATCCTTTGGTTGTGGCAGTTTTCGGTGTTCGACGCCACGCGGAGGTTTCCAGGGCGGTTATCGGAACGGACACCGTTGCGATGGTCGATTTGCTCAACTGGCCAATGGCCATGCACAAGAGCGAAGACGACCCTATGCGCTTTCAGGCAGCGCTTTCTGCCGTCTAGGGTCAGACTGATCTGCGAATAGCCGTCGCTCTGCTGGCCTCCGGCGACCGTCCCGGCATAGCGCCAGGTCGCCAACGCTCGTCGCGTCGCAAAATGCTCGCGCGGCCTCTCCCGCCACGTGAGCACGCCGGTCGTCGGGTCGAGATCAAAACACTCGGCCAGGAAGGTAATCGGAATGGCGGTGTCAACTGGCTTCATGCCCGGTCTCCATCATGGGTCAATTCGGCCTCTCGGCCGGCGCGCGACGCAAAAGCTCGGCCCCAATGCTCGCCTTCGCCCGCACAATCTCGTCCGGCGTCATCGCCTCCCGCAGCGCCGCCAAATGCGGATCGTCAGCCCGCGCCCCGCCCTCAATCACCAGCCGGCCGTACAGCCCGACAATGTCGCCAGGCTTCACAAGACCGGCCTGCAGGAACACGCACAGCGCCCCCCACGCCTCCGCCTTCGCCTGTTCAGCCGCCGGCAGATTGTCCCGCAGGGCCCACGCCAGCGGCTCGTCCTCGAGCGGCCGGATAATCCACCCCCAGCCGCTAGCGCCGCGAAAGACCGTCACAGCGCGCCCCTCGAGCTCGATGCTCGGATTGCCCACGCTGTTCACGCCCCAATTGGCGGCGTCGCTGTAGCAAGCCCACGCGTCCTCAACCGCCGTCATCGCCGCGCCTCGCTAACGGCCTGTTGGGCCCCTGCAGGGGGAAAGAGGGGGTCACGGGTGTTGCTCCCGGCGATTTTAAGTCCCACGCCGCGCCTGTAGCTGAGGCCGGTCTGAAGGCCGTCTCGGTCGCCGCCGGGGCGACGTTTTGACGCCTAGAGCCAAGGTGCGAGCCCTTAGCTCGCGCCCTCTCTGGCTCTATGGGGGTATAGGGGGTTCCGCGAGAGAGGTGCGTCGAGCAGCGTCGAGGCAACGATTTCAATGGCTTGCAACCCATCCGTCGAACCGTTGAGCAACCGTCGAGGCAACCGTCGACCCTAACGATTTCAATGAGTTGAGAAGGAGCTGCCGGACCGTCGAGGACCGTCGAGGGTATCATCGAGGGCCATCCTCGCTGTCCTGCGCCGCGTCGGTTCGGACAATCATCCGAGTGTCGTTCGACGGCGAGCCATACGGTGCGATCGTGAGCTTCCGACACTGAAGCAAGCGCTGCATGGCGCGTTCAAAATCGGCTCGCTGATAGTCCTCCCGCTCTTTCGGCGATCGCTTCATGAAAAGCGTCGGGGCGTAGTTTCCAGCTTTCGGCTTCGGCGAGACCCTTTGTCCTTCTTGGGCAGTGGCGTCGATCAGCGCGAGGAAAACATCGTCCGCCGAGCGACGGAAATAGCTCGGCGTCGAAACCCCGGCTGGAAGGATCAGGCCATTTCCCCAATGCAGTTTGAGGGTGTCGCCGATGCTGGCGAGGTTTGCTTTCTTGCGGGTGAGGATGCGCGCATTGGCGTCAGCCTCATCGCCGTCGTCGGCCTTCGGCCGGTTGAGATAGAGGCGCGTGCGCGCGGCGTTCGACCAGTCCGTGCTTCCGCTGTGCCCGCCGTCGCTGCGAATGCCGGCCTGCGACACATGGCTGGTCATAACGATCGCCCCGTCTATGTTTCGCGCCAGGCTGAAGAGCGGACGGAAGAATGCGCGAACCTCCTGGCGCGCAATTTCATTACCGCCGAAGAGGTCAACGGCCACATCGAGCACAACGAGCCGAGCACGAAAATCGAGGGCGGCTTCGCAGACTTGCCGATAAAACTTCGTGACAACTGGTCGCCTGGCCCGATCGAAGACGACCAGCTCATTCTCTTCCCCGACACGGGGAAACAGGTGCATATTCCCTGTCTCGGCGCAGGCGACGCCATAGGCGGCGTCGATCGCCGCTTGCCGTTCTTTCAGATCTTGTTCTTCATCCTCGGTATAAAAGCCGACCGAGGCGCATTCCCTGACGCGCAACCCGAGCCAGGGAAGCGCCGTTGCGCAGCTCGACTGCAGTTGATGGACGAGCGGCGTCTTGCCCTCGCCGCCGTCCCCTTGGATCAGCGTGACTTTCCGTGTTGGTATCCAGCCGCCGTAGGCGATCCACTCGCGAGGAGGAAGAATTTCGCCCTTGACGAAACGGATCGGCGTCAGCTTCGCTAGCGGTTTATCGTCATCTCGCGGCGTGCTCTCGCTGAAGCCGTAGTCACCCTCGCCGTTCGGCGGCGGCCCACGGTCGCGGTCGCCCGAAGGGCCCATGACGTCCGCCAATTCCTCGTCGCTCAAAAGGCCGGGCTTGATTTCGATCATCGGCGCTTCTCCCTGAGCCGATTGCGGGTGTTGCGCCCCTGGTTCCAGCCGGCCCACCACGCGTTTTTGCGGCCCAACGGCCAGTTGTGCAGGCCGATCGGATAGCCGGCGCTGTCGCAAGGCTGGTCCGCCTTGCCGATAATTCCGAACCGATAGCCCAGCCGAAATTCCTGCGGCCATTCGGCGGAGAGCCGCTCGACCTCGGCCTCCACAGGGTCGGCCGCCCCTGCTTTGCGTGTTTGCTCGTCGACGGTCATTGCGCCGCCTCTCCGAGCTCGGCGTCGGTCGTCTTGGCGATGGCGGCGTAGGTCATTTGCGCCGCCTTGATGGCGTTGGCTGCTTGCCTCAAGTGGTCGCCGGCCAATGCGACGTCGCCGCGCCATGCGCTTTCGCTGGCGCTGCGAAGATGGCTCGCGCCCCAATCGGCCATGTTCACCACTGTGCTGAGCAGGCTTTCGGGGCCGAAGGCGATGGGCGAGATATCGTCAGCAAGGTCTACGGCTGATGGGGGCGCGTCGTCGTCTTGCGGCACGGCGCCGGCTACGGTATTTTCGGGTCTGAGCCGGTCGGGATGCCGCTCGTTTACGAGGCCGTCGTCCAGGTCAAAAGGCCAAGGCGGCGGCCTTTCCTTTGGGGCCATGTCACGCCGCCTTTCCGGCCTGGACCGGAGCCTCAGCCTCTTTCGCTTTCTCGGCCTCGAGCTCCGCCACATAGGCTCTGATCGACGCGGCGATGGCCCTGCCGGCCTTTCCCTTTCCTACGACGGCAATTCGTTTGGTTCTGACCAACCGCCAGTAAAAACTTTGGCCAACGGCGATGGCCGCCCGCGCGTCCCGATGGCGAAGCAGCAATGGTTCGAAGTTTGGTGGCATGGGGCTTCTCGCGCACAGATATGCGCTTTCATAAGCCTAAAGCCGTTAGTTCACAAATCGCTGTAAGCGACTTATCCACTGCATTGATTTCATTGATAAGTTGTCTCCCGCGCAACCTGATGGCTAAAATGGTCGCAAGGTCAAGATTAGCCGCACGAGCGGCGCCCTCAGCGACCTTCCTGGCCGCTTCCCGACGCTAGCCGCAAAATCACGTCGCTAAAGCTCTCGCCCGGCCCGCGCCCGCCTTAAGGCAATGCGCGCGAGCGTCTTGGCGAGGGCGACGACGTCGGGGCGCTCCTCGGCGTGGCTCTTGCGGCCCTCGACCTTGGCGAAGGCCTAGCGCGTCCGCCCCGCGATCATGCGGCCTACCGCCGTGAACTGATACGGCGTTCCGGCGCTTGTCTGGTGGCCTTCCGACGCCAGCCGATCAGCAACTTGGCGCAGCGTCAGCCCTTCGGCCTTGAGCGCCTTGGCGCGCTCGACGGTGGACGGAACCGCCTCGCTGTAGGATTTGCGGCCCTCGACCTTGACGCCGGTTGCCCGCTTGCGCTGCCGGGCGCCCTTGAGCTTGCTGACGATCATTGCACGATCAAGCTCTTGCACGGCGGCTAGCACCTGCCGGATGAAGGCGCTGGTTGGCGTGTCGTCGAGGAACGAGTTCGGGGCATCGGAGGCAATGAGGGTGATCCCGGCGTCGCGCAGGCGACGAAAGCCGGTTTCGGCGACGATGAGGTCACGAGCGAACCGTGAGGCCGTCTCGACGATGATTGTGCGGACGCCGTTCGCCGCGATGCGCTTGAGAGCTTCCGCGAAACCCGGCCGCGCGTCGAGGGCGTCAGCGCCGGAAACCGCCGCGTCATAGAACGTCTCGACGATCGTGTACCCCGCGCGCTTGGCGTATGCCTCGACAGCGACATTCTGTCGGGTGAGGCTGTCCTTATCCTCGCCGATATTCGCGGCGCTCGACGTGCGGTAGTAGGCGATCGCTTTCATGGCGTGTTACATCCTTTCTTGAGAAATCATGTAACTCATTGATCCGCCGTCGTCAAGCCTAGTGGCCGCATGCGCACGCATGCGCACCTTAAGGCGCGAAATCACTCCTGCCGCCGTAAAAGCCGTACCCTCCAAATGAGACCGTGAGACTGTGAGACTATGAGACTGTCTCACTGTGAGCGCGATCGACCCTCCCCCGTTTTCAGCCAGAAAAAGACGACGCGCGGCGGGAAACGGAGAGGCCGATAAGCAGAGGTCATTCCCATGTCGAACAAATTGCCCCAACGCCCTGGAGAGCTCGATGCAGATATGTCCAACCTGTGGGTATTGGTCGCCAGGTTGGACATTGGCGCCGGCCGCCATCCGACAGGCGCAGTTCCGTCGTTGGCTAGGTGGCTGCGCAAGCTGACGCTGCGGCGAAAGAAGGCCACGACGCTTAGGCCGCATAGCCCGCCGCACGATCGTCCACCCAATTAGTCCACCCAAGCGGAAGCAAGCGCGGCCTCGTCGTTTCCTGGCAGGAAAAGCTTTTGCCCCCCCACTCCCCCCTTCGACCGGGACCGGAACCGGGGGCCCCAACCCGCTTGGCATGCGGGCAGATAATCTACACATCCTACATGCTGTTGCGCGCGTGTGGAGCGGTGGTAGCTTGGGGGATGGCGCGCGAATTTCAGGACGATTTGGTGAGCGTCAATTCGGCGCGCTTACGGGCGTTGGGGGTGATCAGGCCTGGCGCGGCGAGCGCGGTGGTGAGCTTTGGCGAGGGCGCGGACGCGCTCAAGCGCGAAGTCAAGGTCTGGCATCGCGCGTTTCGCAATGGGCGGGGGATCAGCCTGTTTTTATGTCCGGCGTGCGGGGGCAAGGCGCAGCTGCTCAAGCTTTATGACGGTGGGCTGCGGTGCCGCAATTGTCTAAAGCGGAGCGGGGTTCAGTTTCGCATAGCCTATGGGACGCCGGCGGAGCGGGCGGCGGCGGTGGCGAAGCGGATTGAGGCTTTGAAGGCGAAGCTTGCTGGCGGACCGCTTCGGGTTAAGCCATTGGCCGGCGGCATGACGGTGGCGCGGCGGCGAGAACTTGAGTTGTCGTTGTCGCGTGCTTTGGTTCGGGAGCGTGAGAAGCTGCTTGATGCGGAGGGGCGATGAGCGATCGGTCGGTTCCTGTTTCGTGTCGCGAGCTTGATTTGGCGGCCGCCGAGGCTGCGCTGGTGAAGCATCGCTGCAACGTGGCGGCGGCGGCGCGGGAGCTTGGGGTTCCGGCGTCGGATTTTCGGCGGCTGGTGAGTTGGGGGCCTTTGGCGGCGGCGGCGCGGGAGCAGGTTGAGCAGGCGCTTGACCGGGCTGAGGCGGTGTTGCGGGCTGGGCTTGAGGACGGGGACGTCATGGTTCGGCTCAAGGCTGCGTCGACGTTTTTGACGCTGACTTCGGCGGGGCGGCGGCGTGGGTTTGGGCGGGGCGCATCAGCTGGCCGCAAAGCCCGGCCCTCGGAGGACGTGGCCTTGAAGTGGCGCGATAACTGACGGGGCGGGGCGCGGGCCGCGATTGACCGCGCCATGGTCGTCTCCTTTTGCCTTTACTTTGGCGTCATCGCGCCAGCGGCTGGCGGGAAGAAGGCGCCTGGCGGGCGGACGAACCGGGCAAAAGCTTCGGTCCAATCCTCCGAAATCGAGCGCTGGGCTTCGCGCACATCGAGCGCTCCCGAACACACCAGATCGCGCAGGCGCCACTCAAGACGGTCTTTCGCTTCTGCGTTCCATTCCGGTTCGATCGACCGCCTCGGCTCGGGCCAGAGGTTGCGAACGTCGTCGGCCCCGCCAATCCCCAACGGGATCAGGTGGTCGATTTCAAAGTCCGGGTGCGGGCCCGGCGGCAAGCCGTACTCGGTCATGATGCGATCGTCGCGGGCGCGGTCCCAATGGCGGAGCTCGCGGGTGCCGGTCGAGCAGATCGCGACGACGTCGGTTGTCCGCACAGCGCCGGGCGTGATGGTCGGGTCGGGCACAATGGTCGAGGCGGCATGGGCGGGGGACGCTATGAGCAACGCCAGCGTCATGAGGAGCGCTCTCACAGCGGAACTTGGGCGATGGCGACTTCCGCTCCGTCGGCCTGCAACGCGGTGCAGACAAACATGCCGTTGGGTTGCGGTCGGCAGAACGCCAGGTCGCCGAGCACGCCCTCCACCGCATCACGAACAGTAGGGTTGTTCTCGGGCTGGCCGCCTCGGCCAATTCGGGCCGGGTAAAACGCCTTCTCTTCCCCGTCCTCGCTAACGAGCACAAAGCCATTGCGGTCTGCGCGTAGCATCCGGCCGCGCACGTCGGCGGCCCGCCAATCCTCCGTGCTGGTGAAGGATTTTTCCGCCGGCGTCCTGGCCAGCGGCGATGGCGGGACGATGCGAGGGATGTCGATTTCGACGTCTTTGGTGATGATGTTCGGGACCGTCACGTCCTTGTTGACGATGTTTGGCACGACGGTGTCGTGCATCGTGATGCGCGGAATTTCGACCTCCCGGTAGGCGAACCGGGGCATCGCCAGAGCAACCGCGCCGATGACCAACCCGGCGCCAATCGCGCCGGCGAGCATGGGCCGCCAGCTTGCGTGAAGGAGCGCGGTGCGTCGAACAGCGCTCATGTGAGCGTCGAGCCGCGAAAAATCGTGGAGCTCGGGGCCGTCGCTCATCGGCGCGTATCAGGGTTGAGAACCCGCCCCTCAGCATCCGTCGGAACGTAGATGAAGCGCGGCCTATCTCTGTATTCGACACGGGTCTGGTCGTTGATGCGCCGCAGCGTCTTGCGCCTGGCGGCGATCATGGCCCTGGCGGCGCGCGCAAGCTTGCTCGGCCTCGAGGGGCGATCGGGCAGCGTGCTGATGACCGCCGCCAGAGCAGTGGCCAGCGCCGTCGCCGAGGCCAAGGCGATGACGGCCCAATGCTTGACCTGCTCAAACTGCTCGCTGGTCAGCGCCTCGACCGGCGTCCGTTGCCAGGTTGCGGCGACGCGGAACATCGGGTTTGCGGCCCGCGCGTCGGCGACTTGGCGCCTGGCGTCGGCGAGGCTCGCGTCTGACGCGCTCATCGCCGGCGCGGGATCGACCGCCGCGAGGCGGGTTTCGGCGGCTTTCACGAGCGCGCTGGCGTCCTTGAGACTCGTCGGCGTGCGCCTTCATGGCGGCGGCGTTGGCCCGGACGGCCTCGGCCTCAACCGCCGCGCCGCAATTCCACGAACCGCGCCGGGAGGCGCACGTCCGCCCTTGCGGGGGCGCCATGAGCGCGGGCGGCCGATCAATCAAGGCCCATGCGCGCGCGCCGCCTCGACCTCGGCCGTTAGGGAGGCGATTTCCCTTGCGCGCCGGCTGATGGCCGCCTTCAGCGCGTCGCCGGAGAGCTCGGCCTTGATGAGGTCGCGCTCGGCTTCGGCGACTGGCTTCGTCCGCTGGAAGATCAGGTTCTCGAAGGCCAGAGACGCGGCTTCGCCGGTGATGACGCTCAGGCCGGCGAGCATCGCGACGCCGCCGGCAAATCCGGCCATGCGCATGCGCGGCAGGCGGAAGGCGAGAGGCAGGCGCAGGCTTTCCAGCGCCACGACCGTCGCCAGGGGCGCGGCGGCCAGCCAGTCTCTGGCTCCGTCGCCGGCGAAGGCGATATGCCAGGACGAGACGGCGAGGGTGGAGATAACGGCGATCTCGGCGCCGATCGCGGCGGCCTTCAGCGCGTTCATTGGCTTCTTGACTTACAGTGAGTGTCAGTGTCTCTCAGTGTTAGTCACCTAAGGACGATCTTGTCTGTTGTCAAGCGATACCGTATGAGACGCAGTGTCGTTCACGAGGCTATCGATGGCTCCGACGAAATCGGTCGGCCTGCGGCTCGCTCCCGACGTGGTCGAGTGGCTCACCGCCCGCGCTCACGCGGACCGGAGGTCGCTCGCTTTCATCGTCATGGAATTGGTCAGGGAGGAAATGGCGCGCGAAGCGAAGCGATCCACGCGCCGGGCCGCGCCGAAATAGCGGGCGCTTGCCCCCTCCCCTACCTCTTCAGGAAATCGCGCCGAAAGCCACCGGGGGCGAACACGGCGGCAAGCCAAAGATAGACGGTTCCCGGTCGCAACCATCTAACCCGACGCCAACTCTCGCCGATCTGGGCGTCATGGCGCGCGAGGCGCTTCAAACATTCAACTGCACCCCTCGCAGAGCCTCTTTCCGCCCGGAACGGGCGGTCCTTTCGCGGCCGAAGGCGGCCCCTAGGTAAGAGAAAAAGACTTGGTTCGGTGTTCCAGTCGGCTTTTCGGACTTAGAAGAATTTGGCCGGTCGGCGGCCGGCGATGGATCGGTAAAGGCGTAGCTGTTCGACGTCCGAAGCACCCGCCAGCGCCACCCGTCGTCGCCCAAAAGGTCTGGACAGAGTTCGCGCACGCGTTTGATCCGCTGGACCCAGGTGAGGACCCCGGCCGCCTCGAGTGCATGAAGCGCCTCCGCCACCGTCGATCGGGCGCAGTGGGCCGCCTCGGCGATCGTCTCGTAGCTGGGAAAACACAGCCCGCTACGATTATTGTGGAAAACCCAGAGGAGCGCTTCGAGCACCGCCACCGCTTTAGCCGTGACGACGCCGTAGGCCCTGCCCTTCTCGGTCCGGCGGCTGAGGCAGCGCGCCCAATGCATGATCCTGACCTTGGCGTTGCGGTCGAGGGCGCGCGGCCGGCCGAGGTCGAACACCTTCTCCCGGCGGCGGGAGGCCCTTGGAAGCCCAGGGGCGGCCTGAGGCCCCGCCTTGCCCGCCAGGGCGGCTCTGCGGGCCTCTATGGCCCCCGAAATGGCCTCCGCGTCGGCGCCGGCTATGACGCCCTCGGCGTAGGCGCGCCACAGCTTGCGGGCGAGCTCGTCCAGCACAGCGGCTGTGCGGCCTGAGACGGCGGCTTTGAGAAATTGGTCGGCGAGCATGGCTTCTCCGTTGGGATCAAGTCCCGCCGAAGGGCGCGCACGATTTCAGGCAAAGCTCCGCTGCTGGCCAAAATGGCCACTTGCATCGGATCGAGTTTTCGGAGAGGATCGCGGTTGCCAGACCTCGATCTTCCCCGGCTTGCCGGGACACCGGGCCCGCCTCATAAGCGGGTCTTTGTGTTTTCTGGGCCTCAGCCCTCCATTTCACAGAGCAAATCAGCGCTGCTCAACGGCGTAGCCTGAACGCGGGGCTTAGTCGTGTCTAGCGGCTTCGCGATTGGCTCGGCCGGCGCGAGCAGCGCTCGCGGAGCCCCTTACGCGGCCCGCTAGCAGTCCGTGAACCGTCAACAAGACGAAAGCAGCCTGTGAGCAGGCCGCAGTCCGTGAACTGTCGCCCGCTCGTTTACCGTTCATCAACAGTCGGCTCTTATGACGGAAGGCGGATCATGCCGAGGGCCCGCCATGCCGACGATCGTTTTCGCCAGCCCCAAGGGCGGCGCCGGAAAGTCCACTTCAGCCGTCGTCCTCGCGACTGAGCTCGCAGGGCAGGGGGCAAGCGTCGCAATCATAGACGCGGACCCCAACAGGCCCGTGTCCCGTTGGGCCAACCGGCCCGGAAAGCCCGCGAGCCTGACCGTCGCCGCCGACGTGACCGAGGACGCGATCCTCGATCGGATCGACCAGGCCTCCGTTAAGGCCGCCTTTGTCATCGTTGACCTCGAGGGGACCGCATCCTTGATGGTCGGCTATGCGATCAGCCGGGCCGATCTCGTCGTCATCCCGACCCAGGGGAGCCTGCTCGACGCAACGGAAGCGGTGAAGGCGATCCGCTTGGTCCGCAACATGGAAAAGACGGCCGGCAAGACCATTCCGACCGCCATTCTTTTCACGCGCACGAGCGCCGCCATCCGGCCGAGGTCCCTGCAGGCGATCGAAGCCGAGTTCGCTCAAAGCGGCGTCCGGGTCCTCGAAACCCAGATGCACGAGCGCGACGCCTTCCGGGCCATCTTCTCGTTCGGCGGCTCGCTCGCCGGCCTCGACCGAGGCCAAGTCGGCAACGTGGCCGCCGCGCTCGCCAACGCCCGCGCTTTCGCGGCGGAGGTCCTCGCCATCCTGAAACCGGCCGCCAAGATCGGAGAAGCGGCATGACCAGAGAGCGCGCTTCGATCTTCGCCGGCGACGACGCTCTCGACCTTTCCGGCTTCGCGCCAAAGTCCGGGCCCGAGCCGAGCGAAGTTCCTGCCGATCTCGTCCGCGCGATCGCCGAGGCCTCCCGTTTCCCGAGCCGTGAGGCGAAGCCGATGCGACGCCCGCCGCGCATCCATCGCACCGGCCGCACGATGCAGTTCAACGCCCGCACGACGCCGCAAACCGTCGAGGCGCTCTACGCGATCGCCGACGAACAGGGATGGCTTGTCGGCGAGACGCTCGAGCACGCTCTGGCCGCGCTGCAGCGGGAGTTGGTAGGGCAGGGCGCATGACGAGCCCCCATTGAGGCACGTGGCGCAATGTCAAGAGCCCGCGATTACTTCACGACAATAGTAAGGCCGACAGCGGATGAATTTCTCTCCAACGTTGGAGATATTCGTCGTGGTTTCTTGGCCGCCATTGTTCTTTATCACCTGGTTGATTATTGGGATTTGGAAAACAATCCAACGAAGCACTCATTGGAGGCCATGCGTCAATCGCTAGTAAAGCTATGTCCTGATTTTGCGCTCATCAGAGATGTTGCAGATGCTTCGAAACACGCTCAATTAACGCGGCGAGAGCCTCCCCTAAAGCTGTCATCCTCAGAGCAAATTACGCAAACCCCCGGTCTTTTTCGGGCGCCGTTTGGTTTTGGGGTGTTCAGTCAGGCCGTGGAAGTGCTGGTTAAACTCAATGACGAGACGAGCAGACCCCTCGCCGGCATTGTGCGGGCGGTCCTTTCGATGTGGGAAGGTCAACTCGCGCCTAGCGCGCCGCGAGGCCCGTGAACCGCGCGCCGCACCGCCGAAGCTCTCCGCCGTTCGCATGCGGCCCGACACTTCCTGGTCTTGGCGGGGCAGGGCGAGCGAGTATAAGTTCGCCGTTCATGCCGCCCCTTCGTCGTCGCTATGCTCAAGACCGACGCATGCGCGGCCCTGGCGGCGATCATGGTCGTCTCGAACGCGCATTCCGAATTGCTGGCCTGGGCTCAGCGCGCGCTGTCGCCGCTGAATGTCATCGGCCGCGAAGGCGCCGTCCCGAGCGATGCTGCGCAAAATTCCGAACCGAAGCCCAATGGCTGCAGACCCGGCAAGCCCCGACGCGAGGCCGCGAAGCTGGACGTCGCCGCCTATCAGGCCCGCCGGATAGCCCAGCGCGACGCGGACGATGAGCGCCTGATCGAGGCGATGAGGCTGGCGCCCGGCGCTTCGATCCGGGAGTGGGGCGGGGCGCTCGGCAAAAGCCGGACCGCAATTGTGCAAGGCCTTCATCGCCTGCGCGACGCCGGCCGCATTGAACGCGATGGCGGAAATTGGGCGCTGGCTCCGGTCCAGGGGGCGGCGACCGCAGCCGCGCCGCGATGGATCGAGCCCCTGTCGGGCGCCCGCGTGGCTCGCCATGCCGCCGACGGGCGGGTGCGCGGCGAGCTCACGATGATGGCGTCTTCGCCGGCGTGAGACCCAACGCGCGCGCCGTGCGCGCCGGCGGCGTTCATGGTATGTCTCGCGGCCATTCTCTTCGGCTGAAGGGCGCGTGAGATGCCTGGCAATTTGTTCGATCTGATCCAATCGGCGATGGGCCATCCTGACCCTTCGATGCAGATTGCCGCCGCGCTCGGCCAAATGCCGGGCCAACCAGGCTCGCCGCAAGGCCCGCAACCTCTCGCCGGCCCTCAGCCCTCCGCAGGCCCGCCGGCGGGGCCTGCCGGTCCTCCTGGCGCCTCGGGAGGGCCGGCGGGTGCGGGCGGGGCTCCTGGCGGGGCCGCGCCGCCGCCGCCGCAGGCCTACCAAACGCCTCCCGACCTCGGGCAGATGTTCGTGCAATTGATGCAGCGCCAGCAAGCCGACCAGGGCTTTAATCGCGGCTTGGGCATGCTCGCCGCCGGCTTCGCGGCCCCGCACGATCGCGCCGCGATGATCGATGCGATGAGCGGGCAGGGCGGCGATCCGGGCGGGCTCATGAACAGGCTCATCCAGTTGCAGCAATGGAACCAGCAGCAGCAGCGCCTGGCCGACATGAAAAACAATCTGCCGGCGCTGGCTCAGGCGACGGGCCTGCCGCTCGAGACGCTGACCACGATGTATAATTCCAATCCGGAAACGTTCGGCCAGGAAATCGCCAGGGTTCAAGAGGCGAAGCTCGGCCTCACCGGGACGCAAACCGACAAGGAGTTCCGCAACGCGCAACAGGCTTGGCAGGCGCAAAACCCTGGCCAGCCGTTGCCCACATGGCTTCAGACCGAAGCGGGCTTCGCCCAATATCAGGTGGGTAAGGTCACCGAGGAGAAGGCTAAGGCCGACGACGTCGCCAAGGCGAAGGACGACTTCACAACGCAAAACCAGCAATTCAACCAGGCCGAGGGCTTGGTCAACAAATTGCTCGCTCCCGACACGCCGCTCGACGAAGTCACCAAGACGCTCATTCCGGCGACCGGCGTCGGCGGCGTCTTGAAGTCATGGACCGGCCAGCTATCCGACGCCGGCGGGCAGGCGGCGTCGAACTTGCAGCAACTGAAAAACCTTCTCTATTCGAAAGCCTTTCAATCGACCGGCTCGCGGCGCACGCAACAGGAAGTGCAAAATCTCAGCGCTGCGATTTCGCAACTCGACAACGTCAACCTGACGCCGCAGCAATTGCGCGATCAGCTTGGCGACATTCGCGACATGTTGAACCAGACGCACGCCAACATTTACGGCGCGGCGGGTCAGGCCACGCCTGACAACCTCTATGACCTCATGGACCCGATCTACAAAAAGGAAGGCGACACGCCCGGCGACTTGTACGCGGGCGCGCTGCGCATGCCGAAGCCGAAAGGCGGGGGCCCGTCGTCCTCCCCGACGATCAAGACCTATAACCCCAAGACGGGGATGATCGAATGATCGTCAACACGCCCGACGGCCAAGTCAATTTCCCCGACAGCATGTCGGCCGACGATATCCAGGGCGTCTTGCGCCAGAAATACGGCCACCCCAACGCGCCGGCGGCCGCCGGCCCTGCACCGTCGGACGCCGCCACGCCGGCGACCCCGCCAGGGCAAGACCTCGGCACGACCGCGATTTGGAACAAGCCGGCCGACACGTCTTGGTCGGATTTCATGCTCGCCCACCTGGCGAAGCCGTTCCAAGGCGCGGACCAGGCGGCCAACGATTACGGCCGCGTCGCTTCCAACGCGATAACCTTCAACCAGGCCGATCGGCTCAATTCCTGGCTCGCAGGAACCGATTTGACGCAAGAGCGCGCGGCGTCGGCGGCGGCGCGCGACCGGCTCGGCGCAATGGCGCCGATTGTTGAGGCGGCGACCTATGCGGCGGGTCCCGGCGAGCTCAACGTCGCCGGCCGCCTTGGTGGCAAGCTCGCCGGCATGATGGGCGAGGGCGCGCTCGCCGGCGGCCTTTATGGGGCCGGCGCGGCCAATGACGTTTCGCAAATGCCCGGCGCCGCCGTCACGGGCGCGCTCGGCGGGGCGGCCGGCGGGGCGCTCGGACGGGGCGCAACGAAATTGCTCAACCCGCTTGTCTCGGCGGGCGCGAACGCCGTCGGGCGGGCGGCCGGCGTGCTCGACAATCCCGACGACATCACGGCGACCACCAAAGCCGCTCGCGACGCCGCCTATGACGTGATGAAAAACACGCCGCTCGATATCGGCGACACGCGCTCAGCGCTGCAGGGCATCCGCAACAGCGTGCAAGCGCTGGACCCGACCGGCGGCTTTCAGAAGAACGCGCCGCGCACGATGGCGATCCTCGACAATTTGCAGGATCACGTCACCAACAACAATTCTGTGAGCGCGCACGACCTCTTGGCGCTCGGGCTCGACAAGCTCAAAAACATTCCCGACACGGCGGCCGCCGGCGGCGAAAACGAGCTCAAGGGGCCGGTCCAGAAGGGCATTGAGAATTTTCTCGAGAGCGGCCCCGCCGCTGGCCAGTTGGCCGACGCGAAGGCGGCGCATCAAACCTACGCCAACGCGAAGGCGCTCCAACAATGGCAGAAGGGCCTATCAGACTTCGGCACGTCGCCGGCGAACGCCGCGCAGGACGTCGCCCAAAGCTTCTACAGCGACCCGGCCAGCAAGGCGCAATATGACGCGCTGGCGAATATCGCCAACGCCGGCGGCGGCGGTCAAACGGCTTGGGGCCTCATGCACGCCGCGCACGAGCCGATCGACATGGCGGCGGCGGCCGCCGGGCTTGGCCACATGGCGGGGCCGGTCGGCGCCGCCGTGTCCTATGGCGCGGTCAAGCCGGCGATGAGCGCGCTGTTGAAGCGAGGCCAAAAGGGCGCGGTGCAAAGCGCGATCGCCAACGCCTACCCGGCGCTGACCGGAAGCACGACGGCGTTTCAGCCTGACCTAAGCCCGGCGGTCAGAGCGCTCTTGTTTGGCGGCCTCGGCGCCAAGGGCTTTTAATTAAGGGGTAAGACCCGGTAGCCCATTTCCCACCACCACCAAAACCCCAAGCCGAGGACGATGGCGCTGAGAACGGCCTGCAGATTTTCGTTGCCGTGGATTTCTCGGGCGCTCGCGAAAATTATCCAAAAGACGATCAAGCCGAGGGCGACGCCAGCGGCGACCAATAGAACCAGCGTCATCCAAGGGCTCCAAGCTTGCTGGCGCCGAAGAGGAGCGTGAGGATCATTTCCCAGTCTCGCCTTGCGCTTTCAACGACCGCGCCGCCTAACAGGTTTTCCGTCCGCCTGGCAATGAGATTGCAAGCCAGGTTCGTGCTTTTTCGCGCCATCCGCCTTTGGCGCAGCGCCAGAGCGCCAAGTGCGCCAAGGGAAAACCGCCGCCCACGAGCCGCCTGACCCACGCCAGCGCCACGCGAAGGGCCGGCGAACGGAAGGGGCGGTCCCCGCAGCCCTTGCTCTCACCTTCGCCCGTCAGCCAGTGCGCATTAATGCGTATTTTTTTATTGACGCGATACGCATTAATGCGTATTTTCCTGCGTGGACAGTCGAAAACTTCTCGCGGCGTTGAAGGCCGACGGCTGGCGGGAGGTCGCCCACAAGAGCACCAGTCACGTGCAACTCAAACATCCGACCAAGAAGGGCCGCGTCACGGTTCCGCACCCGAAACGCGACCTGCCGCTTGGGACGCTGAAAAGCATCGAACGGCAGGCTGGGATCAAACTAAGGTGACCAAAATGCGAAGCTATATCGCCCTCATCCACAAGGACGCCGATAGCGACTACGGCGTGTCTTTCCCCGACCTTCCGGGTTGCGTCACCGCCGGCGTCAACCTCGACGACGCGCACCACATGGCCGAGGAGGCCCTCGCCTTGCACCTGGAAGGCATGGAGGCGGACGGAGAGCCGATCCCCGAGCCCTCATCCCTTGAAGCGATCATGGCTGACCGAGAAAACCATGACGCCGTCGCTATCCTCGTCAAAGCCCCACAAAAGGCGACAAGGGCTGTCCGCGTGAACGTAACCGTGCCGGAAGATGACCTGGAGCGGATCGATCGCTTCGCCGACGAGCACGGCTACACGCGGTCTGGCTTCCTTCTCCGCGCCGCCAAGCATGAAATGGAGATGGCCTGAACGTGATTTTGCGAGGCAGACCAAATGACAGACCCAAGGCTGACGCGCACGTAGCGCGCCGCGAACATTTCGTCTACTCGATCCGAGCCAGAGATGACGGGCGAGTGGTCTACGTCGGCATGGGGAAGCGAAATCGCTGTTATCAGCGCCTTCGCAAAAATGAAGCCATAAGTGCTCTCATGGCACAGGGCGGGACGCTGCCGGTCGAGATCATCGCCGGACCAATGTCGCAGGGCGACGGGTGGGCGATGGAAATCGAGCTTATCGCCAAGCACAGGCGGGTCTGCGACGGCGGGACGTTGCTTAATCGTTCTACGGGCGGTTATGACGGCAACGGCTGGAAACAGACGCCCGAGACGATCGCAAAACGCGCACGCACCAACGCACTCGGCAAGCGCCTCATCAAGGCGGCGAAGGAGGCGAAGGCAATCGCCCGAGACGAGGCCAACCCCGCCACCTATCGCGTCCATGTCCCCGCCAGCATCGACGTCAAGGCCGTGCGCCACAAACTGCATATGACACAGGCGGAGTTCTCGGCTCGGTTTGCCGTCCCGCTCTCGACCCTGAAGGATTGGGAGCAGCACAGACGGACGCCCGAGGGGCCAAGTCGCGTGCTGCTCACCATCATTGATCGCGCCCCAGAAGCCGTGGAGCGCGCCCTAGCCGCCGCATGAAACTTTGCGTGTGACATGCGCGCCCCTGCCGGCCCGCCAATGACCCTCGCCAATATGCGGCACGTCAACGTCGATCTTCTGCCCGAAACCCTGACCGTCCCAGGGGCCGGCCAACGCCTCCGATGCAGCAGTTGCGGCGGCAAGACCATCTCAACCCGACCCGCATGGCACACGGGCCAGCGTCAGGGCGCACCAGCCCGATGAGCCCGCTGCCGGCAGGCGCTCGAGCAAAAGCGCGCGTCCCGCCGCATGACCGAGCTTGTCCGATACGACGCCATGTGTCGCGCCATCGCCGAGGCCCGCGCCGGCGACGAGGTCAAGGACATTCGCGACCGTGCGGCGGCGCTCGAGCTCTATCAGCGTCAGGCTCACAATATCGAGGCCGAGCGCGAATGTTGCCGCGCCGAGCGCAAGGTCGGCGAGCTTTTGAAACAGATGGCCGAACGCGGCGAGCGGCGCTCTGGCGGTAGGCCAGAAAAACAGTCGCACGATGCGACCGTTTCGCTCGACGATCTTGGCATCAGCAAGACGCCCATCGCCGCGCGACCTTGGCCTTGGCCCGTTCCAAAAAACCGGTCTTGACTTCGTTACGTAACGCGCTATGTTACGTAACGAAGGAGATTTGGGCAATGAGCTTGAGCAACGCCGAACGTCAGGCGCGCTTCCGCGCCAGGCGCGACGCGGAGATTGAACGGCTTCGCAAGGCGGCGGAAGGGAAGGGCGATCCAGCGCCAGGCGCGTCTGGCTGCGAGGCTGAGCTCGAAGCCGCGCTTGCCAGCGAACGCGAGGCCCGTCGTAATCTCGAAGTCCAGGCCGCCTACGAGCGGACGCGCCGCCTCGCTGCGGAGGCGAAAGCCAACGCCAGGCCGAAGCCCGCGCGGGCGCACGTCGACCCAGAGAGCGAACTCGGCCGCGCTAAGGCCAAGATCGCCGAGTTGCAGGCGCGGCTCCGCT
>Ga0210392_10000566_pt1 | contig 22119 bp, 18 predicted proteins | sample IncBWC30OmetaG_FD_161057 | JGI IMG/M metagenome (GOLD analysis project Ga0210392, IMG submission 161057) | Forest soil microbial communities from Barre Woods Harvard Forest LTER site, Petersham, Massachusetts, United States - Inc-BW-C-30-O ...
TTGGCGACCTTGCGCTTGGCAGTGCGCTTCTTAGCGACTTTCGGCGCCTTCTTGGCAGCGGGTTTCTTAGCGGACTTGGTACGGGTCTTCTTTGCAGCCATTTTCGATTGCCTCCCAGCAGTTCGTCGCAAGGGCCGGAATTGGCCCCCACTTCGAGGGTATGTTGCAAGACGTATATTGCCACCTATTGTGATGTGTCAACGAAAAAAATTCACTTGCGATCTCGCCATGCCCACAGATCACGGCGTTAGAGGGTCGCAGGCGTTGCAGACAGCGCACTTGTTTAGTGCTTTCCCAAGTGCCTAAAAAGCTCCACGTGTCGGTCGGCTGGCCTACAAAAAACCTTTTGAACACGGGCACTTGACGCGCTCCGACTAGTCGCTTAGGTCGGGTACAGCGGACGCGCCAATTCGCTCCGCAGCCGACGGGATCCAATGAAGTTTTCGAGCCTCCGTAGACCTACAATTTTGTTTTTACTTTTGTCGCTCGGCCTCACCGCTTGCGGCTACTCGCAAGAAGAATGGGACCAGAAGCTCCGCGAGAACGAGAGCCTGACCAACCAACTCAAAGCGCAAACCGACGCGCACAAGAAAAGTCAGTCTGACTACCAAGAGGCTGTCCAGGAGATCGACACGCTGAAGAAGCAGCTCGCCGACCGCGGCGCGAATCTCGACAACCTGAACCAGAGCCTCGCCGAACAACGCAAAGCGCTCGAGGAGTACGCGCGCCGCACCGAGCAGCTGGACGCGATTCGAAAGCGCTTCGAGCTCCTACAAACCAAGCTGCAGAAGCTGACGCAGCTGGGGTTGAAGGTGGAGGTGCGCAACAACCGCATGCTGATTCAGCTGCCGGGCGACGTGCTTTTCGACTCAGGTCAGGACCATCTGAAGGCCGAGGGCAGCAAAATCCTGATGCAGGTCGCAGACGTGATCGGCAAGGACGCCGACCTCTCCAAGCGTCGCTTCCAGGTCGCCGGGCACACCGATTCCAAGCCGCTGGCTGGCGGCGTGTTCAAAGACAACTGGGGCCTGTCGACGATGCGCGCGCGCAGCGTGCTCTTGCTGCTGACCTCGCCGCTCGATCCCAAGACCGGCCTGGGCGGCGGCCTCAGCCCCGCCAACTGGAGCGCCGCGGGCTACGCCGACACCGATCCGGTCGCGAGCAACGACACCGAAGAAGGCCGCAAGAAGAATCGCCGTGTCGAGCTCGTCGTTCAACCGGATGTCGAGGAAATGCTGAACCTGAAGAGCCTGGCCAAATAACGCGATTGGAGCCGGTTTTCAGCCCCTTTCCTGATGCGCATCGCCACGATCGACATCGGCACCAACTGTGTGCTGTTGCTCGTCGCCGAAACCGAGGGCGGTGCGCTGACACCGGTAGTCGAGCGCGCCACGATCACGCGCCTGGGTGAGGGGGTGGATCGCAACCGTCGCCTGCTGCCCGAAGCGTGCGAGCGAACGCTAACTTGTCTTTCTGAGTATGGGCGCACGCTGCGCGAGCTCGGCGTGGCCCATCTGGACGCGGTCGGCACGAGCGCGATGCGCGACGCGGCCGGCGGCGAACAGTTCGTCGCGCGCGCGGCTGACGCCCTCGGCGTCGCGCCGCGCGTGATCGACGGCAATGAAGAGGCTCGGCTGACCTTCGCAGGCGCGTTGTCCGGCTTGCCTGTGACCGGAAAAGTAATGGTCTTCGACGTCGGCGGCGGCAGCACTGAAATCGTCGTCGGTGAAGCGGGCCCAAGCGGGCGCAGTATCGCTTCGGCGGTGAGCCTCGACGTCGGAAGCGTGCGCCTGTCCGAGCGGCACGTGCACAATGACCCGCCAACCCTAACCGAGCGGCAAGACATCGAGCGCGACATCGCCTCCGCGCTGCGCGGTGCACCAAAGCCGGAACGCGGCGCGACACTCGTCGGCGTCGCCGGCACGGTGACGCAACTCGCAGCGCTCGATCTCGAGCTCGCGCACTACGACTCCACACGCGTCCACGGCAGCAAGCTCGCGCTCAGTGCGGTCGATCGCCTTGCAACGCAATTGGCCTCGCAAAGCGTCGCCGAGCGTCGCGCGCTGCCTGGCATGGAGCCCGCGCGCGCCGACGTGATCGTGGTGGGCAGCGCGATCGCGCGCGCGGTGCTACGCTGGTCCAACGCAGAAGGGCTGATCGTGTCCGACCGCGGCGTCCGTTGGGGGTTGGCTGAAGAGCTCGCCGCCAGAAAGTAGCCGCGTCGGCGCGCAGTGCTTGTGACAGCGGAATGGCGAGAGAAGCCAAACAGCTCTCCGTCTCCACTCGAATCCCGCATAAATGCTGCTCGCCTGTATAAGTGCCAAGAAAAATGCTCGGATTTCTTGACACATTGGCGTCTGCGAATTACAGTGCCGCGCCTGGCGATTCCTATCCTCTGGTTAGGAATAGGGTAGTCCGAAGCTGGAAACGCTCGCGTTACCAAGCTTCGCGTATACCTCGCTGGAATGAAGTTTATGCCCAATCCGTTCAGTCCGCGTCCAAACCAATCCCGCGCGACACGGAAAAGTGCGTAGCTGCTTAAGAAGACACGAGCTTTCTGTTCATTCGGTTCCGAGATGGCGCGCCCAATGCGAGCGCCGTCCGGTAGTCAGCGTCAAAGGAGACGTTCATGCAGTCCAGCCCGGAAGTTGAGTTCAAGGTCGGCGACAAAGCAGTGTACCCCGCACAGGGTGTCGCGGAAGTGATCAGCATCGATGAGAAAGACATCGCTGGTACGCGGCAGCGCTTCTACGTCCTTCGCATCTTGGACACTGATCGCAAGATTATGGTTCCCGTTTCGAACGCGAATGCCGTAGGGCTGCGTCAGGTCATCAGCGAGCAAGAAATTCGCGAGATCTTCGACATCTTGAAGGAGCGCACGATCGGCTTCGACACCCAAACATGGAACCGTCGCTACCGCGGCTTCATGGACAAGATCAAGACCGGCTCGATCTACGACGTAGCCGAAGTCTTGCGCGATTTGTATCGCCTCAAGGCAAACAAGCAGCTCTCGTTCGGCGAGCGCCGCATGCTCGACACTGCTCGCACGCTGATCGTCAAAGAGATCGCGATCGCCCGCGCGCAGACCGAAGAGAACGTTCGCAACGAGATCGAATCGATTTTCTTCGCGAACTGACTCGTTCGGCTTCCGTAGCTAACTGAGTGAAACGCGCGTTCCCAAAAGGGGCGCGCGTTTCGACATTTTGTAGCGTCAGATCCCGCCGTCGACGCGGCGCTGAATCGGCGGCAAGAGCGGGAGCTCCAAAACGACCCGCCAGTGCCCGTCCTCGCGGACGCACTTCACGGTGCGGGCCGGCACCGCGCTCGATTCGCCGAGTACGGTGACTTCGGCCCAATCGCCATCGGTACGCGACGTGAGCTTTTTGGGTCGGTAGGCAAGCGAGAAATGAGACGGCGCGATCATCTCCTCAGGAGCGATCTCGCGCCCCGCGACCGCGCTCGCGCGCTTGGCACGCTCGGCCAGATTTCGACGAGCGTCCGCCCACAACAGCTCGTAAGCGAGGCGCGCCGCGTGTGGGTCGCCGTGAACGCGCTGCATGCGGTCCATGAACTCTTGCAGCACGCGCTCCGGGGTCGAGTCGTTGGCCTCCGCTTCGCAGCCCACCAGCGCAAAACCAAACAGCAACACACGAGCCGAAAGGCGGTACCTCAGCTTTTTGCGCGTCACTGCCGTACCTGCCTCAGCGGAGCCCTTGGCTGGTCAGCCCCATCGCCGCGCGCACTTCGTTCATGGTCTCGCGCGCAATCCCACGCGCCCGCTCGGCGCCGTCTTGCAAAACCTTCAGCACTCGTTTCGGATCCTGGCGCAGCTCCGCGGACTTCTCACGGAATGGCGAAAGCTCGCCGACGATGGCATCCCTTAGCCGCATTTTGCAGTCGCCGCAGCCGAGCTCGCCGGTGCGACAAGTGGCGTCGATCTCCGCCACGGCCGCGGCGGTAGAGAAGGCCTTGTGCATCGTGAAGATGTTGCAAATCTCAGGGCGGCCGGGATCGCCGAGCTTGAGCTTCAGAGGATCGGTGAACGCACCCTTGAGCTTCTTTTCGATGACTTTGGGCTCGTCGGAGAGCTCGATCGCGTTGCCGCGGGATTTGCTCATCTTGGATTTGCCGTCGATGCCCAGGATGCGGGGCGTGCTGGACAACAGCGGCTTGGGCTCGGGAAACACCTCGCCGAAGCGAGCGTTGAACTTGCGGCAGATCTCGCGCGCTAGCTCCAGGTGCTGGACCTGATCGTCCCCGACCGGAACCACCGTGGCTTTGTACAGCAGCACGTCCGCTGCCATCAGGATTGGGTACGTGAACAAGCCAGTGTTCACGTTCTGTTTGTGCTGGTCGCTTTTCTCTTTGAACTGAGTCATGCGACCCAACTCACCCATCGGCGTGACCGACGCGAGGTACCAGGCGAGCTCCATGTGCTCGGTCACGTCGCTCTGTACGAAGATCGTGCAGCGCTCCGGGTCCAGGCCGGCCGCGATGTATGCGATGGCCGTGTCGACGACGCGCGCCGGCATCTGCTTCACGTCGTACTCGATGGTCACCGCATGCGCGTCCACGACACAAAACAGGGCGTCGTACTTGCCCTGATTCAGCAACCCCACCCAGCCCTTGAGGGCGCCGGAGTAGTTGCCAACGTGCAGCCCGCCGGTCGGCTGCATCCCAGAAAAAATCCGCGGGCGCTCGCTCATGACGAGCTTCACGTACCCGGCGGGCCGGGCGGCTGCAAGGGCGCGAATTTGGCCCACGCGTGTTCCCCCCAGATACGATCTCAAGACATGCAAGGCGAGACCAGCCAGGTACGACTTTCTTGGACCGGAAAGCGCGAGCCAGCGTCGACGGATGGGACGCAGCTGCGCCTCGAGAAGGCCGGGGATCAGGGCTTCGAGCTGATCACGGGCGATAATTTGCGCGCCCTGCACGCGCTTTCGGCCCGGTCACAGCGGTTTGCGCTGGCCTACTTGGACCCGCCGTTCCTAACCGGACGGGAGCACCGCGAAGTCGGGCGCCGGCGCAACGCGACGGGCGACATCGTGCGCACGCTCACACCTGCCTTCGACGACCGTTGGGAGAGCCTGGAGGCCTATCTGACGGCGCTCGGCGATCGGCTATCGGCCGTCCGCGAATTACTCACCGAAGACGGTTGTCTGGTGCTGCACGTGGACCCGAAGACCAGCCACTACGCCAAGGTTTTGTGCGACGAGATCTTTGGACCCCGAGCCTTCGCCAGCGAGATCGTCTGGCGGTACCGACGTTGGCCAGCAAAGACCAAGAACTTTCAACGCGTCCACGACGTGTTGCTCCGCTATCTGAAAAACCCCGACGCTGCACCGCGCTTTCGGCAGCTTTACGAGCCTTTGGCAGCCTCCACCCTGGCCACCTGGGGCGACAAGAAGCAACGCGCCGTCGTCGATTCTGAAGGGCGACGTCGTTGCTCGAGCACCACTCCGGAAAAGACCGCCGGCGCGCCGATGGGCGACGTCTGGGAGATCAGCATCGTCGCGCCCGTAGCCAAGGAGCGCACCGGTTACCCGACGCAAAAGCCCGAGGCGCTACTGCAACGCCTCGTGGAAGCCTGCACGGAGCCAGGTGACGCCATCCTCGACCCTTACTTGGGCAGCGGAACCACGCTCTCGGTCGCTGCACGACTGGGCCGCATCGGCACTGGGATCGATGCTAACCCGCGGGCGTTGCACATCGCGCGGCAGCGACTCGAGGCCGCCCGGATTTCCCCCGCGGAGGCGGGCCTGCATGACCCCAAGGGCACGCGCCGGGCCTCCCCGCGCGTGAACAGTAAGCTGCGCGTCGCCTGAGTTTCGCCGGCAAGGACTCCAAAAACAGGTAGGCTCCGCGTATGCTCCGGCGCGATTTACTGGCGCGATGGCCCGCCACCCTGCTCTTGCTGAGCGCACCGGCCGTGTTTGCTGCCGACGCAAAGCCAATCGCGCATGTGGGCAGCGAGGCAGTGAGCGCAGACTCGCTCGCTTGGCACATCGCCAGGATCCCGGATTTTCAACGCGCCGCCTTGGGTGATACCCCGAGCAAGCTCAAGCGTCGGGTCCTCGACACATTCGTCGTTCCCGACCTGCTGTACGCCGAGGAAGCAGAGCGGCTGAAGCTTGGCGAGCGCTCGACGGCGCAGAACCGGCAGCGTGACGTGTTGCGAGTCGCCATGGATCATGAGCTGCGCCGGGAAACCAATGCCAAGACCCCGGTCACGACCGACGACGTTCGAGCCTATTTCGAGGCAAATCGCAGCCGCTTCGAGACGCCCCGCCGAATACACATCTGGCGCATCCTGAGTGACGACGAGGCATTGGCCAAGAAGGTCATCGCCGACTCCAAGGCCGTAGACGGCATCCAACGCTGGAGCCAGTACGCGCGCGAAGGCTCACTCGACAAGGCCACCCACTTGCGAAATGGCGATCTGGGCTTCGTGCACCCGGACGGTGACACCGACACCCCCACGTTGCGCGTCGATCCTGTTCTTTTCGCCGCGGCCGATCCGTTGAAAGACGGAGAGATTGCAGCCGAGCCGATCAAGGAAGGCCTGCACTGGGCGGTGATCTGGCGGCGCGGCAGCATGAAGGCGACTAACCGCACCCTCGAGCAAGAGCAGGCTTCGATTCGCCAGGTTCTGGAGAGGCAGCGCGTGGAGCAAGCGCGTGACGTACTGCTCGGCGAATTGCGCTCTAAGTACGTGAGCGCCCTGAACGAGGCCGCGCTGGAAAACGTACACTTCGATAGCGATGGGCTCCCGGTGCGCGACGCGACGTTGCCGCCCGGCCACGCCGCGGCAGCGGGCTCGAGCGTTCCGGAGCCTGGCGAGCGCGGCACTCGCTGACCTGCGCGTTAAGAGCTGCGCTAAGGCTTCGGCTCGGGCAGCGAGTAACCGAATTGCTTGAGCACGCCACGAAAGGTTCGGTCCTCGTCACGCGCGTGTTGCTGGTAGACCAAGAACTTCTCGCCTTCGCCGCGCGTTGCGGCGTCCGCCGCGCGCTCGTAGTTCTCCAAAACGAGCAATAAATGCGGGTGAGCCTGGACCACTTCCTTGGGCACCAGGATGTTTTTCGCTGCTTCCAAGCGCGCGTCGGCGAGCCGATGGATCAGCTCGGCCAGCTCTTTGTCGTTGATCCGCGCCCTCAAGTAGTCGCCCTCGCTGCTGGCTTGCACGAGCAGCAATGAAGCGCTGTTCAGATAGCTGCCCGCCCAGGCCGATGCCGTTGCAAACAGCAGCGCGGCGAGCACCCCGAACCATGCGCGGCGACGGACCTCGCGTAGCGAGCTCACAGCGGCTCCACTTCGACGAGTAAGTCGGGGCGTTGCAGCGCTTCGCTTGCAGCGGCGCGCTCAGCGGCTCGCTTGGAACGACCAGAGCCCTCGGCGAGTCGTCGCTCGCCCTGCCGCACGCCCACTTTGAACCAACGTTGGTGCGCGGGACCACCGGTTTCGATCAGCTCATAGGTCGGCGCTTCGCCCCCAATGGCCTGTAATCGCTCTTGCAGCTCGCTCTTCGGGTCGCGCGTGCCGTCGCGCTCCAGGACGAGTAGCTCGTCGGCCACGATGCGCTCGCAGACGACGCGTGCTGCTTCCAGGCCGATATCCAAGTACACAGCAGCAATCAACGCCTCGACGGCATCGGCTAAGACGTTCGTGCTGTCCCGCAAGCCAGCAGCGCCCGCTCCACGGCCCAAGCGCAGCACTTGTGCCAATTCCTCTTTGCGCGCCCACCCCGCCAACGCCTCGGCGTTCACGAGCTGCGCGCGCATGCGTGTCAGCACGCCCTCGTCCGCCTCCGGAAAGCGCGCGCAGAGCAGCTCGCTGACGCAAAAGCCGAGCACCGAGTCACCCAGGAACTCGAGCCGTTGATTGTGCGGAGCGCTGCGTTGCTCGTTGGCGAAGCTCGGGTGAGTCAGTGCTTCCTCGAGATGCGGCGCGTCGGCCGGCAGCCCGAAGAGCTCTGTAATGCGTTCAGTCATCGTTCAGGGAAGTCCGTCGGGCAAGGCTAGCGGATGCGGCTATCCCGCAACACCGGCGGTATCTTGACACATTGCGTCAGCACGGGCCGAATGCTGCTTCGGGCCGAGATTGAGGCGCGTGAGCTATGCTTTAGCCGTGCCGCGACTCAACGCCTGCCCCTTTTGTCGCTCGCTCTTCCCGAGCAACGAAGCCCGGCAATGCCCGGAATGCGGCGTAAAGCTGGTCCCGATGGAGAACCTGCCGCCGTCGCTGGACGTGGCGGCAGATGAGCTCGAAGCCGGCGAGCTCGTGTTACCCGAACAACGCCCGATGCCCTGGAACTACTTCGGCCGGAATCGCGGGGCACTGCTGCTGATTGCCCTGCTTGGCCTCGCCACCTTCTTCGCTCCGTGGGTCGAGCTACGCATGCCGGATCTCTCCGTGCGCAGTGGCTTCGATCTGGCACGCGGCAGAGCAGGTTGGTTATGGGGAGGCGCCGTAGGGTGGCTGGTCATGCTGCCGTTGGTTTGGACGAGGCGCACCATTCATCGGCTGCGCGGCGTGCGCTTCGTGACGGCCATGTTCGCGGCGATGACGCTGATCGAGGCCGGCATATTGCTCTCGATGCCACCCCGTGCGCAGCACCATGTTCCGCTGGAAATCGTTTGGCGTTGGGGCATTTACGCTAGCCTCGGCACGAGCCTGCTCGGCATCGTGGTGGCGCTCCGTTTGGGTGGAAAATTGGCGGATTTACCCAGGATTGTGACGGACATTTCCAGCGTGGACCCAACCGAGACCAGCTCCGGCGAGACCCTTCACTAGGAAGATTCGCGCGCACATGTTCGCCGCGTCGCGGGCGGCGTGCTACCTCGAATGGGATGGTCAAGGGCAACGGTGCCGACGCTCGACCTCCGGAGCGCTCGCAGCGCGACGATTCTGCGTTCGACTTGGTCGAGGTGCCGGCCACCGTCGTGTGCGCCGTTTGTGGCAATCCAGACTGCGTCGGCTGCGGCTTCGATGAGCCGACCAATGCTTCGGGCGTCGTGGCGATCATCCCTTGGGAACGACGCGGTGTCGGCTTCTTCCGTAGGCTTTGGCAAACCTCCACCCTGGCGACGGTCCATGCGCGCACGTTCTTTGGCTCGCTGCCAGACGGCGAAGTCTCTCCGGCCCTAGCTTTCGCCTTGGTTTGCGAGGCAATCGCGGTAAGCGGCCTCGGGCTCGGCGCGGGACTGCTCGCGCTGCTCTTTCTGCCCGCCCTGCCTAGGCTGATGTTGGAAGATCCCACGCTGCGTCGCCTCGTGGTTCGCGGCGTGCTGTCCGGCGTCCTCGTATTGATGTTCGCGATGGTCAGCGTGCACGCCGCGCATGGCCTCGCGCTGGACATTGCAGCACGTCGGTTTGGTGGGCGCAGCAGCGGGCGTGGCCTGCGCTTCGGTCTCTACGCCTGCGGTTGGGACTTGGTCACGTTGCCCTTTGGCTTGCTCGCTACCGCGCTCGTTGATGGTATCGCAGCGGCACGCCGGGCAGCCCCGCTCGGCTTGACCGCGCCATTGCAGGCGGCCGAGGCATATCTGATCGGACTGCACGGCCTCGCGCCCGACACCGCGCGCTTGGCTGCGCGCCGAGCCGCCTATTTCACCGCCATTCCGCTACTCACGATCTTGGTGGCGGGCGCGGTGGTCATTGCTCTCGCTCTGCGCTGAACACGGCAGCGCGCCACGTGAGCGTCAGAACATGGCGCCCACATCGAGCGCGAGTGTCCATTGTCGAGCCTCGCCGGCAAGGTCCGCTTTGTCGGCACCGGAATTCGCATCCGACGGGCTGAGCAGATCAGTCATGAACTGCGCGCCGACAGCCACCATCTCATAGCGATAGTTGAGCCCGAAGATCAGTCGCTGCCGGCTCAGGCGCACCTGATTGAAGACAGTGTTGTTGTTGAAGTCGCGCGTCGAACCGCCGTTGCACACTGGCTGACCGTCGTACACGTTGTGCACTTTGCCGGCCGCGTCAGTGAACGTCTTGGCCGGGTCTGGGTTACCCGGCACATTCGCGCCCGAATAGTTGCAGGCTTGGACTGCGTTCGTGCCTGGCGTTAGATCGACGAGACCCGAATCGCCGAAGATCCAAAGATACTGGTAGCCGAGCCAAGGCGTCAGTACCGACGAATCCTGGATCGTGAGCGGTTTGGAAATTTGCATGTCCAGACCAACGACTGTCAGCTGCAGCTCGGGAGTACCCGTGATCGTACGCACGCCGCCGCCCACCGCGATGTCCGGCAGAATCCCGAGAACGCCGGTGCGAAAGCCCTCGAGCACTGCCATGCGCACGTCTGCGCCGCCGTTGATCAGACTGGTTTTTGGCACGATACCGACGACGCCGGCAATCTCGAGACCAAAGCCGAACCCTTTGCGCAGCTTGAGTGAATATTGTTGGATTAGCGCATCCGGACTCTCGTTGCTGGTCGGAGCACGGTTTGTCGACGGGTCGGTCGCGCCTTGAGTGCCGCGCTTCCAGTAGTCCGCGCCGTTCGAGATGCTCGTATATTGCGCCTCGAGCGCGAGGTTGAAGCCGCCGTAGCCGGTGGTCCGCGCAGAGTGCATCGCGCTTGGCGCCAGCGCAAAACCGAGCTGGCTGACCAACTTCTTGAACGCGCGGTTATCCGGCAGGCAATGAACCGTCGAGCTCGCGGGCTGGAAACTGCCAGAAGCGCTGACGCAACTATCGCGATTGAGGACTAGGCGCTCGATCGCCAGATCCATGGGTTCGGCACGCGCCACGAGTGACGCGGAGAACAGCAATGAACCGACGGCAAAGCCTGCGAAGCGAGCGCTCATCATCAACGGTCCAATGGCCGTTCGGGCGAGGCTACTGGGCACGCGGGATTTGCGTCAAGCCAGCCCCGACGCGAGACAGTTCTCCCGGTCCGGGGCCCGGGCCGCTAGAGTGTACGCGCAGTGTCCGACGCACCGACCCGCTCCGACTTTTACCTACGCACGCGAGCCGTACCGCGGCCGTTTCACATCGTCTTGGTGGAACCGGAAATACCGCCGAATACGGGCAATGTTGCGCGTCTGTGCGCCGCGACCTTGTGCCCCCTCCACTTGGTCGGAAAGCTCGGTTTTCGGATCGACGAGCACGCGGTTCGCCGCGCGGGCTTGGACTACTGGCATCTCGTCGAGGTGATTCAACACGAAACTCTACGCGACGCCGAGCAGAGAGTGGCAGCGTCCAGCCCGGATCGCGTGCCCAAAACCTGGCTGTTCAGCGGGCACGCCCACAGGAGTTACTTGGACGTGAGGTTCGAGTTGGGGGACGCCTTGGTTTTCGGGAAAGAGAGCGTTGGGCTGCCGGACACATTGCTCGCCGAGCGGGGCGAGCAAGTGATCGGTATCCCGATGCCGGGGCACGTGCGTTCACACAATTTGGCCAACTCGGTGTCGATCGCCGTGTACGAAGCGTTGCGACAAAACGGCGCATTGTCGATCGCGTGAGCGTTCTGCTCAGCGCACGTTGACGGTTGGCTCCGCTTGTCGAAAGTCCGCATGCACGCTGCGATTGCCGCCAGCCACGACCATGACTTGGGCGCTCACCGGAGTGCCGAACGTGTCGTTCCGAAACACGATCAGGTATTTGCCCGCCTGCACTCTGAGTCCCACGATCGGGGTTTGACCGAGCTGATGAAAATGCGGGCCACTGACCTCGAGCACAGCACGCGGGTCGGCTGTGATCTTCAAGACCCCGTACTGGTCGGACTCCGCGCTCGGATCCGTCCCTGGGCCATGAGTACGCGAAGTTTCATCGGTCTTTTGGGCTGGAAGCTTAGCGCTCATGGCTCCGGCCACAGCGCGCGCCAGCGCCGTCTGCACGGGACTCGCGCTCGGTGTCTCGAGGACCTTCGGCACGTTCGATGTGTCAAGCGCGGGCGCGGCGACCGGCGAGTGTCGCAAACCGAGCACGCCCGGTACGCTCGGCCGTGGGCTGAACGCAAACGCCGCAGCAATAAAAGCCACCGAACACGCCGCTAGTATCGCAAAGCCAGCATTGCCTTTGGGCGCGTGACTCAGCTTGCTCGACGAAATCCCAGACGGTTCGCCGAAGTTGTCTTTCTCGGCCGCCGCCGTCGCCTCTTGGGCTGCCAGTCGACGCGAGTGAGGCGTAGCTGCCGGTGTGACTAGCAGAGCCGCTGGCGCGCTGGGCAGCTTCCGCGTCCAGACTTCGATGTCTTCGCGCGCCGCAAAGGTTCGAGTTGCGGGTGCGCTCGCCGAGCCCGAAACGTCGCGCTCGGTCGGGGTGCCCGCGTTCAAGGGCCGCGTTTGTGAGCTATCACGGCCCGTTCCCGTCTCTCCAGGAAGCCACGGACTAGAAGAGCGCAAGCGACGCCGAGCGCGACGCACGCGCGCCCCCAGACGTCGCGCGATGTCGCCACTATCTTCGCTTTTCAGAAACTCGCGCAGCGGGCGAGCCAGGTGCTCGGCAGCGCTGGGTCGTTCGCGCGCGTCGAGCGCAACGCTACTGGCGATCAACGCGCTCAGCGGTGCGAGCTGCGGTTGCTGGCGGTCGACCGGAGCCGGCACTTCGAACAAGGCGTGCTCGCTCTCCTGCGCCGTGGCGCGACGGAACGGCGGATAGCCCGTCCAAGCTTCGATCAATAAAACGCCGACCGCGAATACATCGGTAGCCGGGCTCAGCTCGGCGCCATTCAGCTGCTCCGGCGGCATGTGCCCCGGCGATCCGAATATCTCGGTGCGCGCAGCATCGTCAGCTCGAGTGACGGGTGCGGCGATCCCGAAATCGATCAAGCGAACCGCGCCTTCGTCGTCAATCAGCACGTTCCGAGGCGTTACATCGCGGTGCACGATGTGTACACGGCGATGCGCGTAGTCCAGCGCACGACAAATCTCGGCGCCCACGTAGGCGCCTTCGGCCGGCCCGAGCGGGCCAGTCTCGGCGAGGACCTCCGAAAGCGTCAGCCCCTCACACAGTTCCATCGCGATGTAATACACACCCTGCTCGACTCCGAGCTCGTAAACCGGCACGATGTTGGGGTGGCTGAGCTCGACGGCGGTCTTCGCTTCCTCCACGAAGCGAGTCACAAATGCCTCGTCCGAAGCGAGCTCCGTCCGGATCTGCTTTACGACCAGGCGCTTCTCGAAGCCCACGGCGCCTCGTAGAGTAGCCAGGTAGACCCGCGCCATGCCTCCCGCAGCAATCTCGCGCTCGAGCACGTACTTGCCGAAGATCTGCGGAAACATCCCTGCAATCCATGCTAGCGCCGCTGCGATCATTTGGCTGCTTTCCGGCTGCTCGGCACCAAAAGCCCGTGAAAAAGTCCTGGCTTTGCGGGTCCACGAGCTGGCTGACTGCCCAATCGCCGAGCCGGCTCGCATGGAGCTTTCGGCCTTGGGTAACTTTCCGACCAGCAATCGCACCGGCGAGTCATTGCCAGTGACTGTCGCCGACGCGAAGCTCAGCTTCCCTGTAGCGACGCTCGCACTCGAAGCCAGCGCGCACTCCGACACTGTCGACCAAGTCTTCATCGGCTACACGGAGCGCGCGGCTGATAGCCTGGACTTCGTGCTCTGGCCAAAGGGCAGCGCGTGCGAATTGTTTCGCCCTACCGCCACCGATTCTTTTCCGGGCATGTTGGGCGGCGAGGCGCTTGGCTACGCAAGCAGCGCCGGTCTCGTCATGGTCGCCGGCAGCAACGACGCAACGAGCGCCGCGATCGTGGGCGCGCTGACCTTTGACGCGCGCCTCGGAGAAAGTCACGTCGTCGACCCCGAACTGCGGGCAGTGCTCAGCGAGCCGCGGGCATTTGCAAGCGTGAGCGACTTCGGCGGCAAGGTCCTCGTAGCCGGCGGCGAAAGTCCGATCCACGATTCGTCTGTTCGAGCCAGCGTCTTGCGCGACAGCGCCGAGGTTTATGATCCGGATCCGCTCGTCCGCAGCTTCGAGCCGAATCCAATCAAGCTGGCCGCGCCACGCACGCACCACGCCGCCACGAATTTGGACAGCGGCGAGACCATGTTGATCGGCGGACGCGCCGAGGATTCCGACGCTTCCAGCTTCGTAGAAGTGATCTCTCCTGCCACGCGGGTTTCGAAGCTGGTCGAGAATCTGAAGGTCGGCCGTAGTGATCCCCAAGCGCTGAGGCTCAGCGACGGTCGGATCCTAATTGCGGGCGGTACAGATGCAGACGGCCATCCAGTTGGCGCCCTGGAATGGCGAAGCGCGGACGCCAGCAGCCTGGGCGCTCCGTGGGACGGCAGCACCGATCTGCCAGCACGCTTCGACCGAGCCTTCGCCGCGCTTCCCGGCGGAGCCGCACTCGCCGTCGGCGGCTGCGAAGACCGCGCCGCCTTGCCAGGTGAGGACTGCTCCGTTTGGTGCAAGCGCGGCTGCCCGCCAATGCCCAATCGGGCAAAGCAGCCGAGCTACGACGCATTTTGGATCTCGGCCGACGGCACCGTTTCGCCTCTGACTTTCGAGCTCAGCGCGGCGCAGCCGGTGCTGCTGCCCGGCAGCGACGGACGGCCCTGGCTCATCACCGCCGGTGTCGACGAAGCTGGAACGGCGGCACCAGGCAACTTCGCCGCTTACCGCTTCGATCCCTGGCAAGGGGCATTCGTCGTCACTGACCTCGATCTCGGTGCCCAGCCTCCGGTCAGCGCACCGCGCTTCGTCGCCACGGGCGCGGACGCATTCGTTTGGTTCGGCGAGGACACGAGCGGCGCGGCGCTGCACGGCGTCCGGCTTGGTACGCGCTCGGCCTTCAGCAGCGACGTCCCGCTCGTGGTGCTGCGTGATGCCGACGACGCAACCCGACCCGCGCATCTTGCGCCGGACCATCCGCTAGACGCCAGCATACGGTACGATAGCGCGCTTGGCGTGCTGCAATTCGGCAGCGGCAGTGCGACTTGCGTGTGGATCAGCGACGCAGAATTCGCGGATTTTTCGGCTCAAATCGCGTTTTCCTCGAGCGTCACGCCGCGCCTCCAGCTCGGCGGCCAGCAGATTGCAGATCCCGCCTCGCCAGCCGCAGACCCCAACTGCCATCTGCCGTCCGCCGACGCGAGCGCCGGCAGCATTCAAGTTCAACGCCTCGGCAACCACGTCTCGCTAAATATCGGCGCGACGCACTCCAACTGCGAGCTGAGCTCAGCTCGAGTACCGATAGGAGTGTGCGGGAGCGATCTCGGTCCGACCGAGGTCACGTCGATCAGCGTGCAGCGGAGTGGTTGAAGAACCGACGCGTCAGCGCTTGAACCACTTGCCGAAACGGCCGCTTTCACCGGACTTGCCGCTGCTGGGCGGAAGGCTCGTGCTGGCTGCAGGCTGACCGCTTGGTCGATCACTGGGCGACTTTTGTCCCATGCGCCGCATTTCTGCCTTTCGCATGTCGTACAGGCGGATCTCGCGCTGCGCGTCGACGTGACGCGGGTCGTTCTCGACGATGAAGCGGAAGTCGCCCACGGCCTTGCTGTTCTTGCCCAGACGCTTGAGAAGCGACCCGCGGTACCAGCGGATACGGATGTTGTTCGGCTCTAGCCGCTGCGCCTTCTCGATCCGAGCGAGGATCTCCTCCAGATTGGCGTTCAGCAGGCTCGATTCGATCCAAGCCAAAAGTGCGATGTAGTCGGCTTGACTCGGATCGAGCTCCACTGCCCGACGAGCCTCTTCCAGTGCGGCAGTGCCGTTGTTGCGACGCATCAACACTTCGGCCTTTTGAAAAGCAGTTGCCGCGCGAATCACACGCTGAACCTGCTCTTGCTCCTCCGCGCTGCCGCCGCCTTCCTTGCGCAGCTCGTCGTATTCCAGGCGCCGCGCTGGGTCAGAAAGAATCTGGTGCGCCTCGCTCATGCGAGCGAAGACCTTGGTCGCCAGGTCGCGCACGTCGGCTAGGTCCGGGCCAAGCCGATCGGGGTGCCATTTTTTGGCAAGTTGAAAGAAGCACGCTTGGATTACTGCCGCGGTTGCATCCGGCACAACGCCCAGTAGCTCGTAGTAGTCAGCGCTGCCATGGGCTGCGCTGTCGCGGATTTCCGCCTTGAACGCCGCGAGCTCAGGGCTCTCTACCGGGATCGGACGGGGCGGGGTGGCTGGCGCGGACCGCGGAGGCTGAGAGCTCGGTTGCGCCGATGTCGGCGCACCAGGCGCCGATGTCGGCGCACCAGGGCTCATGGATCGCGTGGGCGGGCCGGAGCGCGGCGCTTGAGGGCTGGCCACTGGGATCCGAGACGACGACGGCTCTTCGTCCACGCCCATGGGTTCGACGCCGGCGAGCCCAGACTCGAGCTGGCGCGTGATGATCATCGCGTAGACCAGCCGGCGAACGTACGCTGCGTCGGCGAGCCCGCGGCCGAGCAGCTCGTTCAACGGCTGCGGTTTGGCGCGCAATACGTCGATCACGCTCTGCTCCCGCCGATCGAAGCGGAAGCGACGAATTGGAGCGTCTATATGCAGCAGGATCGGTTGATCTCCGAAGCGTTCGAGCACCTCTGCGAGGTGCCCGGCGTGGGCGTAGTCGCGCACTCCGCGCCAGATCAAAGCTAGCGGCTTGGCGCGCACGCCCTCGCCGCCCCAGCGCTCCAAGAAATTCAAACGGTCGTAGTAACCGAACAGCGTGCTCGGAGGCAGACTGAACATCCAGAGCACTTGCCGAGACAGCTGCTCACGCAGCCCCTCACGCAACGTGCGCTCGTCGACCACGCCCTGTTCGAGCAGTACTTGGCCATGCAGAACGCCGCGTTCCATGGCGGCCGCGAGCGTGCGCTCGTACACGTCCTCGGAGATCGCCTTCTGTTCCACCAGGACCCGCCCCAGAAACAAGATTGGATCCTGAACCTTCGCTTTGGCAGGTCCGCCGCCGTCGAAATAAATGGCGTGCCGCCGACCGGTCGGTTCCTCGAGCACGAGCGTGCCTGTCAGCAACCGATCGAGCCCGTAAACCAGCAGATGCCCGAGCGGCGTCGCTTCCAGAGAGCCCTGAGCAGTGGGTGCCGTCTCCGTCAAAGCGCGAGCAGCTTACCACCGCCGGTGTGATTTCGGCACAACTTATGAGCCGGACTTACACTTGGATCGCCCTTGCTTTCAGGGTCCTCGCGCGCCGCACGTGCGCGATTCGATAGGTATTTTTATGTTTGAAATGCCGCGTAACCGCGGCCGTGCCTCTCGGCTCGCCGCAGGCTCGTGGCGAAGCCCGGCCAGTTTCGGTAGCGTTTTCGCATGCTCCGCGGTCACGTACTGGTCGTCGACGACGAAACTTCTATTCTAAACACGCTCAAGAAGGCACTATCTCTCGAGGGTTATCAGGTCGACTTGGCTGGAGGAATCAAGGTCGCGGAAGAGCGGCTGGCAAAACAATCCTACGATGTAGTGTTGCTGGACGTCGCTCTGCCCGACGGCGACGGGCTCGACTTGCTCGCTCGGCTTCGAGTCGCAGGCAACGACAGCGCGGTCCTGATGATGAGCGGGCACGCGACGATCGACGCAGCCGTGCGCGCGACCAAGCTCGGAGCGCTCGATTTTCTCGAGAAGCCTTTGTCCACCGACCGCCTGTTGGTGATGCTGGAAAACGCGCTGCGCTTGCTGCATGCGGAGGCCGAGGCGCGTGAGCTGCACGCAGAAGCCGGCCACTTCGATGATTTGGTCGGCGACAGCAGAGTGATGCGCGATCTGCGAGAACGGGTGTTGCGAGCGGCGCGTTCCAACGCCAGCGTCCTCGTCCGCGGTGAGCGCGGCACTGGCAAGGAGCTCGTGGCGCGCGCGATTCACCGCACTTCGCCGCGCGCCAAGGCAGTGCTCGAGCGCATGAACTGCGCGGCAGTACCGGCTGAGCTGATCGAGAGCGAGCTGTTCGGGCACGAAGCGGGCGCCTTCACCGGAGCGACGAAGCAGCGCCGAGGCAAGTTCGAGCGCGCCAGCGGTGGCACGCTCTTCCTGGACGAAGTCGGCGATATGCCGCTGGCCATGCAGGCCAAGTTGCTCCGCGTACTGCAGGAACAAGAGATCGAGCGCGTTGGCGGCAGCACGACCTTCAAAGTCGACGTGCGTGTCGTCGCCGCGACCAACAAGGACTTGGTCGAAGCTTGCAATAGCGGCGCGTTTCGCGCGGATCTCTACGACCGACTGAACGTCGTGCCGCTCGAGCTCCCGCCGCTCCGCGCGCGCCGTGAAGACATCCCACGGCTCGCTGAGCACTTCTTATTGGCCGCACGCAAAGCCAACGCTCGCCCCGGGATGACCCTGACGCCATCGGCAATCAACGCTCTCACCCGTCATCCGTTTCCCGGCAACGTGCGTGAGCTCCGCAACCTGATGGAGCGGCTGGTGATCTTGAATCTCGACGACGCCGTGACCGGCGAGGACGTCGAGCGCTCGGTGGGCATGAGCGGCGCGACTCAAGTGACCGGGCTGTATCAGCCGGGGATCCCCTTTCGAGTATTGTCCGAACAGGCAGAGCGCGCGATCGTCGAAGAAGCGCTGGCCCACCATGGCGGGCAGATGGCCGCCACCGCGCGCGCCTTGGGCCTAGAACGCAGCCATTTGTACAAGAAAGCCCGAGCGCTCGGGCTGCGCGGCGACAAGGACGACGAAGCCGACTCTTGAGCTAATGGGGCAGCTTGCCCAGATGAGCGTTATTCGGATCGAGCGCGCGCACGGCATCAGCCTGCTCTTTGGCTGCCCGCCGCTTGCCAGCCTCCAGATAGAGCTCGCCGAGCCGCGCGTGCGCCTCGGCCAATTCATCCGGCGGACCCTGACATAGAACCGCGCTCTCGAGCTCGAAGATGGCTCGCTCTCGATGTTTGGTGTTGGCCAGAGCCTCCGCAAATAGCGCGTGCGTAGACAGGCCCTCGACGTCCGCGTAGATCGCGGCTTCACCGACGGTCACCGCTTCGTCGAACGCGCCGGCTTCGATCAACCGACGCAGCAACCGTTGATACACCTTGGGCTCGTGTTGCTCGAGCGCACACAGCGCACGCAAGGCGTGCATTTCGCTCGGCAGATCCTCGTTCTTTTCTGCCAGATCCGCCAGCGCATACTGCGGCGCTGCTTGCGACGGATCGAAGCTCGTCGCCGACTCTAGCGCAACCTTCGCGCCCGCTTCGTCGTTCGAGCCCAATGCCTGAGCGAGCAACATCTCCACGGCGTAACCGTCGTGACCGTCTGCGATCAGCTTGTGTAGTGAGCTCACCGCGTGCGCTGGGTCATCGCGCACGACCAACTGCGCATCCAGAAAGCGCGCGTCGGCGAACTTCGGGTCGATGCTGAGCGCCCGCGTGAGCTCGCCCTTTGCTTTGTCACCCCGCCCGCGTCGCAACAACGCCAGAGCTAGTGTCGTGTGCGTAGCTGCACTGTCGGGGCTACGCTCGACCGCCTCCTCGGCAACTGGAATCGAGCCGCCGCGCGTGATCGGCACGAACTGCGTCTGGTAGCGAGCCAGACGCTGCTCGGCGAACGCGCGAAACTCACGATCCAGCTCTTCTGGAGCCTTTCCGAGCACATCGTGGAGCACGTCGGGGGTACGCCGCCCTGCCCCCCACTGGCGCAGCATCTCGCTCAACTTGGGCATGCCGTATTTGCTCGCCCACATCATCAGGATCTGGCTCGACGCGTAATACGCCGTCGCAACGTCGTTCAACTCTTCGGCGCGCGTGAACGCGCGCGTCATGTTCGCCACTGCCGGCAGTCGGCCTCCGCGCAACGCTTGATACAGCTCCGGATCTTGCTCACGAGCCCATTCAGGCCGGGCGATGATGGTCTCGTACTCCGCCAACCCTTCAGTGAACCAGCGCGGGACGTGACTTTTGGAGAGTTGAATATGAAACACGTGTGACAGCTCGTGCCACAGAGTCATGCCCAAGTTGAACGACTCGTTCTTCGGGCTCATCGCCGCGAGCGTTCGACCGAAGCACACGCCTTGGATCGCTGTTTCGGGCAAACCGCCGGTTCTTACCCCGAAATTCTCGCGCTCGCCGTACAGCTCGACGCCGATCGGCGTCTGTGGCGTAAAGCCATAGGCCTTGATCATCTTTTGCCAGGCCTGGTCGAGCAACGGCGGTACGTAGCGCTCCAAGATCGCTCGTTCGTCCTTGCGATAACGGATCCGGAACGGCGGATGCTCGACCGTCACGTAGTCCCTGGCGATGGTCTTTTCGTACAGGTTCAGCGTGTTGAAGACGCGCACGTTGTACGGATCGATGGCAAATGCGCGTCGCAACGCCTCCAGACCGCCGGTGTCGTCGCCAGACCGGATCAGATTCAAGCCGAGCTCGCCGTACGCGACACCGTCCTCGCTGTCGATCGCCACTGCATCTCGCATCATGCGGACGATCTCGTCGTAGCGATGTTCCCAATCGGCAAACTCGGAGACGATCGAATACAGCTTCGAATACTGCGGGTTGAGCTTGAATACCGCTTGTTTGGCCAGATCTTGACCGGCTCGGTCGTCGGCCAGAAACCGCTCGGCGACTCGCAAGCTGAGCAGCTCCAAGCTCGACGGCTCCGCCATCAGACCCTCGTGGAGCACGCGAGCGGCTTGATCGAGGTCTTGGTCGCGCAGCGCAATCCCAACCAAGATGGCGTACGCGGCTCCGAGCTTTGGGTTCACGCTGAGGGCTAGCCGCGCCAACCGCTCCGCCTCGTCGAAGTCTAAGGCTTGCGCCAACTTGACGCGCGCCAAAAGCACTAGAGCTTCGGGCTGCGCCGGCGCTTTGGCCAGAATCTCGTTCAAGACTTCTTCGGCGTGCCCCGGATCGTACTTTTCCAGGAATAAATCGGCGCGAAATAGCAAGGTCTGCGTGTCGCCGGGTAGCGCACGTTCGGCGGCGTCGTATGCGTCGTTGGCGTCACGCGGGCTACGCAGGAGCTGCGCGGCGCGACCTACGAGCGCGAGTCCCGCGCCGTCTGTCTGCTTGACGTGGTCCTCGTTGTAGTCGTTCACCAGAGCCATCAGCACTGGCTCGGCGTCCGCGCGGCGCCCCTCGCGCAGCAACACCGTACCGAGCTCGAGCTCGAGCGCGCGACTCACGTGCTCCTTCGGCACGCTGCGCAAGCTGCGCTCAGCGGCGCTCACGTCGCCCTGATACTGCTCCGCGCGCGCCGTCCACAAGGCGGCGTTGGCATCCCAATTCGGCCCCGAGAGGAGTGGCGCCAGCACGCTGACGGCCTCCGCATAGCGCCCCGTCGTCACCAGCACTTGGCCGAGCCCGAGCCGCGCCGGGGTCGCCTCCGGCGCGCCGAGCAACGCTCGAAAATCGGCCTCTGCCTCGCGATAGCCGCTGAGCTCCAAGCGCTGGATACCCCGAGCCAAACGCGCCGCGGACGATAGCTCGCGCGGCGCTTCGGCTTGAGCTTTGGGAGCGGCTAGCGCGCGCGTAGCAACGGGGTGACAGCTGCTCACCAGCGCGCTCAGCGCCGCGACTCGAATCAAGACCCGCGTTCTCATCGGCTACACATCATGTCCGAGGCGTCTGCCACAGGCCACCCATCATCCAGTCAGCCGCGCGATTGGCGGCTGAACGTCACGGCGAAGGCTGCGGCCGCCAGCGCGTGACTCGCCGCGGCCACTCACCGTCGCTACCTTTACTTCGGAGCACCGAGCGGAGTAGCGCGCGCGCCAACGTTTCGAGCCAAGCCGGCGGACATTCAGCTCGCCATTCGCCGATGTCCAGCGTGCCGCCCTGACTGTCGACGACGACGGATGCGCTCACTTCTGCATTGGGCATGAAAATCGATAGCGTGTAGTGGGCGCTCGTGTCCGACGCGTTGGTGAGCTTCAGCTCCAATCGGCCGCCGTGATCCGGTCGCACGACCCGAATCTGGCCGTATTTCGAGCCAAAAGCAATCGCCGCGGGCGACGCATTGAAACGCCGGGCGCGCCGTGCTGCGCTGCAGCAGTGCGAGTATTTGCGCAACGAGACGAGCCCGCGCTCGATCTTCCCGAGCTATTGAACGCGACACGGCGTTTCTTCGACGCGACGATCGACGTACAAGCACGCTCCGAAACTGGCCAGCGAGTCGAGCTTCTATTGCGCTGCCAGAAGCACGGCTACGAGGGCCGCCTCTCCGTCAGCGGTCGCCGCGTCACCGAGAGCGATCTACGCGACGCGCGCGCGGCCGAGCAACGCGGCCGCGCCGCCG
>Ga0210392_10000567_pt1 | contig 22038 bp, 18 predicted proteins | sample IncBWC30OmetaG_FD_161057 | JGI IMG/M metagenome (GOLD analysis project Ga0210392, IMG submission 161057) | Forest soil microbial communities from Barre Woods Harvard Forest LTER site, Petersham, Massachusetts, United States - Inc-BW-C-30-O ...
AAGAATTGGTGAAAGCCAGCTCAATTGGATCAAACCCATGCTCCAGCAGTTTCGTCTTCAGTCGTGCTTTCGTGTAAAGCCGCTGGTGCCAGCTACGCTTCAGCAGGTGCCGCCCCACAAACTCCGTATAGCTCAACTGATTCGGTAGGAACGTGATCAGCAGGTAGCCGCCCGGCTCTGTAACTCGATTCAGTTCAAGAAGCGATGCATTGACCAACGGAACATGCTCTAGCACGCCGCACGAAATCACCCGATCGAACGAATTGTCGGCATACGGCAGTTTCCAGGCGTGCTTCAACTGCGTATATCCCATTCCCGCAAAGGTTTTCGTACTCTGCGGCATCTCCTCGGTTATGTCGCATCCTTCGATTGTGGCTCCGGGATTGACCATCCGCACCATGCAAGAAGTCCACGCGTGCCGGCACCCCCAGTCCAGAAATCGCGAGCCGCTCTCCGCGTAGCTTCGATAAAGACAAAACGCGCGAACTTGTCTGTTGATGGCGCTGCTGCAACCGCTCTCGTCCTGCCGGCCATGGCGGTAACTATCTAGCCAGGGATCGGAGCCGACCGGAATTTCTGCCACCAACCGCTTCAATGCACACTCAAAATCTTCAACTGTCAGCATGATTCAATTGCCGTGTGCCGGCGCGTACTTGTCTATTGTCCGGCCGCGCTCTGCTTGCCACTTTGCTTGGCAGCATGCGCATCCAGAAACTCATATCGCCCGCGCATGCCGTCGGCAGTTGCATGCATATTCTTCCCGGACAAATGCATCACCTGATACCCGTCCTTGCTGTCGGATTTCGGCCAGTTCGGTAGCCCGCTGCCATTCGGATTTCCGGTCTTCACGAAATTCACCCAATAGCTGGCCATCGCTTCAGACACCTTAAAGTCGTCTTCGGTCCACGGCACTCCCTCTTCGGATTTCAGCGTCTGGAAGATATATTGGATTTCGCCGGCATGCCTCGAGCCCGCCTCGCTCGCAGGGATCGCTCCAATCATCGCTCCGGGCTTCACCGCCGGAACCTGCTCGAAACGGTATTGGTATACCGGGGCGTTCCCGGTCTTTCTGTGCATGTCGATCCACTTCCACGTCGAGAACGCGATGAAGTCGTCGCCCGCTAAAGCCTCCGCCGACGCCAGCGCTTCCTGGTCCGAGCTCGCCGGATACAGTTTCAGGAATTCCTCCGCCTGGTCACCGAACCGCGCGTGCGCCTGCTCCGCGAAACTCTTGGCCGTCGGTTTTTGCGCTGCCAACAAAACGTTCAGTTTTCCCTCTTCCGCATTCCATCCGGCCAACAAAGGAATCTGGCTCTGCTCGCCTTTCACATAAATGGAAAGCGCATCGCTGGTCAGAAAATATCCGTCCAGGTTGGGCCCAAATGCAAATCCCCGATTCTGTTTCGCCGCAGCCTGTAGTAACTCATCGCCGGGTTTCGCGCGCATTTCCGCCAGGGACTTCGCGCCCAGCGACTCCGCAAATTTCACTCCCGCTTGTTCGGTAACGCCGACCGGTTTCAGCTGCATCCCTGCGTTCGGCCCAACGGGAAAGAATGCCCCGCTCTCACCAATCGCCTTCTGAAACAGGTTTTTCGACAGCGGCGACGCCATCAACGCGCTCACCGAGAGCGACCCCGCGGATTCCCCGCCGATCGTGATATTGTGTGGATCGCCGCCGAACGCCGCAATGTTCTTCACCACCCATTGCAGCGCCGCCACCTGGTCCAGCAGTCCATAATTTCCCGAAGAGTTGTGCCGCGATTCCTTGCTCAGTTCTGGGTGCGAGAAGAAACCAAACACTCCCAAACGATAGTTCGGCTCAACGACGATCACACCCTTCTTCGCCAGATTCTCCCCGTCGTACCGCACTTCCGATGCACTCCCGGCCACGAACCCGCCGCCATAAAACCACACAAATACCGGAATTTTCGCGTTCTCCGCTTTCGCCGGAATCCAGATATCCAGATTCAAGCAGTCTTCGCTCGGCTGCGCGTCGCGAAAATAGATGTCTCCAAACACATCGGTTTGCAGGCAAGCTGGGCCAAAGTTATCCGCTTGCCGCACGCCGTTCCACCCCGGCGCGGGTTGCGGTGCCTTCCAGCGCAGTGCTCCAACCGGCGCCGCGGCAAAGGGAATTCCCTTGAACATGCGCACGGTATGATCTTGGTTCGTGGTTCCCTGCAGCTTGCCGCCGGCGACGGTCACTTCATTGGCAGCGGTCACTGCGCTCGCGGAAAACGCGCCAATCAGCGCAATCAACCCGGCCCACTGCACCACGCTCAGAAACCGAGACATTTTTTCTCCTTTTTGCCCCTACCTGCTTCGACGACACCCGACTGGTGGCTAGTATAGTCATCTTTTCAGACGTCCAAACAGGCTTTCGCGAATTTCCGCGTCACACTCCTTTCCTCCCCGTGCTTCCCACTTGGTGTTTTTCCACTCACTCCCTTAGCGCCGCAACCCTTTCCTGTTGTATGTTCACTCTTCTGGCGGACGTCCTCAGCTTCTGCACACACTGGCGCCAACCATTGTGACAAGGGGTGTGACTATGAGTGAACCTTCTGTTCCCGTCGTCGTTGGGAACGCACTGAAGACCTGGACGTTCTCCATCCAGGACTACTCTCTGCTTTCCGCTCAGTCCGTCCGCAACATCTTTACTACTCGGCGTTACTTCACCGACTTGGTCGAGCAGATGGATCTGATTGGCGTCGGTTCCTTGCTGATTGTTGCCGTTGCGCTTCTCTGCGTCGGCGGCGTGGTTGTTTTGAATGCCGCCTCGCAGTTTGCCCGTTTCGGCGAAACAATGTTGACGGGTGACGCCGTTTCTCTCGCCCTCCTCCGTGAACTCGGTCCCGTCTTCGTCGCGCTTCTGGTCGCAGGCCGCAACGCCACCGCCATGGCTTCCGAACTCGGCTCCATGGTTGTTAGCGACCAAGTGGACGCCATGCGCGGATTCGGCATTGACCCGGTTCGCAAGCTCATGACCCCGCGGGTACTCGCCACCGTCGTGACGCTTCCACTCCTCGTGGCCGTAGGCGACATGGCTGGACTGCTCGGCGGATTCATCGTCGCCAACATCACGCTGCATCTTGGCTGGGCAACATTCATGACCCGTGCCATCAAAGTCCTGGTTTTCGGCGATCTCTGTATGGGTTTCACCAAGCCAGTTGTCTTCGGCTTTATCATCTCCACCGTCGGTTGTTATCAGGGCTTTCGCGTCGAGGGCGGTACCGCCGGTGTCGGTCGCGCTACCATCGCGGCGTTCGTGGTTTCCTCGGTAGCCGTACTCGTCGCCGATTTGTTCGTTACCAAGTTGCTCCTTTACGTTTTCAATTTGTAGCTTCTTGTTACCTTCTTCTGCCTTCTGTCATCGGCGTCTCGTCGCTATGCGCTTGACGCTTCTGGTCTCCCCAGTTACGCTTTTCCTCGGAGCTTACGACGAGAACCAAGTGGCTGAGACACCTCTTCAGGTTTCCCATCAGCACGCTGTCGCTCCCGACACTCCTTCCGTCGTGGATGTATTGCAGGACATTGCCAAACAGACCGTCCTCAAAATCCAGGACTATTCCAAACTTTCCTTCCGTGCCCTCGCTAATCTCAGCGTCAGGCCCCGCTATGTTCAGGACATCCTCGATCAGATGGACGACATCGGTGTCGGCTCGCTCCCCATTGTGCTGCTCTCCGGCTTCTTCATCGGTGCCGTGATGGTTCTGCAGACCGGCTCCCAATTCGAACGCTTCGGCCAGACCTCTCTCACCGGCGACGTCGTCTCCCTCGCTCTCGTCCGCGAACTCGGCCCTTCCATCACCGGCCTTCTTGTTGCCGGCCGCTGCTCTTCCGGTATCGCCTCCGAACTCGGCTCCATGTTGGTCACCGAACAGGTCGACGCCATGCGCGCCATGGGTACTGACCCCAGCCGCAAACTCGTCACTCCACGCGTAGTTGCCTCGCTCATGACCGTCCCACTGCTCACCACCATTTCTGTTTTCGTCGGACTCCTCGGCGGAATGGTTTCCAGCGTTTTTTCTCTCCGCCTCAATGCCTTCACTTTCTGGCAGCGCGCCGTTGCGGCTCTCGAGTTTTCCGACCTCATGCAGGGTTTCTCCAAATCCATCATCTTCGGGTTTATCCTTGCTACCGTCGGCTGCTATCAGGGCCTCAGCGTCCGCGGCGGTACCCAAGGTGTCGGTCGCGCCACCACCCAGGCTGTCGTCGTTTCTTCCATTCTCATCATCGTCTCAGACACTTTCCTCACCAAGCTCGCGCTCTATCTTGCGGAAAAAGTATTCTGAACGCCCATGGATCCTTCCCCCATTCCTTCCCCGGTCTCCTCGCTTACCGACGGCGAGCCCGTTATCGAGTTTTCCGATGTCCACATTGGCTTCACCGACGGCGACATTCTCCGCGGAGTCTCCTTTAGCGCTCAGTCTCGCGAAACCCTCGTCCTCCTCGGTGAAACCGGCACCGGCAAAACCCTCACTCTCAAGATGGCCGCTGGTCTCCTTTGCCCCGACCGCGGCCAAATCGATGTCCTCGGCAATCGCGTCTCTTCCATGCGCGAGCATGACCTCCTCGCCTTCCGCCGTAAGGTCGGTTTTGTCTTTCAAGAGGGCGCCCTCTTCGATTCGCTCACCGTCGGCGACAATGTCGCTTACCGTCTCACCGAAGACGGTCTCAGCCAGGACGAGATCGTCCCGCGCGTTGAGGAAGTGCTCCGCTTCGTCGAACTTGAGCACACCATGGATCTTCTTCCTTCCGAACTCTCCGGCGGCATGCGCCGCCGTGTCTCCATCGCACGCGCCCTCGTAAATCATCCGCCCATCGTTCTCTACGACTCTCCTACAGCCGGCCTCGATCCCATCACCTCGCAAACCATCATCACTTTGATCCTTCGTTTGCGCGATGTTTACGGCGTCACCTCTCTCCTTGCCACACATCGTCTCCAGGACGGTTTCGCTCTTGCTAATTTTCGCTTTGATCCAAAATCGCGCCGCGTCTCCCGTGAATCTCCCTCCGGCACGAATCTGGCGCCCACACGCTTCCTCGTCTTGCGTGATGGCCGGGTTTACTTTGAGGGAAGCCCGGACGAGATTCTTGCTTCCAAGGATCCGTATCTGCAACGTTTTTTGATTTGAATCTTGTATAGTTGTCCCAGCAGGTTGGTAGGCCATGCACGTGTAGCGTCTGGTAGCACACTCTCGAGTAGCACAGAATTCAGTCTGTGTTCCTGGGTTTGCACAGGCCCGGGGTTGGCTTGCTCCTGTAGCGGCTGCCTTCCGACGCGGGCGTTCTTGGGTTGCAGTTGACCTGCGTTTGTAGTGACCGCCTTCTGAAGCGGTCTGCTCTTTGAGTTCTGGTGCGGCACGGAGGAGATTGCGAATGGCGCAGCGCAAACAGTTGACGTGGTCGGAATTGCGCGTGGGACTCTTTGTCCTGCTTGGCCTTGTGATTCTCGCCGTCGGCATCTTCTATGTCACCGGAGCCGGTGGCTTCTTCGGCCCTAAGTATCGCCTTAGGACGTACTTGCCCGAGGTCTCCGGCCTCGCTTCTGGTGCCCCCGTTCGTCTCGACGGCGTCGAAATCGGCAACGTGGATCAAATTAAGATCGTTCCGCGCGAAGCTGGCAAGCCTCCCGATCGTATGAAGAGCATCGAAGTCGACATGCGCATCGATAAACGCTATCAGACCGATATCCTCACCGATTCCACCGCGAGTCTAGTCACCGAAGGCCTTCTCGGCAACCGCTACGTCAACATCCAGCGCGGCTACACCGGAGTGCCCCTCACCGAGGGTCAAGCCGTTACCGGTGCCGAAGAGAAAGCCATCAAGGAAGTTGTCGAACGCAGTGCCGACGTCCTCGCCAATCTCAAAACTCTCAGCGACCAGGTCAGCGATCTGATTGATGGCATCCAGGAAGGGAAGGGTACTCTCGGAAAACTCTTAACCGACGATCAGGCTTACAAACATCTCAACAGCATTCTCGTCAAAAGCGATCAGATTGTCGGCAACGTCCAGGCTGGCCAGGGCACTATCGGTAAACTCCTCATGACCGACGAAACTTCCACCAGGGTCGACAAGGCCATCGATCAGGTCAACACCATCCTCGCTGACCTCCGCGCTCAAAAAGGCACCATGGGCAAGCTTCTCTACGATCCCTCTCTCTACGATGAAGCCAAGAAAGCCGTGGACAATGGTAACGGTATGATCGGCGACATCCGCGCCGGTAAAGGCACTCTCGGCAAACTCGCGACTGACGATACGCTCTACAATAAGCTCCGCGATACCAGCTCCAACCTCTCCACCGCTACCGCCAAACTCAATCAGAACGACAACACTGCCGGCAAACTCTTGTCTGACCCCCAGCTTTACGACAACCTTACCGCTCTCACCGGCGACATGCGCTCCCTAATCGCTGAATTCCGCAAGAACCCCAAGAAATACCTAAGCGTCAAGCTCACCTTCTTCTAAGGATCTTTCTTTTGTAGCGGCCGCCTTCTGAGGCAGGCGTCTCTGCTTTCTTCTGTAGCTCTGGATTTTATGCCAGCCGGAATCGCGCCGGTGGCTGGCCCCTTCAGGGGGTGAGGAACTTCGCTTTCGAAGTGCGGCGGCTCGCCGCCGCTTTGCCCTTTCCTTTTGACGGACCGCCTTCCAAGGGGCTCTGTACTCGGGTTGGACCATGAAGCGGCGGGTTTACCCCGCCCTGTTTTTACACCAGCATCTTGGGTTATGTTTTTCTTACGGTCTCTGGGCTCATTCCTAGACCGCTCTTGCCTTGTGCTTGAATCCAATTTTTCGGATGTCCTCCCGAGCGAAGCGGCCCGACTCTTTCATTCGCGCCCTCGTCTGCGCGCTCGGGCCGTGCAGTCGAGGGATCGTGGCAAGGTTGAAACTCAATGCAGCCCGCTCGAACCACCCACGCATTCTTGCCTGCACTGCACCACCCCTTTTGCGTACCCGCCGCTCCTGTGTTTTAATGAGTCCGTAACACTCACATCCTAGTCTCAAAAAGAGGATCGGCCGTGCCTCGGCCATCTCATGGACACTCAAGACACCGCCACTCCAAAGGCACCTCGCGCCGAGGCCTCCAAAACCACTCTTCCGCAGCCCGGTCGTCCTGTTCCCAGCCGCGCTTATCCCGGCGCTCTTATCGTGGTCGAAGGTACCGATGGCTCCGGCAAGAGCACCCAACTCTATCTCCTCAAGCGCTGGCTCGAGATCGGCGGCTACCGTCTCCATTTCACCGAGTGGAACTCTTCTCCCCTGGTTAAATCTGCCACTCGTCGCGGCAAACAGAAACGCCTCCTCACTCCCACCACGTTCTCTCTTCTGCATGCCTCCGATTTCGCCGACCGCTGCGAACGCCAGATCATGCCCCTGCTCCAGGGTGACTACCTCGTCCTCGCCGATCGCTACGTCTACACCGCCTTTGCCCGCGACGCTGCCCGCGGCTGCTCCCATCGTTGGCTTCGCAATCTTTACCGCTTCGCTCCCGTCCCTGACATCACTTTCTATTTTCGCGCTCCCCTCGACATCGCGGTTCAGCGCATTCTTAGCGGACGTCCCAAGCTGAAATACTACGAAGCCGGCATGGACCTCGGCCTTTCCTATGAGCGCCCGGAAAGCTTCAAACTCTTTCAAGCGCGCATTCTCAAAGAGTACGACAAAATGGTCGATACTGATAACTTCGTGGTCCTCGATGGCACTCTACCCGTCAACAAGCTCCAAAAACAGATGCGCGATATCGTCGCTTCCAAGATCGATCTCAATCGTTTCGCACCGCGCGCGCAGGAGTCCGAGTAACCATGGCTGAACACGAAAAAGACAAACCCGGCATCTCCGTTGTCGAAGCTCCTCCTGCCGCCAAAACGCCCGCTGCTGACCCCGAATACTCGCAATCCTTCTTCGGCGAAACTCTCGTCGGTCTCGATCCTAGCGAACTGAACGGCACCCTCATCGTCATCGAGGGCATGGACGGTTCGGGCCGTTCCACCCAGATCGCTCTCCTCCAGGAATGGCTCGAATCCGAAGGTTTCGCCGTGCAAACCTCCGGCTTGCGCCGTTCCAACCTCGTCGGCCGCGACATCGACCAGCTCCTCGCCAAAAATGCCGTCACCCGTCTCACCCTCGCCCTCATGTACGCCACCGACTTCTTCGATCAGCTGGAGCACCGCATCGTTCCCGCTCTCCGCTCCGGGACCGTCGTCCTCGCCGATCGGTTCATCTTTACCCTCATCGCTCGCAGCGTCGTTCGCGGCATCAATCGCGATTACCTCGCCGGTCTCTACGCCATGGCTCTTCGCCCTCATCTCACCTTTTGGCTCAACGTTCGCCCTGAAACTGCTTTCGCGCGCGAGTTCAAAAAGGCCGAAGCCATCAGCTATTGGGAAGCCGGCCGCGATATGTCCCTCTCTCACGACCTCTATTGGTCCTTCGTTCGTTACCAGACCATGATCAAGCGCGAACTCGAAGTCATGGCCAAGAAAAACGGTTTCATCGAACTCGATGGCGAAGCCAACGTCCCCGCAGTCAACAAGCAGCTTCGTCAGCGCATCAGCGAACAACTCGGCATCCGCTCTACCAAGTACGCTCCTTCTTCCGCTCTCGCCCATCTCTGGCGCTAAGGACCCTCATGTCTGAACCGGTCCACATAGCCGCCATCGATGCCGGCTCCAACGCAGTCCGCCTCTCTATCGCTCGCGCCTATTCCGCTCTCGATATCGAACCCCTCGTCAACGAGCGCTACTCCTTGCGCCTCGGCGAAGGCGTCTTCGTCCGCCATCGCTTCAGCGAAGACATCCTCAAAAAAAGCGTCAAAGCCTTCCGCAAGCTCCGTGAATTTATCGAGGAATACGGTGTCACCGAATATCGCGCCGTCGCCACCAGCGCCACCCGCGAAGCTCAGAATCGCAAGACTTTTATCCGTCGCATCAAGCAAGCTACCGGCATCTCTCTGGAAGTCATAAGCGCCAAGGAAGAATCGCGTCTCGGCCGCGAAGCGGTCATCGCCGCCATGGGCCCGGAAGCTCAGCCGCGTTGCATCGTCGATCTCGGCGGCGGGAGCCTGGAACTCAGCGTCCTTCGCGACCACTCGATTTTGGCCGGCGCACAGCTTCCCGTCGGTACCGTTCGACTGCTCACCACCCTCAACATCCATGGCGTCATTCGTCCCTTTCAAGTCGAACAGGTTCGCCGCTATGTTCGTGCCCTTCTCGAGTCCCGCGTCCCTCAACGCCCCAATCTCGCCGATGAAGTCTCCGTGGCTCTCGGCGGCAACGCCGAAACTCTCGCCAACGTTGCCCCTGGTCCCCGCCAGGACGGCCTTTCCACCCTCGAACTCTCCCTCCTTCGCGAGCGCCTTCCCGACCTCCTCAAACGCGACCTCCGCGCACGCATGAAGGCCTATGGAGTTCGCCGCGACCGCGCCGACGTCATGGGCATCGCCGCCATCATCTTCCTCACCCTTGGCCGTTATCTGAACATTCGCCGCTTTATCATTCCGAGTGTCGGCATCCGCGAAGGTCTGCTCTCTGAAATCGCGCGCGAGGCTTTCTCCCGCAAGGAACCTCACCGCTACAATGCCGCTGCGCGTCAGATGCTTCTTGCCACTCGCAGCTTTGGCCGTCGCCTCGAGTACGATCAGCAGCACGCCGAACACGTCCGCGAACTCAGCTTGATGCTCTTCGATCAGCTGCAACCGGTTCACCATCTTCCACCGCAAGCGCGTGTTCAACTCGAAGCAGGCGCACTGCTCCACGACGTAGGCCACCGCGTCAGCCACCGCGGGCATCACAAACACGGCGAATACCTCGCTCTAAACGGCGATATCCCGGGACTCGAGGGCCGAGATCGCAACCTCGTCGGCGCCATCGTGCGCTATCACAACCGCAAATCCACTCCCGATGGACACCATCCCGCCTACGCCGTCCTCAACAATAACGACAAGCGCATCGCACGCCGTCTTGCCTCTCTCGTTCGCATTGCCGAGGGCCTCGACCACTCTCATCGCCAGCGCATCCAGTCCATGCGCGCTTCCTTCCAGCGCGGTGCGGTCGCCCTCAAAATCGACGCTCGCGGCGATGTCGCCGAAGATCTTCGCGATGCCGAACGCAGTTCCGACCTCTTCGAAAAGGAGTTCCACGTAAAACTCTACTTCCGCCATCTAGCACGTTCGTAAATGCTCGCTCCTTTAGCTCACCCCTTCAAGGGTGGGGCCGTTATCTTGGGGTGCGACTGTGAGCTTAGCGCTGCGGGGGTTGCTTGGCTTCTGTAGGGCTGCTTTACGCAGCCTGCTTTGTCTTTAGGCCGATCGTGGCCCAACCATTCTTCATTGTAGCGCGGTCTTTCATGCCAGCTGTAGCGGTGACCTGTAGCTCACCGTTCAGGTATGAGGCCGTTTGTCTAGCCCTGCGGCCGTTGCTCCTTTCATACATCCTCATCTAACATTCATACTTCGCTCAGTAGAATGACCCCAGGAGGAGCCACTCTCATGCAGCTGTACATCGTGCGCCACGGCATCGCCATCGATCGCGAAGATCCCAAGTGCCCTCCCGATCCCGAACGCTTTCTTACTCCCGAAGGCGTCGACAAGGCCAAACAGGTTGCCAAGGGCATTGCTGAGATCGGCGCCGTCCCGGATCTCATGCTCTCCAGTCCCTACTTCCGTGCTTTTCAAACCGCCGAAATCTTTGCCAACACTCTCGAATACTCCAAAAACAAAATCCAAAAATCCGAGCTGCTGCTGCCCGGCGCGGAACCCCTCCAACTCTTCCGCGAACTTTCCAAAGACAAGCAGGCATCCTCCGTCTTTATTTTTGGCCATGCTCCCCACCTCGACGACGTCCTAGCCACCGCCCTCGCCGTCAAACATCACATTACCTCGCTGAAAAAGGCCGGCGTTGCCCTAGTCGAACTGACCCGTCTGGTCCCTCCTAGCGGCCAACTGCTCTGGCTAGCCACTCCCAAACTCCTACGCAAAGCAGCGAAGTAGCCGCCCTCGGGTCCGATAGCACAGACCTGAAGTCTGTGGCCCCTCGGTCGTTCGAGTCTTTGCCGGGTGCGTCGTCTTGAGTCTTTTCCTGGGGTCAGACTCGGTGCCCCATACCTCGTCTTTGCGTGTGGGTTCCGTGCTTTTCTTCAGGGGATCGGAGCCTTCAGCTTCGACACTAATCATCCCAGCGCGGCGAGGATTCACTTTTCTCTTGTCTACTCCCCCCAGTCGGAACCCACCGCCCGCGCCCCGTCTTCTCAGTTCGGTAGCTCCACCACTTTCTGACTCGCCCGAGTCAGTTCTTCACGACCAGCGTCAGCGGAATCGCCGCTGACTCCACATGATATGTTTTGGAAGGGATCGCCTCGCGCTGGGTCGAAACTACGATAAGTGCCGATTTACGCTACATTCTCATCCGCGACAATGCCAATCGGGCTGCGTGGTACCCGCACATTCCGTGGACTCCTCCGCCCGGTGGAGTGGATGACGAGCACAGATAAATGTCGCGGGCCGAGGTAGCATACTGGCGCCACGTGGGTCGAAACAAAGACTGTTTCATGTCCATCGCACCGCCCAAAATATCTCCCCCAATCAAGTTCGCATCCATTTTCTGCAGCCCCGCCGGAGAAAAAACACGCCGCGCCAGGACGCACTCGCGGAAGCCGGGCGCGAAGCGCTCGATTTGCGCCTCCAGGGTTTCCAGCATGTCGTATTGAGAGCCATTGGGCACGTGACAATACGCCCAGGCCGTGTGCTTATCCGCGGGAGCGCGCGTGGGGTCGAACAAACTCGGCTGCGCCAGAAGCACGAACGGCCGCTCCGAATGTCGTCCAGCTCGCATCGTCGCCTCCGAGTCGGCAATTTCCTCGGCGCTTCCACCCAGATGCACGGTGGCCGCCCGTAAGCACTCCGGCGCTTTCCACGGAATCGGGCACCGTAATGCGTAGTCAACTTTGAATGCCGCCGGGCCGTAGCGATACTTCGCCAAGCGCAGCGTGTACCTCGTGGACAATCGCCTGGTGGCCAAGCGCACCAGTTGAAACGGCGTCACGTCGCACAATGTGGCGTCGTACTTGGGCAAGGAGTCGAGTTTTTCCACGCGCGTCGATGTTTTGATCTCGCCCCCAAGCTCGGCCAGATGCAGGCACAATGATTTGGTGAGGGACTGAGCGCCGCCGAGAGGAATTGGCCATCCCACCGCGTGTGCCGCGGCTCCCAACATCACGCCGACCGCGGCACTCAACGGCTCATTCATGCTCAAAAATGAATGTGCCGCCAAACCCGCAAAAAGCGCTTTCGTGCGGTCGTTACGAAACAAAATGCGCCACAGCGTTTTCGCAGAAGGGAACGCCACCACTCCGAAGCGCGCAAGCAACCATGGATGCCACGAAAGCAGGTGAATCGGTCGAAGCACTTCAGACGAGAATTCCTGCCAGTGTTCCGTGAACGGCCGCATCAGACGGCGCCAGGCTTTGCCATCCTCGCGAAGCGACGATTCCGTGTCGCGCAGATCCCGCTCCAACGTGATCGCCGTGCCGTCATCGAACGGATGGGCCAGCGCGGATTGCGAGTGAATCCATTCCAGCCCGTGTTTCGAGAGCGGTAGCGAGGAAAAAAATGGCGACCCCACAGCAAATGGATACACCGCCGATCCAAAGTCATGCAGAAAGCCGGGCAGCGTCAATTCCAGCGACCTCGCGGCTCCCCCGGGTTCAGGCTCCGCTTCGAAAACCTGGACATTGACTCCACGTTCTGCAAGTACGATAGCGGCTGCAAGACCATTGGGGCCGGCACCGATGACGCAAGCATTCCGGTTCATTTAGTGTTTCCACCTTTGCGAGTTCGTCGACCCGCCGGTCACTGCCGCGGCGCTAACTCCGTGGGCCACTCGATGACTGCAATCTTCCCGTCCGCTTCGCGTTCCAAGGTCGGAGCATACAACCCTAGCAGCTGGCGTCGCCACCACGTACCTTGTGCGCGCTTTTCCGCCGGTGTGGTGAACCAATATTGCCAGAGAACGGCACGCACCTGGCGAGGCGGTTCGTGCGGGAATGGATTGCCGGCAAACAACGACAGAACATCCTGGTCGTCCGTGAGCAGCCGCTCTTCGGTTCGAGCCACGATCGGATCAGAACGCCAGTCTCCCAGCGACGCGAACCACAAATTCCAATCGAATCGCGGCTGATAGGGAGCGTAGATACCCGGTGCCTTGCTCGGATCCTGTGGCTTGAAGCGAAACGGGTACGGAACCCAGTTCTGTCCGTCCGCCGAGCCTTGAAACTCGATTTCGTAACGACCTCGCGTCATCACCGCGAACAATCCGTAACGGTCGGCGATGCGAAACGGTTCCAGTGCGACCACCGGCGTCGTTGGCAGAGGAAATCCCCGCCAGATCATCCAGATCAATTGCACTGTCGAGGCGTACCAGAGCCACGCGAATATGACCGCGGTTAAAGCAGTCTTGAGGATTCCGCGCTGGCCCCGCAGCAGCGTGCGCCATTCGCGCTTGTCGTTTGTTTTCGCCAACGATTCAGAGGGGGTTGGCGCGTTGCCTGGCTGATGAAGCGCCGATGAATCGAACGGTCCAGCGCCCTCCACCACAGATTCCGATCTCTGCTCGTTTCGCAGCCGTTCCTTCCAACCCCTCGGTAGAAACGGCATCAGGAAGCGGTCGTCCAGCAGCAAAAATCCCAGCATCAGCACAAGATAATTTAGAAACGTATAGTTCGCCGTCAGAATGATCCCCACCTGCCACGGCGTCACGATGAAAAAGCAGACCATCCGCCACCGTCTCGGCAGGAACAGCATCCACGCTAACACCAATTCCAGCGCCAGCGTCCCGAATGCCGACGCCGCGTGAAACCAGTGCGGAAAATGTTGTACGTACCACCCGATCCATGTTGGCAGCGGACCGTTCTGGTAATACTCGTCCATCGCCGTGAAGTGCCGCCACTGCGGGTCGCCGCTGACGATTTTTGCCACGCCCGATTCGAAATAGATCCGAAACCACTCCCAACGCAAAAGGTACAAGCTCGCGCGTATCGGCGGGCGCGATCGTCCTAATCCCGGGCGCCAGCCCCACGGAGCAAAGAACAACGAAATAAATCCCGCTTCCAACAGCATTCCGTCGGACTGATATCCAGAAAATTCCGCTGCTGCGCCCACAAACGAAAGGAAGCACACCCAGCAGATCGCCAGCATCCCGCGCGGCCAAATGTTCAGCGTCAACAGTACTGATGCAATCAGCCCCGCCCAGCACAGCCCCATCGATAGGTGCGAACTTGTGCTGAACCACAGCAGCGTCGGTGCGTACCAGTAGCGCACGTGCCCCGCAGTATTGGCCACTGCCTGCAGATATTCTTTTGCCGGAAGAATTCCCGCCGGTCCAATCAGCCCGCGAATCTGAAATAGCAACGAGAAAAACGCCGAGAAATAGATCAGTCCGAGTGCGCGCAGGAATATCCACCGGGGAATCAGGCTGTCTGACGCACCGTGCTCCGGGTCAAACAGCCAGCGAAGAAGGAAAGAGGGTTTCGAGTCCATCGATTTCGATTCGTCCATGAAAGGATACAAGGACCACGATCGTTCACCGGAGAGGAGAGAATACCTTATTCCTGTAGCTCAGACCTTCAGGCCTGAGGTTTGTTCGCGCCACGAAGTAGCTGCCGTGGGCGGATCATTTCTTCTCCCGTCGTTGAGAATGGGCTGGTCTATGTCGGTAGCATGGACAAGAATCTCTACGCCGTCGACCAACAAACCGGTGCGCTCAAGTGGAAGTTTGTTAGCGAAGGTCCGGTGGCATCTTCTCCGGCGCTGGCAGGCGGGATCGTCCAGCTATGACGGCAAATTCTACGCAATCCACGCGGCGACCGGCCAGTTGGAATGGACATTTGAGACCGCCGGAGAGCGTCGTTACGCGGGCCGCCATCTTCACGGCTTATTTCCAGCGGCCGAGACCATGCCGGACCCTTGGAATTATTTTCTTTCTTCTCCCGCGGTGTGGACGGTGCCGTGGATTTCGGAAGCGGCGATGGCGACGTGTATGCCTTGGACGCCGTGTCGGGCTGCCTAAAATGGAAGTTCAAGACCGGCGATGATGCGGAGATCCATAATCACGTGGGCATCCACCCTTGATGGAAAGTTCGCTGCGGTGGATCTGAAGACGCAAAAGCCTGCTTGGGTCTTTCACTACGACACGTCCAAGCAGAATCTGCCCGCAATCCAGAATCCCGATGGGACCTTGAACTTCGGCGCAATCATGTCGGAAAGCCTTTATGACGACATGGTGATTGCGGTGAGCAAGTCGCTGAGTGTTGGCTCGATTCTTGCGTCGTCTACATGGCATGTACCGACGGCAATCTGTACGCTCTCGCTTGAGTATTCGTTGAGAGGAGCAGACGGTAATTTCAGGGTTTCGGCTTCGCCTCTGCCAGCGCCGAGCTAGTTGTTGGCCCCTGCAGGTGTACTCGCGCGCCGATCAAGACATCAGGTACGACGAATTCCGTGAATCCATCCACCTGCGCCGCTTTCAACGCCTGGCAGCATCCTCGCTCGGGGCTCTCAACCGCCACCGCGCCGAAACTTCCCCGCACTTGCACCTGGACCTGCGTCACTTCCTCGCCATAATTCACCAACTCGACGATGACCTCGCCGGGCTTCTGTCCCGGATAAGCGGTCACCAGAGTTGTCAGCGAATTCCACAGGCTGACTGGAATCCGATCCTTCACCATCAACCGTCGCACATCTCGCGCAAACGTTTCTGGATCCGTGACTGCCTCTCCCAACTCAATCACGCGCCCTTTTCCCACGGTGTACGATACCGAATGCGCGGCGGTGTTTGCCGGCGCGGAAGAATCCCATGGGTAGGCTCCCGGCACATTCACTAGGACGGCTACTCCGCCTCGCTCCGCGAACTCACGAATATTTGCTGTCAATTCCTCACTCGGCGTGGCGAACGCGATCACCACGTCGAATCCCTCAAGGTCGCGCGCCTTCACGTCCGCCGAATGCAGCACCCGGTACGGAATATTGTGCCGGGCCATCAGATTGATCGCTTCGTATGAAGCATCATAATCGTTCGTGAGCACGGCAACCCTTGCCGCTGCCTCCTTCGCTCCCGGATTCCCTCGCTCATAAAATTCGATGGTTCGTTTCACTTCGTTCCAATTTGCCAGCGCATCCTTATCTCCGCTCGCCAGTTCCTTTTGCTGCCGCTGGTGCAATTCCAACAGTAAATCGGCGTGAAACGCCCCGGCCTCCGCCACCGCCAGCGAGTAGTCCGCCGCGCTGGGTCCCCGCTGCTTCACGACTTCATCGCTCACGTCCCACGAAAATGTGTATAGCGGTGCCTGCCCATGTTGAAATGCCCGTTCATGACGGATCATTGCCAGGTTTGCGTCCAGCCACGGCTGCGAAGTCGGACTCGACACCTGCAAAATTCCATCCTTCTTGAATACCAGCCACCCACGCAGCTCCGGCTGTCTTCCGCCCGCGTCCAGAACCAGAATCAGTAGCTTCGGGTACGCCGATCGCAGCTTGCTCGCTCTTTCTCCCACCTGGTTCGCTTCGGAAGCTTCACCCTGCAGAATGATTCCTGCGATGCCCGCCGTTGACGCCGCTTCCGCGGCTGCTGGCCCCTCCTGCAATTTCACCTCCAAAAACACGCGATACCCTTCTTTTTTCGCCGCCTCCACCAAGCCCTTCGCCGTGCCATCCCAGGGAATCACCAGATCGCTCACACCTAATATCGTTGCGGATGGCACGTCGCCTTGCGTCCACCTCACATACACCTTGGCTGCGCCCGCCGGGGCCGTTACGGCCCCAAGAAACAAGGTGCACGCAATCCCTTTCCAAATCCTCATCGGTTTTCCCTCGAACTTACGCGCCACACTGTTTACTCGCCGCCTTGCGCCTTCGCCGCTTCTTGTTGTGGCTTGTCGCCGAGGCGAATTTGTGGCCCGGTGGTTACCGTTTCCGTTTCGCCTTGTGCGGAAATCCAGATTGCCGCTGCATCCGCAAGCGATTTCACGATCGCCCTTCCTTTCGCCGGCCCCACCAGCAGCAGCGTCGTCGACAGTGCATCTGACGCGGTGCCTGTCTTCGCTACAATGCTCAGCGCGTATTCGGTTTTCAACGGTTTCCCGTTGTCCGGATCGATGATGTGTCCCGCGGTCTCAATTCCCACCAGGCTCGCTGGAGTCTGCTCCGATGTCGACACGCTGTTCTCACTCAACATCACTTGCGGATCGATGTGGTTCGATGGATCCCGCAAGTGCACTTCCCACGCGCCTTTTCCCGGCGGCGCGCCCATTCCATAAATCGTGCTTTGTCCAGCATCGACCAGCGCGTTCACGATCCCGTTCGCCCGCAGAATCTCCACGGCGCGGTCCACCGCGTACCCTTTCCCAATCGATCCCAAATCGATCCTCATACACGGTGAACGGAATTCCACGCGGTCCGGTGGAATCAGCTCGATTTTTTCGTATCCCACGCAACCCCGCAGTTTCTGCTGGTCTTCTTCGGTCGGAACGCGTTCACCCCGCAGCGCCGCCTTCCACAAATCCACCAGCGGCCCCACGGTGATATCGAACTTTCCGCCCGACACCTGCGAATACCGCACCGACTCCTCAATCACGCGATACAGATCCGCGGGCACCTTTTCCGCATGATAGTGCGCGTCGCGGTTCAACCGGCTCAGATCGCTTTCCGGCTTAAAATTGCTCATCACGGCGTCCAGCCGCACAATCTCGGCGAAGGCTTTGTCGATTGCTTGCGACGCGCGTAACGGCTGATCGTCGTACACGGCGATCTCGTACACCGTTCCCATGATGTACTTGGCTTTATGCACCAGCGGCGTTTTTGCTTCTGGGGCAGCCGCGATCAGCAGTGGAACCGAAGTTAGCAACCCGCAGGCAAGCGCTTTATTCCAGCGCATACACTTCGCCCTCGTTGCTCGTCAGGTACATTGTTCGTCCCGCGATTACCGGCACATTCTGCACTCCGGACGCCAGCCCTGCTCGCCACAACATGTTTCCCGTCCCCGCATCCAGCGCATGTACTCCACCCGATTGCAAGTAAATCGCCGAATCGCCGAACACTGCCGGAGCCGTAATCACCTGGCTGGCGCGCGTCTTCCAGCGCAATTTCCCAGTAGCGATTTCCAGCGCGTAGAGGTATCCATCCTTGCTGCCGATGACGGTAACTTCTCCGGACACCGCCGGCGAGGAAGAAACGCCTAGTCCCGTCTCATATTTCCACCGCACCGCTCCGTTGCTTGCGTCCAGTGCGTACACGTAGAAATCCAACGACCCGATCAACAACGTATCTCCCACGAGCGCCGGAGATGAATCAATCCCATTTCCCGTCAGCGTACTCCACAGAATCTTTCCCGTCGCCGAGTCCAGGCAGTGCACCTGTCCGTCGCCGCAGCCCACGTAAATCTTCTTCTCCGCCGCATACGCCGTGGAATACACTCGCCCGCCCAGTTCCTGTTCCCAACGTTGCTTTCCCGTCTGCGCTTCCACTGCGTACATGTGCCCGTCGGCGCTGCCGAAAAATGCCACTCCTTGCCGCACCACCGGCGAGGTCCACACTTGCCCCTCGGTCGCCGTCTCCCAAACCTTCGTGCCGGACTCTCCGTTCACCGCGTACACTTTCCCGTCGTCACAGCCAAACAGGACGTTTGCCCCGTTCAGTGATGGAGTGGAATAGATCGCTCTGCCGGCCTTGAATTTCCATTTCAGCCGTCCGCTGTCCGTCTGGATCGCGTGCAGGTGGCCTCCGATAGAGGTTACATATAGCGTTCCTTCGCGCAGAACTGGAGCCGTGCGAATCGAGCTGCCCACGCGCATCTGCCAGCGCGCCTTCCCGGGAGACGGCAACGCCGCAGCGCTCTGCCCTCCGCTTCGTGAATTATCTTTCAGCAGGGTTATCCAATCGTTTTCTGAAACCGCCGGCACGTCCGGTACAGAGGATGTGTTCGCCATTTCCATTAGCTGATTTGCAGTCTCCGGTGATCGATCTGTTTCATGTCAGACACGCCCAGTCCCAATTTCCCCGCGGCCGCTATATGGCCCGGCTGCCGGTAAAACAGGTTCTTGCTCGCGTCTTGATAAAATTCGCGGTTATCCGTCGTAATGCTCGAAGCCTTGTGCTCCCATACCGAAGGAGCCCCCTGTTCCAGGCGTTTCTTGTCGATCGCTTCCAGTTCAATCGTATCCATCGCTACCGGGTCCGTGCTTACCATCAAGAGTCCCGTGGCATAAATGAATTCCTGATTTTGCGTCAGCGGGCCGCCGTGCCACACCATGCGCATTCCATCCATGATATTCAGCACCACTTTGGAGCGTAGCGGTTCCACGGTGCACATCACTCCAATCAATGGATTCGTGAACGTGTAAGGCGCCACATGCGACCTCGCCACATTATTGAACGTTCCATACGCCACATTCTTCAGGCAGCCCGTCACTCCCGACGCGGAGTGATCCTTGAACGTCGGCACATTAATGATCTTGTCCAATCCGTTCGCCACTACGCTCGCCATGTACGACCGCGTTTCCCACTCGCCAAAAAAACTCGCCTGGCAATACACGTTGGCGTCGTAACCGGATGCGTCCAGCAATCCGTCTTGTATGTTGACAACGCGAATTCCCGGCGGCAGCACCGCGTGATAGCTGCCCTGATCCATTTCATCTCCGAAGCGGTCGTACACCACGATGTTCCGCGCCGGCACTCCCACCGAGCGCACCGTGCTGATAATTTCTCTCACCAATTCCGGCGAAGAGCAGCACGCTGGCGCGCCCGACGGGTTGATCTTGATTCCGACTACATCTTTCGGCTCGATGAATTTTGTCATCGCTGCCTGCGCCGATGACTCGCCGGTCAGCTCTTTTAGTCCGCGCTCCAGCATGTCATGCACGATTGGCTGTGAAACTCGGTTTGCCACAATCGATCGCCGGTCCGCGATTTCCACCACGCGCCCCGGAAACAGTCCCGGCATTCCCAATTGCGACTTCTTGGCCAGCGGTGCTTCATGCACATCGATTGGCGGCGCCACTGGCAACACCACTTCGTTGCTACCCAGAGCCGGCAATCCGCCCACCAGCAACCCTGCGCTTCCGATGCACGTTCGCCTTACGAATGTCCTTCGGTCCATGCCGGCTCCCCGCCTCCTTTGTTCTTCGAAAACGGTCACGCCATCTTTCGTGAACCACCAGCTTACTCTGAATCCCATTTTCATACGAGAGGGTGACAACTTCCCGCGGACTGCGTAGACTCTCATTGATTCGTTTCAATAGCGGAATAATTTGTTGCTCGAGAGGGTGCCTCATCAATGGCTTCAGGAAAAAAGAACCAGCGGGCAGCGAACAACTGCTTTCTTTGTGGCAGTCTTATGTACTGGCGGCGGTCTTCTGCGGCAAGCCCTTTGTGTTGCGGCAACCACTGTTGTCTCTACGATGCGTGAAACTGGAAAGGACCCCGTATGAATTATTCTGGAAAGGGAATTTACATCGGCGCTCTACTTTCTCTTCTGGCCTTCCTCCCTGGCGCCGATGCCCAAACTCCATCTCCTCGCTATGATCTCGTCCTGAAGGGCGGCCATGTCATCGATCCCTCCAATCACATCGATGCTGCGATGGATATTGCCGTCTCCGGCGGAAGAATCGCAGCCGTCGGCAAAGACATTCCCGCCACTTCTGCCGGAAAAGTAGTCGACGTCTCCGGTCTGTACGTCACACCTGGCCTCATCGACATCCACTACCACGTCGGAGTTGGCGGAGCCCCGTTGAACTGGTTTGATCCGGAATCGCGTTCCCACGAATCTCCACTCGGCATTCCCGCCGATCTTGCCTTGCAGTCCGGCGTCACTACCGTCGTTGACGCGGGTACTTCCGGCGCCGAAACTTTTCTTCAGGAAAAGGAAGGCGTCATCGACCATGCCAAGGTCCGCGTGCTCGCTTTCCTCAACATCGTTGCCAATGGCATGAGCGGCGGCCTGGAGCAGAGCGTCTACGAGATGGACGTCAAGCGCTGCACTGACACCATCAAAAAATATCCCGACCTCATCGTGGGAGTGAAAACGGCGCACTACTGGACGGATGCGCCGTGGGATGGCGAGCACACTCCGTGGGCCGCGGTCGATAACGCCATCGCTTGCGCGCAAGCCACCGGTCGGCCGGTGATGTACGATTTCTGGCCGCGTCCCGATCGCACCTACGCCGACCTGATTCTCAAGAAAGCCCGCCCCGGCGACATTCACACCCACGTCTTCGCGCAGCAATTTCCCATCCTTCTTGCCGACGGCAAGCTGAACCCCATCCTCACCGAAGCGCGCAACCGCGGTGTTATTTTCGATGTCGGACACGGCGCGGGAAGTTTCTGGTTCCGCAATGCGGTCCCCGCGGTCAAGCAGGGTTTCATCCCCGATTCCATGTCTACCGATTTGCACGCGGGAAATTTCACCATCCTTAGTTTCGACGAGGTCATCTCCAAATTTCGCGCCATGGGCGTGCCGCTCGACGATCTCATCAAACGCTCCACCGTAAACCCCGCGAAGGAAATCCACCGCCCCGAACTTGGCACTCTGTCGGTTGGAAAGGAAGCCGATATCGCCGTCTTCGAGGAACTTCACGGCAAATTTGGCTACATCGATTGTGGCGTGGCCCGCATGGATGGAAACGTGCGCATCATCGCTCGCATGACTGTCCGCGCCGGACACATCGTCTACGATCCCTCCGGCCTCAGCATGGTGCAATGGGAAAAGGCCCGGCCGCAGTATTTCACTTCGCCCGTCCTCGGTACCGACAAGTCGTCCACCGCCGACGATTTCCCGCGCCACTGATCCGCGGCTCGGCTTTGTGCCGCTGGATTTCGTAGCGGCCGCCGTCTGAGATGGGCGCCTTTGGTTAGGTTTGGCTAGGTTTTGTAGTGGCCGACCTTCGCGTCGGTGCTATCTGCCGCTCCCGCCTTATTCCGTCATTATCGCCTCGGGCGAGCGAGGGATCTGCTTTTCTTCCGCTACCTCCCGTTCCGCAGCCATCCGGCTGCGAATC
>Ga0210392_10000568_pt1 | contig 21950 bp, 20 predicted proteins | sample IncBWC30OmetaG_FD_161057 | JGI IMG/M metagenome (GOLD analysis project Ga0210392, IMG submission 161057) | Forest soil microbial communities from Barre Woods Harvard Forest LTER site, Petersham, Massachusetts, United States - Inc-BW-C-30-O ...
CCGCATGCCATTCATAAAGTTCTCCCAATCCTCGGTGCCGTGAAAGTCGTCCACCATCAAAAAGCCGCCTTTCAGCAGGTACTCGCGTAGCCGCTTTGCCTCTGCGTCATTAAATGACCACATTTGCACCTGCACCGCGTAAATCCACGGGTAGTTGAAGATCTCGTCGGAATCGAGCGTGACTACCTGCTCTGTGGGCCGCCCGTCGATGCGTGTCAGCCGGTGCATGGCAATGAGAAACTGCCGGTCGGCTTTCGGATAGTCACGCGACCAGGCAAAACGGCCCCAGTAGCCATAATGGCCAAAGCCGCCGAAGGTGGCCATATTTACGGTATAGGCCAGGCGCGACCAGTAGAACTCAGCTTTGACGTTAGTTGCGGAGTCGTCGTTGCCGAAGCCGAAGTCTGCAACCCGCTGGTAAGCTCGCAGCCCCACGCAGCAGCCGGCAATCGCCACCAACACCAATGCGATCTGCGAGAACTTCATCCGGACCTCCACGAAGGGAGTTTGTGGGGCGAGAGTATCAGAAATACCGACAGCGCTGTCTAAATAGACGAAGGGGATCCGCAGCTTGTCACTCTCGCGCTCTTGTCCGATCGCTTTCGAGCGTGAGACGATGCAGGCACGAGCCCACCTGCGAAAGCGGCAGACCTATGAGGCAGGTCTATGAAACGTCGCGACTTACTCAGGCTAGGCGGTATGGCCATGGCGCAGTCGGGCGCGGCGCGTCTGCCGCTGTTGGCCCAGACCGGCGTTGCGACGCCGCCTCCCGGCAGTAAAGCAGACTACACTCTCCACATTTCTCCGGTTACGGTCGAACTCGACCGCTCGCACATCCTTTCAACTATCGGTTACAACGGCACAGCGCCGGGACCAGTATTGCGGATGCGGGAGGGCAAGCAAGTCGCTGTTGATGTGATCAACGACACCGACACACCCGAGTTCGTGCACTGGCATGGCATGCTCATTCCCGCCGAGTTAGACGGCACCGAGGAAGAGGGCTCGCCCGTCGTACCACCCCACGGCCGACGCCGTTTTCAGCTCACGCCTGGCCCGGCGGGAAGCCGTTGGTATCACTCCCACGCCATGGCGATGGATAACCTGCACAAAGGCTCGTATACCGGTCAGTTCGGGTTTGTTTATGTCGACGGCGGCAACGACACAGGCCAGTATGACCAGGAACTTTTCCTCGCCCTTCGCGACTGGGAACCGTTCTTTACCAGCGTCATGGAAGACGATGACGACGATACTCACAACGGCCCATTACTCGAAAAACCAGCTACGCTGAACACGGACCCTGATGGCCTCGAGGTCGGGTCCATGACTTACTCATTCAACGACAAGGCCCTCGGCTCGGGGGATCCTATCCGTGTCCGCGAAGGCCAGCGGCTGCTGATCCATTTCCTTAACGCCAGCGCGATTGAAAACCGACGCATTGCGTTTTCGGGCCACAAAATGAAGGTCGTCGCACTCGATGGCAACCCTGTCCCAACGCCACAGCTGCTCGATTCGATCTTCCTGGGAGCTGGTGAGCGCATCGACGTTGCCATCGAGATGAATCATCCCGGTATCTGGATTCTGGGCGCGACAGAGAAGATGATCCGCGAGTCTGGCCTCGGCGTTGTTGTGGAGTATGCGGGACAGCACCGCCAACCGCAATGGATCGACCCTCCCAAAGCGCCATGGGACTACACCATCTTTGGGACGTCAACCTCCAGCTCACCCGCCCCTCAGGAGACCATCGAGATGATCTTCGAGAAGATCCCGCGTGGCATAGGCAAATTCAACTCTTGGCTGATTAATGGCAAACCGTATCCGCACGAGCGCGAGTTCGTGCTGCAGGAGGGGATGCGTTACCGGCTAGTGATGCGCAACCGCACCGACGACGCCCACCCCATGCACCTGCACCGGCATCTCTGGGAACTCACCGAGATCAATGGAAAGAAGACCGCAGGCATTTTCAAGGACACCGTGGTCGTCCCGTACTATGGGCGCGCTATTGTCGACTTCACCGCCAACCAGCCCGGCCCATCCCTCTTCCACTGTCATATCCAGCAACATATGGACTATGGATTCAAGGCACTCCTTTATTACACCTGATGCCTTTTAAAGATTGATCGCGTCAGCCCCACTCACCGCGATCCGCTGGTATTGGACGGTGCGGTTCTGGCGATGTCACTGGCGGGAGTGCTGGCTACATGGATTCCAGTTTAGCAATTTTCGCGAAATAGCCGGCCAAATTTGCCTCGCTATTTTCGCTTTGGAATGTGTGAGTTAGGAGATTTTTTTGGTCTGAGGGGCTTGACAAGGTTTCCGGGTGGAACTGCCCCACTCAAGCCAAAGGAAGGCTTGAAGGGGCCCCCGCCACCCCTTTTACAACATGCCACTACCGTAAGAGCGGAATCGCGGACGACAGCTCCAGGTTAATAATCAGGCTGAGCCTGTTGTCCACCTGATAAAACTTCGCTGCTCGCTTTCCGCCGAGGGCCTTTTGGAATTTCGGCCAATACTCTTCCCGCAACGTGATGGTTCTGGAATCAATGCTGAACATTTGCTTGGCCAGGTCATCTGCTTTGGCATCGTCCAGAGTGTCGTAATGCGCCGCATAGTCCTTGATCAGCTTCCAGCGATCATCGCCAATGACCTGTTGATCGCGCGCGTAGTCCCGATAGATGGGCCAGAACGCCGCTGATTCCTGATCGTTAAAAGCCATGGTATGCGTGAGGATGTCGTTTTTCTCCGCCTGCACATCGGAGCGAAGCAGTTGGATGTCGGAATCGCTGAGCGGCTTGGCAGTAACCTCAGCGGTTTGGGCCAGTGCCGATGGCATGAACAGAACACACATGGCACAAAAGACAATTACTGTTTTCATATGCTTTTCTCCTCGTTGAATTTGCACTTAAGGGGTTCTGCTCCTGGCCCTTTGTATCGCAGCTACCAGCACGAGCGTTGGCGGTAAACGGGATCGCTGCGAGACTTCTATCCCTTGGAAAGTTTTATTGTTCGCCCGCTAAAAGAAATGGGATACTGGCAAATCTGCCAGTCAGGCGACGTATCGCTCTCAAGGGTCGCCCAGCTGACTTCCTGTGAGCGACAACGAACTTGGATCGCCCCACCTAAAATGCCGGCTTGACTCGGAGGCTCGAAGAAGGGCGCATCCGTGCACACTCTGTTTGTCCAGTCAGTCTCACCGGACCTGCGATTTCCTGGTGAGAGGCCGCTTCTTGTTTCCGACGATATATTCTCGACCGACGCCGGGAGGCGTGCATTCGAGTCCACTCTGGGCGTGTCCGGCGCGCTGCCCCACTCAAGCCAAAAAATGACTTGAATGGGACACCCGCCTCTACCACTTGAAAGGTCTAGCGTTCCGGCATGGGGATGACGACTGGGCTGCGGTGACCTTGCGCATCTAAGGAGCGAATGCCGAAGATGACGTTGTCTTTCGAGATGGGTAGCGTAATTGAGTAGCCGCCGGCGGGTGTGCTGAGCTGGTCGATGCCATTGCTGGTGAAGAACTGCCAGCTGGGGGCGGTCATTTCTCTCCAGACGACCTCGTATTTCGTTTCTGACGGCGCGCCCGATCCGCTCCATTCGAGCGTGGTGTTGTTGTCCAGATTTTTGGTGACGATGTGCGCGTTTTCCGGTGCGGGCGGGGCATACGCCAGCGTGGCTAGGGTGGAGGCGTTCAGAGCGGCCACGTGAGCCACGTACTGATAGTCGACGTATTTCAGCAGGTCGCCGTATTCGACGCCGTTTTCTGTGCGGACATTCTGGTGCTGGTGGTTGTAGTCTTCTCGCCACTCGGTGAAGCGGACGGCGGCGAAGCCTTCTCCGTTGAAGGAGGTGTGGTCGCCGCCGCGCAGGAAGCGGTCGCGGCGGAATTCGAGGACGGGATGGAAATAGCTGGGCGGGCCGGGTTTCCGGACGTTGGCGATGCCGTGGTAGGTTTCGCTGACGCCGAGAATCATGCGGGCGAGCTCCCGTGAGGGCGAGTCGCTTTCATAGCCGAGGGACTGGATGATCTTCGCCTGCTCGGGCGTTGCGGATGCGGGGATGCTCTCGGAGAAGACGCGCACCAGCGACTTGTTCTGCAGGGTGTCGCCGGGCGTGGTGTTGCCGCCTACGATGTCGTTGTTGAGCACGGCTTCGAGCTGCCAGCCTTCGGATTTGGCGAGCTTGGCGAGGTGGCGGCTGCCGTTGAGTCCCTGCTCTTCTCCGGCCACGGCGACGAAGACGATGGTGGCGGGAAATTTGATCTTTGATAAGACGCGGGCGCACTCCAGGCTGACGGCTACGCCGGAGGCGTCGTCGTTGGCGCCGGGGGCTTCGCCGTGGGTATCTAGAACGTCGGTGTTGCGCGAGTCATAGTGACCGGTAACCAGAACCATGCGCTTTGCCTGCGAGGGATCGGATCCGCGCAGGATTGCGTACACATTGGTAAGGGTGGTGGGCTGTGGGACTCGGCCTTGTGGACTTTCGGTGAAGGTGTCGCGTCTGACCTCAAGGCATCCGCCGCAGGCATCGGAGTAGCGCTTGAATTCCGACTCGATCCAGTCGGCGGCGGCACTGACGCCCTGGCCGGCGGGGAGGTCTTTGGTCATGCTGGAAAGCGTGTTGCGCGTGTGGAAACCAACTAATGTTTCAATGGTGTGTTGAATCTGTTGTGAGGAGATTTGCTGCAAAGCGTGTGCAATGGCAGGATCGACAGGCGCGGGACGAATCGGGGAACCAGTGGCAACGAGATCGCGTGTTGTATCGTCAGAGAGAGCATAAGCGCCCTGCGCAGTAACTACCGCGGCAATGGCAACAGCAATGGTGAGGTGTTTAAAACCAGCTTTCATCAATATCTCCCGGTAACGAGGGTACAGATGAGGAATTGTTGAAATTCCGTGTAAACGGCTTGACGTGCTGCCTGCTTGTCGTTAAAAACTAACGATGTTGCATCCTGTAATTTGTTCTAATCATCCTAATACTCCACTTTGATTTTGGAGGGGTTATGCCGATTTGCCCTGAATGTGAGAGCGTACTTGATTTCGACGCAGAAGATGTAGAAGAAGGCGACGTAATCGTCTGCGACGAATGCGGAACAGAGTTTGAAGTTGTGGCCACCGATCCTCTTGAGCTTTCGAAAGTAGAAGAAGGCTATGAGGATGAGGACGAGGAAGCAGAAGAAGAGGACGAGGAATGAAGCAGTTTTTTGAGACCACAGCCCGGCGGAGCTATGCGCGGGCAGTGGTTACGGCCCTGGTTGTAGTTTGCCTGCTGGCATCTGTGGCAGGCATGGCACAGAGTAGCGCGGTCCGGTCAGTGGAAGGGAAAGTCTACGCAGCCGCGAGTTTGCCCCAAAGCAGCGCGGTCGTCTATTTGCAGGACTCGAAGACGAACAACATCAAGAGCTTTATTTCGACGCAGGATGGAAGCTATCGCTTCGGTCAGCTTTCCAGCGACGTGGATTACCAGGTCTGGGCCGAATATAAAGGCAAGAAGAGCGATAAGAAAAACATCAGCTCTTTCAACTCCAAGAAGCAGCTCGTTATCGATCTGCACCTCAAAGAATAGCTGTGCGGGCGTGGAGCACGTCTACTCTACGCTGCATATCAGGCACTTCAGGTATTCCGTTTCCGGAATCGTCAGGACCACGGGATGATCTGCGGCTGCGCTGCGGCGCTCGATGAGGCGCACACGGCGGTCAGCGTCGCCAGCGGCTGAGGCTACCACCTGCTGAAAATCTGCGAGTGAGACGTGATGCGAGCAGGAGCACGTAACCAGCGTGCCGCCTGGACGCAGCATTTTCAGCGCGCGCAGATTCAGCTCCTTGTAGCCGCGCAGCGCGCCTTCGACGGCGCGCTTGGATTTGGCGAAGGCTGGCGGGTCGAGCACGATAGTGTCGTAGGCGGCGCCAGAGGCGCTCCAGTCGCGGAGCAGATCGAAGGCGTTGGCTTCCATCCAATCGACATTTGAACCCTGGAGGCGGGCGGCATTGGCGGCGAGATTTTTCTCGGCTACTTCGAGGGCGGCGCGGGAGACGTCGACGCCGGTTACGCGCGGGCAGCTTTGCGCGAGGTGCAGCGCGAATCCTCCCTGATAGGTGCAGACGTCGAGCGCTTCGCCGTGCGCGTGGCGTGCAGCGGCGGCGTAGTTTTCGCGCTGGTCGAGGAAGGCTCCGGTTTTCTGGCCTGAGTTCGCGTCGTAGTGGAAGGTCAGTCCGTTGAGTTGGAAATTCGTGCTGAGGAGCGGGTCTTCGTCGTGTGCCGCATAGAGCGGGGTCGTGGAGTGAGCGCTGAGCTGCTCGAGTTCGCGGATGCGCGGGTCGGTTCGCTCGATGATGCTTTGCGGCGACAGCTCTTCTTTGAGCACGACGGCGACGAGTGAACGCGTCTCGGCATTATCGAGCGCCTTTGTCAGCAATTGCAGGATCACCAGATCGCCGTACTTGTCGACGATAACGCCCGGCAGAGCGTCGGCCTCGCTGAAGACCAGGCGGCAGGCGTTGGTCTCGGTGCTGAGCATGGGACGCCGCAGTCGGATCGCGGCTTGCAGGCGTGTGCGGACCAGCTCGAGCCACTGCGATTGATTGAGCAGGTCGGCGGATACGAGTCGCAGCGCGATCTGCGAGGTGGGGCTGTAGAGTGCGGTGCCGAGGAGGATGCCACGGTGGTCGGCGACCGGGAGCAAGCCGGATGGCTCGCCGATGATCTGTTCCACATCAGATTGGTAGACCCAGACGTGGCCGGCGCGAATGCGGTCGGCAGCGCGACGGGAAATGACGGCTGTTGGGCCTTCGAACTCTGCCTGCGGCGAGGCCGGGGGCGCGGGCCGGGATTTGTGATTGCGCTTAGAGTGCTTCTCGGCGTTGCGTCCGGGCATGATTCATCTTCGCATGAAGAAAAATGGCGGCGTTTTTCGAGGAAACCGCACAAAATATGCCGGACGCTGTGCAGATGGGGATTCCCCTGATGCCGCATTTGCAAGCAAAGCCTATAATCAAGTATGGCAACTGCGCAAAGCGCGTCAGTGCAACCCACAAAACCTCTCCCAGTGCTTGACCCGTTTGCGCCGCGCTTTGAGAAGCTGGTGGCGACCGTCCGCGCCAACCGCCCCAGTGACGACACCGAAATCATCCGTAAAGCCTGGGAATTTTGCCTCGAACATCACAAAGGGCAATTGCGCGCCTCGGGCGAGCCGTATGTGCTTCATCCGCTGGAAGTTGCGCTTGTGCTTGCGGAAATGAAACTGGATTCGACGGCCATTGCCGCCGGGCTGCTGCACGATGCGGTCGAAGATACTCCGGTTACGACGGCGGACATTACCGCCAAGTTTGGCGAGCAAGTCGCGCACATCGTCGAAGGCGTCACCAAGATCGACAAAATTCAGTTTGCGAACAAGGAAGACCGCCAGGCAGAGAACGTTCGCAAGATGCTGCTGGCAATGGTCAGCGATGTGCGCGTCGTGTTGATCAAGCTGGCCGATCGGCTGCACAATATGCGGACGCTTGAGCATCTGCCGCTGGACAAGCAGCAGGTGATTGCGCGCGAGACGCTGGATATCTATGCTCCGCTGGCGCATCGCCTGGGCATGGGCAAGGTGCGCGGCGAGCTGGAAGATCTCGCGTTTCGTTTTGTCGATCCTTACGCGTATCAGCAAGTCCACGATGCAGTTGAAGAGCGGCGCAGCGAGGGTGAACAGTTCCTTGTCGGTGTAGAAGCTCTGCTGCAGGAGAAGCTACGCGAGAACAACATCAAGGCGCGCGTGGAGTGGCGCATCAAGCGTCTCTACAGCGTGAACCAGAAGTTGATCAAGGCGCGCACTACTGTCGATCAGGTTTATGATCTGCTGGCTCTTCGTGTGATTACTACGAGCGTGCAGGATTGCTATGCGGTCTTTGGCCTGATCCACAGTATCTGGCGTCCGGTGCCGGGGCGCATTAAGGACTTCATCGCGATGCCGAGGCCGAATTTGTATCAGTCACTGCACACGACGGTGATGGGCGAAGGCGGGCACCAATTCGAAGTGCAAATCCGCACCGAAGAGATGCACCGCATCGCTGAGGAAGGCATTGCTGCGCACTGGAAGTATAAGGCTGGCGGATCGCCGATCAGCGCGCGCGACGAGCAGCGGCTAGCATGGGTTCGGCAGCTGGTTGAGTGGCAGCGCGAGATGAGCGATCCGAATGAATTTCTTTCGACGCTCAAGATCGATCTCTACCCGGAAGAGGTCTACACCTTTACGCCGAAGGGTAAGGTTGTCGTACTTCCCAAAGATGCCAGCCCGCTTGATTTCGCATATTCGATTCATACCGAGGTTGGGCACTCGTGCATTGGAGCTAAGGTCAACGGACGCATGGCGCCACTGCGCTCCAAGCTGCGCAACGGCGATATCGTCGAGGTCGTCACGCAGAATGGACACACGCCGAGCCGCGACTGGCTGACCTTCGTCAAGAGCTCGCGCGCGCGCAACAAGATCAAGCACTGGCTCAACGAGCACCAGCGTGAGCGCGCTATCGAGATTGGCCGCAAGCTGCTGGAACGCGAAGCGCGGAAGTACAAAATTTCGCTGTCGAAATTTGATGAGTCGGACTACGAGCGCATCGCGACAGAATACAGCGTTGCTACGCCGAATGATCTGCTGGCAGCGGTTGGCTTTGGAAAGTATTCCGCGCGGCAGGTGCTCAACCGGCTGGCACCTGGCTCTACCAGCCAGCAAGCGGCGGAGAGTGATGCAGCCGTTGCCGGAGTCACGGATACTGTCAAGCGCGTCTCGATGGCGAGTGGCGCGGATTCGCTGCAGGTGGAAGGGCAGAACGAATTGCTGGTCTATCGCGCGCGATGTTGCAATCCGATTCGCGGGGAAGAGATCATCGGTTACGTTACGCGCGGCAAGGGTGTCGCAGTGCATGCGCGGAGCTGTCCGAATGTGCAGAATTTGCTCTATGAATCGGACCGACGCATTTCAGTCGAATGGGCGCGGCCTGCGGATGAAGCGCAGGGTCGCAAGCAGACATATCCCGTGAAGCTGACGGTTTACTGCGATGATCGCGCGGGCATGCTGAAGGAGATGACGGCCGTGATCAGTGACGACAACACGAATATCCGCTCGGTGGATTCAAAGCCCGGGCCGAACAACGATGCGACGGTTGAATTCATTGTCGATGCGGAAGATGTGCGTCACTTGAATCGACTTGTGCAGGGGCTGCGGCGCGTGCCCGGCGTGCGCGACGTGCAGCGCTCGCAAAAGCTGTAGGAGTCTTCAGCCAGAGAGGCTTCTGCTCGTGTACACTGAGATAGACCCCCTGTGTCGGGACGTGGCTCAGCCTGGTAGAGCACTCGCTTGGGGTGCGAGGGGTCGGCAGTTCAAATCTGCCCGTCCCGACCATTCCTTACAATGACTAGAACGATGTCCCCACAACCTAGACGCACATTTATGAGACTGACCTGCCAGACAGATATCGATTAGCGTCTCGGATACAATAACTAAGACCTCAAAAACTAGCGATCTCGTAACAATAAGGTCCATCAACGTCATATTGGCAGACGCTGAGGAAGACGCCTTACTCCCATGTTTGCTATCGCAGTCCAAAGATGGCGTTCAAGAAGTCGATACGCATGCTAGAACTGGCCATCAAGCGCTCCGCGGCGATGCCTTTAATGCGTCGATTTTCCGGAAGAGGATAGAGCACTTTCTCCTGATGGCTTCGCATTAATATAAGTGCGGCTATCTGGCGACTTTTGTGCTCCACGCCGTTGTGTCGTTCAAACCACGGCGCAAGGAAACGACCAAGATAGGCAAATTCAGCACCTGCGTAAGTATCAGGGCGACACTTATTCCTTTCAGGCCAAACAAGCCGGGAACCAGTGGGGCAGCAATTACTGAAAAGATCGTAGAGACGACATAGCCGATGAATACAGGTTCTGTACGTTCGATTGCACGAAGACCTGCTCTTATCGGCAGTCCTGCTACGGAGAAGACAGCCAGGATTGCAATAGGCTTGTAAAAGATATCCGTATCCGTCCAGACGATGGCCGTATAACAATTGAAGCCAGAATTTCGGGGCAACGATCACCATCAATGCCAATCCGAGGGTCCCACCAACCAGAACAGTTTCCGCCCGAATGAGATAAGACCTAAGCGCGGCCGGGCCCCCAGCGCGATATCGTTCCGATGCCTGCGAGGGCAAGCTGTTCTCCAACCCCTGCACCCAGATATTCGTGGCGTTCACGAGCGATTGGCATGCTCTCATAATTCCTGCAACTGCCGCTCCGAGAAACGCGGGCGCCACCAGACCAAAGAGGCTTCCCGAACCCCACTGCAAGACCGCGGCGCCCAGCAGAAATCGACCACTCGCCCAATTTCTTATCGCAATTGCTCTCAAAAAAACAAAGGCATATTCCTGAGCGGTGACCCCGATCAAATACTCTTTTGCTGACCTGCGATCCTGTAAGGGGCCCACGCTCATCATGGGGGACACGACCAGCGCGAGCTGGATTGTGCCACCGAAGAATACAACCGCCATCAACAGCCAATATTGGCCGACTTGTTCCAGGGGGCAGCTTCCGCGTGAGGAGCACGCCAAGCAGGAAGTTACTGCCACTCACCAGCGCCTGATCCGCTAACACAAAACTGTGCAGCAACGAATCACGGCTGGGCTTCTTAAATGATTTCAGAAACTTAGGCGACTTTGGCGCACTTGTGCGCTTGGTTGTGGCGATCAACTGTTGCATCCTGATTCGACAGGCTATCTTCTATGTTTGAAAATTAAGGTCCTGTGCTGAGCGACTTGGATAATTCTGGGCTTAGGGCGAGTGAAATCGCAACGCGCCACAAAAGTGTTTCTGGATGAAGTAGAGACTTCTCTGTAATTATACCGTGCTTAAAGTCAGACCTGAAGAATCTGCGATTCGCTCCTTTCTTCAACCCATTCTGCCTTACACTGAGCGTGAGGAGACTGTCGTGGAAACCATCGCAAGCGAGTTTTTTGTTCGGGCAGAAGAGCACATTGAGCGCTATAACCTTCTGAAGCATCCCTTTTACACTGCGTGGACGGCGGGCGAACTTACCCGCGAAGACCTTCGCGAATATGCCGCGGAATACTGGCACCATGTTTCCGCCTTCCCTTCTTATTTGAGCGCGCTGCATTCGCGGCTGGAGGATGGGGCTACGCGGCGTATGGTTGCAGCCAATCTTGCCGATGAAGAAGGCATTGGCGCGCCCGATGATCGCGCTCATAGCGATCTGTGGATGGATTTCGCCAAGGGAATGGGCGCGACGGAAGGCGAAGTGAAGTCACGGACTCTGCAACCTGAAACGCAGCGGCTGATCTCCTCATTCGAACGCGTTGCGCGCGAAGGGAATACCGCCGCGGCGCTGGCTGCGTTCTATGCCTATGAATCGCGCGTTCCGGCGATTGCCCGGGAGAAGGCCGCCGGGCTCAAGAATCAATATGGCGCGGATTCCCCTACGACACGCTACTTCACACTTCACCAGACCGCCGATGTTTTGCACGCCGATGTCTGGCGCAAGCTCATCGCAAGTGAACTGGCCAAGGCGCCGGAAGCTGCAGAGCAATCGCTGGACGCGGTCGAGGGGATCGCGGCGGCACTCTGGTCCGTTCTTGATGGCATGGAACGCAAGCGGCAGGCGCGCAAGACCGTCACTGCGAACGCGTAAAAGGACGTTTCTGAGACAAGGACATGGGGTGAGCTGGATTCACGTCCGTGTCATTTCTGCGCTGACGTCTCCTTGGGAGGCGAAGCCCCGCGCCTGCGGATGACCCCAAACGCCTGGGTTAGCGACGTATGAATTCGCGTTCTACAGTTCTTGCACCGGATGGGGTACCGGAGTGCCATGAGGAGTGGCACGTCTCGCAAGCGAAGCCTTGAGAGACGAAAATTGTTTGAATAGCAGTCGGGGCACAGCATAGCAAGGTTACCAAAGACCATACGACCGTTAGATGCTGCCCTGGACTTGATTATGCCTGATTCCTGGGAATAATCAGACAAATTCCCGGCGCAACTTTTTTAACCAAACTGCCAGCAATTCTGCGGTACTGTATCTCTACAACCGCTTCACGGGAGGTGGTGCCATGGTCTGGGACGTTGCGTTTACCTGCGATATCTGTGGAAAAAAGAAGGGCGAGGCTAATCACTGGTGGATGGCCATGCTGGGGGATGTTCCCTGCTTCGACGAAGGCCAGCCCTCTCAACGCTTTACGTTGCTGCCGTGGAACATGGCGGAAAGCAGGAATCCGGACATGTATCACCTTTGCGGGCAGAGTTGCGCCATGACAGCGATGGAGCGCTTTATGACGCACGGTTCCATCGAGTCGGAGCTGGCGGCACAGTCGCGGCGTTAAATTTTATTCACTAAAGAGGCTGGGACGCTCCGCTGGAGCTGTCTTTTTGGCCTTGTGCTCGCGCGAAGCTGGAGCCGGCGATATGGAAAGCATGCCCAGCAGCTCCTTCAATTCTTTGCGAAGGCGCTGCAGCCGCACTTCATTTTTGTCTTTCTTGAGTCCGGCGATCTCGGGGCGCAATGGCAGCTCGGACTGGGAACTGTGAGCCTTGCGTGCCTCGCGTCCTTCGGTTTGGAGCAGCTGACGCGCCCCGGCGATGGTGTAGCCTTCCTCGTGCAGCAACCGCTTGACCTGCAGCGCCATTTCCACGTCGCGCTTGCGATACAGGCGCTGCCCGGTGCCGCTCTTGTTCGGCTTCAGCTGAGGAAATTCCGTCTCCCAGAAGCGAAGCACATAGGACTGCACCTTGCACAGCCGGGCGACTTCGCCGATGCGAAAATACAGCTTGTCCGGAATGGCTGTAGTTGCCGTTCCCCGCTGCGACGGTCGTTGTGAGGCGTGTTTCTGCTTCTGCATGAAAAGCCCGACGGGCCCAACTGCTGCCACTCACAGAAGTATAGGACACGCGACGCATGCTTCTGCAACAGAAACCGCAACCTATGCCATACGCAGCGACTCAGCATCGTCAGCGGTGATGGGCTCGCGTGAGGGAACGCCGCCGCTGGCCGCGCGCAGATACTGAACTGGCCATGCGATCTTCTGACCCAGATCGTCGGCCGCGTGCAGCGCCCAGTAGGGATCGCGCAGGAATTCGCGTGCCATCAGAACCAGATCGGCCTGACCGGTGCGCAAGATGTGATCGGCCTGCGCGGGTTCGGTGATCATGCCTACAGTGCCGGTCATGATTCCGGTGTGCCTGCGAATCTGCTCGGAGAAATGCGTCTGATATCCCGGACCGACGGGAATCTTTACGCCAGGAACCAAGCCGCCGGAAGACACGTCGACTAAGTCAACCTTACGCAGGCGCAGCTGCGCGGCGAGCGCGATTGAACTCTGCACATTCCAGCCTCCATCGGCCCAGTCGGTGGCTGAGATACGCACGAAGAGCGGCTTTTCCTCAGGCCACCAGTCGCGTACTGCATCGACGACGTGCATGAGCGCGCGGATACGGTTCTCTAGCGAACCGCCGTATATGTCACCGCGATGGTTACTTAACGGGCTCAGGAACTCATGCAGCAGATAGCCGTGCGCGGCATGAATTTCGATGACATCGAAACCGGCGAGGAGGGCGCGCCGCGCTGCCTGCGCGAAGGCTTCGACAATCTGATTGATTCCGGCCTCATCGAGTTCCTGCGGCAGCTTGTAGTGTGGCGCGAATGGAATTGCGCTGGGAGCTACCACTTCGTCCCACCCGCCTTCCTCCTCGGTCATCATGCGCTCGCCCATCCACGGCGGGCTCATGCTCGCCTTGCGCCCTGCGTGGGCAAGCTGGATGCCGGCAAATGTTCCCTGTCCATGGAGAAAATCGACGACGCGTTTTAACGGAACAATGTGCTCGTCCTTCCACAGTCCAAGATCGCGCGGGCTGATGCGTCCCTCTGCCGTGACTGCGGTCGCTTCGGTAATGACAAGGCTGGCGCCTCCTGCCGCGCGGCTACCGAGGTGGACGAGATGCCAGTCGTTGGCAAAGCCGTCTTCAGAGGAATATTGACACATGGGAGAGACCACAATGCGGTTCGGCAGAATGATATTTCCCAGCTCCAGCGGAGCAAACAGACTGGCGACTTCGTCAGACATGATCGTGCTCTCCCCTCGTAGTGAAAGCATCTCACGTTTCGGAAACATGTCGATTAGATGCAACGAAGCGAAGTTGGTCGCGGGTAGAATAAAGGCCGCAGCTATGCACTGCGGCCTTTATATCCAGGATAAGTATTAATGATGCGGTGATGGTGGACGCGGCTGCGTCACCGGGTGCGCCACTTGCTCCGTGTGAGTCGGCCACTCCTTGTCCTGCGCCTGACCGGCAGGCTTCCCCTGGCGCATGTTCTCGACCTGCTGTGGTTCGAGTGGGCGACCGGGATGCGTTTCCATCGCCTTTTGCTTATCTTCGAACTTCGGCTGCGTTGGTGGCGGCTGACTGCGCGTGATCAAGTGTTTCGACTCCTGTGGCTGGCCGTTGAAGTTGTCTGTCCTTCCACCTGTCTGCACTGGTGGATTCGGGTGAGCAACAGGCTGCTGGGGCTGCGGATGGGACACCGTGGTCAGAGGCGAAGTGCGCGGTACATTCTGCATTGGAGCGCCGGGGCGCGCCTGTTCCTCGCGGCCACCCTGGACGAGCAAGGTGGGCCGTGTGGTTGGCACCTGAACAGTATTCACAGGCCGAGGAACCTTGGCTGCGAGCGTCGGCGAGATGGATGGATGTGGAACGACCTGCACTCGGTCGATCTGCGCCGAATCCACGTGCACCAGATTCTCATGCACTGAATGCGCGGAAGCAAAAGTATCCGGCTTTACCGCCGTGAATGCGCGCGTGCGGTTTGCGTAGTTGATGTGAACATCGTTGAGGTTATTTACGTGGTTGATGAACGTGTTGTAGTTGTTGACCACGGTCACGTTGCGGATACGCGTGATGTTAATGTTCGTGACATTGATGTTGCGGATGTAAGTGGTGCTGCAGTGGTACCAGGGATAGAACGGCTCGCCCGGTCCCAATGGAAACCATGCTGCGAACGAGAAACCTCCGCCGCCGGCGAAGGCGACAAAGGCTGGCGACCATACCGGGTAAGCGACGATGGGACCCGGTATCCATCCCCAACGGGATCCGATGAAGGCCCATCGGCCATAGTGGAATGGCGCATAGCCCCACGGCTCATCTTCCACCCACGTCCATCCCCACGGCCCGACCCAGACCCAGTGACCGTAGCGGTAGGGGACCCAATCGACGGCGACGCGCGCCGGATACCAGACCGGCCCGTAGTCCCCGTCATTCGACCACGCGCCATATCCATCGAGATCGTCATAGCCGACCACGTTGCGGCCTACGTACTGCCCCGCCTGGGCATTCAGAATGTGACGGTCGCGATCGACGCACCAGCTGTCAAAGGCATCAGGAGCGGGCGGCTGAATCGATGCGGCCTGAATCGGGTTCGTCCCCTCAAGTTTCACTGCCTGCCCCGCGCTCACGTATTGAGAAAGCCCCGGACCGGTGACCTGCACCTGTCCGCTGATGACGGTGACGAGGGTGCCTCCGTTGCCAGTGTAGGAATCCACGCGAAAATCGCCCGGCTGAACAACGGTCAGGGAGCCGTTGGGCGTATCGACCTCAACCTGCGCACCGGGATTCAGCGAAAAGGTGCGGACACGTATGCTGCCCTGTGCGAGCCCCAGCTGCGTCAACTGATCGGCGAGGTTGGTGAAGGTCAGGTCAGTAGTTTGCCACATGCGCACAGCCGTCGATCCAAGCTGTATTTCCGCGCGCGAATTCTGATCAGCGTAAATGCGGTCGCCCGTTGCCACGGGATAGTTTTCCGCCACCTGGCTCCACTGATCGACGTCGGCAGGCTGCACCGAAACGCTTCCCTGCATGGCATGCAGCCGCCCAACAACGGCTGGCGGATCGTCCGCATCCGCGTGAAGAGCCATCGCACCGCAGGCAAGCGCAACCACACAGGCGAGCAGTCCCAGAACATTTCTTCTCATCGTTGAAGCAGTCATTTCCCCTCCGATATACAAAGGCGGCAGCTGTTCTTCAGTCCATGTAACCCGGAAGCTTGAGAGATGACGCGAACGAGAAGAGACGGGCTTGTGAATTCCAAAACAAAAAGAGGCTTCGCGCATGGCTGAAGCCTCTTCAATTACAACTCACTACGACTGCCAAAGAAACCAACGCAATCTTTGCCTCCGTGAAGAACCCCTCCCTAAGTGGGTTCTTCTAGAGAATGCGTTACTGGTTCTACAGATAGAAACAAATTAAGCAGTCGTCCTATATGTTGTATCCGCTGTGGAGATATGTCAAGAAAATTGCACACAATTTTGGGCAAAGAGCGAATACGATGATCGGGGAACGGACACCGCTGCCAAACCGTATGTGTTGTAAGGGAGAAAAGATTGATGAAACGCTACATTTTGCCCCTCACGGTGCTTGCTCTGCTGGTTTTCTCGGGCTGTCGCATTCAGGTAGATAAGTCGAAGGATGGCGAGGATAAGAACGTAAAGATCGATACGCCGATGGGCGGCCTGCACGTGAAGACCAACGACATGACCGCCGCCGATGTTGGTCTGCCGGTATATCCGGGAGCACAGATCGTACCCGATCACGACAACGACAAAGCGGCGGACATTCACATGGGATTCGGCAAATGGCAGTTGCGCGTGAAGGTCGTCAATTACCAGACACCGGATTCGCAGGACCAGGTTCTGACCTTCTATCGCAAATCTCTGGGCCGCTATGGCGATGTGATTGAGTGCAATCACAATTCGCCCGTCGGCACTCCGACTAGCACGCGAGAAGGCCTGACCTGCGATGAGCACAATAAGAACGTGCATGTGGATGAAGGTGATGATTTGAGTTTGCGCGCGGGTTCCAAGCATCATCAGCATCTGGTTGGACTTAAGAAGGGTAGCAGCGGAAACACCAAGTTTGCCCTGGTGGAGTTGCAACTGCCTGACGGTATCGACGACAACGATTCCTCTGAAAGCCAGTAGGGCTCCGTTCTGCTGCGTCGCGTTCCCCTCCGTTGCGTTCCGATGTCCGGTGCGATAGGGTCAAGATATGGATCTGGCTTGCCATCGATGCGGCGCGACGATTGCATCACCCGAATTGTTTTGCCCGCACTGCGGAGCGCCACAACTGCGCTTTGAGCCAGCCGAGGAGCAACTTCCCTATCAGGACAGCGGAAATGGTTCCGGTCCTCACGTAAATCAGCCAGTGGCATGGCGGCACGCGGTGCAGGCTGCGCTTATCGTGGCACTGCCGGTAGGTCTGCTTAGTTCCCTGCTCGACGTCTTTGACATCATCTGGGTGCTAGTTGGCGGCTTTTGCGTGATCGCGCTTTACCAGCGCAAAGCAACCGTGTTGGCCAATCCCGGCGCCGGCTGGCGCATCGGCATGCTGGTTGGCGTACTCGCCGCTTTTCTTTCGAGCGTCGTCGATGGCCTGAGCATTGTCTTTGAACGGTATGGCTTGCATCGTGGCGTATCGATTGACCAAAGGCTCGCCGCACTTACGCAGCAAATGACAGACCAGATGGTTCACCAGAACCCCGAAGCAGCGCAGCAGGTCCCGTGGTTGATTCACTTCTGGGTGTCGCCTGACGGACATGCGGCGGTCGCGCTGATCGGGTCTGCGAGCGCCGCCGTCGCGATTGTCGCTTTATCCTCTTTGAGCGGATTGCTGGGAGCGCGGGTGCTGGGAGCGCGCAAGCGGCTTTCCATTCATTCATAACCGGCCTGCTTGCCGCGCAGCGCCAGCACCTCGTATCATCCCGCAAGAGCCACTACTTATGACAGACACACAGACAATCTCCCGGCCTGCGCTTCGCGAGAAGGGCCGCCTCATGTCCGCCTCCGAAATTGAGCGAACACTCGTCCGGCTCGCTCACGAAATCATCGAGAAGAACAACGGCAGCGACAATCTTGCCCTTGTCGGAGTGCAGCGGCGCGGCGTTCCTCTTGCGCAGCGGCTGAGCGCGCTAATCGGGAACATTGAAAAGCATCCCGTCGATGTAGGCATTCTCGACATCAGTTTTTATCGCGACGACCTCACGACGAAAGACGTGCGGCCAGTCGTCAATCCGGGCGCTTTGGGTTTCGATGTCAACGGACGCGATGTCGTTCTCGTCGATGATGTTCTCTACACCGGACGCACGGTGCGGGCGGCGCTGGATGCCTTGTTCGATCACGGCCGCCCTCGCCGCGTGCAGCTTCTGGCGTTGATCGATCGCGGGCATCGCGAGCTGCCGATTGAAGCCACATTCGTCGGCAGGAAGGTGCAGACCAGCAGCCGCGAGATCATTGAAGTGAAGCTGCGTGAAATTGACAATGATGAGCAGGTGCTTCTGGCCGAACGTGTCGATTGAGAGCCTGATCGCGTAGACTGACCAGGGCGGTTGCAGTATGAAGTCCCGCATTCCAGCACTCCCAACATATCCTCATGCCTAAATCGCAAGCCAAGCCGCGCAAAGAACCTGCAACCAGCACGCCTCAAGCTTTTTCTCATCCCGGCTCACTCATTTCCATTACCGATCTGGGCCTGGAGGATGTGAGCTCGATCTTAAGAACAGCATCTGCGCTCGAAGGCGAGGACTCGCAGAAGCGCATGAAGCATCTCTTCAAGCGTCGCGTGTCGCTGCTCTTTTACGAATCGAGTACGCGAACGCGTACTTCGTTTGAACTCGCAGCGAAGCAGCTTGGTGCGGACACGGTGCTCGTGAGCGCGCTTTCATCGAGCATTGAAAAGGGTGAGTCGCTCAAGGACACCGGCATCACCCTACGCGCACTCGGTGCCGAGTGCATCATCCTGCGGCATCCTTCATCAGGCGCGCCTTATGTGCTTTCGCGCGTTACGGGACTGCCGATTCTGAATGCAGGGGACGGCATGCATGAGCACCCCTCACAGGCGCTGCTCGACTTGCGTACGATCTTGACCCACCTGCGCGGAAGCAAGCCCGCGCCTGTTTCTGAAACGACGCTTAAGGGCATCACGATCACCATCTGCGGTGACATCTTTCACAGCCGTGTAGCGCGGTCGAATATGCTTCTTTCGCCGCGCCTCGGAGCGCGGGTGCTGCTCTCGGGCCCGCAGGCGTTGCTTCCGGAAACGGCTGCTTCGGCCGGCCCCGGTATCACCATCGAGCGCGATTTTGACAAGGCCCTGAAGCAGTCTCAGATCGTCATTATGCTGCGGATTCAGGCGGAGCGGCTGGCTGGGTTGAACCTCGATCTTGAAGAGTACAAGTTGCGCTACCAGGCCAACGCAGAACGTCTCGCGGCGCATGCGCCTGAGGCTCTTGTTCTGCATCCCGGCCCGATCATTCGGGGACTTGAGATCACCAGCGAAGTTGCCGACGGGCCGCAATCGGCAATCGCTAAGCAGGTGCGGCATGGTGTTGCGATTCGCATGGCTCTGCTGTCGCGCGCGCTGACATCCCAAGCACCCAACCGGGCGACCTCGAAAGGAAAACGCAAATGAAGCCGATTCTCATTCGCGGAGGTCGCGTTGTCGATCCATCGTCGGGCCTCGACGCTGACCGTGATCTGCTGCTGAAGGACGGCCGTGTATCCGCCATCGAAGCGCCCGGCAAGCTCAACGGCGCTGCGAAGCAGGAAGCTGCTGAGATCATCGATGCGAAGGGCCTCGTCGTCGCGCCGGGACTAGTGGATATTCATGTGCACCTGCGTGAGCCGGGTCAGGGCTATAAGGAGACCATCGCATCGGGCACGGCGGCGGCAGCAGCAGGCGGCTTTACAGCGGTCTGCGCGATGCCCAACACGATCCCTGTGAATGATTCGCCGGAGACGACGCGCTGGATGCAATCTCCTGAACGCGGCGCGCAGATACGAGTCTTTCCCATCGCAGCAGCGACGCGCGGCAGCATGGGCGAAGCACTGACCGAATATGGCGCTCTCAAAGCCGCGGGCGCGGTGGGCGTGACCGATGACGGCAAACCGATCCTCGGCGATTCAATCATGCGCCAGACGCTGGCGGCAGCAGCGCGCGCCGGGCTTCCTGTTATTCAACACGCAGAAGATACGCGCATGACCGGCGGCTGCTCAATGAATGCGGGCCCGCTGGCCTTCCGGCTCGGATTGCGCGGGATGCCGGTGGAGGCCGAATCGAATCTGGTCGAGCGCGACATCCGGCTGCTTGCTGAATTGAAGGACAGCCGCGCCCATCTGCATGTTGCGCATCTCTCGACGGCAAAGGCTCTTGAAGCGGTAAAGAGAGCGCGCCGCAATGGCTTGCACGTTACCTGCGAAGTTGCACCTCATCATTTTGTTCTGAACGAAGACGCCGTCGCGCAATACGACACGCATGCCAAGATGAATCCGCCGCTGCGTTCGGAGGCCGATCGCAAGGCGATGCTCGAAGGCATTATCGAAGGCGCAGTGGACTCAATTGCCACCGATCACGCTCCGCATGCGGCGCACGAGAAGGAACAAGAGTTTGAGCGAGCGCCCAACGGCATCACCGGCCTTGAGACAGCGCTGGGACTGACGATGGCGGTGTTGCACGGCAAGCATAAGCTGCCATTGAACCGCATCATTTCCCTGCTAAGCACAGCGCCCGCGTTGGTGCTGAATCTGAAAGGGCGCGGCAGCCTCGCGGTGGGATCTTTTGCTGACGTCGTTGTCTTCGATCCGAAGAAGCAGTGGGCGTTTCAAGCCTCCGCTTCTAAGTCGAAATCGAAGAATACGCCTTTCGATGGCTGGACGATGCTCGGCTCCGTGATCGCAACCATTAGCGAAGGCCGCATTGTTTATCGCGGATAACGCCTAAAGCCTGATCTTGTTGGGATCGAAGTCAGGCTTTGGATAGCTCATTTTCAGCCTGCTGATTGCGTCGACCAGGATTCCAGAAATCGCCACATTGCGGTACCACTTGTGGTCGGCAGGAATGATGAACCAGAGCGCATGCTTGCGGCTGGTGTGCTCGATCGCATCCTGATAGGCCCTCCTATATTGCGGCCAATAACCGCGCTCGGCGAAATCTGCTTCGCTGAGCTTCCACTGCTTGTCTTTGTCAGCGAGACGCTCGGCAAGGCGGCGCGTCTGCTCTTCGCGGCTGATGTGGAGAAAAAACTTCAGGATGGTGACGTTGTTCTCGGCCAGAGTTCTTTCGAAATCGACGATCTGGCGGAAACGCACTTTTACGACATCGTCTGAAACGAGTTTGTGCACTCGCGTCACCAGCACATCTTCATAATGCGAGCGATTGAAGATGCCGATGGTGCCGTGCTGTGGCACCGCGCGATGCGCACGCCATAGAAAATCATGCTTCAATTCGAGCGGCGTAGGTACTTTGAACGGCGTTACGTTGCAGGCTTGCGGGTTCACACCGGTAAAGATGTGGCGAATTGTGCCGTCTTTTCCTGCTGTATCCACACCCTGCAGCACAATGAGTACGGCATGACGGCAATCGGCTGTGAGCCGCTCCTGCAACTCGTCGAGTTTCTGACGATGCTGTTCAAGATCGGCTGCGGCTTCTTCCTTGTTTCGGTAGCGTCCGGTCTCAGAGGTGGGGAAATGGGAGAGGTTTACTTTTTGATGAGGCTTTACTAGATACGGGCTTGAGGGGTGCCGTCCAGGCATGCCTTCTCCGAGAACCGCCGTTCAGAGGGGATGCGAGCGCTGAACGGCGCACTTTCTCAACTATTTCGCCTGCGGCGTCACTTCATTCTTCGCTACGTTTTCCTGCTTGGGAGCTTCGGCACTGCCTGCGCCCTTGATGCCATCCTTGAAGCCGCGAAGTCCTTCGCCCAGGCCCTTGCCAAGCTCAGGCAGTTTGCGCGGTCCAAAGATCAACAGCGCGATGACGAGAATGATGAGTAAATGCGTCGGTGTAAACAGATTATCGAGCATAGTGGGATATCTCCCGGCACACGCGCGCGGGAATTTCCTCCGTTTCACATATTGTCGCACAGAGCAATGGCTCGGCGCGAAA
>Ga0210392_10000570_pt1 | contig 21932 bp, 12 predicted proteins | sample IncBWC30OmetaG_FD_161057 | JGI IMG/M metagenome (GOLD analysis project Ga0210392, IMG submission 161057) | Forest soil microbial communities from Barre Woods Harvard Forest LTER site, Petersham, Massachusetts, United States - Inc-BW-C-30-O ...
GCGAGCCGACCGTGCTGTTGCTCGGTGATGTGAGCTTCATGCACGATCTGGGTGGCCTCGCCGCCGCGCGCGCCAGCCTCGGTCCCTTGGCGATCGTCGTGATCGACAACGGCGGCGGTAGGATTTTCGAACAATTGCCGATCTTCGGCCAACTGCGAGATCACGCCGAAATTTCGCGCTTTTGGCTGACACCACCGTCGGTCGACATTTCACACGCGGCGCAACTGTTCGGTTATCGCTACCGGTGCGTCACGCGCGAGGTCGAAATTTCGGGCGCCATGCAAAGCGCGACGAGCGAGCTCGGCGTGAGCGTGGTGCACGTCCTGGTCGAAGGCTCGAGCGCGCGCGAGGCCGAACAGCGCGTACGCAGTGCGCTGGAACGAGCTGGGGGAGCCGAGGCATGACGCCACTCTTGGCCCTGCACGGTTTCACCGGCAGCCCGCGAAGTTGGGATTTTTTGCCGTCGCGCAAGGCGCTGCCGCGGGTGGTTCCAGCTTTGGTCGGGCACTCGGGGTCGGACGCGAGCAGCGAGGTCAGAAGCTTCGAGGACGAGGTCGATCGCCTGGCGTCACTGACGCCGGAGTGCGGCGTCCACGTGGTTGGCTATTCGCTCGGCGCGCGGCTCGCGCTCGGCCTCGCGTTGCGATACCCGACGCGCGTCACCCGCCTCACCCTGCTCAGTTGTCACCCGGGCTTGCACACGCCCGCTGAGCGCGCCGCAAGACGCGCCTCTGACGCGGCTTGGTGCGATATCCTGCTCCGGCGCGGCGTGCCCGCATTCGTCGACGCTTGGCAGGCGCAGTCGATGTGGGACTCGCAAGCGCAGCTACCGGGCGCGGTCCGCCAGCAACGGCAGAGCGAACGGTTGAGCCACACGGCTCAAGGCCTAGCGCGATCTCTGCGCGTGACCGGCCTGGGCGAAATGCCGGACTACGCGGCGCGGTTGGCGGAGATCCGAGTCCCCGTCACGTTGCTCGCCGGCGCATTCGACGCCAAATTCAGCGCGCTTGCTGCGCACATGGCCGAGCGGCTGCAGCAGGCAGCCCTCGAGATCGTAGCAGGCGCGGGCCACGACCTGTTACTCGAACGACCCGAGCTCATCACCGAAGTGATCCGACGAGGAAACCCGACATGACCGATATCGAATGGACCCAGAGCGAAGGCTTCGAAGACATCATTTACGAGAAGTCGGCTGAAGGCATCGCCAAAATCACCATCAATCGCCCTGAGGTGCGCAACGCGTTCCGGCCGCAGACCATCCAAGAGATGGAGCGCGCCTTCGCCAACGCCCGCGACGACAGCGACATCGGCGTGATCATCCTGACTGGCGCGGGCAAGGATGCATTTTGCTCCGGCGGCGATCAGAAAGTGCGCGGGCACGGTGGCTACGTCGGTAAGGACGGCATCGCGCGCTTGAACGTGCTCGACCTGCAGCGTCAGATCCGTACCTTGCCCAAGCCGGTGATCGCGATGGTCGCGGGCTACGCCATCGGCGGCGGCCATATCCTGCACCTGGTGTGCGATTTGACGATCGCCGCGGACAACGCGCGCTTCGGACAAACCGGACCCAAGGTCGGCAGCTTCGACGGCGGCTACGGCTCGTCGTACCTGGCTCGCATCGTCGGCCAGAAAAAGGCGCGCGAAATCTGGTTTTTGTGCCGCCAATACGACGCGCAGCAGGCGCTCGATATGGGGTTGGTCAATCGCGTCGTCCCGTACGAGCTCCTGGAAGCCGAGACCGTGCAGTGGTGCCGCGAGATCTTGCAGCACAGCCCGCTGGCTTTGCGCTGCCTGAAGTCGGCGCTCAACGCGGACTGCGACGGCCAAGCAGGGCTACAAGAGCTCGCCGGCAACGCGACGCTGCTCTACTACATGACCGAAGAAGGCCAGGAGGGAAAGACGGCCTTCCTCGAGAAGCGCAAACCCAACTTCAAGAAGTTCAAGCGCCTGCCCTGAGCCATGAGCACCTCCAGAGCCTCGGCACCCGATACGATCAGCGTTCGTCCCGGCTCGCTCGGCGCTTGGCTGCTCGCCAGTCGTCCGAAGACGCTCAGCGCGGCCGCTGTTCCGGTCTTGGTCGGCACTGCCTGCGCTTCGGCACGAGGAGCGGTCCGTTGGGGGCCCGCTCTAGCGGCATTGCTCGGAGCATTGCTCCTGCAAATCGGCGCGAATTTCGCCAACGACGTATTCGACTACGAAAAGGGCGCGGACACCGCGGCGCGCCTGGGCCCGACGCGCGCCGTGCAGGCGGGATTGATCAGCGCAACGAGTATGCGCCGGGGCATGCTGTTGGTGTTCCTCGCGGCGCTCGGCCTGGGAGCGTATTTGACGAGCGTCGCGGGGCCGGTGATCTTGCTGATTGGCTGCGCTTCGATCGCCTCGGCGATCGCTTATACGGGCGGCCCGTATCCTCTCGGGTATCACGGGCTCGGCGACGTGTTCGTGTTTTTATTTTTTGGATTGGTCGCGGTGTGCGGCACGGTCTACGTCGAGCTCGGGCTCGTGCCCGGCTTGGCGGTGTGGTGCGCCTTGCCCGTGGGCGCGCTGGCAACCGCGATCCTGGTCGTGAACAATTTGCGCGATCGGGAGACGGATTTGCACGCCGGCAAGCGCACGCTCGCCGTGCGTTTTGGCCGTGATTTTGCGATTGCGCAGTATCGCAGCCTGATCGCAGTCAGCTACCTGGTACCGGTCGCACTCGCCGTCTTGCGCGTCGCCGGTCCCGAGGCGCTGCTGCCGCTGGTTTCTCTGCCGCTAGCGCTCAAGATCGAGCGTGCCGTAGCGTCCACGGAAGGCCGCGCGCTCAATCCACTACTGGCTGCTACGGCCCAACTGCTTTTGGTGTTCGGCGTGTTGTTCGCGCTGGGCCTGTCGGCGCGCGGCTGGCTCCCGCAGCTTGGGCTGGCGAGTCCCCGGTGACGCTTTCGCTGTCCCTGGCCAGCACCGAGCGCGCGCTCTCCCGTGACGCGCGGAACGCTCGCCAGGGCTGGTCCACCAGAGCCGCCTGCATCATCACCCTGAAGAGTGATGATGGCCAGCGCGGCGTCGGCGAAGCCTCACCTTTGCCAGGCTTTAGCCCGGACACCCTGGAACAGTGCCAAGCGGCACTGGCCGCCCTCGAACCGGCGCAGCTGCCCGCTCGCCTCGAGCCCGGACGATCGGCGCGGGTCGAGCTCGCTCGCGCCAGCGCGCAGCTTCCGCGCGACGTGCCGGCGGCACGAGCAGCACTGGAGGGCGCCCTGCTCGACCTTTGGTCGCGGAGCGCCCAAAAGCCGGCCTGGGCGCTCTTGCTCGACGCGGCCACGACCATGCCGCAGCGACGCCCGCTAGCCGCATTACTGATGACAGAGCCCGAGCAAGCCCTCGAGCAAGCGCGGCACGCCCACGCGCGCGGCATCAGGACCTTCAAGCTGAAGATCGGCCGCGCGGGGGCGCTCGAGCGCGAGATCTCCTCGCTGCAGGGTCTGCGGGCAGAGCTTGGCCCCGACGTTCGATTGCGTTTGGACGCGAACCAAAGTTGGAGCGCCGTCGAGGCACGAGCCTGCTTGCCGCGCTTCGCCGAACAGGGCTTGGAGTACGTCGAAGAGCCTTGCGCTCGCGACAACCTAATGAGCTTGGCAGACCTCGAGGTGCCGCTCGCCTTGGACGAATCTCTCGTGCAGCTCGCGGGAACCGCAGATTTACCTCAGCAGCTCGAGGCGCTGGGCGTGAGCGCGTTGATCCTGAAGCCGACGCTGCTGGGCGGCGTTTCGGCGTGTTGCACGTGGGCTGAGGCCGCGGCGCAAATCGGCGCCGAGGTGATCCTCTCGCACGCCTTCGAAGGCCCAGTGGGCCTAGCGCTCAGCGCGGCGCTTGCGCTCAGCATCGGCAGCGAAACGTCCGCGCACGGGCTGGATCTGGAAGGCGCGCGCCTCGAACAGTTGAGGTTGCCCTTTTTCTCGGGCGCTCATCTCGAACCGTGGTCCGAGCCGGGCTTCGGTGACTGGCAAGGCGTGGCGTGACGCTCTCCATCTTCGAAGCGGCTCGAGAGGCGCCGCACGCAGAAGCGTTGTTGTGCGACGGCATGCGTTTGAGCTTCGCAGCACTGGCTGAGCGTGCGGCGGCACGTTGCGCTGAGCTTTCGGCGTTGGGCATTGCAGAGCACGACTCGCAACCAGTAGCGCTGCTCGTCGACGGCAGCTTGCCGATGTTCGAGCTCCTGCACGCGCTGTTCGCGCTCGGTGTGCCCGTGCTGCCGATTCATCCGCGGCTCACCTTGCCCGAGCGCGAGGTCTTGCTGCAGGCAAGCGGTGCTCGAGTGTTGCTCGACCCGAGCGAAGTGGGACCAGCTCCAGTCGCTCCTTCCGCACATTGGAAGCCCTTGCCGATCCCCGCCGAGCGCGCGCTAGCATTGGTGGCGACTTCGGGCTCGACGGGCACACCCAAGCTGGTCACGCTGAGCCGGCGCGCGTTCCTGGCCTTGGCACGCGCGGACGCCCAACGCATTCCGACGCGCACCGACGATCGCGCGCTTTTATGTCTGCCACTGTCGCACGTCGGCGGGCTGTCGGTGGTGATACGCTGCTTGCTTTCGCGACGCGCCTGCGTCGTATTTCGCGCCGGCGCTGGCGGCCTGCTCGACGCTCTGCCTGAGCTGGCACAGACGCTCATCCGAGAGCGCATCTCGCTCTTGTCTTTGGTGCCCCCGGTGCTCGCGCGCTTGCTGCGCGAGGCGCCCGATATCGCCCGGCTCGCGCCACTCCGAGCACTGCTCTTAGGCGGACAAGCGTGCTCGGAGGAGCTTTTCGTAACAGCTCGCCAGCGCGGCCTGCCTATTCTGACCAGCTACGGGCTCACCGAGACATGCTCGCAAGTGAGCACGCTCGCACTACCGCCACCTTCGCACGTCCCCGTAAGAAACGGCGTGGTCAACGCGGGCTTCCCACTGCCGGGAGTCGAGCTCCGCATCGCCCGCGGACTTATCGAAGTCCGCGGTCCGACATTGTTCAGCGGTTACCTGGGCGCACCTTCTCCATTCGACGCGGACGGCTTCTTCAACACGGGGGATCGCGGCGAGCTCGACCCCGAGCAAGGCCTGTTCGTGTTCGGGCGCGCCAGTGAGCTGATCATCAGCGGCGGTGAGAACATCGATCCCAGCGAGGTCGAGCACGCGCTGCTCGCCTGCGGCGGCCTGAGCGCGGCGGTAGTCTTCGGCGTTCCGGATCCGGAGTTTGGAGCGCGAATCGCCGTGGCCCTCGAACCGACGGCGCTCGCTGGCTTCAACGAACCCGCGCTGTTCGCCGCGCTGGACCAACGCTTGGCGTCATTCAAGCAGCCGCGCGCTTTGAGCGTATTCGAAACATTGCCGCGCCTGGCTTCGGGAAAGCTGGATCGAGCACGAATCCGCAACGAAGCCAGCCGGCGCTTGCGGGCGCCCGACCGCGTTCGGCAAGATTGAGATCGCACGCGGGTGAGGCTGGATCGGCGGTCGACGCGGCGGTGCACGGCTCGGCCGACTCTCGTCGTCTTGACGCGTGCGGCGCCCCGCTCCGCGCAAGAATTGACGACAAACACCACGGATGTGCGAACAAACGTCGCTAAAAAATTATACCGCCAGCGTCTACCTATTAACGGCGAACGAGATCGGCCGATCGACAGAGCTCCGCTCGTCGTGTTGACCGAGCGTGTCGCGACCCAGCACCACCAAGACTGAACGGCAATTTCCGAAGATTCTTGACCCCTTTTGTTCGCGCAAGCGCACGCTCATGACACTAAGTAGATGACAATTTCTAGTGTCACTTCTGGCTGGACTCGCCTGGCCGTGGTGATGTTAGGCTCCTGAGGCCCCTGTGCACATAAATCGTAAGCGGCAGTCCGACTCTCAAACCGCGCTCGACGCGCAATCCAGTGCACAGAAGGCAAAGCCGAAACGGCGCGCTTTTGACGCGCACCGCGTGCAGCGCATCGCGCTTGCCTGCTTCGGCGTCCTGGGAACCGCCGGCCTGTTGGCTCTTGCTGGGTGCCCCGCGAGCCTGGAAGATCCGCAACGCTTCAATCTCCCAGCAACCAATGGCGGCTCAAGCGCGACCGGCGGCAGCTCGAGCACCGGCGGCGCTACGGTCGTAGTACCAGCGCCGCAATGCCTACTTGATCTGTTCACACCTCTCTGCACCACTTGCCATGCCCCGGGCAGCCCCCCCGTGCTGGGCGCGGGGCTGGATCTGACGGGTATGGACGTCGCCAACCGCTTGGTTAACGTTAGCGCGATGCATCTGCAGGCGATGCCGAACACGTCCTGTGCACCGGTCAAGTTGGTCGACCCCGCAAATCCCAGCGCCAGTTGGCTGTTGGCAAAGGTCGACGGGACTCAGGGAAACTGCGGCGCATCGATGCCGTATTTGTCGACAACCCCTCTGACGGATGCCCAGAAAGCTTGCGTCTCCATGTTCGTGATGTCGGAGGCGTCTGGCAGCGTCCCGCCTACGGGCGGTGCGGGAGCAGCAGCAGCAGCAGGTGGCGCACCGGCAGCGGGTGGCGCACCGGCAGCGGGTGGCGCGCCAGCGGCGGGCGGTACACCGGCAACGGGCGGCGCGCCCGCTACGGGTGGTGGCGGCGCACCCGCCGGTGGAACTGCGGCGGGTAGTGGTGGAATGTGATGCTTAAGAACAACGTGACGGTGCGTGCGGTCATCTGTTTGAGCTTGGGTTTTGCGGTGGCGCTGAGCGCTGCGCCGGCTTCGGCGAAGAAAGGCGGCAAACACACCGCTGCCAAGAAGGCCAAGAAGAGGGTGCTCGTCGGCGGTTTCCAGGGAACGAAGAGCGGTGAAGCGCGCAAGGCAGTGATCGCCGCGCTCAAGGACGACGGCGAGTACGACATCGGCGAGACCAGTGACGCCAAGCCCGGTGGCGACGACAAGAGCTACGCGAGCGCGAGCAACGGAGCAACGGCCGTGCTCGTCGGCACCGTGAAGAAGAGCGGGCTCATCCTCAGCGTGCGCAACGGGGCCGACGGCGCGCTGGTTCAAGACGTCGAGGTCAAGGGCGATTCGCCCAGCAAGCTGAGCAAGAACATCGCCGACACTCTGGGCTTGAGCGTCGCCGACGTGATCGCTCAAACCAAGCCGGGCTCAGCCAAGGCCGACGAGCCCAAAGCCGACGAGCCCAAAGCCGACGAGCCCAAAGCCGACGAGCCCAAAGCCGACGACGCCGAAGAAAAGACCGACAAAGAAAAAGAACCGGCCGACGAAGAGGCCAAGTCCGAGCCCGCCTCCGCTGGCGACGCTTCCCCCTTCCCCGACAGTCATTCGGCGCTCGAGCTCGAGGCCGGCCTGCGCGCCGTGCATCGCAGCTTCACGTATCACGACACGGCGGACCAGCTGTATCCGGGCCGGGGCTACCCGGTACCGCAGACCTACAAGCTGCCGCTCGGTCCGGCTCTCTTCATCAATGGCACCATTTATCCGGGCGCTTTCGCGACGAGCGGTGCAGGCGCCAACTTCGGCATCACCGGAGGCTACGAGCTCAACTTCGGCACCAAGTCCGTTTACGACACGCCTGTCGCTGGCGATCCGACGAAGACCCAGGAGAACACGCTCACCACCGCGGCCAATCAGTACTTCGTCGGTGTCAAGGCGCGCATCCCGTTCAGCGTGCACCAGCTCGGCGTCGTGGTCGCGTACGGGCAGCAGGAGTTCAACCTGCTCGGAGACGAGCGCGCTCCGACGGTGCCCGACGTTTGGTACAAATTCATCAAAGCCAGCCTCGAAGGGCGCTTTCGCGTCGATGCGATCTCGGTGGGTGTTCACCTCGGCACGCGCCTGGTGAGCAACACCGGCGGGCTCGAGCGCGATTGGTTCCCCGGTCACGTCAAGACTCAAGAGATCGAAGCCGGGCTGTCTTTGGGGTATTCGGTCGCGCCGAGCGTCGACTTGCTGGTTGGGTTCGATCTCACTCGCTACGCGTTCAATTTCAATCCAATTCCCAGTAGCTTGAATCCCAATAGTAATCCGGGGCCGAACGCCGTCATCGCGGGCGGCGCGACCGACCAGTACATCTCGGGTTTCTTCGGCGCTCGCTACTCGCTGCCCGGCCAGAAGTAGAGCGCGAACGCGCAAATCGACTATGCTGAGGGCCGAGTCATGGCCCTCACTTTGTCGCAATGTGCCCGCGTAGCCTTGCTCAGCGCGATCTTCGGTTGCCAGGCTAAAGGCGCCCAGAACAAGCCAGAGGCGACAGCGCTGCCGCCTCCCGCTGCGGTCGTCAGCGGCGCACCGAGCACGTCTGCCAAGGCGTTCGGCGCGCCGATCGGCGCTGGCCCGGTGCTGTCCTTGGCCGACGTGCTCGCGTCACCAGAGCGCTTCCGCGATCAGGCCATCACCGTCGAAGGTCACGTGCGCAGCGCCTGCACGCGGCGTGGTTGTTGGATGGAAGTCGCTGAGAGCGCGGATCCAAAGCTGCCCGGCTGCCGCGTCACGTTCAAGGACTACGGCTTCTTCGTGCCCACCGATTCGGCTGGCTCACGCGCCAAGGTGCAGGGCACGCTGGGCGTCGACACGCTACCGCCAGAGCGCGTCGCGCACTTGGAAAGCGAAGGCGGCCAGTTCTCGCACAAGAATCCCGACGGCAGCGTGGCCGAGCTGAGGCTCGTGGCCAGCGGCGTCGAGCCGTGGCGTTGAGCTCTCGGCGTTCCGCGTCTTGTAAGAGCTTGCCAGAGCCATGCGCCCGAAGTTGATCTTGTCTTGGAGCAGTGGCAAGGACAGCGCGTTTGCGTTGCACCAACTGCGACTCGAGCAAGCGTTTGACATCGTCGGCTTGGTGACGACGATCAACCAAGTTCATGATCGCGTCGCGATGCACGCGGTGAGACGCGAGCTGCTCCGCGCTCAAGCGCGCCACGCCGGTCTGCCGCTGTTCGAAGTCGATCTACCCTACCCGTGCTCGAACAGCGAGTACGAGGCGTGCATGCGGAGCTTCGTCGAGCGCGCGGTGGGTCTCGGCGTGAGCGCGGTGGCCTTCGGTGATTTGTTTTTGGAAGACGTGCGCGCCTATCGCGAGCGTCAGCTCGCGGAAACCGGGCTCAGCCCCGTGTTCCCGCTGTGGGGCAAGCCCACTCCGGCCTTGGCTCGAGAAATGATCGCGTCGGGCATGAAAGCGCGGCTCACCTGCGTCGATCCCAAGCAAATCGCGGCAAGCTTCGCCGGGCGAAGCTTCGATCAAGCGCTGCTCGACGAGCTCCCGTCCGAAGCCGACCCGTGCGGCGAACGCGGCGAATTCCATACCTTCGTCTGGGCCGGACCCATGTTCGAGAGTCCGCTCGCGGTTCGCCTGGGCGAGGTCGTGGAGCGGGACGGCTTCGTCTTTGCCGACCTGACCCTTGAGCAAGCGGCCGGCTAGCCGGACCATTGATCTAGCTAGTCTTTTCTCAGTTTCGGCGAAGTTGTGATACGCCCGATATCCATGCGGTTCCTGACTCGGTTCGTTTGCGCGGCTTGGCTGCTCGTCGCCGTACCCGCGCAAGCCAGCGAAACGCACGTAGTCGCGGCCGGCCAAACCCTGGGCCGTATCGCTGATCGCTACAACGTGACGATCGCCGCGCTGTGCGAAGCCAACGGCCTGCAGCGCAAGGCCCCCTTGAAGATCGGGTTGAAGCTCCGCATCCCTGAGGGGACGGACGCGGTCGTCGCCGAGCAAAGCGACACTCCCGACAGCACAGACAGCGCCGACACCACGGACGACAGCAGGCCGAAGGCCGACGACGCCGAGTCGAAGCTCGAGCCCAAGGTCCAAGCCGACGACGAGCGCAGCGACACGCTGCTGCCGGGTGGGATGCACGTGATCAACCCGCCGGGCGTCTCGCCCGCGTACTACTTCGAGCCAACAGGCCCGGGTCGCCATAGCATGCGCCCGATCCTGATCTACCTACACGGCCGCGGTGGTCATCCGGACAAGGATTGTCAGCGTTGGGCACCGGTGGCGCGTCGCTTGGGTTGGTTGGTCTGTCCGAGCGGGCCGTCTCCGTACGGCGACGGCCGCGCCTGGGACAACAATTGGCCGTCGGCACACGCGGCGACCATGGCCGCGATCCAAGTATTGCGGAAGAAGTACGGTCGCCGCGTGCAACTGTACGGCAACACGCTGATCGGCTTCAGCGAGGGCGCCTACGCCGCAATGAACGTCGGCGTGCGTGAGCCGCACGTCTTCAATCGCTGGCTGATTTTGGCCGCCAGCGATCACTACTGGGGCGGCCCGGGCCTAGAAGCGCTGCAGACCGCCAAAGAGCGCGTGCGGCGCGTGTTCCTGATCACCGGCGAGCACGACGGCGTGATCGACAACACGCATCAAGTCGAGGACTGGCTGGGACGCGCGGGCGTCGACACGCGCGTCGTCACCCCGGGCGATATGGGCCACGAGCTCGCGCTCGACCGCAAACCCGAGCTTTATCACGGCGCGCTGGCCTGGCTCGATCGCGGCGACCCCAAGACCAAGAAGGTCAAGGGCGAGCGCGGGGAACGCGTCGCGCGCAAGTAGCGCCTTCAGCCGCGTGAGTACCCGCTACGCGCCGTTGGATGTAAAATTTTTACATCCAACGCGCGAAAACAAGCTCAGTGCCAGGCTGCGGCCTGAGCAATCGGCTTGCCCGTGCGGTCGTGCTCGGCGATCAAGCTGCGCGCGACGAGATCGCAATCGACACAGGCCGGGAAGCGTGACTGGTGATCGCAGATCAGGTACTTCGCCGTGGGCGGCGCGGCAGAGAACTCCTGCGGGTCTAGGTGCCGACCGCAGGCAATGCAGTGGATGTGCGCCGCCTGTTGCTGGCCGGCGGTGCCCGGCGACAGAGCTTTGCGTTCGCTTTTGGTGAGGCGCTTCTTTCGCTGCATCGTGGCGGCACTTAACCCAAACTCGCCACCTTCGGTCAAGCGCGTTCTGCGGCCAACTCGGCGAGCAGTTGACGCGCGCCGGCATGATCGGATTTCTCGGCCAACGCCTTGGCCACGAGCACCTTGGCCTTGCGCGGATCGCCAGCTTTTTTGGCCAAAACCGCCAGGAAATAGTTGGCGTCGGCCTTGGCTTCGGGGGGCGCGCCATCGGTGCTGCCGGGCGCCGGTGGTTTCATGATCGAAACCGCGCGGAACGCGCGTTGAGCGAGCTCGTCCTCGTCTATCTCCACCGCTAGCTGCCCCAGGCGCATCGCCAACTCGCCGTTCTTCGGATCGAGCTCGAAGGCTTTGCTGAGCGCTTGCAGCGCGTCCGTCAGATAGCCCTCGTCCAAGTGCACTTGCGCCATGGCGCTGTAGATCCCACCCAGCCCTTTGGTGCGACGACCGCGGTTGGCTTCGGCTATCGCGTTGAGCAGGGCCAAAGCTTCTTCTGCGCGTTGGGCGGCAGCATAGGCGCGAGCCAAGAGCAGCACGACCTCGACGCTCTCCGGGTTGTCTTGGCGCGCAGACTCGAGCACCTGGACGGCCGCTGCCGGAGCACCGTCCGGGCCAAGCAAGAGCGCACCGACACGCAGCAAGCTCGTCAGCTGCACCGCGAGGTCGGGCTCGTTCATGGCGCCCTCGTACAGCAGATCGGCGAGCTCGCGGTGTGCGCCAAGGGCCTCGTACACGGCCTCCAACCGACGGCGCAGCTCGGGGTGCAAGCGATCTTCGGTCAGCGCGCGTTCCAGAGCAGCGCGACTGTCACCGATGCGGCCGCCGAGCTCACAAGCCTCGCTGTAGCGAAGCGCAGTTTCAATCAGCGCGTCGCCCTGCTCGACGTCGATCAGTTGCGCCAACGTTTCGATCGCGCCCGGAACATTGCCGGTCTGCGCTTCGAGCGATGCCAAACGTCGCAGCGCCCCAAGGTCATTCGGGTTGGCGCGCACGAACGCCGCTAAGCGCGCGCGCGCACCCGGCAGATCACCGGAGCGCTCGAAGACCTCCACCAACCGCAGCGTGAGCCGCGCCTCTTCGGCAGGCTCGGCGCGCACGATGGCGCGTTCGATGGCCTCGATCAGCTCGCCAACGACCGACGGGTCGGTCGCGTAGGCGCGCTCGAAAGCGACCACCGCTTCTTCGTCTCGGCCGAGATCGCCGAGCACGACCGCGCGCTTTCGCTGCAAGCCGACGTCCTCGGGCTCCGCGCGCAACAGATCTTCGATCACGCCTAGCGCCGCCTCGGGATTGTCGGCGGCGCGGTGCGCTTCGACCAGGCGCTCGAGCAGCGTTCGTTCACCGGGACTTTCGCGCAACGCGCGGCCGAGCAGCTCGGCAACTCGGCCGTACTCTTGACGCTCGGTGAAGCGCACCAAGAGCAGATCACGCAGCGAAGAATCCCGCGGGTTGGCTTCGAAGCCGAGCGTCAACGCGCGCTCGGCGCCTTCCGGATCACCCAGCTCCTCGCGCAGCGCCGACAGCCTGCGGCCCAGGGTCGCGGCGGTCTCGCCGTGCGCAGCCCGTAGCAACCCTTCCAGCGCATCCGAGATCAAGAGCGCGTCGCCAGTCGCCTCTGCCAGTCGCAGCACGGCCTCCAAGAGCTCTACCCGCGACGGATCCCACTCCAGCGCCGAGCGGCATAGGTCGAGCGCCTGCGCATTGCGGCCTTTACGCTCCAAGATGCCCGCCAAACGCAGCGAAAGCTGCACGATCGTCGGCACATCATGAGCGTCTTTGGCTTGATCGATTTCGCTCGTCAAGAGCGCGGACAGATCCTCGGTGCGCCCCTCGCGTTCGAGCAATTCCGAGAGCACTCGCGCAGCGTCACGCTGCGAGGGATCGTCGGCCAGGATGTCCTGCAAGAGTAGAATGACTTCTCCAGCCTTTCCCGGCTTGGTGAGCAGCGCGTTGACTTGCTCGACACGCAAGGCCGAGCGTTCAGCGCCGTCTTCGATGACGGGCGTGATGCGCGAAATCAGATCGACCAGACGCGCCGAGTCACCGAGCTTGCGCAGCAACGAGAGCAACGGCTGCCAGATCGACCGATCACTGGGGTCCGGCGCCAGCACCAGCTCGTACAAGGCCACGGCCTCGGCGACGAGCTCGGGATTTTCCGCGTATTCTTCAGCCAAAGTCAGCCGCAAGCTGCGCGCTTCGTCGGGCGGCAAATGCTCGGCCGCCTGGGCTCGATACTCGAGCGCTTCGCTGCGTCGGCCGGCGGCTTCCGCAAGGCCCGCCAGCTCGAGGCGCACCCAGGCCGCGTCGCCCGGACCTGCTCCGTCGTCGTCGAGCATCAGCCCGCCTTTGAGCATGCGTTCGGCCAGCTCGGCGTCACCTAGGCGCACCGCCACCGCAACGCCTTCTCGAACGCGACTGAGCGTGGCATCCGGCGCGGCGATCTGACCCGCCAAAGCGTTGGCTAGCGCGCGGTCGTCACCCGTGGCGCGCGCAATGCGCTCGAGCAGAGCGGACACACGCGCCGGATCCAGAGCGCTCGCCGAGGCCGACAACAACGAGTGAGCTCGCTCGAAGTCTGGAGCCGCGTCGAGCGCACGCTCGAGCAGCTCGAGCCCCTGCTCGCCGCTGTCCGGGTCAGCCAAACGAACCTTCGCTAGGCGATAAAATAGATCCCCATCGGCTGACGCGCGGCCCGACTGTAGTTGCGCGGCAACCCGCCGCTCGAGCACCTGCGACTCATGCGCCGCGTCGCCCAAGCAATCATACACCCGGCCGAGCGCGGCCCACGCGCTGTCGTCGAAGCTCGCGGCAGCTTCGAGGCTCGTCTCCAAGGTCCGCGCGCGCCTTACGAGGTCGTCCCGCACGTTGGACAGGTCACGCAAACCTTCGGCGTGAAGCAGCACGAGATCTGCCAGGGCGCGCGCAGCATCAGGCGCCGGCAGCTCGCGACTGAGTCGTGTTTCCAGCGCGCGCGCCAGCAGATCGTAACGCCCTTGGCTGCGCAGCGCGCCTTCCAACGCTAAAGCGTCCGACGGACTGTGCAGCGCTGCTTCGAACGCAGACTCTAGGAATTCTCCGGCGCGCACCGAGTCCCCGCGCTTGGCGGAGATCTCGCTGAGCGCGATCAGAGCCTCCGCTTTGCTCGGGCCGTCACCGGAATCGTCGCGACCCAAGACCAGGAGCAGCGAGCGGTACAGCTTCTCTGCACGCTCGAGCTGGCCGTGCTCGAGCGCCATGCGCGCCAGCATTTGCATGATGGCGGGATGTGCGGGATCGATCTTGGACGCGGCATCGAGCTCTTGTAGAGCTTCACTCTCACGTTCCGCGCCGAGCAGTACGCGCGCCAAGAGGAAGTGCGCGAGCGCGCGATCCTTCGGCCGACGCGCCCCGTAGCGTTCGATTTGCGCGGCCAACACCAGCGCCGCCTCGTCGTAGCGCTTCGCCAAAAATAGCGCATTTGCCAGCTGCAAACGCTGTTTCTGGTCGTCCGGCTCGAGCTCGATGGCACGCGCCAAGAGCGGCACAGCGGCCTCCGGATCCGAGCGCTGCTCGAGGTGCAAAGCGGCCGCTTCGCGTAGCAGGCTGAGCGTCGTCTTGCGGTCGGTCGCGCGCTCGGCCTCCTCGGCCAAGAGCGCAGCCAGCGCTGCGTAGTCCTCCGCCTCGCGATACAACGTCGCCAAGCGCGCACGCAGCGCCGCGGCATTGACGGCAATCGGCACGGCGCGCTCCAAGCTGCGTCGCGCCTTCTCGGCCGCTGCACTCGCCAGATACGCAGAGGCCAACTCCAGCGCGCGATCGGCGAGCGCTTCTGGGGAAGATTGCGCGCAAAGGGCTTCGAGCACTTCGGCTGCTCGTTCGTATTCTTTGCTGGCTAGGTAGATGCGAGAGAGCGCTTCCAGCGAATCCTCGCCGCCCAGCGCGGCGCCTGCTTTGTGGCACGCGATCGCGCGCTCCACGTCGTTCAGGCGCTCCTCGGCCAATTGCCCAGCGCGTGCCCAAAGCGCCGCTGCGCCCGAGCTGTCGCCGGCAACACCGCGCGCGGCGGCTTGGCGTTCCCAGAGCGTCACGATCTCGCCGTGCGCGCCTTGCTCGTCGAGCAAGAGCGACAGTCGAGTCACGAGCGAACGCGCCACCTCGTCGCCCGCATCTTCGGCGAGCAACGCTTGGAAAAGCTCGATCGCTCGCGCCGCGTCGTCCAAGCGATCGGAGCACAAACACGCGGCATCACGGCGCAGCCCGCGCCGACGCGGCAGCGCAAAGGGCAACTCGGCCGAGCTCAGCAAGCGGTCGACGACGTCGCGGTATTTGCCGGCCTCGAGCAGGCGCTCGGATAACTCGGTGACCGCCCAATCAGCGGCGCGCGCCTCCGGGCTCGAGGCGTCGCCCTTCACCTGCTGCCAGGCCAGCACAGCGAGCTCGAGCAAACGCTCGCACACTTTGCGACCAAGCTCGCGGTCGGCATGGTTGGCGCCCGCGACTTCGATTGCCTTGTCCCAGTCCTCGGCGGCCACGAACGACTCGAGCGCAGCGAGCATGTTGCCCGTGCGCGACTGATGCAGTTGCCCGAGCTCGCTGTGCAACCGGCGCACGCGCTCGGGGTTACTCTCGGCCGACACCTCTTCCGAGAGCAATTCAGCCAGCTCGTCGAAGCGCGATTCGGAGGCGAGCAGCGACGACAACGCCTCGAAGCTTTCCAGATCGCGACCGTCGTGCGTTTGCACCAGACGCCAAGCGTTGATGGCCTCTGCGCGGTCGCCCTTGACCTGCTCGTGAAGCATCGCGATCCGCACGCGATCGGAGCGCGCGGCGGCCGTGTCCGTGCTTTGACGCGCGCGCTGACCGAGCGCTAGGACGAGCTCGTCCCAGCGCTCCGCGCGCTCGAGCGCGCGACACAGCCCGTCGAGTGAGCTCGTATCCTGCGGATCCAAAGCTAGACGCGCCTGGAAATTGCGAACAGCGCGATTCGCGTCGCCCAGCGCGCTGAGCGCGAGCTCGGCGGCCTCACCGAGCACGACGAGCTTCTCCGCTTCGTCGGGCTCCAGCTCCGCTCGCTGTTCGAGCACGCGGGTCAGCTCGGACAACTCTTGGGCGGAGCGGAGCAGCTCGCTCAGCTCGCGCGCGGCGTGCAACGCGGTGGCGGCCGCCTCAGGTGCGAGCCCGAGCACGCGGCGGTACAGCTCCATGGCGTGGCGGACGTCGTGCAGCTCGACCCGACACACGTCGCCAGCCTCGGCGAGCAATGCCGCGCGCAGCGCGGGCTCGGTCTCTTGCTCGGCCACGCTGACTAACGTGTCTGCGCGGCGCTCGTGGCCTGCGACGAGACCGGCGAGCTCCGCGAAACGCTTGCGCCGAGACTCCAGCTGCGGCTCGAGCCGCACCAAGATCAACAGTGTTTCGAAGGCACCGGCGCGATCCCCCAATTCGTCCAAGCTGAGCGAGACCACTTCCTCGAGCAAGCCAATCCGCGCGGCGCGGGGCGCGCTCCGCGCTATGACTTCGAGCATGCGCACGACGTCGAGCGTGCTTGCGATCGCACGGTAGTGGGCTTCGAGCTTGCGCGCCGCCTGCTCACGTACCGATCCCCCGCCTTCGGCGGCCACCTCGGCCGAGGTGGGCAGCCCGACGATGCGTTCGAGCAGCGCCACCGCGTCGCGCACGTCCGACTCACGAACCAGCATTTTTTCTGCCCAGCCGAGCGCCGGAAGCGGTTCATTGAGATCGAGCCACAAGGCCGCGATGCGCCCCATGGTTTCGCCCGGATCGGGGCTTTTGTTGCCGCTCAAGCGCAGCGTCAAGAGCTCGATCAGCGGTCGACGGTGCCCGTGGCGCTCGTACAAGCGCTCCAGCGAAGACTCCACTCGACTATCGCCCGGGCTCAGCGCATTGAGCTTCTCGAAGTAGGAGATAGCGCGCTCTGGATCACTCGCGAAATCGCGCGCTGCCATGGCGGCTTCACGCAAGATCTCGACGCGCTCGCGATCTGGGATCGCCTCGGCTAAGCGTCGATCGTAGAGCGCGAACAGCTCGGGCCAGCGCCCTGCCGCGTTGAACGACAGCTTCAGGCGATCGAACGCCCACTCCGCCGCCGGGCACAGCGCGATCACCCGCTCGAGCAAGTGCACCACGCGCTCCGAGTCATCGAACCACTCTTCGTGGAATTCGACCATGTTGCGTCCGAGCGAATCGGCGATCTCCGCGGGCAGATCGCGCTCGATGGCGCGCGCGTAAGCCTCGGCGACCGGCGCGGGTTGGTCCAAGCGCCGCGCCATTTGCTCGGCAAATGCCCACAACTTTTGCTCCGCTGGCGCCGCTTCGGCGCCGCGGAGCGCCAACCGCAGCGCCTCCTCGGGCGCGTCCGATTTGGTCTCCAAGAGCTGCATCAACCAACGACTGCGCGCTGCCGCCAGCTCGGGCGCGTCATTGGATACGGCGAGCAACGCTTCGATCACGTCTGCGCGCGCCGCGGGGTCCTCAGAGCCCTCCGCGACCTGCTCGAGGATCGCCGCTGCACGTGCGCGCGCGTCCGGCACCGACAGCGCGTGGTGCACGACGCGCAACGCCTCGGCGTCACTGGGATTGACGGCCAAAATCGGCTCGACCAAAGCGAGAGCCTCCGCGGCGCGACCCAGCGAGCCGATCATCAACAGCGCGCGCCTTAGCTCGACCGCAGCTCGCGCTTCCGGCTCGACGCGCGTGGCGAGGCTTTGCAAAGACTCGAGCGCGCCTTTCGCGTCGCCAGACGCGGTCTGCAAGCGCGCCAGCTCGGACAGCGCGTCCGTGCGCTCCGGGTCGCGTTCCAATACTTGGCGATACAGCTTGCGTGCCGCCTTCGGGTTCTCGAACAGCGTCTCTTCGGCGTGCGCCCACTCCATCAACACGCCCGCCGGATCCGAGCCGTGTTCCAGTCGAAAACGGAACAGCCAGCGGTGATCATCGATGCGCTCCGCGGTGCGTTCGGCGCGCCTTAGAAAAGCCGTGAACGCCTCGGCGTCGGCCGCGCCTTCGCCGCCGCTTTCTTCGAGCAGAGTGCGGAAGATCTTTGCGGCGCCGTCGGCGTGCGCCGGGTCCTTGGCCAGCGCTCTCGCCTTGGCCAACTGGATGTGTCGCGCGCGGCCTGGCTGCAGACCGCGTCCGATCGCCAGCTCGACCAGCGCCACGAAACCCGGCCCGTTGCCGGTCTGCACGGCCTGCTCTTCCAAACCCAAAATCAAACTCACCAGCTCGCGCTCGTCGCTGGTGCGCAGGAGCACCTCGAACGCGGCGCGCACCGCGTCGAAATCGCCGGCGCGCGCAGCCAACTCCACGAGCCGCTCGGCGGCTTCGCGGTTCTCCGGATCGGCATCGAGCACGCGCGTGAACAAGCGTTGCGCGCGAACGCCGTGGTCCGGCAGCGACTCACTCAACCGGCCGCCCTCGAGCCAGGTTCGAGCGGCGTTGACCGGATCCTCGAGCTGCCAGGCCAACGCGTTGCCCAAGCGCTCGAGCAGGTTGGCGCGTAGCTCCGGCTCGCTCGTGTGCGCCAAGCGACGTTCCAGCACATTTTGTACGGTTTTCCCGTCGTTTTGATCGCGCGCCAGCTGCTCGATGGTTTCGAGCACGTCATCCGATAGATCGCTCGACTGCACGAGCTCGCGGTAGTGGCCTAGGGCACGCACGCTGTCGCTTCGTTGACTGGCAACCTCGGCCAAGCGCAGCAAGGTGACGTTGCGGCGTTCATGATCCAGCTGCGGCAGCACGCGCTCGAGCTCTTCGTATACGCCCTCCAGATCCGCCGCTTCGGACAGAGCGTCGACCAACGATTGGTGTAGCACCAGATCACGAGGCTCTTCGGCGACCGCGCGCCGCCAAATGGCGATCGCGGCCGACGGATCGCCCAACTCTCGCCGCTGCAAGAGCGCGATGCGATGCAGCAGCTCACGGCGACGCGCCGGGTCGGCCTCGTGCTCCAGGGTCGACGTGTAGAGCGCCAAGCGCTCGGTAGGGGCTCCTTGCTCGGTCAACAGCTCGTCGACGCGCTGCATCAGCTCGCGCGACGATGTATCCTGAGCGAGCGCGCGCCGGTAGGTCTCTACCGCGCGCGGGATATCGCCGGCCGTAGCCAGCGCTTCACCGGTTGCCTTCGCCAGCTCCAGCATACCGGGCGAATCGAGCGCACCGCTGCCCAAGGCGAGCGCGAGCAACTCGGCGCGTCGACCACTGTCGCCCGACGCGCTCGCCAAACGGCGCACGACCGCGAGCCGATCGACGATTTGCTGGGGCGCGCGAGCGACGGCGAAGGCCAGCGCTCGGCCAGCAAATTCCAACGCGCGCGCGGAGTCGTTCAGCTGCGTCTCGCTGATGATCGTCGCTTCGTCCAGCGCTTTTAGCGCTGTCTCTGCGTTGCCGCTGAGCTCGGCGCGCGTCTCGAGCACGCGGACCAAGGCTGTTCCGGGCTCCTCGCGACGGAAGAGCGGTTCGAGCACGTCGGCAGCAGCCAAACGCGCGTCGCCAGAAACGAGTAATTTCTCTGTCGCGCTGCGCGCCGCGCGATCGTTCGGCGCCAGCTCGAGTGCGCCACGTAGCGCAACGAGCGCGCCCTCTGGATCGGCGAGCCGCGTCAGGCGCAGCTGTCCGAGCTTGACCAGTAGCGCCAGGCGCTCTTGGCCTTCCAGCAGATCCGCCTCTCGTTCGAGCACGACCGACAGCTCGGCGTAACGCTGGGCTTGTTCGAGCAACGGCACGATCCGTTCGTGAATCTCGCGCGACGGGCCGTAGCGATCCGACAGCTTTTGCCACGCGTTCAAGGCCGCCTCCGGATCGCGATTGCGCACCGAGCGCAACTCCGCCGCCTGAAACGCCAAACGCCGCGCCTCCACCGGATCTTTGGTGCGGTCAGCCCGCACGAAGAGCACGTCGGACAGTCCTTCGTCGTCCGAGGCTTCACCGTACAGGGCCTCCAGGCGTCGCAATGCCTCGTCTGTCCAGGGTGAACCGATCAGCGCGCGCCAGGCCACGATCGCGCGCGCCGGATCGCCGCCCTCACCGTCGCCATCGCACAAGCGCGCCAGTCTGCGCGCGGCCGCCTGTCGCGGCTCGCGATCGGACTCGAGCGAAACCACTCTCTCGAGCACCGTGATCAGCTGCTTGCGTTCGCCCGCTTCGGTGTACAGATCCGAGAGCTGCTTGGCCGCCTCGAGCACCGCAGCGTCGTCGTTGCCCGCTTCGATGACCTGTTGAAACGCCGCTTGGGCGCGCTTCACGTCGCCGGTCTTCAAATACACGTGCCCCACGTCGACGCCGACCCGGGCCCGGACGCTGAGAACACGGCTGGTTTGTAGCGCGCGAGCCAACAGCCGCGCGGCTTGTTCGGGCTGATTCAGGCTCAGACTGAGCTCGACGAAGCGGCGGCGCAGATCGTCGTCACCGGGATCTCCAGCCACGACTGGGGCCAGCAATTCGAGCGCGCCAGCGGGGTCGTGCAGCGCGTCTTGCCGCAAAATTCCGAGTCTGCGCTGCACTTCCACGCGCCGCGGGCCGCGCACCTGCTTGAGCTCTACGCCGAGCATGGCGATCGCGCGATCGAGACGACCGGTTTTCTCGTAAGCATCCGACAACGCCGCAGCGGCGCGCAACGAGACAGTGCGATTTTCGAGCAATGCTTCGGCCGACTTCAGAGCCATGGCGTGATCGGGCGCGACGTCGAGTAGTCCTTCGACGTGCGCGAGCGCGCGTGTCGGGTCTTTGAGCTCGGACAGACAGAGATCGACCAACCACTCGCGCAGCAACGTCGTTTCTTCCGCGTTCGGTGGCGGGTCGCGACGCAGCGCCTGCTCGAGTAAGTCGACCACGTCCTTGTGTCGCCCGCGCGCAATCAAGCGCTGTACGACGACCGAACGTACGTCCTCACGGCTCGGATCGAGCTGTAAAATGCGCTGTCCGATCTCGATTGTGCGTTCTTCGCTGCCCTCGGATTCCTTCACGAGCTCGGAGGCTTCGTGCAAAAACAGCGAGCGGCGCCCGAGATCGCTCTCGCGCGCGCTGGCGTCGACGTACAACTCCGCCAGCTTCGTGCTCTCGCCCGCGCGACGCAGCAGCGTCTCGAGCACGGTAAACGCTTCCAGGTGACCGGGAACTGCGGCGGCCGCGCGCGTCGCGTGTGCAATCGCGCCTTCGGTGTCGCCCAGCGCCTCGGAGAAAAACTCCGCGGCACGCAGGTAGACGAACGCTTGCTGCTCGGGTTGCAGCAGCTTCACGCGCTTTTCGGAAACCGTTTGCTCGTAGGCAAAGGCCAGGTCTGCGACCTTGTCATGACGCGCCGCTGCCGCGTGTAGACGCTGCCAAGCGTCCACGGGCTGTTCGCCTTTGGCGACCGCGGTCACCAACATTTCCAGCACTTCCGCTGGATTATCGAGGCGCTGCTCGAGCGCCTCGGCGACTTCCCACAGCTTCAACGCGAGTACGCTGACGGGTCGACGACGGCCTTCCTGTGTCGGAGGGATCGAGGACATTGTTCGACTTCAAAGGCTATCAGACCTGTTTCGCGGTTGCTGCGAGGTTTGTTGCGGCGAGTCACCTACATCGGCCGGCCGTGACGACCGGAATGCGATCCGCGCGCGGCTCCGCGCGCATTCGGCACCGGCCTTTCGGCCCTGAGCAGATGAGCAGAGCGCTCAAAGCGCGGGCGAAAGAAACTCGAGCACGTGTTGGTTCACCGCCTCGGGCAAGTCACGGTGCAACCAGTGTCCGGCGTCGGCGAAATGTTCGACTCGCAACGTAGGCACGTAACTTCCGAGATCGGTGAGCAACAAGCGACTAGACAGCGCACGATCTTGGTCGCCCCAGAGCACGAGCGTGCTCTGGGTCACGATGCGCTTGGCGCGCACCGGCGCGCGAAACGCCGCGCGGTAGTAGTTGACGGCCGCGTGCGCCACGCCGGGCAGGCGCATCGCGCTCACGTGCCGATCGAGATCCGCGTCGGAGAATGCACCGGGACGAACCTCCATGCCCCGAAGTATGAGTGACATGGCGGCACGCCGCTTGAGCAGCCACTCCGGCAACCACGGCAACTGGAACAAGAACATGTACCAAGATCGGCGGAGCT
>Ga0210392_10000571_pt1 | contig 21912 bp, 14 predicted proteins | sample IncBWC30OmetaG_FD_161057 | JGI IMG/M metagenome (GOLD analysis project Ga0210392, IMG submission 161057) | Forest soil microbial communities from Barre Woods Harvard Forest LTER site, Petersham, Massachusetts, United States - Inc-BW-C-30-O ...
ACCGGGACCTGCAGCTCCGCAGCATGATCGTGAAAAAACTCAAACCGCTCACGATCGAGTGCGTCGTGCGCGGCTACCTCGTGGGCAGCGGCTGGAGTTCCTACCAAAAAACCGGCCAGGTCTGCGGCCACCGCCTGCCGGCCGGGCTGCGTCAGGCCGACCGCCTGCCCGCGCCGCTGTTCACGCCGACGACCAAGGCCCCGAAAGGCCAGCACGACGAGCCGATCGACGACGCGCAGGGAGCCGCGATGACCGGCCCGGCGCTGTACGAAAAAGTGAAGGCAGCCAGTATCGCGCTCTACGTCTTCGGCCGCGACCGCGCCGCGCGCGCGGGCATGATCCTCGCCGACACCAAATTTGAGTTCGGCACCGACGCCGCCGGCAACCTGATCCTCATCGACGAAGTGCTCACGCCCGACTCGTCGCGCTACTGGCCCGCCGAGAGCTACGCGCCCGGCCAGTCGCCGCCGAGCTACGACAAGCAGTTTGTGCGCGATCACCTGCTCGCCATCAAATGGGACCAGAAGCCGCCGGCGCCGCGCCTGCCCGCCGACATCATCAAGCGCACGCAAGAAAAATACTTAATAGCGGTTCGGGGCTTGCTTGGGGCATAAACGCCCTCACGCGTGAAAAGCCAAATCCCAAAGGATCAAACGCCAAAAAAATCCGAGAACTAAATTCGGGATTCAAAAACCTCAGCAAGGGCGGGTTGACGAGCGTGTACTCGCGACATCCGTCCTTAAATTTTGGCGCCTGGGGATTTTTGGCGTTTGGCGCTTTGGGATTTGGACTTTTGCGCGGTCTTGCCGCGCCTCATTGCGGAACACCCAATCTGGGTGTCGCGGCGACAAGTCCCGCCTGCGTGCGCACGAGTTCGCGGCGCAACCAGTCGAGCGCGGCGTTGACCGCCCGCTCCTGCACCGTGCGGCGCGGGCCGGGATAACTGAGCCGCTTCGACCACACGCCGTGCGGCGCGTGCAGCGCGAGATAAATGGTCCCAATGGGATTTTCCTTGGTGCCGCCGCAGGGCCCGGCAAAACCCGTGATGGCCACGCCATAGTCGGCGCCGAGTTTCTCCGCTGCGCCGGTGGCCATGGCCACGGCCGTCTCGGCACTGACGGCGCCATGCTGCAACAGCAGGCATTCGGGCACGTCGAGCAACTGCGTCTTGGCGTCGTTGGGACAACACACGCAGCCGCCGGCAAAAAACTTCGCGGCGCCGCAAATATCGGTGAAGGCGTTCGCGAGCAGGCCGCCGGTCGCCGCCTCGGCCACGGCGAGCGTTTTTTCCTGGGCCCGAAGGTGATCGGCGCAGACTTTCGCCAATGAATCGTGGCCGAAGCACACAAAATCCTCGCGCAACAGCCGCGCGCAGTCGTCGGCCACGGCCTGCAGTTTGTCGAACGGAAGTTTTTCGCCCGGCGAACTCAATCGGCAGTCGACATGGCCGGTGTGGGCGCAGAAGGCCACGCTCAGCGCCTCGCCGTGGCGGTCGAAGACGGGCTGCAGTTTCACCTCCAGCGCGCTTTCGCCAATGCCCGAGGCGCGGATCTGCACATAGGCCTCGTGGTCGAGCAGCAAACCAAGCTGGGCGAGTCGCGGCAGCACCTGTTCGGTGAACATCGGCTGCAATTCGTTGGGCGGGCCGGGCAACAGGCAAAGCACCTTGCCGTCCTGCTCGATCCAGAGGCCGGGCGCAGTCCCGTTGGCGTTGGCCAGCACCTCGGCGCGCTCGGGGCGGTAGGCTTGCTTCAAATTATTTGGTGGCATCTTGCGGCCATGCCGCGCAAAGCGCTCAGCGATGACTTTCTCGACCGCAGGATCGAAGACGAGCTTTTGCCCGAGCACTTCGGCAATGGTCTCGCGCGTGCGGTCGTCGCAGGTCGGGCCGAGGCCACCGGTGGTGATGACCACGTCGCTGCGCGCCCAGCTCTCGCGAAATTGCGCGGCGATGGCGGCGGCGTCATCCGTCAGCGTCACGTTGCGCTGGAGCGTCACGCCGCGGCGGCCCAGCTGCGCGCCGATGAACGCGAGGTGTCCGTTGGTCGTGAGGCCAAGCAGCAACTCGTCGCCGAGGGTGAGCAACTCAAAGCGTTTGGCGGCGAACGAAGCGTTGGACACAGAAAGCATATTTGCGGGAAGCAGGAATAAAACCTAGGCTAATCTGTAAAAAATGCCAGCCGCCGATCCAGTTAACATTAAACAAAAGGTGCGCCACCTTCCCGACGGCCCCGGTGTCTACCTGATGAAAGACCGCTTGGGACGAATTATTTACGTCGGCAAAGCCAATCGTTTGAAAAAGCGTGTCTCTTCCTATTTCCAGCGCTCGCGCGGCCTGACCTTGCATCCGAAAATCCGCGCGCTGATCTCCATGATCGCCGACTTCGACACCATCGAGGTGAAGTCCGAGCCCGAGGCGCTGCTGCTTGAAAGCCGCCTGATCAAGCAGTGGAAGCCGAAATACAACACCGACTTCACCGACGACAAGCGCTTCCTCCTCGTGCGGGTCGACCCGGCCGAGGAACTGCCGCGCTTCCGGCTCACCCGGATCAAAAAATACGATCGCTCGCGCTACTTCGGCCCCTTCGTGCATGGCGACCTGCTGCGCAAGACGCTCGCCCAGATGCGCCGCCAGACCGGCATCCTGCTCAGCGATGCGCGCCCGCAAAAACTTCCTGACGGCACCTGGCGGCTCTACGACGACGTGCGCCAGGAGCTCTCTGGATTTCCCAACGTCGTCACGGCCGAGGACTATCGCCACCGCGTCGAAACCGCCTGCGCCTTCCTCGAGGGCAAGTCGCGGGAGTGGCTCGAGAAACTCCGCGATGAGATGCAGGCCGCCGCCGGAAAGCAGTCCTTCGAAAAAGCCGCCGAGTTGCGCGACGTCATCTTCGCGCTGGAAAAAACCCTCGAGAAAACGCGCAAGTTCGAGCGCGCTCGGCCCCTGGCGCGCAGCGGCGAAAACGCCCTGGCCGAGCTCGGCGCAGCGCTCGGCCTGCCCGCGCCGCCACAGACGATGGAGTGCTTCGACATCTCGCACATCTCCGGTACCTTCGTCGTCGCCTCGATGGTCCGCTTCACCGCCGGCCAGCCCGACAAGGAGCACTACCGCCGCTTCCAGATCAAAAGTTTCATCGGCAACGACGACTTCCGCGCGATGGAGGAAGTCGTCAGCCGCCGCTATAAACGCCTGCACGACGAGGGGAAAAGTTTTCCCAGCCTGCTCGTCGTCGATGGCGGGCGCGGCCAGGTCGGCGCGGCGCTGAAGGCCTTCCTCGCGCTCGACCTCGAGCCGCCGCCGCTGATCGGCCTGGCGAAGAAAAAAGAGACCATCGTCTTCCCCGATGGGCGCACGCCGCTCAACCTGCCGATCAACCACGCCGGGCTGCAATTGCTGCAGCGCCTGCGCGACGAAGCCCACCGTTTCGCCAACACTTACAATGCCGACCTTCGCTCGAAAAAAATTCGCGAAAGCACGCTCGACGACCTGCCCGGCCTCGGCCGCGTGCGCCGCGCCGCGTTGCTGGCGCATTTCGGCGGCATCGACCGCCTACGCGCGGCGAGCATCGAGAAAATCCGGCAAGTCGAGGGCTTCGGCCCAAAGCTCGCCGCGGAGTTGCATGCATTCCTTCATCGCGCGACGCTCGAAGGAACAAGTAACAAGTGACAGGTATCAAGTAACAAGATTCAGAGTTTACGCCTCACGGCTCGTCTTGTTACTTGGCACTTGATACTTGTTACTTCCGCCCCATCGGGGCTCTCCCATGAGTCTTTCCCGTTCGTTAACCCCGCTGCTTTTTGTTTTTTTCGCCGCCATCACCCGCGGCGACGTTTCGCTGGCGCCGCTTTTTGCCGATCACGCCGTGCTCCAACGCGATAAACCGATCCCAATCTGGGGCCACGCCGACGCCGGCGAGTCCATCACCGTCACTTTTCATGGCCAGACCGTCAGCACAACGGCGGGCAGCGACGGCCATTGGATCGCTTACCTCGATGCGCTGCCGGCGTCCACCGAGTCGACCGACCTCGTCGTCACCGGCAAAAACAAGATCGCCGTGCACGACGTGCTCGTGGGCGAAGTCTGGCTTTGCTCCGGCCAGTCGAACATGGAATTCGCCGTGCGCAATCCGGCGGGGCCGACTTACCGCGTGGACAACGCCGACGAAGAAGTCGCCGCGGCGAACTATCCGCTCATCCGACATTTCAAGGTCAAGATCGCCGAATCCGACACGCCCACCGACAAGCTGGATGGTTCCTGGGCCGTGTGCTCGCCCGGGACGGTAAACTTGTTCACCGCCGTCGGTTATTTTTTTGCCCTGAATATTTATGAGAAACTCCACGTGCCCGTCGGCCTGATCAACAGCACCTGGGGCGGCACGCCGGTGGAAGCATGGATGAGCCCGCTCGCGCTGGGCGATCCCGCCTTTGCCTTCGTGGGCGAACACTGGCAACAAGGCCTCGCCGAGTATCCGCAGAAAAAAGCCGCCTACGATGCCGCCTTGCCCTTGTGGCAAAAGGATTTGGCCGCCGCCACGGCGGCGGGCAAAGAAACCGAATTCAGGCAGCTTCATCCCCAACTCCGAATGCCGCACGGCCCCGGCGACCGGTGGACGCCCGCGGGCCTTTTCAACGGCATGATCAACCCGCTCCTGCCGTGCGCACTGCGCGGCGTGCTCTGGTATCAAGGCGAGAGCAACGCGCTCCATCCGACGGAATACCGCACGCTCTTCCCCGCCATGATCACCGCGTGGCGCAAACATTTCGGCCAGGGTGACCTGCCGTTTTATTTCGTCCAGCTGGCCAACTTCAGCTTTCTCAAAAATGCCAGCGGCACCGAATGGGCCCTCGTCCGCGAAGGCCAGGCGCAAGCCCTCGCGTTGCCGCAGACCGCGATGGCCGTGGCCATCGATCTGGGCGAACACGACAACATTCACCCGCGCAACAAACAGGAGGTCGGCCGCCGGCTCGCACTCATCGCCGAAACCCGCCTCTACGGCATCCCCGGCGATGATTCCGGCCCGATGTTCGCCGGCGCCACGCGCGAAGGTCACGCGATGCGCGTCCGTTTCACCAACGCCAGCAACAGCCTGATCGCGCACGAAAATCCCGTACAGTCGCTCGAACTCGCCGGGGCGGACAAAGTTTTTCATGCGGCCCAAGGCCGCATTGACGGCGAAACCCTGCTCGTCAGCTCGCCCGATGTGAAGGACCCCGTCGCCGTCCGCTACGCCTGGAGCAACGACCCGGAAGCCAACCTCTTCAACGGCGCCGGCCTGCCCGCTGCACCGTTTCGGTCGGACGCGTGGTAGCTGCGCTACCACTATCTCAAATTTGAAATCTCAGATTTCAAATGCGCGGAACGCGCCTTGCCCTAAGAAATGTCCGGGTGATCCGTTGTACCCTCACACACCCATTCTTTTCATGAAAAATCTCCGTCCGATCCTGCTGTTAGTTTGCTTCTCCGCCGCGCTCCGCGCCGCACCCGTCGAGTCCCGCATCACCGCCGTCACCGTTTACGCCGACCGCGCCGTCGTCACGCGCACGGCCTCGCTCGATGTCACTGCGCCTGGCCCGATTGAAATGGTATTTGAAAATCTGCCCTCCTCCATCGTGGATCAATCGCTCCAGGTCGCCGGCCGCGGCACCGCGCAAGCCACCATCCTCGATGTCACCGCCCGCGAGGCCTACCTCACCGCCACGCCCGATGCGCGGGTGAAATCCCTCCAAGACGAATTGCGCGGCCTCCAGCAGCAACATCGCGCGCTCACCGACCGTGGCGCCGTGCTCGACCAGCAGCGCGACTTTCTCGCCTCCATCAAGACTGCTTCCGCTGCGCCACCGACCAAGGATACTCCCCGCCCAAGTGTCGAGGACTGGACCAAGCTCCTCGGGTTTTTTGACGAACAACTGGGCAAGCTCAACACCGAGCAGCAATTGCTCGACGCGCAGAGCAGCGATCTCGACGCCAAAAGCGCCGCAATTGAAAAGCAAATTGCCGACCTCAGCGGCGCGAACGGCCGCAGCGTCAAGCACATCACCGTGCGTCTCACCGCCGCCAACCCCGGCCATCTCGAACTCGCGCTAAACTATACCGTGCCCGAAGCGAGCTGGAGCCCAAGTTACGATGCGCGCGTGCTCAGCACCGATCGGGCGGTACAGCTCGGTTATTTCGGCGTCGTGCACCAGCGCACCGGCGAGGACTGGAACAACGTCGATCTCACCCTCTCCACCGCACGCCCCAGCCTCGGCGGCGCGCCCCCGCAGTTGTTTCCATGGACCGTCGATGTGGTAGATGTGGAAGCGAAAAAGGAGGCCATGGAAGAACTTGAACGCGGGGCGAATGCTAGGCAGAGGGCTGAATTGGGTGCAGCTCTCAACATGCAGCGCTTTACCGACAACGTCGGTGGAATGAGCAATGCGCCAGCTCCCGAAAAAGTGTATGATGCGGACTTCGCGCAGGCCACGCTCGATGCCCAGGCCACGAGCGCGTCGTTTAAAATCCCTGTCGCCTCCACGGTTCCCAGCGACAACTCGCCGCAAAAGGTGCCGATCACCAGCGTGCGCCTCGCTGATGCGCCCGAATACCTCGCCATCCCCAAGCAGCTCGCCGCCGCGTTCCTCACCGCGAAAGTGACCAACTCCTCCGATTTCCCACTGCTCGCCGGCGCCATGAATGTTTTCCTCGACGACACCTTTGTCGCCGCCAGCTCGCTCCGCACCGTCATGCCCGGGGAAAAATTCGACCTCGCCCTCGGGGTGGACGACGCCATCACGATCAAGCACAAGCTCAACAACCGCTTCGCGGAGGACACCGGCCTCATCAGCAAAGGCAAACGCGTGACCTACGACTATACGCTCACGGTGCAAAACAACAAAAAGACCTTCGAGCGCGTCGTGCTGCTCGACCAGGTGCCGGTCTCGCGCAACGAGAAGATCGTCGTCACCATGCTCGCCCCGGATGCAGCGGACGTGAAGCCCGATGCCGACGGCACGCTCAAGTGGACGCTCGACCTCAAGCCCGGCGAAAAACGCGAGCTGCCGCTCAAGTTCAGTATCGAACGCCCGGCCGAAGTTGCGGTCGCGGGGCTCGAATAAGTTAACGGTTCACCGTTTGAAAATGTGGGCGGGGTGCCCTCACCCCGCAACCGGCGCACTTTCGCTCAGGCGATTGATAAACGTGGTTCTCATGTCATTGCCTGACGGAGCAAGGCAGGGCGCGACCCCTTGGCGCGCCCTGCCTTTTTATTGCGCTTGAAAATGCATGCGGGGTGAGGGCACCCCGCCCACAGGGATCCATTTTCTTAAACTGACACGGCATCAATAAGCTTCACCGGCTTGCTTGGTGGCTGTTGCTGCCACAATATTCCGCCCGCATGTCCAACCAACGCACCACCGATTCCAACTCATCGCGGGTCGCCGTGCCCATCCTGCTCGTGGTGGCTTTCGCCTTGTTCGGGCTCGGCATTTTCTTTCCGTTTTTCCACGTCACGAAATTCTGGGTTTTCTCCGATGCCATCTCGGTCGTCAGCGGCCTCTTCACCTTGTTTGAATCGCATGAATATTTTCTCTTCGGCATCCTCACGCTCTTCACGCTCATCTTTCCGTGCGTGAAGCTCGGCCTGCTGGCCATCGTGTGGACCGAGCGCATGCACGACCTCGCGCGCGTGCGCCGGCTGCACGAATGGGTGGAGCACCTGGGCAAATGGTCCATGCTCGACGTGTTCGTCGTCGCCATCCTGATCGTCGCGATGAAATCCGCCGATGTGGCCGACCTCCACATCGGCATTGGGCTGTACCTCTTCACCTTTTCCGTCATCACGACGCAGCTCACCTCGGCGTGGATCAGCCGCTTCCTGCGGCGCGGGTGAACGCGGATCTCTACGAGTAATCCGTAAAAAACTCCGAGCTTTCACCACAAAGACACCAAGGACACAAAGATCGAGCCAGAGGTCGGGGATCCTGGCTTCCAGGCTTCCTGCTTAAATCCATCCGTGTTCATCCGTGTAATCCGCGGTTAAAAAACTTTGTCTTCGTGTTGGGAATCTGTGGTTGGCGCAAATCGCCGGGATCGCTTGCGAAATGCCCGCCGCTCGCTACTGGTTCAGCATCATGCAGCCCCGCCAACTCGCCGGTATTTTTCTCGCCATGTTCTTATCCGCTTTTCTCGCCATGTTCTTATCCGCTTTTTTCGCCAAGGCCGATCCGCTCGCCCTCGGCGCCAGCCTGCCCGCCGTCACCGGTGTCACCGAGACCGGTGCGCCGCTCGATTTCTCCACGCTCAGCCATGGCTACACGCTCGTATATTTTTATCCGCGGGCCGAGACGTCCGGCTGCACCGCGCAGGGCTGCTCGCTGCGCGACGCCTACGACGTGCTGCAAAAACGGGACGTCACGGTCATCGGCGTGAGCACCGACACGGTGGAGAAACAAAAAGCCTTCAAGGACAACCATCACTTCCCCTTCACGCTCATCGCCGATCCGGATAAAAAAGTCATCACGGCCTTCGGCGTTCCCACCCGTAGCGTCCCCCTCATGGGCGAGATGGCCAGCCGCCAGGCTTTCCTGTTCAAGGACGGCAAACTCGTCTGGCGCGACCTGAAGGCCGCGACGAAAAAACAGGCGGAAGATGTCTTGAAATCACTCGATGCGAGTGAAGTTCCAAGTAGCAGGTGACAAGTAACAAGACCGTCAGCACCTAATCTTGGAACTTGAAAACTTGGCCCTTGATACTTTGAGCGCGGCCGCGCTCAGCTCGCCGCCTTTTGGATCGTCGCGGGTGGTGGCGGGCGGCTGACGATCACTTTGTCCACGCGGTGGCGGTCCATGTCCATCACCTCGAAGCGCCAGCCGGCCCAGTCAAAATGGTCGCCCGTCGCCGGGATGCGCCCGAACTGCGTGACAATGAAGCCGGCCAGCGTCTGGTAATCCGCGTCGTCCTCGCCCGGCAGCGCGTCGAGCAGGAGCAGCGTTTTCAGCGCGCCGGTCGAGAGCGTGGCATCGAGCACCCACGCGCCATCCTCGCGCTGGCGGGCCTCGGGCTGGCCGCGCCGGCCCATCGCCGGCATGTCGCCCACGATGGCCTCCAGCACGTCGATCAGTGTCACCAACCCCTGGATACCGCCAAATTCATCCGCCACGAGGGCGACGTGTTTGCCGGTTTTCTTGAATTGCTCGAGCAGCTGCATCGCCTGCTGCGTCTCGGGCACGATGAGCGCGGGTACGAGCAGGTTCTTCAGGTTGGTCTGCAGCCCGATGGCCGAGTGCGCCCACAGCGCCTTGACCGCGACCATGCCGATGACCTGGTCGCGATTGCCCTGGAAAACGGGAAAATGCGAGTGCCCGCTGGCGACGATCTTGCGCCAGTTGGCTTCATCGGGGTCGTCGATGTTGAGAAAAACGATTTTCGGCCGCGGCGTCATCAACGCGGTCACCGGCAGCTGGTCGAGCCCGAGCACGCCCTCGACCATTTGCTGCTCGGCCTTGTTGAACGTGCCCGCGTGCAGTCCCTGCTCGATCAGGATGCTCAGCTCCTCGTCCGTGATGGGCGCCTCCTTGCGGTGCGCAATGCCGAGGGATTTCACAACGGCATCCGTCATGGTCATGAGCAGCCAGACGGCCGGGCGGGCCAGCCAGGCGAGCGCCTGCATCGGCCCGGCCACGGCCATCGCAATGCGCTCCGGATTGCCCAGCGCGATGCGCTTCGGCACGAGTTCGCCGAAGAGCAGCGTGACGAACGTGATGCCACCCGCCACCAGCACAAAGGCCGCGATGTGGCTGTAGGCCGACAGCGTCGGCGCCACCTCCGCCAGCCAGGCGGCAAAGCGATCGGAGAAACTCGCCCCGCCCACCGCGCCGGCCACGATGCTGCAAAGCGTCATGCCGACCTGCACCACGGAAAGAAACCGCGTGGGCGACTCGGCCAGGGTAAGCGCCGCGCGCGCGCGCGCGCTACCATCATCAGCCAGTTTTTTCAGCCGCGCCTTGCGCGATGAAATCACCGCGATCTCGGCCATCGCAAACAGTCCGTTGGCCAGCAGCAAAAAGCCAATGACCAGCAGTTCTGTACCTGTACCAACGGAATTCATGGAAAAAGGGGTCAATAATACATAGTTTTACTCGTGAAGCAATCCCTTTGCCATCTGGAACACCCTGCCCTATGCGATGTTGTGCAGCAAGGCAGGAATGGCCGGGTGGAGCGACTAATGCCTGCATTTCAAGAGGAGCCCCCTTTCCTGTCATTCCGAGCCGTGCGAGGTACCGAGCGAAGCGACAGTCTGACATTTCCTTTTGCGGCCCAATAGGTTACACTAGCCAGAGATTCCTCGCACGGCTCGGAATGACAAAGTCAACTACACGGCACAGACAGCAATTCACGTTGCGGGGTGCCCCCGCCCACAACTAGCCAAGCCGTTTCAGCCGCGCAGCCACCTCGCTACGCAAGCGGTCGATGTGCGCCAGCGTGAACGCAGCGATATCGAGCCGTTCATCCTGCACCAATGGCGTCAGATCCATGGCCCAAGTGATGGCCTCGAGCTTGTCCGCGACATGGGAGGTGTGAAAGGTCGCGTTCGCGGCCCGCCGGCCCAGCGTGGCGAGATCGTAGCGTTTGCCGCCCGCGATCTGGCTGGCAAAAACTTTGAGCAACTCCGCCGCGAGCCCGGGCTCGCGGCCCGCGTCGAGCGCGACTTTATCCGCCTCGACCAGCCAGTCGAGATCGCGCCACACCTCGCAGCCCAGCACGCGCCGCGGTCGGCGCCCGGGCGGCAACGCGCGCAGCGCCTCGAGGCAGCGCAACAGCACCGCCACATGCGTGTCGTGCTTGTCGGCGGGATTGTGCAGGTAAACCACCTGCGGCGTGCAGGCGGAAAAAATCTTCTCCAGGTCCGTGCGCGCAGAAGCCGACGAGGTTTTCACCGCGGCACTCGGATATGCCAGCTGGATTTGAATGGCATAGCGGCCGAGTGCGGCGGCGTTGCGCTGCTCCTCGCGCCGCACCGCACACATCTGCGCGTCGGAAAATTTTTCGTAAGGGCCCGAGCGCGGGCTGCCCGCACCGTCGGTCACGACCACGCCGCCAAAAAACTTGTCCTTGCTTCCGTGGCATTCGGCGATGCCCGCCTGGGCCATGATCTCGATGTCGTCCTGATGCGCCGCCACGCACAGGTGCGTCACGCGCGCGAGCACCCCGGCCGGGGCGGAGCCATCGGGCGTGAAGACATCGGCATCGGAACGGGAAAAATTCATCGGATTCTTTTTAACACGAAGATCGCAAAGGGCACGAAGAGATTTGGGCGTCGGTTTTGTAGGTCGGGCTTCAGGCCCGACATGTTAGGATGTCGGGGATAAACCCCGACCTACGATCAATCGCTAAAAAAGCCTTTCTGGATATTCGCCGCGGCGGACGAGTTCGGCGAGCGCGGCCTGCACGCGCGGCTTGTCCTCGCGGTAGGTGACGCCGAACCAGGTGCTGGCCGTCGGCAGCACGCGCCCGTGCGCCTCGTCGCGCGCGATCATCACGGACACCGCGGCGGGCAGATAAAACTCGGCTTTCGCCTGGCCGCCCTGATTGCGGAGAAAATTCTCCCACTGCGCATCGAGCGCCGGAAAAAGCGCGGGCGTGAAGCCCCAGCAGTTCATCGAGACAATTTCATCTCCGGAAAATTTCCGACCCGGCCCCATGTCGGCCGGCGAGAGATTCGTTTCCTCGGTGATCGAACGGAGGGCGCCATCCGCCCCGACTTCGCACACACCGCGCGAAACCGCGCCATGGGCGGAGAGCGTGTGGGCGAGACGGTATCCAGCCAGGGCGAATTTGGCCGGTGGCCGGGTTCGCCCTGGCTGGATTTCAGATTTAAGATTTAAAATTTCAGGTCCCTGCAAAAATTGCCCGAGTTTCTGCAAAGCCTCGGCGCCGTAAAAATCGTCGGCATTGATGACGGCGAAGTTTTCCCGCACGGCCTCGCGGGCGCACCACACCGCATGGCCGGTGCCCCAGGGTTTCTCGCGCCCGGCCGGCGGCGTGAATCCTGGCGGCAGCGCGTCGAGTGACTGAAAAACATAATCAACCGCCACGCGCCCGGCGTAGCGCGCGCCGACTTTTTCGCGGAACTCCGCCTCAAAATCGCGCCGGATGACGAAGACCACCCGCCCAAACCCCGCGCGCACGGCATCGAACACCGCGTAGTCGAGCAGCGTCTCGCCGGCCGGGCCCACCGGGTCGAGCTGCTTGAGTCCGCCGTAGCGCGAGCCCAGGCCGGCCGCAAGAACGAGGAGAGACGTCGACATGTGAAGCCATCAAGGATGTGACCCGGGCACTCGGCAAGCCGCTTTGACTGCGTGGTGACAAGCGGACTTGCCGCCTCAGGCAAGCCGAGCGCCGATGAACTGACAGGTAGGGCGCGTTGCCCTCAACGCGCCGCGGCCCGCTCGGGGAGCGAGCCCTACCCGCGCTACCGCGCGAAACCCCCGCAGCAACGTGACGAAATCGTAATCTTATTTGTGGTGAAACTTTTCCTTAGGTCGGCCATCTAGGACAAACCATGAACCCCGCTATGAATAGGCGATTGAGGTCTTCTGTATTCATGCCAGCAGCACTGCTGTTTGTACTATCCGCCGGCTGGTTGATGCCGCAGACCGCGGCAGCAAGCGACGGCACCCAACTCACGCTGGTCAAAACCATCCCCCTGCCCGAGGTGAGCGGACGCATCGACCACTTCAGCTTTGATTCGAAGAGCAACCGGCTGCTCGTGGCGGCCCTGGGCAATGACACCCTTGAAATCATCGACGCGGAAAAAGGCGTGGTGGTGCACGAGGTCACCGGCTTTTCCCATCCGCAGGGCGTCGGCTTCGATCCGGACAGCAACCGCTACATCGTCGCCAATGCCAGCGACGGAATCTGCCGCCTGTTCGATGCCGGCACGCTCGCCGAGACGGGCCGCGTCGACCTGAAAGATGACGCTGACAACATCCGCTACGACCGCGCCGCCAAATTGCTCTGGGTCGGATATGGCGACGGCGGACTGGCAGCCATCGATCCGGCCAGCGGTCACCAGGTGGCCGACATAAAAATCGAGGGGCACCCGGAATCTTTTCAGCTGGAAACAAAAGGATCGCGGATCTTCATCAATGTGCCGGACGAGCAAGAGGTCCTGGTGGTCGACCGGCAGCAGAAAGCGGTCATGGCCCATTGGGTGCTCAACGAGGCCCGATCCAATTTTCCCATGGCACTGGATGAAGAACACCACCGCCTTTTTATCGGCTGCCGCCATCCCGCCAAACTCGTCGTGCTGAACACGGACAACGGGGCGGTGGTCGCCAGCATTGATCTCGTGGGCGACTCGGACGACGTGTATTTCGATGCGGCCCGCCACTGCCTCTATGCTTCGGGCGGAGAAGGATTCATTACGGTGATTTCGCAAAAAAGCCCTGATACTTATGTCGTGACCGATAAAATTCCCACGGCGTCCGGCGCGCGCACATCTTTTTTCGACGCGGACAAAAGTCTTTTCTTCCTCGCGGTGCCCCATCGCCTCTTCCAAGCGGCGGAAGTCCGCGTTTACCGAGTTGGTTCGCCATGAACAGGCGCCTTGATTGGCTGGTAGGGCGCGTTGCCCTCAACGCGCCGCGGCCCGCTCGGGGAGCGAGCCCTACCGGCGCTCCCGCGCCAAAACAAAAAAACAACCGCTTTGATGAAACCCAGAAATTTTATGAATAAAATCCTGCTCGGTTTTTTGGCGGCAACGTTGGGCCTGGGATTGCGGGCCGAAAACCACGCCTTGGTGTTGTCACAGACGATCCCGGTGCCCGGGCTGACGGGCGGCTTTAATCACATGTCGGTGGATGCCAAGCGCCAGTTGCTTTTCGTCGCCGCGCCGACCAACCAGACCGTTGAAGTCATCGACCTGAAGTCCGGCCAGCCGCTGCCAAGCCTGGGCGGATCGAGACCGGCGGCCGTTCGGTACGCGCCGGAGTTTGGCCAGCTCTATGTCAGCCGGACCGACAAGCTGACAATTCACGACGCCGCTTCCTTCAAAGTGCAGGCCGAGATCGATCTCGAAAGCAGCCTGGACGAACTTCAATACAACCCCACGGCAAAACAGCTTTACGCCGGTTGCATGACAGCCGGCAAGGTCGGCGTCGCGATCATCAGCCTTCCCGAGGGGAAAGTGGTCGGAAAGGTTTCGCTGCCGGGAAAACCGCAGGGAATCGTGATCGAGCAGAAAGGTCATCGCCTTTTTGCCAACCTGCCAACCGTCCACGGAGTCGCCGTCGTCGATTGCCAGAAGGCGATGCTGCTGGAGACCTGGGCTGTGGACCAAGGTGAAGGCAACGCCGCGATCGCGCTCGATGAGGGCCATGGCCGGTTGTTCGTGGCCTGCCGGCGCCCGGCGATGCTTTTTGTTTTCGATACAGCAAAAGGAAAGTCCATCGCCAGCGTGCCGATCGACGGCGATACGGACGACATGTTCTACGATCCCACAGCCAAGCGGGTTTATATTTCGGGCGGCAAGGGTTTCATCGACGTGATCGACCAAATCGACGCCGACCATTATCAAACGCATGAACGCATTCCGACGCCGGCTGGTGCCAGGACCTCGACGTTTGACGCGACGCTGCGCGTCCTCTGCGTCGGGGCACCCAAGAGCGAGACCGAACCGGCGAAGCTGCTGGTTTATCGCACCAATAAAGCTCGATGAAGTAGGGCGAGACCTCCGGGCGAGCCGCGGTTTTCCAAAAAACATTTTTACACCAAGATCGCAAAGGTCGCGAAGCAGCAGGGCCTGCCCTCTTCGGAATTTGACGTTCGACGCTCAGCGTTTGCGTGAAGCGTGCCCGTCGCGCGCAGCAAGAGCAATCAGCCCCGCAAGAATAATGGCGGGCACGATGACCGTGACGATGACGAAGAAAAGGATCATTTGAGGATGACGGGCCAAAGGTGGAGCGGCTTGACCCCTCAAGCCGCTCCCCGAGCGCGTTATACGCGCCCACCTTTAGTACCCTCGTATGCGGAAAATTTTGTTAGAACCGGCGATCAGACACCTTGACGACGACCGGCTTCCGGCGGGGAAGGCGGCTCAAAAGGAAAAATCCGAGGCAGGCGCCGGTGAAAATCGCGCCGTAGGTGGCCGGCTCGGGCACGGGCGTGACCTCATGGTCCCAAGTAAGCCACTTGGTGTTCGCGCCAGTGAAGCCCGTGAAGACGATTTGATTCAAAGGCGCGCTGCCTTGCGTGTTGGGAGACTGGCTGCTGCTATAGAAATAATCCTGCTCGTCGGCCCAGTTGGTGACGGCCAGCGTACCGGTGCTTCCGAAGGAGACATCACTGACCGTGAGAATGGAATTGGTGGGGTTGGTGGCGAAATCGAGGGTGGAGGTGCCGGTGCCGTTGATGGTGAGGCTGCCAAAAACGTCGGTCGTGCCGTTGAGCTTGAGCGTGCCGCCGGCAAGGATGATATTGAGATTAGGGTCGGTGAAGCCTGCGCTCAGCGTGAGGGTGGCACCCGAACTGATGGTGAGCGTGCCAACCGCGCCCGTCATCGTGCCACCAAGCGTATTCGTGCCAGTGAGGGTGAGGGTCTCGCCACCGGTGGAGCCGAAACTGAGCGCACCGCTGTTGTTGAGGTTGGCGACGGTTTGATTGAAATTATTCAGGTTGATCGTGGCGCCGTTGCTGACGGTAACACCGCTGGTGGTGTTGAGAACGTTTGCGGCGCCGGCCGTGAGCGTGCCGGCTGAAACCGTGGTCGAGCCGGTAAAGGTATTCGCGCCGGAAAGCGTGAGGTTGCCCGTGCCGTCCTTGGTCAGGCTGCCCGCGGCGGTGCCGCCGTTTTGGATGACACCAGAGATGGTGGTGTTACCGGGGCCACCGACATTGAGGGTGTAGCCCGTGGCACCGCTGCCGAGGCTGACGGTGTTGGAAAGAGTGGCCGTGCCGCTATCGGACTGGAGGCGGGAATTGCCAGCCAGCGTCACCGTGCCGGAAACCGTGTTGTTGCCAGAGACGTTCTCAATCGCTCCGTTGCCGGAGGAGGCGCCCGACGTTGAAAGCGTGAAGTTGTTGGCCATGTTGAGGCCGCCTTGGACCTCAAAGTTACCCGTGCCGCTGACGGCGACCGCCGCCGTGCCGAGGACGTTGTTGTTGCCGGAGACATTCGTTATGCCTTGGGTCAGGGCGTAATTGCCGGTGAATCCTGCACTGGAGCCGTTCAGGGAAAGTTCTCCCGTTCCCGATTGGGTAATCGTGCCGGCCCCGGACAAGGCACCCGCATAAGTGGACGTCCCTGTGCCGCTGAGTGTCAGGTTGCCACCGGTTCCGACGGTCACCGTGGCACCCGAGGCGCCGGTCAGCGTATTCAGGGTCTGGGCATTGCCGTTCAGATTGTACGTGCCGCCGTTCATCGTGAGAGTCGAGCCAGTGTTGATTTGGTTCGAGACGGTCTGCGAAACTGCACCTCCTGAATTAACCGTCAGGTTGCCGTTCACGGTGGTGCCCGTACCGCTGAGGTTGAGCGTGCCCCCGTTGACCGTGGTCGTGCCGGTGTAGCTGTTGGTGCCGTTGAAAGTGAGGGTGCCGGAACTAAGCGTGACCGCGCCGGTTCCCGTGGAAACCTGGGAGGCGGTAACCGTGCCGGGGCCGACAAAAGTCGTGTTTGTATTGGTGCCCGTGAGATTGCCAGTCAGGTTGAGCGTCGTTCCAGTGTCGGCGGCGATGGTCGAATTCGTGGTCTCGGTAATCGTGCCCGACAGGGTGTTGGTGCCGCCTACATTGTGGATCACGCCGGCACCGGAAAGACCGGTGCCTCCCACGGAAATTGCGTTGGTCGGGCTGATTCCACCCGTCAATTCCAAGCCCGCGCCGTTTGAAATCGTCGCCGCGCCAGTGCCGAGGGCGGTCGTGCTCGCGGCCTGGACGACTCCGGCGTTGTTGAAGAGGCTGGTGTAGCTGTTGTTGCCGGAGAGGATCAGTTTTCCCGTGCTCGTGCCATCGTTGATCAAGTTGTGGGCACCGGATATCGGGGCGCTAATCGTCAGGTTTCCGGTGCCGGTCTCATTTGTCACTGTATTGGCGGTGAGGATGATCCCGCCGGCGCCAGAGATGGTTTGGTTCACATTACTGAACTGTTGAATTGAAGGAACCGCATAGGTCGCATTGCTCAGCGTGATCGAATTGCCAGATGCCCCTGTGATCGTGTAGCTCGAAGTCGCTCCGCTGCCGAATTGTATGCCGCCCACCGATGCCGCGGCCGTCACGGTCGAGGTCAGGTTGCTTAGACCCAAAGTATTAAAGAGGGCCACTTCCGCATTGGTGGGAACATGGTTGGCATTCCAATTGGCGGCCGTGCTCCAGGGAGAGACACCACCCGTGAGAGTGCCGCCCTTCCATTCGTTGGTCGTGATCGCAACCGGAACCAAGAGGTGGGTATTGGCCACGCCGAGGACCGTCGTGTTCGCAGCCTGCTCGGTGGCAGTGCCATACCCGGAAATATAAACCGTGCTCACGGTCTGGCCGGCGGTCTTGTCGGCAAGTTGGTCCGACGCGCCCCAGTTGTTGATGGTGAGTACGCCGCTGGCCGGCGGGGTGTAGCTTTGGAACAGGAAACTGTTGCCCGAGTTCAAGGTTCCGAAATCGAGCGTCGCGCCGCCTGCGGCGGTCAAGGTTCCGACCTGCTGCGAAAACCCGCCCAGATTCAAGGTGCCCGTCGCGCCGATATTCAAATTGCTCGTCGAGGCCAAAGCACCAGTTTTGCCGAGTTGGATGGTTCCCGCGCTGATCGTGGTCGTGCCGGTGTAGGTGTCCGATCCGCTGAGTGTCAGCGTGCCGTTGCCGGTCTTCGTGAGATTATCTCCCGTGCTCGTGCCGCCGTTGGCGATGATGCCGCTGATCGTAGAGGTTCCGCTGTCGACCTGCACGGTGAGGGTGTTGGCTGAAGCCCCGGTCGAGAGATTAACCGCGCCCGACTGGGTCGCATTCGCCATAGTCAGCGTGTCGCTGGCCGAGTTGTTCAGGGTTCCGCCCGAGTTGATTCCGGAGAACGTCGAGCTGCCACCCAGATTGACCGTGTTGGTAATCGTGCTGCCATTGGTTGATCCGAGAGTTGCACCGTTCAGGGCCACCGCGCCGGTTCCGAGGGCCGTGCTGCTATTGGCATTAAGGGTGCCTGCGCTGATCGTCGTACCGCCAGTGTAGGTGTTCGCCCCGGAAAACGTGGTCGTCCCGGTGCCCGATTGAACGATGCTGCCGCTGCCGGTTGAATTTGAAATGACGCCGGCCAGGTTGGTCGCTCCGGTTCCGTTAAAGGTGATCGCGTTGCCTTGTGCGTCCAAATTTCCATTCAGATTCAGGGCTGAAGTCGTATTGTTTTGGATATTGATGGCATTGTTCGCGACGAGATCGGAGTTGACCGTCTGCGTGGCCGTTCCGGTGGTATGCGAAACATAGATGCCGGAAGGCCCGAGGATTCCTTCATTATTGAACACAATTTTGCCGTCGTGCGCGGCCGAACCGACGGTATAGCTGAAAGGTGCATCGATATTCAGTGCCCGGAGGGTCTGGGTGTTGCCATTGAGGCTGATGGTCTGGGCGCTGGAAACATAGGCGTTATTAAGGAGAACGTCGGAAGGATTTCCTGCGGAAGCCGCAGAACCGGGGGCATTCGTGGGATTGCCGAACCAATTATTGGTGGTGCCCCACTTGCTGTCGGCGCCGGTATTGGTCCAGAGATTGGCGGTGACGCTGGTCAGAAGTACGTTGGCAACCTGCTGGGTGGAGTCAGCGCCGCCGGTGGAGCCGGTGAAACCAAGGATCAAGCTATTGGGCCTGGTGTAGCCGGACAAATCGGCCGTGAAGATCTGCGTATAAACGCCGCCTTCCTGCATGTACATGACGAGTTGATTGGTCGCATTGATCGTCATTTCGAAATTGGTTGCGATGGATCCGCTGGTCGGAGCCGAAAAATTCGGCAGACCACCGGTTGTTCCGCCGAGATAATTATAGCCGCTCTGGCCTGAGCCAGGACCGCGAACAGCCACATTATTGGGCTCGGAACCGGGTCCACCGATACGGCCTTCGGTTGGGTTGGAATAATTGCCAAATTCGTCAATGCCCACGCCGAGGTAACCGCCATTCAAACCTGAGACGCCACTGGGTGGAGCGGCCGCGGCATTTTTTTGGGCATAGCCGAGACTGCCACCGAAGGCTCCCGGGCTGAATCCACTGGAAGCAACGGCGCTCGCATCGGCCAGGAAGAAAGTAATGCCATCAGCAGGTGCGGCCGTGCCGTTCGACGCCGTATAAGTGAACGCGACCGCAATTGTCGCGTTCGCTGAACTAAATGCGGTCGGATCGTAGGCGTAGGTAGACTCGTTGCCGGAGCTCGTCGTCATCGTCATACCCGCACTTGTGTTTGAAGCCGTGGGCGAAAAGGCCGTGATGGTGCCGTTGTTATTGACGTTGCCACCGTAATTCCAGGAAGTCGGCAAGGTCGACCCGTTGAAGTTCTGGTTGATCGTAATGACCTGCGCGCTCGCCTGACTGGCTAAAACGAAAATCGCGGCGGCTGCAGCCAAAAGCAGTCGCCGAACGCTTGGGTTGCAGGGGAGCACCAACATGATGTTGTAAACATTGATGTAAAATTTTACTACAGCAAGCTTATTTTTAGCTATGTTTTAGCAAACGACATCACATTTTACTAAGCGACTGGGCATATATCCCGACTAAATATAGGGCATTACCCTTATTATTTAAGCCAAAAGCTTTTAGCTTGGCTGTTTTGTAAAAAAGAAATGTAAAATTCAACCCCGGCCGCCGCGAAGCACAATTACATTCGCCAGATCGTGCTTCTCAAATTCATCCCAATAGGTGTCCTCGATTTGTTTCAGCCGCTCGTCGGGCGTGGGCGGCGGCTCGACGCCCGGCGCTTCCGCCAGCGCGCGCTTGGCCTGTTCGGCGGCGTAGTCGCCCTCGGCCAGGCGCGTGACCAGTTCGCTCCAAAACGTGTCGTTCTCGAACTCGCCGATGAACTCGCGCACGTGTTCGTTCTCCTCGAGCTTGGCCGAAGGGCCAAGTAAACCGCCGACGCGTTCCTCGACGAGATCGGCGCAGCCGAGCGAAGAAGCCAGCTCATAAAGTTTTTGCGCAATGTCGTCGTAACGCTTCGTGGGAGGCGCGTCCTCGCTCTTGCGCGAGGCCACGACCCAGCGGCCGAGATAGGCCAGCTCGAGCAGGCGTGCGTATTCCTTGGTCGTAAACGAAATCTTCATCCTGCCAACAGGTGCGCGAAGCGGCCCCGCGCGCAACCTCGGAATTTTGGGCGCTCAATTTTGCGCCGCTGCAGCCGCATCCGGCGCTGGCTTGGGCGTGGTGAAATTGATCGGCACTTGTGCGCGCACGACCACCGGCTTGCCGTGGCTGGTGAGCGGCGCGAATCTCCACGCCGCCACGCCCTGCACGGCCGCATAGCCAAAAGCCGGATCGGTGGCCGAGACCACGCGCGGGAGCTGCACGTTGCCTTCGTGGTCGATGAGAAATTCGACGACCGCCTTTCCTTCGGTGACTTTGCCGATCAGCGCAGAGGGAAACGCCGGCGGAAGCCGCGAAAGCAGCTGTGGCCGGGCGTCGAGATCCTTGATCGGGCAGAGATCGAGTTTTTCCTTTTTCAATTCATATAATAGATCCTTGTCCTCGTCGCTCACCGGCACATCGCCGCCGGAGTACGAAAACTCCTGCTTGATGCCAAGCACCGCCAGAGTGGGTTTTCCCTCCTTCATCGCCGGCTGGAATTTCCATTCATCAATCATGGCCAGCAACGCCTGGCCAAATTCGGGCCGCGTGGCCTTGACCACGATGGCTTGTTCAGCCTCGCCGCTCGGACTGACGAGGAATCGCACTTCCGCCGTGCCGCTCACGTCGTCGCGCAAGAGTTCGAACGGATACACCGCCAGCACGACATTGGCTGGCTTGGGTGGGATATCGTAACGCAGCTCGGGCGGGAGCTTGCTTTGATCGCCGTGGTCGTCGGAAACGCCGTACGTCTCTTGGCCACCATCTGGCACATCATCAAGGCTAAAGACAATCGGCACCTCCATTCGCGTGTTGACCGTCGCGCCATTTTTGCGGCCTGGTTCGAAACGCCATTTCAACAACGCATCGATCGCCGGTTGATTCAAGCCGGGATTGGTTGAGGAAAACACGACGGGGTCTCGTACCTGCCCCTTCTCGTCGACCACAAAATGCACGACCACTTCTCCCCGCAGCCCCGAACTTCTCATCTCAACAGGATAAACGGGTTCTTGCTGATATAGTACGCGCGGGAGCACATCCTGCGCGGCGAGTCGCAGCGCGACGAAAAAAGCCAAGGCAAACGCAAAACGGGGGTTCATGCGCTCCGCAACGTGAAGGCCCGACAAATCCGCCGCAATCCCGGAGTTTATCCGCCTCCGGTAATCCTCCAGTTTATAGAATGTGTCCATGCGGGGTGAGGGCACCCCGCCCACAATAATCCATTCTCCACCAACAAGCCTTGAGCGCAGCGACGAGGGGTTGACCCGGCGCCCCGCGTGCCGATAGCTTTCACCTTCCATGTCCACCGCCGACTCACCCACCGACCTCATGGAGCGCATCGTCGCGCTCTGCAAACGCCGCGGCTTCATTTTCCCCTCGTCCGAAATCTACGGCGGCTTCAACGGCTTTTTCGACTACGGCCCGCTCGGCGCCGAGCTGAAGAAAAACATCCGCGACTGCTGGTGGAACGACATGGTCCGCCGCCGCGACGACATCGTCGGCCTCGAGTCGTCCATCATCATGCATCCGAAGGTTTGGGAAGCCAGCGGCCATGTCGCCGGCTTCACCGACCCGCTCGTCGACTGCAAGGTGAGCAAGCAGCGGTACCGCGCGGACCAGTTGTTTTTTGCGGC
>Ga0210392_10000572_pt1 | contig 21903 bp, 18 predicted proteins | sample IncBWC30OmetaG_FD_161057 | JGI IMG/M metagenome (GOLD analysis project Ga0210392, IMG submission 161057) | Forest soil microbial communities from Barre Woods Harvard Forest LTER site, Petersham, Massachusetts, United States - Inc-BW-C-30-O ...
CAAGTCATAGCAAAGCAGCTTTTCTGGACAGCGCTTCGTCAGGCAACGGCAGCTCAGAATGATTCCATGCGCCACAACAGGCGAGACGAAAAAGATGGGTGCACCGTTAAATCGGGGCGCCAAACAGCAAGAATCTGAGAACCTTGATAGACGCGCTCGAAGCCACCTTCCGATTCCGAGACCGTTTCGATGGGAGCAACCCAGAATTCGCTGGACGCTGGCGCGTGAAGCGAAGCACGGATACGCTGCCATCCATCTTCCATATGAAGCAAGGGACCCGCCAGGGTTCCTGAGAAACGCAAATTTTGGGGGCCTTCCGGCGTTTCAAAAAAGCGATCGGAATCGGCAGGTGCAAGGAAATTGATGACCGATTCGATACCGAAGTGGAGTGGCCGGGAGAGAGTCTTGGAGAGCGATATTTCGACATCGCAACTAACCTCACAACCCTTTGGCGCCGGGCCAAACAAGAAACGCTTGGTTATGCGCAAGCGAGGAGGATTGGCCGGGTCGGCTGCGTAATCGGGCAGCGCCTGCTCGAGAGCTAAAACAGCATAGTCCGGGGAAGACTTGCGAATTTGAAATGGGCCGGCCGCCACGGAGGCGAGTTCGCCGAGTTGAAGTGCGTCGTAATCAGATTGTGAACGGGAAGGATCGAACAAGAGAATGCGGAAAGCAGTTCGCGCGAAACGGTCGTAGCGCAAGAAGCGTTCGAGATTGGGCTCTTTGACGCGCACCTGATCGTGAATGGAGACGGCGCCGGCGTTGGGCGAACCGGACGCGGCAGCTTCGCGAAGGCGCGCGTGATAAGCCTCTGGCCGGCGAAGCACGGAATTAATAATGGTGGCGGCGGCAGTCCGAAAATCGAATGCGGAAAGCGTGGCGCCATCGGAGGGCTTGAGAAGCGCCTGGTATTCCGGAGCGGTGAAGAGAAGTTCCGGTGCTCCATCGGCATCGTAGTCAAGAAGCTCGACGCGCGGCAGCATGCCGCCGGGAGTCAACTGATCGGCAAGAGTCTCGGCACGAATCAGGTTGCGCCAGACGTCCGTGCGAAGGTGCGGCGCATATAGGCCGCCGAATACGCCGTGCCAGTAGGCGTCGTTGCTCTGACCACGCAGAAGAAGGTCGCGCGCCTCCTGGACCTGCGAAGTGTGTTCGGAGCTGGAGCGGCGCGGCGGAATGGAGGCGACGCGAGCCGAGACACGCAGCATCTTCTTGTGCATCAAATTGGATTCGGGATATTTGCGGAAAAAGCCGCGCCACGCGCCGCCGCGAGAGAAGGCCAGCAGGTCAGGGCGCCCTGCAAATTCCTTATGAATGGCGAAAAATCTCTGACGGACTCTCGTTGGCAACACCCACTCCATCATTTCGGCGTAGGAAGCGGTGGGAAGGTCGGCGCGGTCCAGAGGCTGGTGCGACGAGATGTAGTCGGAGGGCGTGATGGTCTTGAGCCAGGCAGAATTCTGTTCCAGCGCAACGAAGAAAGACTTCAGCCAACCGTCCAAGTAGCAATGCTTGTGAGTGCCCGGCCAGACTCCAAACTTTTCCATATCGTCGCCGAAGAATGCCACGCCGCCGGGCCGAATTTCCGCGGCTTTGCGGAAAAACTCGATGGACTCTCCGACTCTGCCAAACGGAATCAAATAGCGAAGTTCCTTCAGACCTGGGAGGAGCCAGACGGTCTTGCCCCGATCTTCGGCGATGTAGGGGCCAAAGAGTTCTTCCGGCTCGAATCCTGCAGCAAGAAAAGCCAGATCGTCCACCAGGGTATAGGCGACATTGGCGGCCGCAAGCGTCGAGGGGAGCTGCGGCTCCCAGACGCGCTCCGCGAGCCAGCATCCGGTCGGCCTTTTGGTGAAATGCTTTTCAATGTAATCAGCCAGGCGATTGAGTTGTTCGATGCGATCGGGTTCGGGGATAGAAATGAGAATCGGTTCGTAAAAGCCGCCGCCAATCAGTTCGATCTGGCCCCTGGTTGCGAGCTGGCGGAGGCGGACGAAATAGCCCGGATGGTGCTTCGCGATCCACAGAAGCAGCGGGCCAGAATAATGGATGGCGACGTGAATGGTGGGATGTTTTTCCAGCAGGTCCAGAAACGCGAGATAGGAGTTGGCGTAGCATTCCTCAAAAACATGTTCGAAATTGCCGGAGGGCTGATGGGCGTGAACGATGAGAACGAGGTGGAAAGGCTGGCTGGGTTGGGACATAGCTGTCACATTCCATAATACCAAGAGAAGACCTTTCGAGTAAGTGAGGGAGAATATCTATTCAATAATATATACGGCTTTAAATGAGGGATGCTGAAGTGTGCTTGGAACGCGACTAGCGGGTGTGATGGAGTATCCACTCCGAGATGAGTTGCAGGGCCCCCGGCGAGAGCGTTTCTTCGATGGCCGAGTATTCGGCGGGCGAGCCAGAGAAGCAGTGCTGGAACTGGTGGTTAAGGCCGGGGAGTTGAGTGCTTGCGGCGTCTGTGTTTCCGGAATCGGCAAAGGCTTTTTTGACCAGGGGAAGATTCGCTTTGGGAGGGACCTGAAGATCTTTGTCGCCGTAGAGAGCGAGAACCGGAGTCTTGAGCGCTTGCAGGGCGGGGAGAGGATCGTAGTCGAGGAAAAAACGGAACCAGGGCGAACTGAGCATACGCAACTGTGTTTCCAGAACGGTGGGCGGTGTTGCAGCGTCAAGACCGGTTTCCTTCACCAGGGCATTCAGCTTTTCCGTGAGGACGGCAGGTTCTTTTTCCTTGCGCACCAAATCGTACGCCTGCCGGTCAAACGTGAGGCTGGCAACGAGCTGTGGTTCGGACAATCCTCCCGCGCGCCCGATCATCTCCGATTGATTGACGAGCGTGTCTTCGCCCTTCGTTGCGGGCGGCGCCAGAAGAACAAGCCACGCGATGTCGGTGGAATGCGTGGCCAGATACGGCGCGATCATGGCTCCCTCGCTGTGCCCGATCAGACCGATTTTCGTTGCATCGATGTCCTTGCGAGCTTTCAGATAGGCCAGGGCGGCTTGCGCGTCGGAAGCGAGATCCAGGGTTGAAGCGCTGTCCGCCGAACCGGTGGATTTGCCAATGCCGCGTTTGTCGTAGCGCAGGACGGCAATTCCCTTGCGAGTGAGATTGTCGGCGAGGACCATGAACGGTTTGTGATTTGCTAGCGCTTCATCGCGATCATAAGGCCCGGAGCCAGCGAGGAGAATAGCCGCGGGAAAGGGCCCTGCGCCCTTTGGAAGAGTTAGCGTTCCGGCAAGGGTGACGTTCGCAGCGGAATTAGAAAAAGAGACTTCTTCTTCACGATAGGGGTACGGCTTCACCGGAGTCTGCGGACGACGGAGTTCCAGCGGCTGATCGGAGCGTTTAAATTCCATTACCTGTTCAGCCCCGGTCTGCGACCAGTTGCCATTGATGGTATTTTTCGCGGGATCAAATGTGCCATCGAAAATTCCTGCCACCGAAGGGATTTCGAAATGGAAGGAATTATCCTCTTTTAAGGAAACGCGCACGGCCGGCAGCCCCATGACGCCTTGATCCAGGTTATCGAGGGCGCCGACCAACTCGCCTTCGGTGTCGTGCGAAACGTGCAACTGGTACCGCAGACGCAGGCCGTGAGCCTCCATGGCGCCCTGCCAATTCCCTTCCACCGGGAAAATCGCTTCGGAAGGTTTGCGCGAACCCGCGTTTGCCGCTTGGCGATGGAATACGACAGGCAGTGAAACATTTCCTTGTATCCACTCGCCCTCGATGGTCTGGTAGTCCGCGGAGACTTTACCCTCGAAGTGCGCCGCGGCGGAAGCAACTGTGAATTTGAGCGTGGGTGCGCTGAAAGAAATCGAAGTGGCGTCGATGGCGTAGACGGCTTGATCCAGGCTGTCGAGTGAGGCGCGGAGCGATCCGTTGGCAGCTTTGCTGAGATGCAGCACCAGGTGGAGTTGTGCATCAGCAGCTTGCAGCGTGCCGGCATAATTGCCCTCAAGGGAGTGCGACCGCGGTGTGGGATGAGCCTTCGCGGTTGGAGGAGTCTGCGCGATGAGAGAAGGGATGGCAGGAAGAGCGGCGACAAGCAACGCTGTGAAGCAGCGCACGAACCGTGGGCGCAAAGAAATCTCCAGTAACAATAAAAAGAATTGTAGCTGATTGGATGAGCGGGATTGCAAAAAGGAAGCCTGCAGGCATGGGAGCTGTGGCACCTGAAACACAACACCAGTGCAACGGTGGAGCGCCAGAAAAGAAACCCTCAGTGGCCAAAGCCGGGTTGATTTAGAGCCATTTACGGCATGGTTGAAACAGACGTTCTCACCGAGACTCGCGAGCTGACCTAGCTACAAAGGAAGCGCCCGAACAAGTCGAGGCGCTTGAGAGAATTTGGCCTACGATGTGGAGGGCAACAGGCCGGTGCGCAGGCAGGCTATTTCTTGTCGTACCAGTCCGCATTCATGGCCGTGAATTGCTGCCACTTTTCGGGAAGATCTTCGAGGGCAAAGATAGCGGTCACGGGACAAACCGGGACGCAAGCGCCGCAATCGATGCATTCGATGGGATTGATGTACAGCATCGTTTCGCTCTGATAGGCCGGTTCGTCTTTGCGCGGGTGGATGCAGTCCACGGGGCAGACGTCAACACAGGCAGTGTCCTTGGTGTTGATGCAAGGTTCGGCAATCACGTAGGCCATACACAATCTCCTTTAGCAAAAGCGAGCGATAACCATACCATGGTACTGCCTGATCGCAAGCACCTGCGTTTAATTCTACGTGGGACCTTCCAGATTCTCAACCCGGGGGCGTCGAAGCTAGAATAGAGGAGAGAGGATAACGAATGAAACGGAAGATAGTACTTGCGGGACTGATGGTAATCGCGGGGGTAATGCTGGCGGCGGCACAATCCACGGCGCCGAAGGATCCGCAGCTCATTGACATTCAGGGTTACCAGAAAATCCTGGACCAGTACAAAGGGAAACCCTTGCTGGTCACTTTCTGGGCTACCTGGTGTGAACCCTGCCGCGATGAATATCCGATGCTGAACGAACTGGCGAAGCAATACGCACCGCAGGGCCTGAAGGTTGTGGGCATCGACCTGGACCAGGATGGCGATTTGATCCTGATGCGCCGATTCCTGACGCGCTACAAGCCCATCTTCCCCAACTACCGGAAAAAAAAGGGCGAGGAAAACGCCTTTTCACAGGGAGTCATGCATGGGTGGAATGGCGCGATCCCCGCTTCGTTTTTCTATGCAAAGGATGGGACACAGATCGGGCACCTGGTGGGCGCCAGCAGCCAGGAAACGTATGATGCGGCAATTCGCATGCTGCTCTCCAAGTAGACTAGAAGTGATCAAAGAGAGAGACTGGCGGAGCCGTTAGCGGAGGAGCGCGATGCTGGACTTGAAGGGAAACACGATTACTTATTACGGGCATAGCACGTTTGCGTTGACCACACCGAGCGGGCAAACGGCGCTCATCGATCCCTGGGTGATGACGAATCCGAAGTGCCCGGATGCCCTCAAGAAAGTGGCGCGGCTGAACGCTATCTTTTTGACGCACGGACACTCGGACCACCTGGGCGACTTACTTGCGCTGGCGAAACAGCATAAGCCCAAAATCGTGGCGACTTTCGAGACGTACCTGTGGCTTGAGTCGAAGAGCACCGGGGCGCAGTGCCTGCCCGCAAACAAGGGCGGCTCCCAGAAGGTTGACGACTTTGCAGTGACGATGACCCATGCATTTCATTCCAACTCCATTGAAGAAAATGGCCAGCGAATTTATGCCGGCGAGGCTGGCGGCTTTATCGTGAGACTTCCGGGTGGCGTCACCGTTTATCACGCGGGGGACACAGCCGTATTTGGGGACATGAAACTGATTGGGGAGATTTATAAGCCGGACGTAGCACTTCTGCCGATCGGTGATGTGTTCACCATGGGTCCGAGGGAAGCGGCTTTCGCCATTCGATTGCTCGGCGTGAAGCATGTGATTCCCATGCACTATGCGACGTTCCCGATGCTTAACGGGACCCCGGAGGAATTGCGGGCGGAAGGGAAGGATGTTGCGGGATTGGACGTGCATGCGCTGAAACCCGGGGAGACGCTTGGTTAAATATGCCTTTGGCACAACCTTTGGTTAGCAGTTGGGCTGGGGAAGACCTCATCGCTAAAGGGATGAGCTACAGGATGAGCCGGACGGGCGCGCTAGGAGCGGAGGAAGTTGCGCACGAAGAAGGCGAGATTGGCGGGGCGCTCGGCAAGCCGGCGCATGAAATACGGGAACCACTCGGTGCCAAACGGAACGTAGATCCTCACCCGGTAGCCATCCGCGATCAGTTGGCGCTGTAAGTCGGTGCGCACGCCATACAGCATCTGAAACTCAAAGTCATCCTTGGAAATCTTTTTCTCCGCGGCGTAGCGAATGGTCTCCGCGATCATGCGCGGGTCATGCGTGGCGACGGCGTGGTAGAAGCCGCTGGCGAGAAGTGTGCGTGCCAGATGTATGTAGTTGGCGTCGACATCGGCCTTCTTGGCATACGCGACTTCCGGCGGTTCCTTGTATGCGCCCTTGCACAAGCGAACCCGGCAGCCATAGGAGAGCAGATCCTGAATGTCCGCTTCGCTGCGGTAAAGATAAGACTGAATGACCGCGCCGACGGCGGGCGTTTGTGCGCGAACGCGTTTGACTAACTCCACGGTGCGCTGAGTGTAGAAGGAACTTTCCATGTCGATGCGCAGAAAGCTGTCGTGAGCGGCAGCGCGCTCGGCGATCGACAACACCAGTCCTTCGCAGAACTCGGCGCTAAGATCCAGGCCAAGCTGCGTCAGCTTGCAGGAAACGTTGGCGTGCAGTTTTTCCTGGGCAATGCGGTCGAAAATCTGCAGGTAAGTATCCCGCACCTTCTGGGCGTCCGCAGTCGTGGCTACGTTTTCGCCCAGGCAATCGAGCGACACCATCATTCCTGCGCGATTGCATTCACGCGCAGTCTCAATGGCTTCATCCAGGGTTTCCCCGGCAACGAAACGATGAGACATCCGCCGCGTGGTCCCATTGGAAGTGACCCAGTGCGCAAGGCCTTTGCTATTGGAGAGCTTCAGAAGCGTCGAACGAAGCATGGACGCAATGATTATGCCCGGAGTTGCTGGAAGCCGCCAGTATCGACTCAGTCTTTGTGTTCTTCGAGGAACTTCTCAGCGTCGATGGCCGCCATGCAGCCGGAACCCGCCGCGGTAACGGCCTGACGGTAGCGGTGATCCTGCACGTCTCCGGCGATGAACACACCAGGCACGCCGGTAAGGCTGCCGTGGCGCGAAATCAGGTAGCCGTTTTCGTCCATCTCGAGTTTGCCGCGGAAAAGGATGGAGTTGGGGTCGTGGCCAATGGCGACGAACACTCCGTCGAGCGCAATCTCTTTTGCCGGGCCGTGCTGCGTGTTGCGCAACTGCACGCCGGTGACATGGCCTTCAGGAGCAATAATCTCATCAACCACGTAGGGGGTGACGAATTCAACCTTGGGGTTGGCGCGAGCCCGGTCAATCATAATTTTCGACGCACGGAATTCGCCGCGCCGGTGAATCAGGTGCACCTTGCTGGCATAGCGAGACAGAAAATTAGCTTCCTCCATGGCGGAATCTCCGCCGCCGACGACCGCGATATCCTTCCCGCGGAAGAAGTAACCATCGCAGGTGGCACAGGTGGAGAGGCCGCGGCCGATCAATTCCCTTTCGCCCTTCAGGCCAAGCAGACGCGCAGACGCTCCCGCAGCAACAATGAGGGCGCGAGCCTCGTAGACTTCTTTGCCTGCGGTGATTTTGAACGGCCGGTTCGTAAGATCGACCTCGGTGACCACACCCGACTTGAATTCCGTCCCGAATTTCTGCGCCTGCTTGCGCATGTTTTCGATCAGCTCCGGGCCAAGTATTCCATCCGGGAAGCCAGGGAAATTTTCGACGTGAGTGGTAAGGGAAAGCTGCCCGCCGGGCTCGTGACCATCCAGAACCAGGGGCTTCAAATTGGCGCGGGCGGCGTAAATAGCAGCCGTCAGGCCGGCACAACCACTCCCGATGACAACGACGTTATGCATGCAAAATTGCTCCCGGAGTTTGATTCTTGATACAGGCCCGGAGGTACAGAGCGAACCAAGATTGTAGCACCACACCGCGAGAGAGAGTGCAGAGGTGCGAAGTGAAGGACTGGGAATCCTGGACTCCCCTGGGGGCGGGCGTAGGTTTCGAATAAAGGCGCTAACTCGCTAGCAAAAACCAGATCCGAAGGAGTGCACACGGAGAAGAAGATTTCTGTGGCGAGCTATTGGCTGGGCATCGCGTGCGTGGTGATGACGGTCATCCGGCGCGGAGCTTGCGGCCCTGGGGATCTGGCCAATCCTGGTGCCGGCAAATGGGGCCGGGATCACCTACATTACCTTTCACCCCGCAGCGGAGTTCATTCTGTTGCTGTCCATCGCCGCGGGCCTGATGAGCCGGTGGCACAGCAAAACTTCATGACGCGTTTTTCTGCGAGTGATTGCTCCTACGCACGGAAGTGTCCCCGCCAACGGCCAATTTGGAAAGGAGTCGCTCCCGTGGCTCCATAGACATTTTTGGGTCGCCCATCTTACAGTGGGAGAGCACGCTGAATCTCTCCAGGAGGCCCAAAAAAATGGACCCTCGCTATCCCGCCGGAAAGTTTGAGAATCCCAAAGAAGTAACGCCCGCGGCACGCAAAGCGGCGATTGAGGAAATTGCCTCGGCTCCCACAAAAGTGCGCGCGGCCGTGCACGGTTTGAACGACTCGCAACTCGATACACCGTACCGCGAAGGGGGCTGGACGGTGCGCCAGGTGGTCCATCACCTGGCCGACAGCCATATGAACGCGTACATCCGGTGGCGCCTGGCGCTGACAGAACCGGAGCCGACCATCAAGCCGTATGAAGAGGCGGAGTGGGCCAAACTGGAAGATGCCGCGCATGCCCCCGTGGAGGTATCGTTGCGTTTACTGGACCCGCTGCACGAGCGCTGGGTGAGAATGCTGCGCGCGGTGCAGCCGGAAGAATTTTCCCGAACCTTCCGCCATCCAGAGCACGGTATACGGACGCTGGATTGGATGCTGTTTCTGTACGCATGGCATGGCCGGCACCACACCGCGCACATCACGGAACTGAAAAAGCAAAGGGGGTGGAATTAGGCGGAATTAGGCGGTGCGGGTAGCGGTGCTGGAAGGCGTCGTGTACCATACTTGCTGATTCGCCAAAGGAGATTTCATGGCCAGAGCCGCAGGGACGTACGCGATTTTCGAAACTTCGATGGGCAACATTGTCTGCAAACTGTTCGATAAAGATGCGCCAAAGACGGTGGAAAATTTTGTCGGCTTGGCCGAGGGCACCAAGGAATTCAAGAACGAAAGCACCGGTAAGAACGAAAAGCGCAATTTCTATGATGGCCTGGTCTTTCATCGCGTGATTCCCGACTTCATGATTCAGGGGGGCTGCCCGCGAGGCGACGGCCGCGGCGGTCCCGGCTATACCTTCCAGGACGAATTTCATCCCACGCTGAAGCATGCGAAAACCGGAAAATTGTCGATGGCCAATTCTGGGCCAAATACTAACGGCAGCCAGTTCTTCATCACCGTGGCAGCCACGCCCTGGCTGGACAACCGCCACACGATTTTCGGGGAAGTGGTGGAAGGACAGGACGTGGCGGACAAAATCTCCAAAACGCCACGCGATGGAACCGACCGGCCGCGAACGCCCGTAGTTCTGCAGAAAGTGCGCATCGAGCGGGTTTCCTAAGGATCCTCCGGCAAAAGGATGGAACAGCTGACGCCAGGGCGTATGTCGCAGTCGATCGTGGAACTTGTGTTTGTACTGCTCGGCGCGCTGGTGATTTTCCTCGGCATCACTCAGCGGATTTATTTTTACCGGCACGGCCTCGCGTGGCTGGTGCTGAGCGTTTCGATGATTGCCTGGGGATTGATCGCGCTGGCCAAGCCCGGCGAGTGGTGGGCGAAGTGGCAAAAATGGAACCGCGGCGGATCCCTGATCCTGCTAGGCACCGTGATGCTGGCGATGATTCGTGTTCCATTTCTGTGGGTTCCGAAACTGCTGATGCTTACGGGCGTAATTCTGATGGCCCGCGGGATACTCGGCGGCTTCCTGATTTTCAAACAACGCTAGCAGCGGTTCGGCTATACTTCCTTCCCATTGACGGCCACACCCCGCCCAAGGGCACGCCCATTGGCCGTCGGCAAAACACCCAACGCGTTTTAGAGGAGACGAACCGTGCTGAAAGAGTTCAAAGAATTTGCAATGCGGGGAAGCGTCCTAGATCTCGCGGTCGGCGTAATTATTGGTGTTTCGTTCGGGAAGGTGGTTTCCTCGCTTGTTGACGACGTGATCATGCCACCGATCGGGCGGCTCCTGGGCCACGTTGATTTCTCGAATCTCTTTATTAACCTGAGCGACAAATCCTACGCGAGCCTCGCTGCCGCCAAGGCAGCGGGTGCTCCCACGCTCAACTACGGCAACTTCCTGAACACCATTATTAATTTCCTGATCGTGGCTTTCGCGGTATTTCTTCTGGTCCGTGCGGTGAACAAATGGATGCCAAAGCCAGCTGCGCCCGTGACCACGAGACATTGTCCCCAGTGCGCCATGCCCATTCCCGACGCGGCAAGAAAGTGCGGGCATTGCACCAGCGCGGTCTAGACAGTTAAACACGGAAATGACCGAGATGGGATTGGAAAGCAGGCGAGGACGCGCGCGCTTTACGTTTGCGTAGGTTTCTTTTTCTGGTTGGCATCCAGATGCCCCTTCAGCCGGTTCACAACCGCGTCCTCCTGGCCATCTTCCAGTTCCTTCTTAACTTCCTCTAGCGCGAAATGCACGACATCATGGTGGTGCAATTCCAGCGGCGCTACGGTCTCACTAAAGCGCAACCACAGGCGGTGAAGGAGGTTAACCTCGTTGGCGGTGAGATTTGGGGCGTGGGGACCAAGAACTTTGTAAACCTTATCGCCGTTGGGTAAATGGATTTCCAGGTTAAATTGCGGCTTGGGGTCGCCAAGTTTTTCCCAGGCTTCCCCGATGTGCAGTGCTTGCTCTTCGGTAGTCTCCTTCGGCGAATGACCGAGAACGATGGTGCTCGATTCCAGGGCGGTAGCGGCGCGAAGAATGCCGTCCCACAGATCGCTGGCTGCCACGACCGCCAGGCGGATGGTCTTGCCGCGCTTCTCCGCGATCGATAGCGCTTGTGAGAACAGTTGCTGTTCGATGCTGCCGAACAGCTGTTCCGCTTCCAGTTCGTATTCACCGGATGCCGCTCGGCGTAACAGCCGGACGTGAAGGACGACGACGTCGCGACGCCCCGGCTTGACGCGATCGAGAACATTTCCGAGATGATAGAGGGCATGAATATTGCTGACCGGTACGAGGATATTTCCAGGGCGGGCGCCGACCGCTTCGGGAGTGAGTTCGCCTTGCATGGCCAGGTGGAACTGGTCCATTTCGACGTGCGCGCTGCCGCGAGCATGGTGGGTGTACCGCTCCGAAATCGTAAACACGAGGAATAGGAATATGGAGAAGGTGACGCCGGCAATGGTGGCTTCCTTCTTAGTGAACAAATTGACGATCGCGATGCCAAGGAGCACCAGCGTGATCAGTCCCAGGCCAACCGGAATCTCGACGCCAAAGATCTTGAAGTTAAGCGGGACACGGTACTCGCGGTCGCCCGGGTGCGTGTAGCGCAAGACGAGGACGGCGAGCCCCTTCATCGCGAAACTCCAGATCACGCCGAAGGCATACAGGTTGGCAAGAAAAGTGACGTTGCCGCGGCTGATGATGATGGTGATGACCTGCAGGGCGGCAACAATGTTGATGATGCGATAGGAAGTCCCGAAGCGCCGGTGCGGCTGGCGGAACCAGCTGGCAAGAACGCCGTCTTCCGATACGCGGTTGAGCACACCGTTGGAGCCCACGATCGCGGTGTTCACGGCGCCAGCGAGGATCAGCGTACCTACCACCACGACGAAGCCATGGAAGATCAGCCTTAAGATCATCGGGCCTTCCAGGTTCATAGCCAACCCGCCAATCAGGTTTTCAAGGAAGTTCTGGCGCTCGCCGTCCGGTATGAGCATGACCGCAAAGAACGACACCAGCGAAGTGAAGACCAGGCTGTAAATGAAAATGACCAAACCGGTCTTCTTGAGGTTGGGGAGCTTGGGATGCTCGATCTCACGGTACACCTGGGCCAGCGATTCTTCGCCGCTCATGGCCAACACGGAATGGCCCAGCCCGACGAAGACGGCGATAAGGCCCGCGAAGTGCGCGAAATGCACGCCGTAAAGCCATCCCATCGCGTTTGGTCCGAGCTTCAGGTTACGCGGATAGGGAAACGGCGGCAGAGCAGGGTGGCGGATGACCGCCGTATAAATGCACCAACCGATGAGGATCACGACCATCACGGTGGTAATCTGCATGATGCGCATGGCCTTGCCGCTGGATTCGTGTACGCCTTTGACGTTGTACCACCAGAAATAGAGAGTACAGAGAATGGCGAAGAAGGCGGCGCCGAGGCCGGGGTAAATGCGAAAACCCAGATGCAGATAGTCCATCATTTCGTTAACCAAGCCGACGACGTACTGGCCGGCAGACACGCCGCTGATAGGCCCAGTGAGGACATAGTCGAACATCAGGGCCGAAACGCTGAACTTGGCCAGCGTGCCGCCCATGGCCTCTTTGACCACGCGATACACGCCGCCTCGGACAAACATGCTGCAGCTCTCTACGTAAATAGCGCGAACACAGTAAGAGAACAGCATGATGCCGAGGATGAACCACGGTGCGGCCTTGCCGATGTATCCCTCAGCTTCGCCACCGGCGTAGTAGGCGGAGGAAGCCAGGTCGTTTAAGACAATGGCAGCAGCGCGCCAAAAGGAGATGAAGCTGAGAAGAGCGGTGGTCGCGACTAAAACGCGGGGGATGCTGTTCCCATGGCTGCCCTGCGCAGCCGGCAGATTGGAAGAGTTGCTCATTCGACGGGTTATTGACCTGCAGTAGTAAATGCTCGCATCTTTCGAAATGCAAGTCCAGTTTGCAGGCCACTAAATCGTTATTCCTTCAGGCTCGAAACGTTTATCTGGACTATTTGGACGGTTCGCGAAAGGCCTTGGCGCATTCTTCGCAGGGACAAAGAGTGCGCAAGTAGTCGTAGCTGTAGATCCCGGTAGAATGCCCGTCATTGAAGACGATCTGGATCGCGTAGTTCCCCACCTGCGTGGCGGAATTGGCGCGGGGCTTTGGCTTGTACATGGGCAGCGAGGGCGAAGCCGGAAGATTGAACGAGGCCGCCGCCTCTTTCTTGCCGCGCTCGTCGTTGCACGTGGCGCAAGGGCACTGATCGCGCAGGTAGGGAAAATCGAAATGGCTGGAATGCCCGTCGGCCCAAGTGATATCGACGCCAGCACCAGTCTTCACGTGGACTTTCACATCTGTGGGTTTCTTACGCTGGTCGATAGGTGTGGGCATGGGGAAGAGTCTTCAGTTCAAATTTTCCGTTGACAGTCTACCGCTGCAGTCGGGATTAGGGAAATTGCGGCCAGAATCGCCCGTGCTAGCCTTCGCCGCGTTTCTGGCGACCATCGCAGCAATCGCCGGGAGGGATAGGATTGCCGTGGGGGCAGGTCGTGGGATGGCCGAGGAAGCTGCAGATGCGCTGGTCGAGTTCCGGGCTGATGATGTGCTCGAATTTGCAGGCTTGGGCGTGCGCTTCGTGATCGTCGATGCGAAATGTGTCTTTGAACAAGCGCTCGGCCAGGCGATGGCGCCGCACCACGTCGCGCGCGCGGCTCTTCCCGCGATCGGTTAGCTGAACTTCGTGGTCGCGCACGGATACCAAATGCAGATCTTCCATGCGGGAAAGTGTGCGCACCGGATCGATGCCGCCGGGCGTTCGGATGTGCTCGACCTCAGCGCGATTCCCCTCTTCACCGCACACCCAAATTTGCTCGAGCAAATGGTCGAAGTGGATACCGTCGTCCATGGTAACGCGCTGGTCGACCGCGAGATGCCCGTGGACCAGTTCGATGCGGCGGTCGGCCTGCTGTGCGATGTCTGGGTCATGCGTGACCATCAGAATGGTGTGGCCGCTGGTGTGCAACTCGCGAAACAGCCCGAGGACGATCTCTTCATTGGCTTCGTCGAGATTCCCAGTGGGTTCATCGGCGAGGATCAGTTTCGGTTGATTGATCAGCGCCCTGGCGATGGCGACGCGCTGCTGTTCGCCGCCGGAAAGCTGCGAAGGAAGGTGCGTGAGTCGGTCGCCGAGCCCGACGCGTTTCAGGGCATCGGCGGCCTGCGATTCATCCGTGACGCTGTGGAAATACTGCGCCAACATGACATTTTCGAGCGCGCTGAGATACGGTAGGAGATGAAAATGTTGAAAGACGAATCCGATTTTTTCGGCGCGGTAGCGGACCAGATCATTTTCGACGAACTTTGCCAGGTCCACGTCATCCACAACCACGTGGCCCGAAGTCAGGGTGTCGAGGCCGCCAAGAATGTTGATCAACGTGGTCTTGCCGCTGCCGGAGGGGCCCATCAAGGCCACCCACTCACCTGACTGAATATCGATGGAGATGCCGTCGAGAGCGCGCAACGTGCCGTACTCCTTCACCAGTGAGTCGATATGGACCTGTGTGCTCACCCTTCACCTCGAAAAACACTCGCGGGACGAATGCTCGCCAGGCGGCGAAGCGGAAACGCACTGGCGATGGAAACCAGAATTGTCAGGCCCACTGCAAAAGGATAGACGATCCAGCGCGGCTCCGCGGCCACACCGAAGACTGCTTTTCCCAACCAGATTGACAAAAGCAGACCAACTGCCGAGCCAACTATGCCGCCCGTGATGCCAAGGATGATTGCTTCAGCTAGAAAGAGGCGCACGACACCGCGCACCGATCCTCCGATGGCCTTCATCAGGCCAACATCGTTGCGGCGCTCGATGGCGACGTTGCTCATCCCAGCCATCACGCACAGCGACGTGAGCAGCAGCACCAGGAGAACGGTGGAGGAGAGCAGTCCGCTGATGCGGTTGTAGATGCGCCCTTCGGCATCGGCAAACTGTTTGATGCCGTGAACGTCAGCTCCCGGAATCTGCCGGGCGAGATCCGTGATGAATCGGCCGATGGAGTCGGGAGTGCCCGTCACGCTAAGTTGGATCAAGCTGATTCGGCCGGGAAGTCCCGCAAGGGACTGTGCTGTTGCAAGACCCGTGAAGATTTGCGTGTCTTCCGCGCCGCCGCTGGCCACAATCGAATAGATTTTGCAGGACGATTCCCTGCCATGGTTGCGAAGCAACAGGGTATCACCAGCGTGAACGCCGAATTGCGCTGCGGCCTTCGCGCCAACCTCACAAGCGTGCGAATTGCCTTCCTCTGCTGCGAAAAACTCGGTGCGTCGTCCGGGCCGAACACTCGCGAGGCCTTGGCCTTGGGTGCCCGCAATGACGGCGGGTTGGTAATGGCGCGTGCCCGCTTTGGAAACTTCACCGATGACGTAGAGGAACGCGACGGCGGGGACATGCTTGCCGTCGTTTTCAGCCGGAAGCAGCGTCAGGAGCGCTTGGCCCAACGTCGTGCCATTGGAATCGTGGTTGGAGGTATCACGGGGAGCAACAATTACGTTTGCGCCGAGGGCGCGAAATTCAGTCGTCAGGCGGCGCTTTGCGTCGATCTGCAGATTCAGCAGGGCGGCCGTAACTGCGGCGCCCGCGCCGAGCGCCAGCAGAATCACGAACACGCGACCATAGTTGGCGGTGAGCAGCCTGCGTACGATGCGCCAGAACATAGGAGTGAGTGGCATCATTCGCCTCGCAGGATTGGCGCGGGATCGTATCGGGAGGCGCGCCGCAGAGGCAGAGCGCTACCCAGCAGGGTGATCAGCGCGGCCAGAACCAGAATGATGAGCAGCACAAAAAGCTTCGGCTCGGGAGCAGCGCCGAAAATTCTCTCGCCGAGCAGGCGTGCAAGAATAATGCCCAAGGCATAACCGATTCCGCCGCCAACGAACGCAAGAAGCAGTTGCTCCGCCGCCAGCAGCACGCCAACAAGGCCGGATCCCGCTCCCAGCGCTTTCATCAGGCCAATTTCGGTGCGCCGTTCATTTACGGAGGCAGCCGCGGAAGCGCCCACTGCCAGTGCCGCAGCCAGCAACGCGGCAAAGGTCACCAACCATAGAAGCATTCGCACGCGGGTGAGCACATTGCCTTCGCCCTCGGCGACGCGGCGAATCACGCGCACATCCGTGCCCTTCAATTCCTGGCCGATCTGCAAGGCAATCGAGCTGATGTATGGTGTGCAATACCACTTGTCGAATTCCGCCGGCGTCATGGTCTTCGGATCTTTGCGCGCGAATGCATCTTCCGGCTTCGTCAGCACGCTCACATAAAGCCGCCGGTACTGACCGGGCTTCCCCGCAAGATTCTGCGCGATGGGCAAAGGAGCAACTACAGAATTGTCTTCCGGACCACTTGTGGAGAGCAGGCCGACGACCTTCAGAGCGTGCCAGTCCGGCTGGGTGCCCGCAGCGACGTTCAGCGTATCGCCAATCTTCACGCCGAGTTTCTTGGCAAACGCGGCGCCTACCACACATTCGTCGGAATTCTCGGCAAACCAATTCCCTTCGACGTTCCACCAGGGGTTGGTCTTCTCAATTCCAGAGACGTACGTGGTACCGTCGGGTATGGGAACGGAATGCTGCGACCACGTCCCGATCAGAGTGACTTGGTGTTGGTCCTTCGCGCCGGGGCTGCTCCAGTTTTTCGAAGCGGGCGACCAAGCTTGAATGGGTACTTCCAGGATCGGCGCAAAGCCAATGATGTTGAAACGCCAGAAAATGGTCTTCAGCTTGCCGAGGTCCGCTTCCGGAAGGTATGCGCCGGCATTGACGGGACGATAATCCACGCCGCCAATTTCCAGCGGCAGCGAATCGCCTTCCGGCGTAACCAGCAGATTGGCGCCCAGGCTGCGAAATTCCTGCGCCAGACGGTCTCCGACGTCAAGCGCTACACTGAGCGCCGCGGTTGCCACGGCCATTCCCAATGCCAGAGCTGCCATGGTCAACAGTTTGCGCCGGGGGCGTCGCGTGAAGGAGTCGGTAACGAGACGAAGGAACATTTCGGATGGTCAGAAAACGATAGCCTCTCCTATCGCGGGATTTCATCTGTAGCTTTAGTCAGCGCCGAAACGTCGATGACGACGTCGTTGCTATGCACTTGGGATGTAAACCCGATGGGATTGCAGCCGCCCTTCTGCCCGATCGAAGGGATATAAATGGCGGAGGCGCAATGGCGGCAGACTACGTTCTGTCCCTCCTGGCGGTAGCCTTCGGCGCCGCAAATCAAGCAGGCATCCAGAGCGGTGCCGTAGCCATTGGGCTTTTTGATGACCATAAAGCGGATGGATTGGCCATTCGCTTTCAGCGTGAACAGATGCAGGTTACCATCCTGCACTTCGGAAACCGGGATGCGCACGATGTTATTTACAGCTGTCACCTCGCGCGCTTGCACCGGAGCAGCGTTCACCTTCGCATAAATGAAATCCGCCGCGAGCGCGAGGATTACCGTGAGGCTGGCGGCCCCTGCACACATCATCCAAAAACGCTGGCGGCGATTCTGAGCTTCCATCAGGCGGCGTTCCGCGTCATTGCTCGGAACGTTGCCGCCTCCATTTCCTGGAGACACTGTGTTCCATTCGCGCAAAATCAACAGTGCGGCCGCGCCAAACACAAAAATGAAGAAGAACAATTCGTTCCGGACGATGGGGCCAAGCAGCGCCATTTCTGTCTTGCTGGAAGGTATCCACCGCGCCTCACTCAACTCGTGTAGGCCGGTGACTGCCAGTTGAATGGCCACCAGAGTCAGCATGGCGCTGGTCACCGCGAAAAAGCGGTGCAACGGCACCTTCAGCGTGCCTTTGAAAAAGAAAAGCCCGACCAGGATAGCCGCCGCGATTCCAGCAATCGTGCCGATCCAGATCTGCAACCCTTCCGTGGACAATTCCACCGCGCGAAGAATCAGCGCGAGTTCCGCACCCTCACGCAGAACCATCAGGAATACAAAGAGAGCAATGCCCCAACCCGCTGCGGAACCCGCGCGTGAGGCGTAGCTTTCTACCTTATCCTCGATTTCTTTTTTCAGGTGACGCGCGATGTGGTTCATCCATACAACCATCGTCACGACAAACACGGCCGCCACGAGCAGCAACAGACCCTCGAAGCCGTCTTCGCTAATGTTGAAGCGCTCCAGGGCAATGCCAACCGCGAGGCTCAACGCCACCGCCGCCGCCACGCCGCCCCAGACGTAGCGAGTAAGATGGCTGCGTGAAGTACGCGCCAGATACACGAAAATGATGCCGACGACGAGGGAGGCCTCGACGCCCTCACGAAGGGCGATGAGGAAGGCGGAAAGCACGGGAACTCCAGTTGAAAGTGAGTTGCAACAACTAACCAGCTTACACTGCCTCTCTCCCCTCGTCAAGGATGCGCATCTTTTCCCTACCTCACGGTAGAATAGGGGCTTGCGTCTACTCTCTTATATGCGGCCCTTTCCTTTTCGCCAGAGCCTCTCCCTCTTCCTTTCCCTGGCGGTGACGTGCACCTCTTTGCCGGCCCAGGCGGGCCAGCAACCTCCCCAGGCGGCCGGGCCCAACGCGTCAATCATCAAGCCCGATCCGAAACTAGCCAAAAAGTATGCGGATCAAGGGGCCAAGCTCGAAGCAGCTGGAGACCTTGACGGAGCCTTGGCCGCGTACGAAGAAGCGGCACGTTATGCGCCATTCGATGTAACCGTCGTAAGCAAGGGCGTTGCGCTGCGGTCGAGACTGGTGCGCGACTATGTGAACAAGGCCGAGAGCCTAGCCATCGAGGGAGACCTCAACGGCGCGACAGAAGCGCTGCTACTCGCGCTGCGCATTGATCCCTCCAACACCATCCTCGCCGAACGCTTGCACCAGATCGAGGCCATGAAGGGTGCCGAAACCGAGCGCGGCAGCGGACTGCCTCCGGAAGAGCCGCCTGAGGGTTTGCCCGAGTTGAAGCCTGACAAGGCCACTCACAGTTTCAACTTGCACGCCACTGACGTGCGTGTCGCCTACGAACAGATTGCGGCGACATATGGGATCAAGGCTTCCTTTGACCCGGAGTTGCCCGCGCGGACGGTTCGCTTTCGCGTAGCGGACGTCGATTTCGACACGGCTATGAAAGTCCTCACGGCAGAGTCGGGTACATTCTGGCGGCCGATGACGCCAAAACAGATTTTCGTGGCGGCTGACACGCAACAAAAACGCAAAGACTACGATCCGGAAATTGAACAAACATTTCCGTTGACGGCCTCTGTCGATCCAACAGACATGACAGAGATTCTGCGGGTGGTAAGAGACTTGACGGGCATTCAGCATATCCAGCAATCGGCGAACGCACATTCCATAACGGTTCGTGACACGGTGCAGCGTGTGCGGCTGGCGGGAAATATCATCCGCCAGGTGGAGCAAGCCCGCGGCGAAGTACTGCTGCAGATCGATATCCTCGAAGTTGACCTCGACAAATCAAGGAAACTCGGCATCACTCCGCCCGCCAGCCTTCGGTTGATTACACTGAGTCCCGGCCTAGCTCAACAGGTCCGTTCAGCTTCGAGCATCACCGCTTTGTTGACGATTCTTGCGACTATTTTTGGCACCGTTGCCACCGGGGGCGCTGCGAGCCTGGCTTCGGCAATCCCACCGATCGCGGCGATTGGCGGCGGCAAAACGATGTTTCTGCTTACGCTGCCTAGTGTTTCGGCGGATTTCTCTGAGGCTCTTTCGCTAGTGCAAAGCGGAACCCAGGTACTGATGCGGGCGCAGGATGCAAAACCGGCGACCTTCTTTGTTGGTGAGCGTTACCCGGTCACTTTGTCGCTGCTCTCCGGCAGCCTGGGCTCGACGCCCTTCGTGGCCAATCCGGGAGGCACTGGCGTCACTATCCCTACACAACAATTCACTGTGGGAAAAGGGCCGGTGTCGATGGTGCCTTCGGATATCCTCAACGCCGGAATCCAAGACTTGGCGGTGCTGAATGAGATCGATAACACCATCACGATCTTTCTGAATCAGGGACCGACGGCGGCCTCGCTCTTCGTGCAGGCTACCGGCTCGCCGATTTCTCTCGGTAAGGCACGGAGTTCGGCGCCGCCGGTTCCGGCATCAATTGCCACCGGTAGCTTCAATGCCAACACCGACTCGTTCGCAGATTTACTGGTAACGGATCCAGACGCCAACACCGTGACGGAGTTATTGGGAAATGGGGACGGCACTTTTGCAATTCAGAAGAACCCCATTGCGGTTGGCAAGGAGCCGAGTGCGATTGCCGTCGGGCAATTCAATACCAATACCAACGCAAACACCGGCTTCGTGGTGACGAATTTTGCCGATAACACCTATTCAGTGTTCATCGCCAATAACGACGGAACGTTTGCGCAGGTGAATGGGTCTCCGTTCGCGTTACCGTCGACGGCACAGGGCCCCTATGCGATTGTGGCAGCGGACTTCAATGCTGACGGGATATCGGATTTGGCGATTGTGAACCAGGTTACGAATAACGTGACCATCCTGAAAGGAAAAGGAGATGGCACGTTCACAGAATTCACCAAGTCGCCGTTGGCCGTGGGCAAATTTCCCGTCGCCATCGCCGCGGGTAGTCTCAGCGGGAGCACCGGACCGGGCCTGGTAGTGGTGAACCAGAATGACAATACGGCCAGCGTGTTCCTGGGAGTTGGCGACGGCACGTTTAATGCTTCCTCGCAGTCGCCCCTGGCCACCGGAACCACACCGACCGGCGTGGTGATCGGGAATTTCCTGCAGCAAGCCAGCAGCGGCATCGCCATCACGAATACGGCGGCGGGAACCGTGCGCGTTTATCTGGATCTGGGAACTGGACTTTATAGTGCGGCACTGGAACCTGAGGCGGGAACGAACCCCGGGGCGATTGTCAGTTCCAACTTCACAAACAGTACATTCCCTGACCTGGTGGTCGCCAACAATATTTCAGATGCAGCGGGCCAGGTGACGCTGATTGTCAGTCCCACGAGTTTGATCTCAAATCCCGCAACCAATCAGCAACCGTACCCGGGTTCGGAATATGTGGACCTGGGACTGAAAGTGAAGGCAACTCCCACGCTGCACGAGAATCATCAAGTAACTCTACAGATGGAATTTGAGATCAAGGCGCTGACGGGAACGAGTATCAACGGAATTCCTGTGCTTTCGAACCGCGACGTCACGCAAACCGTGCGTTTGAAAGAAGATGAGACATCCGTGCTGGCCGGATTGTTGGACCGCCAGGAAACGAAGACCATCACCGGCATTCCTGGCCTGGCTACCATACCGGGGGCCGGTTATGCGTTTGGTGTACGCGACAATACTCTGCAGGATACGGAACTTCTGATTTTGATTACTCCGCGAAGGGTCCGCGTTCCGAAGCGAGAGTCGCACACAATCTATGCGGGCCGCGGGGAACTCGGCGGCCGCGGTTCGATAGGCGCCAACGTACCGCTGGCCCCTCAGGCCGAGCCTCAACCAAGCTTACCCAATGAAGAGCCCCAATCGGTGCCGGTGCCGCAGCCAGTGCCCGAACAGCCTGTACCGGAGCAGCAACCGCCTGTGCAGCCACAGCCCGAACAACCCGACCAGGAAAATCCCCCACGCCCGCCGCCGCCGTAGGTTTGGACAGAGCGAGCGGGTCTTGCGCGGAACGTCGCGAAAAGACGAGGCCGCCATTCGCCTCATCTTCAGGGCAACGGATCGAACACCACAATGGGTTGATAGGTCCGGGGAACCACCGCCTCGGCGATGGCAATCAGCTTATTTTGCTGGCTGAAGACGCGTAGCCGGGGCGGCTGCAAAGCTT
>Ga0210392_10000573_pt1 | contig 21882 bp, 25 predicted proteins | sample IncBWC30OmetaG_FD_161057 | JGI IMG/M metagenome (GOLD analysis project Ga0210392, IMG submission 161057) | Forest soil microbial communities from Barre Woods Harvard Forest LTER site, Petersham, Massachusetts, United States - Inc-BW-C-30-O ...
CAGTACAACCGGAGACCATCATCGCGCGGGGCGCGAACGTTCCAACACAGGATCAGAGACGACGCTTAGGCGGAATCAGGCTGGTGGATGGGGCGGATGCGACCAAGGCGGTCATGCTGGTACCTCTGCCCCAAGTTCCGCCCGATGCGTGGCGCGCTCTACAGCAGTCGCAGATGACCGCGAACAACACGACGGGTGCCGACCAAGCTGCCGTGCAGGGTTCTCTCCCCCAAGCAGGCAGCAGCGTGGGGCGTTCTGGAACAGGGGCCGGAATGCTACAAGCCGCAATGCAAGGACGGCTACAGGCACCCGTCGAGCGTGTCATCGACGGCGTGTTCATCCCCTTCCTGAATTTCATCTGGTACAACGTGAAGCAACGCATGACCGTCGCCGAGATTCGCGCTCTCCTCGCCAACCACCTCACGCAAGCCCTCATGGTGGACTTCTTCGACTTTATGAACGCCGAGCTGAAGTTCGACACGCTGGCCGGGACGCGGCTGGCAGCTCGCGGTCGCATGGCGCAGGCGCTTCCCTTCCTGCTCGAAGTCTTCGGCAACCAGCAGCTTCTCTCGCAGCTCAGTCAGACGGGATGGAAGGTCAACGTGCTGGAGATCACCAACATGGTCATGGACGTCAGCGGTTGGAAGAACCGGCGCGACCTCGTGGTGGCGATGACCGATCAGGAGAAGCAGACCATGATGCAGCAGAGCGCAGCCGCGCAACAGGCCAATTCGCAGCAGGCGCAGCTCGCGCAGAAACAGCAGAACGCCGTGCAGCTCGAAGACCTCAAGATTCAGGGCCGGATCGCAACCAACACGGTGAAGGCGCAGGCGCAACACCTCATCGAATCGCCGCTCGATCGCGCTACCGCGTTCGCCGAGCGAGCCGCCGACGAACACGCAGAACAGGCCAGCCAGTTTTACGGGCCGACAGGGAGCTACGGAACCTAATGAACCGACGCGCATTTCTCTCGATGATCGGCCTCGCCGCACCGACCTATTTCTTCGCCCCGCGAGGAGGCCTGTGGCTTCCAGAGGAGCCGCGTATCACATCGTATGCCGATTACACCAGTGTCTCAGACTTCATGTTGAACCAAGTCATTTCCTACAACGTGCGATTCGTGGCAAACCTTCAGGCGCAAACACCTTTTTTGAAGATGAACATATCCCGGCCACTTCCACAGGTGAACGCATGGCAATGACCGAACATTTCGTGCAGATACTTCCGCGCCACATGCGCATCCTCACGCGCCTGCTCGAACAGGCCAAAGCCGACATGTTCGGCAGCATCGGGTGGAAGGCGCTGATCGAGGGCGAAGACGACTGGACGATGGACGAGCTGTTCGTGCCGCTGCTCCAGCGCGGCCTCATCGAAGACCTCACCGCTGTACCCGATCTCGGCCCCAAGGCCGGGAAGTATTTCGTGCGCATCACGCCGATAGGAGCTTTCTGCCACAGCCTTGGCTTCATGCTGAAGGACCGGCACAGGGCAACCGAGAAGGAAATACAGAAGTACGCGGACGAGCTACAGGGTATAACTTTCACCAGCGAAGAGCCGGCATCCACCAATGAAAATATGGGAGACAGGGCATGACGATCGCCATACGCACGGAGCGCAGATTCGGAGTCACAGCGAGGCTCGCGCCGACGCAGCTCCGCAACCTCTTCGCTCTGCTGCACAGCGAAACTTGGCCCGATTTGTTGGACGTACTGGAGCAGTGCTGCATCGAGGTGGAAACCCTGCTCATCAATACCCCCGTCGAGAACAGAGCAGCGGTTCTCGAAAACCACAAATTGAGTAAAGCTGCGTGGATGATGTTCGAGCACATGCAGCTAAAAATGTACGAAATTGAAAACTCCTATATGGCGAGTGTTGACAAACCCGTATCCGTACCGCAGCCGACGAGAGAGGAAATGGAACGCGAAAACCTCCTGAACCCCACCCTGTACATGTCTGCGGCTGACGATACCTACGGTATTTGAGGAGAGTGATTTATGAAAAAGATTTGGCTCAACGACAAGCAACCGGACGAGAACGGAAACTACACACTCGTCATCGAAAATGGGAACGGACACCGCATATCCACGTTCAAGGGAACTATCGAAGAGATCACCGATCAGCTCGCCGAGGCGCAGGTCAATGCCAACCGGCAGCTCAGTCGAGTTGCAAAGCCTGACAACGGGCGTGTGCCGTTTCAGGTCGCACCGCGAGAACTCACCCCCGCCGACCGGCTCCGTCTGTCGAGCGAGATCACCGATCCGAACAAGGTAGCAGAGGCAGTGACCGAGATCGTGACCGCTGCGCAGGGCGCGCCACCCGCTACGGTGACCAAGAAATTTCAGGAGTTCGATCAGAACGCCGCCGACGAATACTACCGGCAGGAGGCAGTCGCCTTCACCACGGACTACCCCGAATACTACCCTGTGCCGGAAAATCAGCAGGCGCTCTTCGACGCCCTGCGCGCGCACAACTACGACCTCACCCGCAACAATCTGGCCATCGTATTCGCCGAGCTATTCCACGCCGGGAAGCTCGTCGCATGGCCATCGGATGACATAACACCACCGGAGGAGCCGCCAGCTCCCCCAGTGGCGGTTGCACCACCGCCAACACCTCGTCCACGCAGCTTCTCTACCGGGTTGCGCAATACCGATGCCAACGCGAGCAAGCCAACTCCCGCGCCTCGGAAACCAGCTATCACCAGAGCAGAGCTGGAGCGAATGTCAAGGGCCGAGTACAACGAACGACTCCGCGATCCGATCTTTCGACGGGCCGTGGATGCACTTGCTTAGGTAACACCCAACGCTCTTCGCCATAGAGCCACCTGAAGCGGCTAAGACCCGCAAACAAACTCACCTACTCAGGGGGATACTCCCATGCGTCGAGCATCGGTGGCCGCACGTAGCGGCAGAGCGTTTTTCCAAAAGTATGTCGTCCCGGCTATAGAGTTCATCTGCGCCTTCGGTGGGCAGGTGTTCCTCTATACCGGGAACGTTGGCAGAGTCCATGCCAACGGCGTGTTAGGTGTTGGCGTCTCTCCAGCCTCCAACCTAACGACCAATTTACCGCAGTCTACGATCACCTCGTATGACAAAGTTTTCATAGAAAATCTTAAGGGCAACACCCCATGGGTGAGGCTCACTTCACGCCGGATGCTGGATGAAAGTGCAGGTAACAAACTTGCCCTTTTCATGTATGTCAATCTGGCCGCTCCACCGCTCACCACCGCGCCTGAAGGGACCATACAAACCGGGTTGACGATTTCGGTCGTTCAGAACTCGGCGACGATGGGTCAGTACGCCGACTACATGAACATCTCGGACTACGCGCTCGGGACCGCAATCGATCCCACGCTCGAAGCCCTCGGGGTTCAAATGTCGTACCGGCTGGCGCAGATCATCAACATGCTCATCCAGAATACAGCCGATTCAGCTTCGGCGATCGATCCTCTGGTGGATGTGTTGTCGAAGGATGCAACCACGCCGCTCGAAGTGGTAGACGTGACCGCAGCAGCGCAGTCGCTCGCTGGCGTCAACGCCCTGCCCATTCAGGATGGACGGTATTTCGGTGTCATGCACCCGTTCACGGCTGGCGATATCCTCACCGACAAGTCGAACAACTCCATGGTGGATGTGCTCAAGCGCAGCGCACAGGGCCAAGAGCAGTTGCGCGAGCTTCCGGCACCAGATGGCGACGCGTTAACTGTCCTCGATTGGGGGGGCGTCACTTTCTTCCAATCCACGTTCGTTCACAAGACTCCTAACTATGACGCTGGCACCGGCACCGCGCTCCGTACGTACGTTGTGGGACGCGACGGCATCATCGGCGTCAGCTTCGGGGCGAAGGATCACACCGAAATTGGTAACGGTGACTGGCGCAATTTGCAGGTCTGGATTCGCCGCTTAACCGAGCCGACTGGCTACGATCCCAGCAGAATGATCGGTGGGTTTGCTTCTTACAATTCGATGTACGTTTGCACTCTCCCACCCGATCCAGTTGCGCGCATCCGCTACATCGATGCAGTGAGCGCAATCGCCTAAAGCTGGAGGCTCTGTCTAGCAGGGCATGGGAGAGGGTCCACCCCCCTCTCCCACTCCATCCACTAACCCGAAAGGAGTTCGCGATGCCGAACGACGAGAGAAAGACAGTGATGGCGGAACTGGAGGAACTGAATCTGATCGAGGCGCGATTCCGCGTCGGTCACCTTCAGAGCGCACAGGCGATCCGCAAGGTGAGGCAGGCTTCGGTTGAGCGCTCGCTGCGCGCAGAGATGCAGCGCGAGACCTATACGCAGGCTAATTGCCGACACAAGAAAGGCGGTAAGGGAGTCGAGATGATGTTCCAAGGAAACGACTCCAATTACGCGGTCATCAAGCATATCTACCCGCATGGCGTTCTCTGCGTCTACTGCCAGCGCTGCGGCAAAGAGTGGAAGCCACCAGATGCGAGGCTGAACCGCAGAGGTGCCAGCGTCGAGGATCGCAGGGAGTATGCGCGTCTCTACAAGGAATATCAGGAGGCCGTGAACTTCCCCACCGATAACGAAACCTCGGGATCGCAACTGTTCATGGTGACACGCGGCGAACCGGGAACCTCGGAAGCTGCCTGATGCCCCGTCTCTGACGGCAACCACAACGCTCGATAAAAGAAAGCGAGTCTCCCATGGCAGAACCTTATGCGAACCAGCAAGCGGCGAAGAATCAGGGCAACGAAGGCAAAGCAGGCGGCGGCTTCGGACCTCCCTACAAAGCAGGCTCGAAGTATCCCAAGGGCGATCCAGCCAAAGGCAAAGACCCCGACAAAGACGTCCCGATGTTTATCAAGGGTCCGCAGATCGCCATGCGCGACCGGCGCGCCTACCTCGTGGATCAGGCCGTCAAAAACGAAGCAGCCAACGATGAGGTCAATGCGAAACAGGTTGAAAACAACCAACGGATCGCAGAGGTCATGCTGGACGTTCTCGATCCCGACACGCTGCGCGATGAAACCACCCAAGCAGCGCTAGAAGAGATCGACCGGCACACCCCCGAGTATGTAGCCGCAGCGCGAGCAGAGCGCCAGAAGATTCTTCGGCTGGCACCACTCTACCGGCGCGGCCACACGCCCGAGGACAACTTCATCGCAGGCACACCACCGGTAACAGAACCACCAGCGACACGCAGCAAAACCGGTGACAAAGACAAATAACCGAGGTGCGACGTGGGCAATTCAACGATCAAATTGCAACAGATCGTGGACAGCGCCAGTACGATCGGCGACCTCAATCCAGTCCTCGTCAATACGGGCGGGTTCTCGTCGGAACCCGCCCTCACCATCGCCAACGACGTCGCGACGGATATGTTCTCGCCGCGCTTCCCTTGGAAGTGGAACCGGTACAAGCTCCCCGCGTTCCCCACCATCACCCGGCAGCAGGACTATGCCAGCCTCAACATCCACGGCATCGGCTGGCTGGAGAACGCATTCCGCATCGACGCCAACTCAACGCAGGTGCCGCCGCTGACGTGGCCGATCCGCGTGGTGCGCGATATCCCGGTGATGGCCGTAGGCGCAGGCTGGCCGCGCGTCCTGTGCTGGATACAGAACGATCAGCTCGAACAGTGGCCGTGGCCGGGACCGAACAAGACCTACACCAACCCAGTCGGTACAGTGCAGACGCCAGCCAACCCGCCCACCAACATCCTCGACGCCAACGGCAACATCCTCGTGCTCACGCAATGGGGAACGACCGGCTCGGTGCCGCCGCTCGCGCCCGATCCTCCCGAAGACGACACACCACCTCCCGGCTCGCCCACGCTGCCGTGGCCGGTGGGACAGGTGATTCAGGACGGAACCTGTCAGTGGACCGTGGCGCATCCGCAGGGCCAAGGCATACGGCTCGCTCCACCACCGCCCGATACCAGCGGCAACACATGGATCATCCGCGCCTTCGCGCAGGGCAATCAGCCCTACTTCACCAACCTGCAACAGACGCTCGATCCCATCCCCGATGATGACTCCAAGTATTTCCGGCAGGGCTTCGTCAGCTATGCCCACCGCTACTCCTCGAATCAGGCAGTCAAGAACCGCTACATGCCGATGAAACAGGAGTGGCTGGCCGACCTTGCGAGCAATCTGGCGCAGGGAGCCAACGAAGAGGAGTGGTACGGCTTCTACCCCGCTCACGGCCTGCTCTCACCCGAATACTTCAGCGATCCCGGCCCCGGCAATCCGTACTGGAGACAGTGGGGAGGCATCTAGTGTCCGTCACGCGCAACATCATGTCGAGCGCCCTGTTCTCGCTTCCCTTCCTCGGCTACCAGCCGGTGAATATATCGAACGGCGAACCTGCGCTCACCGCAGCCAACCTGACCAAGCAAACCGTCCTCGGTCCACCCTTTTCGTGGCCGTGGAACCGCAACACGTTTCAGGTCGATGTGGTTCCCGACAGCCAAGACTATCTGCTCATGCTGCCCGACTATGGATTTCTCGAAAAGGCGTGGCTGGTGGATCAGGATGGCAACGTCATCGAGATCAAGGTCAGACTGTCGCTTGCCGCAGAGAGCCACATCCAGCGTCCGCAATCGGTCTCGGTGCAGGAACAGGAGACCGATGGCACCATACTTTTCCGGCTGAATGCGATGCCCGATCAGGCGTACACCATGGAGGGCTTCTATCAGCAAGCGCCGGTGCTGATGAGTTCGCTGGCCGCAACATGGTCACCAATCCCCGACTACCTCAGCTACATCTACGACTGGGGCTTCCTCTCGACCGTCACCATGCTCACCAAGGACGCGCGGTTCCCGATCTTCGCGCAGCGCTTCATGGCGCACATCCTCGGCGCTCAGGGTGGCTTGACGTCGCTCCAGCGCAACATCTTCCTCGGCAACTGGCTGGAGGTGATGAGCGCAGCTCAAGAAACCCAGCTCACAACACAACAGGGAATCAGCGCGAGGCAGGTATGAAGCTAAAGAGACCTTTGGAGCGACCGGACGGAACAGTGACCCACGTGACGCTGCCACCCTGTCGATGTGACGAGGAGCGGCGTGGTCCTGAAGGGGGAGTGTGCGGTCGTTGTGGTGGGGCAATCCCGACAGAGAGCGAGGGCAGCCATGCCTAATGCTCTCCAACAGGCCGGTGCAGCAGCGGAGCCGAGTAACTTCGCGCCCCTGAACACCGACAGGATGTTCACCGGCCTATGGAGCAACCGCAACCCTCTGCGCGATGCCGCGACGTCGAACAATGAAGAGAAGTATTACGGTGCAAGACAGGACTCGATCCTCGGCGGATACAACAGCGAGATCAGCTCCAAGCTCACCCTGCGCAGGCGTCCCGGCACGGTGGTTTACAACTACAACAACTTCGCTCCGATCAACCGCTTCTATGCGTTCAACACCTTCAGCCTGACGAGCGAGTTCATCGTCGTTCTCGCGGACACCGCAACGCAAGTGTTGAACGTGACCGATGGAGGGAATCAGGCGATATGGAACAAGAGTTCGGGCGCGCTATCGACCTACTTCCTCGGCGTGGGCAACATCCTCTACTTCACGAACGGCGTGGAGAATAAGCAGTGGGACTACAACACCAACACCGTCTCTGACTGGGGCATCGCCGCGCCGACGAATGCGCCCTCGGTCTCGCTGCCGACCTTCACGGCCTACGGCGCGTGGCTCCCCAGTACCGTCTTCTCGCGCACCGTGCAGCAGGCCAAGGTTGTCATCCTCGATCCCAACGGAAACATTCAGGTCTGCACGTTGTTCGGAAACACTGGTACCGCGAGCAGTATTTCGTGGAACACAGCCTCGCTCGGTGGAACCTCCGATGGCGGCGTGGAGTGGCAGAATCGCGGCAACGGTCTATGGACGGCGAATACCGGCATAAGCGGCTGGGACTTGCTCTATCACCAATCGACGGACGGCAATAACTACTTCTACTTCGCCGTCAACAATGGAACGTCAGCGGGTGGCCCTCCCACATGGCTTCCCGGCATCGGCTCGATCACTCAGGACAACGATGTGCAGTGGCAGAACATCGGGCGTCTGATGCAGCGCGCCGATATCGGCGACGACACGCCGATCGTCGGTACCGACACGATCGAAGACTCGTCAGGCAACATCCAATCCTGCGTTCAGGCGGGGAGGACGGGAGCCACAGCGCCCAACTTCAGCTCCATTCAGAGCGCCCTAACGTCCGATCCTACGGGCAATGCTGAGGGTGCGGCCATCTGGCAAAACGCTGGAGCGGTCGCACCCATCCAGTACGGCTACGCCTACATGAACGACAACACCGACGACATATCGAACATGTCACCGGCCAGTGTCACGATCAGCGCCAATGATGGTCATCCGGTGGTGGTGCAGGGAGTCGGATCGGCAGACCCGCAGGTGACCTCGGTCGTCATCTTCCGCACCCTCCATGGGGGCAGCACGTTCCTGTATGCGACCAAGATTGCGAACCCCGGAGGAGGCCAGCCGTGGGCGTTCACCGACTCCATTCTCGACGCCAACCTGAACATCTCATGGCAGGCGCAAGTGAACGGCGAAGGTACACCGCTGCCGATCGGAGCGACGTGCATGGAGTACCACCTTGGCCGCATCTTCGCCGCCGTGGGCAACGTCGTCTATGCGTCGAGCGGCCCTGACGCAGCCGCATCCGGTTCGAGCGGTAACGCAGGCTTCGATACAACCTTCACCTGCCAGTCGAAGATCACGCGCTTTTGGGTGACGTCGATCGGCCTCATCGTCTTCACGGTGCGCGACTCCTACATCATCCTCGGCGATGGCGTGAACGTGCAACTCTACATGATCCGCTACATCCCGAGGATACCGCTGCTTTCGTACGATTGCTTCACCGAATTTCTCACCACCGGGTACATGATGATGGGAAATAAAACGGTCATCTCGCTCGACCCATCGTCGGGAGTCGTCGAGGTTGGGCAACCCATCGCGGACCTTCTCAATGCCTATAATCCCAAAACTTCGTACGTAACTTTCCACTCGCAGGAGAGCGGAGACACGGCGCTGTACGTCGCCGATGGAGCCGTGGGATGGTACCGGCTGGCTCCCACATCCGCACCCGAAAGCGGTTCCAACTGGAGTCCGCAAGCGCAGCTCGCCGCAGGCACGAGCGCCGTGCAATCCGTGGAGCTTTCGCCGGGATACTTCGGCCTGCTTATCGGTCCACCGACAGGGGGTGGGCCGATCCTCGCGCGGGAGCTTACGGTGAACACAGATGCCGGAATGACGTACCCGGTAAAGACCCGTTTCGGTTCCGTTGTCGTAGCGCAGCCGGGGGAGCTTGCGGGACTCGCATGGATGACGCTGGAGGCGGCGATGGAAGGCTCGGCTCCGTCCTTCTCGGTGATGCTATCCGAGGTCAATCCTGTACCAAACGGAAGCGACTTTGAGAACGTTCCGCGTACCCGGCAAGACCCTCCAAACCTTCCTCCCAGCCAGTCGCTTTACAGCAACCGGCACTCCCTTATGCAGAACCAGACACCGACATGGTGCCGACACTTCCAGTTCGAGATCGACTGGCCTGCCGAGGACGCGGCGAACGAACTTCTAACCTTCACGATCTTCGGTCAGATGTGGCAGGAGATGAGGAGTCAGTGATGCCCACCCTCAAACAGTCGAGTGCGGTCAATATGGCAGGATGGCAACCCGTAGCTCCACGAGCTGCGAGCAGCCAGCCTGCCAAAACCGCACCCACCGATCCCAGCACCCGGCGCAATCCGCAGATGCTCGCCGCGATGCCGCTGATGGCTTCGACCAACGATGCCCTCACCCGGCAGTTCTATGGAGGACAGAATGTACCCACGTTTCGCATCCTTCCGGTAGGAGTCAAACAATGAAGCTGTTCTTCCGTTTCGCGGACTATATAGTGCGCCCCGTCGAGGACAAGGACAGGATGTTCATCGACCTCACGCTCGACCGCGACGAGTACCACCGCGACGTGATGACTTCCGACTTCTTCCTTAAGCTGCTGCCGGGAGAGGCAGCGTGGGCGATCGAGGATCAAAAGGGTAACGTCCTCGTCTACTTCAAGACGCAGAACGTAGCGCGTATCAGCCTGATCTTCACCCAGCAGCGGGATCGCGAGCTGAACCGCGACGTTCTGACCAAGGGAACGGAGTGGCTGGCCGGTGTGCTGGCACAGAACCGGTTCCACGAAATGCTGTTCGATACCAAGGGCAGGGAACTACGGATCATGGCCAAAAGACGCCTCGGCTTCAGGGACTCGCCCGAGGAGCTAGTGAAGACCTTACCCACGCCTAGGTTACCGGGATGGCTGGAAGAGGTGTTGCACCACCGTCAACAAGGTACACAGTCAGAGGGTTAACCCCATGTGCGGAGCCAATCAGCAGCAGCAGCAAATCTCGGATGCGCAGCAGCAGATGTACCAGACTTTGAACTCCAGCTACCAGACCGCCTTCGGCCAGAGTCAGGCGATCACAAACGCTCTGACGGCGCAGTTCCAACCCATCTTGGCCGCAGGTCCGGGGCAACAGGGTTTCTCCGCTGGCGAGAATCAGTCGCTCAATACATCCGCTGCCGAGAACATCGCGCAGAACTACGCCGCAGCGCAGAAGGCGACCGCGCAGGTGCTCGCTGCCCGAGGTGGTGGCAACACGCTTCTGCCCGACAGCACCAGCGCCAACCTCATCGCGCAGAATGCCAACCTCGCCGCACAGCAGAGATCGCAGGCGCAGAACACCATCACGCAGGCCAACTATGCGCAGGGCTATCAGAACTGGGGGCAGGCGGCGAACGTCCTCACCAGTACGGCAGGCCTGCTGAACCCCAACGCCTACGCAGGTTCAGCAACCGGCGCGGGAACCGCCGCCGCCAACACCGCCAACCAGATCGCGCAGGCCAACAACTCGGTATGGAACGCCGCGATCGGTGCGCTCGGCTCAGTCGGTGGTGCGGCACTGGGGAACCCGAGCGGCATTATGTCGATGTTCGGTTCCAAGCCGTCGATCGACACCAACGCAATCAGTTGGGCTAACCCGGCGAACTATGTCAACCCGATATCGAGCGGGACCGGATACCAAGGCCTCATGCTCCCATCGCTCTCGGGTACCGGGACAGTTCCCTACGCATCGGCAGGAGGCTACTAATGCCTGACACTATGACTGATCCAACGACCGACCCGACGACTGATACGACCGGTACGACGCCGACAGCCGCACCCGTTATCCCGAATCAATACACCCCGCCGCCGCCCACTACGACGCCCGATACGATGACCGCAGGTGTACCGCAAACGGGACAGCCAACCGCTCCCACGGTGATGCCAGCCGGGAACGTTCCTCTCTCCACACTATTGAATCAGGCCGCAGCGGTACATCACGGACGCACCGCGCGCGCTCTCAATGCCGTGGGATCGATCCTCGGTGGCGACACCACGTACCACATCGTTACCAATCCCGATGGCAGCGTGGACGCTACACCTCAACCATCCACGCCGGGAGAGAAGTGGGGAAGAGTTGCCAAGGCCGCACTCATGGGAGCCGCTAAAGGATTCGAGGTGGGACAGGGACCGGGAGGCGCACAACGCGCCGCCGCAGCCGGAATCGAGACCGGCATGGCGATGCCGCAGGCGCAACAGGATCAGACGCAAGCGCTGGCGCAAAAGGCTAACGATCAGAACCAGCAAAAGCTTCTTTTCAACGCGAACATCGCGTACCTCAACCAGCGCAATCTGGAGCAGTCATGGATGCTCGGCCAACAGAAACAAGCCGCCAGTGAGCATGAAGAGGATCGCGATGTTCAATTCAACAAGCTCAAGGCCGACCTGCACATGGTCGATGTTGGCCCTGCCGAGGATGTAGAACAGGCAGCAAAAATCTATAACGGCAATCCGCAAGTGCAACAGGCGATGACGAACGGGAATCTGTTGATTCACCATTCCGGTACGCAAGCACCCCACGCTTACATCATTCCCGAGGACAAGCTGGCACAGTACGTATCGTCCGATCAAACAGGCTACCGGTACGGTGTGGACCCGACGACAAACAACGTGACCAAAACTCCATACACCATTACAGCTAACAGCGAGACCGGCCATGGAGCCTCGATTCGCATGGCCACAGAACAGAGTGAATATCTCAATGCGATAAAAGTCAGCTCGCAGGCGAAGCTACAAGCAGCGCAGGCAGCGAAGGATCGGGCCGCAGCTAATGCGCCACCGAAGGAAGAGGGAACGTGGACAGCAGGAACAGACACAGCCGGAAACCCGATAGAGCGCAATAGTAAGACTGGCGCGATGCGTCCCATGACACAAGGATTCCTGCCAACCGGAGCGTTCGATAAAAGGATGGCAGCACACCAAAAAGAGTTCGGTTCTGCGGTCGATAGTCTCAACTATGCGAACGACTATGCGTCAACGGGAAGCCCAAGCGGAACCTCAGATGAGGCTTTGATGGAGAAGTTCTTCGACCTCGCGAAGCCATCAACGGGATTCAGGATGACCAAGCCGCAACAGGACATGCTGAAACAAGCGCAGGATGCGAAGGACAGCATTGTCTCCGCAGCGCGGCATTACCTCACGCCCGAGGCTCCGTACTTCTCGCCCACCCTGCGCAGCAACATCGTGCAAACGATGAATGAGATCGGAAAGGCGAAAGGCATCCCCATTGTCAACGGGCGCGCAACACTGCCACCGCTGCCGCAATCGCAGCCGACCGGTGGTGGAACTGGTGGAGGAGGTATAGACATTCCCGCTCCGATCGCACCCCCGAGGCCGGGAGGCACTATCAACACCACACTGAACGGAAAGACGGGAACCTTAAGCGCGACCGGATTGTTCACGCCAGATGACGGGAGCGCACCGACGCAGGTGCCGGGACACGGTTCGAGGCCTCAACTGCCAATGCCGAAGGTGGGTGACGTAGTAGCTGGACGAACGTTTCTCGGTGGCGATCCGGCATCGCCGAGTAGCTGGAGATAAGCCATGGCAGAACCTTGGGAGATGTATCAGCAACAGGCTGCACAGCCAGCAGCGCCTCCACCAGCCGCGCCAGCCGCAGCCCCGCCTGCGCAGACTCCCGATACCTCCAGCGTTGAACCATGGCAGCTCTATCAGCAGCAAGCCGCACCATCGCCTGCGCAGCCAGCCGCAGCGCCGACGACACCAACCACGCCGGATGATAGTGGCATCCCGTCTTTGAGCGATGTGGTTCACAACTACATCCAAGGCGTGAAGCAGCGCGTGGGGAGCACACCTGCCGAGTTCGGTCACAACGTAGTCACGCGCCTCACCGACCTGAACCAAGGACTAGCGCAGCACGTCGATCGCTCCATGCTCACCATCGAACGCGCAGCGCGCGCCGTCGATCAGGCGCACGGCTTATTCACCAATGGCCACCCACTCGATGCGCAGATCGCGCATGATGAGGCCGTTGTCAATGCGCCTCGGCCTACCGATCCTGAACGGGCAGGATCACAGCAGCTCGGCGACGATGCCGGTAGCGTCATTGAGTACATGCTTGGCGAAGGTGCGCTGAAATCTCTCGGCGTCATGGATAAGATCGAAGCGCTCCAGCCTATCTCAAAAGCTATTCGCAGAAATCCGATGGTAGCGAAAGTTCTGAGAACCATGATCGAGCAGGGAACAGTAGGTACCGCACAGGCAGGAGTACAGGGGGCATCGCTACCAGATGCGCTCACATCTGGAGCGGAGGCCGCAGCCGTAGGCGGTCTGACTGAAGCGCCACAGGCTCGCGTAGGCGCGCGCGCAGCCACCGCCGCAGAGCTGGCACCTACGGAGATGGATGTGCGTGGCGTACCAGCCACGATACTCGCGTCCGAGCTGCCGGGAGCCACGCCGAGACAAACGGCAGCGGCGACGATCGCAGAGACGCCAGCGCTGCGTCAGGCGCGGCAAGAGGCATGGCAACAGCTCCCCGTCAATCTGGCAAAGGACGCAGTGACGAATGGCCTGAACGAAAGCAACAATGCATCGGTGGCCGATCTACGCCAACGCCTGCGCGACACCGAAGACCCCGACTTGGAACAGCAGCTCACCCAGCAACTCAGCGATATTCGCGCTGGAGGAGCAGGTGCGCCAGCATGGAGCTACCTCACACCCGAAGGCGCATCGCTGTCGCCAGCGCAGACACGATCGGCAATGAACGCCCTGCGCGAGCACTGGCTATCGCAGGACTTCAGCCCAGCCGACGACCAGGCGATTCAGGACCGCTACAACGACATGAAGGATCAGCTCGATCGCTACGACACGATGCAGGGTACGCAGCCGGTAGGCCCGATCTATAACGTCGCCGACGCCGCCGACAACACCAGCAGCTTCGCCGACGCCGCCAACCACATGCGCATCGTGGGCGATCGCGCACTCGCCGAGATGCCGCAACGGTTCCGTAATGACTACACGAATATCGCCGACCAACGGGCGAAGTTGCAGGACGACTTCGACGCGAACGCTGGCGTCCCAAAGTTGCAGGCTCCCATCGAGAAGGAGATTGCCCGTCTCAACACGCGCATGAATACGATCCTTCAGGAGCCGGACGTGATGGATGCCATCTCGCAGCCGCGAGCGGAACAGGCGCTCAAAGACAAGCGGCTGTCGGATGCATTCCAAGCGCTGCATAACGTGATGACCAAGCACGTCACGCTGACGCCCGAGGAGTCAACCGCTCTCGGTACGCCGTCCGAGGCGCGAGGCTCAAGGCAGAGCCTCATCAACGATATCCGCGCGCTTCAGGATCAGTACGGTGATGTGCTCAATCCTGCGATCGGTGATCGCGGTCTGAACCACATCCTCGACCTCGGCCAGTACATGCAGATGCCGCAAGGCAACGCGCGCGTTCAGAGCTTACTCGGCAATATGGTCATGGTCCTGCGCAGGCACTTCCAAGGTATGCGCGGTATGGCAAGTTCTGGAGGCGCAACCGTAGGCGCGTACACGCTCGCGCATCTGCTGGGTCATGTGACCGGCGCAACCAGCCTTGGCATCGGTGCGCTGGGAGCTGAAGCGCAGGCCGCGCGCACCCGCTACAAGCTCGCTACCGATCCAGTGTTCAACCGCATGATCCGCGATCGCATGTCCACCGATCCAAACTTTATGAACCGCTTCATCTTCGGCGCTAAGTTCGTTCCACCACGCCACGCAGCTCCGTTGCTCGGCGCGATGATAACCGCGCCCGGTATGACGGCACCACCACCGGAGAACCAGAATGCCCCAAGTCAGCGAAATCCATAGCAACCTGCGCAGAGCGACGACGACGTACGACGAGGAGCTGGAGATACCGCAGCACCTTCTCGACGAGTACAACACGCGCCCCGTCATCGATCGCAAGCCCACCAGCGAAGAGCAGGAAGGCATCGCCGAGCGCTACGAGTTCAACTATGCCGCCGCAGCTCCGCAGCGCTGGCACGATCAAAGACGCTTCATGGGCATAGAGAACGAGCGGATGCGGCTGGTGAACATCATGCACCCGCACAAAATCTTTCGCCTGCTGCGCAGAGCCGGGGTGGACGCGAGGATTGAAGCGCCTACATTCGACGTGTGGGTACCAGACGACAAGACCGGCAAGCTGGTGAAGGTCGAGCGCGAGCGCAGCAATGGACGCCTGTGGCTGGCCAACGTCGCCGTCAACGGACGGGTGGGTGTGAGCGCGTGGGTGACCGACAAGGAGACCGGAGAGCGCAAGCGCAAACAGGTGACAACGCTCCAGTATCCCTGTGGTCCAGAGTGGAGTCTGATCCACTTCGACGAGTTCGATGTACCTATCACGGAGAAGTATCGCGGCTGGCGCACCGCCATGCTGCAAATGATCCTGCAAGACGTGGTGACCGAGGATGAGGTCAATCGAGCCTTCGGGCCGGTACCACTGCACTCGGTCAGTTTGCACTACCGTCAACAGCTCTATACGCACCGTCAGCGAAGGGTAGGACTCATCCAGTGACCTATGAAAACTACATCAAGGGGATGCTGGCCACGTTCGCCGTCGAAGAGGGCTATCGCTACGGTGGCACGGACTGTCCCATGGCCGTCGCGCAGGTGATCGCCAACCGGGTCGCTGCCGGATGGTTTGGTGGCGACTGGCGCATGACGATCCTCGATGCGCCCAAAGTGCGCGGGACGACATACCCGCATCCGTTCGAGTACGACACGCGCGAGACCGCGTTCCGCCAGATCATCACCCTGATCGACGACGTGTACCACGGCATCGCCGACAGCTCCAACGTCAACCTTATCGATGAGAGCGGGTCGATCCCAGCGCTCTACTACTGCGTATTGCACAACGTCACAAACGAGTGGTTCAGGCAACGTATCCTCAACGACCTTGATAACCATCCGCGCATCGCTGTTGTGGGTCAGCTTACTTTCTTCGCGTGAGGTGTGTGATGGCCGCTGTCAATCCTGATGTTCAGGTCACCGGTTCCTTCAACACGGTGACCTCTCCCACGCAGAATCCCGCGACGGAGGATGGAACCGCGCAGTGGGCGCTCTGCGGATATGGTAGCCAGATACCACGCATACCGGGTCAGGCGCTTGTAGCACGGCTCACCGATCCAATCCCGGTGACGACAAGCAACGGCACCTTCGCCGTATGGCTGTACAACAACGAACTGATCGCACCCTCGGGAACCTACTACACCCTGACCCTCAAGAACTCGAACGGCGATATCGCGCAGATCAATGCCTACCGCTTCACCGCACCGGGTAACTTCGAGATCGACGGTCTGATCCCCTACGATCCCAACCAGCCGCCACCGCCACTCCCGCCGCTCATCACCAATCAGTTGCTCGTTTTGCCGGGACTATTCGACCAGCAGTTCGATGGGTCTGAATATACCGCGTGGCAGGTGACGCTAACGACCGATATAACGGGCGCGTGGCTCAGTGGTTTAATACCGGGGAATCTTTACACCTTCATCATCATTCAGGACTCCGTTGGAGGACACACTTTCCTGTGGCCGAGCGGTCCCGCACCCTTCAATCTGCACAACGCTACGCCAGTGTCGATGGAGCCGAATGCAACCACAATTCAAACCTTCGTGTGTGACGACAGCTATAACCTCTACCCGATAGGAGCGGCCACCTACAACCCATGAGAAGCCTACTGCGACAGACCTCGACGCCGATCATGCTGTTCGACGGGAGCCAGTACCAGAGCTTCGTCATTGACTGCAATAGCTCAGTGCAGAATATCCGCGTCAAGAACGTATCGCCGGGTGGACTGTACGTCTTCGTCATCATTATGAACGAAGTAGGCAACCATCATTTTGTATGGGGCGCTCAGACGCGCAACGCCGTGACTGTAAACCTTGAACCGAACGCGGTCACGGTACAGTGTTTCGTGGGTTTACCGGGCGGTATACTCCAAGCCGTCCCACCGGGAACATGACACCATGCGCTACCAGCCGCCAGAACCCGAGCAGAGCGGAGCCGGGATCGCCGAGGCCATCGTCGGTTTCATCGTCTGCGTCATCGCGCTCGCGTTTCTCATCTCGCTTGTCTTATAGGAGGGCATCATGGCCAGCACACTCGTAGGTCCGATCCGCATCCCGCAAGTTAACTCCACCTACTATGTGGGCCAGCCCATGCTGCGAACCATCCAGCAAGCCGTCACGTATGCCGTCGCCGACAGTAACGATGGCACCGTCATCATCCCGCAGGAGTACGCAGGGAGCGATGCTGTCAGCGCCGTCACCGGAGGCAGCGCGACCGTGTTCATCATCGACCTGCGTGGAGGCAATCGCCAAACCTACATCTGGTGGCAAGGTGCTTACATCATGCAGCCGTTCGATGCGATGGGTGGGCTGGTATCGCCCAAGCTGAACCACTACGCCTATGTCGGAATCGGAACCAACCCGACCATCCAAGCCACGATCAACACACTGGCCGCTTACCCCACACTGCACTTCGTCATCATCATCTCGCCTAGCTATACAGGCAGCGAAGTCATCGGCAACCTGACCGGAGCCAACGCCAACATGGTGCTCTCCGATCAGCGCACCGATCAGTGGCAGAACTACTACTGGAATGGAACCCAGTTTGTACCGAGCGACTTTGCCCCGCTTGGCGATATCGTCGCGGGTTCCATCACCGCTGACTCCATCGAAGCCGGAAGCGCGAGCTTCGATACGTGCCTCGTCAGTAATTCACCAGTCCGCACCTTCGCTAACACGGCAGACCCGGAAGGCCCAAGCTACCCGCCAGCCGGAATAGGCGTATCGACGGGAACCTCATGGTCGCCGACTTCCATCAACCCCGCAAACGTTGCGATGCTCAACGCTCCAAGTTCCATCTTTGCAGGAGATATCATCGCATCTTCATTCATCGCCACTGGCACACCCGGACCCACACCGCCAATCCCCTTCACCTTCATAGACTGGTATGCAGGTGACGGAGGTGCGCGTTGGGTTGTACAAGCTCCCACGGGCGAGGTAGCTGCTGGCTTTGAGATTGCGGGGATTAACGGTGCAGGCACCGCCGCAACCTCATGGATAAAAGGAACCACCGCGCCTAACTTGATGACGATGGGCGCGACCACGTTGACAGTAGGAAACGCCAACGTCACCGGCGATATCACTGGCAATTCTCTTCACGCTATGGGGTCATCCGGCCTTCCTGCAACTCCCAACTCTATGTGGTTGGATTACCTGACATTAGGAAGATTCATTACAGTAGGACCGTCAGTGGGGGTTTTGAGCGGGATTCAATTAGCGGGGATCGACTCCGCAGGAGGGAGCTTCACAGAGTTCCTGCATGTCGATGGAGCGGCAACACTGTTCATCGGCAATGGAGCCATGCGGATGGGCTATAGACCCAACGGTACATGGGGATCAGGATCGCCCAACATCAACAGCGACGGTTCGATCCTCGCCATCAACGCGGGAGGCAACGGAGTTTATCTGAACTGGGATCGACCCGGAATCGTGAGCTTCGGGAACGGTGCGCAGAACCAGATGGGACATGTGGACAGCAGCGGCAATGCGTTCTTTGCCTCATTCAATCTCGGCCCACAACTAACCCCTACCTCGACGGCAGGACAGATGCGGTTTATGACCGGGAACGAGTTGCAGTTGGTCTGCATTAATTCCACCTCCAACGCAATCGCGGGTTCGTTCAATCTCATCGGCTACTCAGCAGATTTCTCGCAAACAGCGAACTACATGACCTGCTTTCAGGACGCCAGCACCGGGCCGCAGATCATAGTCTCTGCGACCTTCACCGCCTCGCAAAAGAACTTCCGCATCACGCACCCGCTGGATGAAACAAAAGACCTCACCCACTCCTCGCTCGAAGGGCCAGAGATTGCCGTCTTCTATCGCGGCGAGGCCGTGACTGCGGATGGCAGCGTGGAGATTACGTTGCCCGACTACTTCGAAGCGCTCACCACGGAAGAGAACAGAAGCGTTCAACTGACCGAGCTGTACGACGACGAGGATAATCCAGTGTTCGGCAATTTCCTCGCCGCTGGCCGGGTCAAAAATGGTAAGTTCATCGTGCGATCGAGCACTCCGGTAGTGAAGTTTTACTGGGAGGTAAAGGCGGTTCGCACCGACGTCCCACCACTCGCAATCGAGACCATGAAGGAGCCACCGAGAGATGCCACTAGACCTGACGGAAGTGGAACGCCTGAAGCTGGAGAACCTAAACCTAAAACGGTTCGCGCTGGAGACGCAGTTGCAACAGGTTCTAGTCGAACGCGGAAAACTCATTGAGCAGATCGAAGAGAAGCATCCCGGCTGGCACTGGAAAGATGCAGCCGGGTTCGTGCCGGATGAGGAATACGGTACCATCACAACCAAAGTTGTCTCGTAACGTGCGCAAGGCCGGGAAACCACCCCGGCCTATTTTTTGCGTTACAATCACCGCACATTCGGAAATGTGTATGTTTCTTCTGGTTTAGCCGGGACTTGCCCCCCGGCTATTTTTTTATCAGGTACGCTCCCGGCACCCGTTTACGCAGATAGGGACACAGCGCCAGCGGCTTGCCGAGGTGACAGCGGTTGTCGAACCAGCGCGATCCGTGGACGACGATCCAGTGGCCGGTGACCACCACCAGATACTCATCGTGCGGCCTCGGCTTCTCCACCTCAAGCCACTGCGCCAGCGTCCGCTGATCCGTTCGCTTGCCGGTAGCCGGTGAGTGCCGCCGCGCGCGCGGGATCGCACGGAGACCGTAGCGTTCGAGCGCACGAATCATCTCCGTCGAGGTTGTCCCATGGATGGCTCGACGCTTGGTCACATCGCGCAGGATGTAGGCCGCAGTGTCAGGGCAGGTACGCAGCAGGTAGGCAAGAGCCGCAGGACCGCAGTAGTGATTCCTGCCGTGAGGGATGGTGTAGCTGGGGTTCTTCAGATCGCGGATGACCACCACCTCGCGCGGCTTCGCAGTGCGGCGAGGACGATGGAAGCGGAACCCCAGCTCGAACAGAAGCATCTGGAACTCGTGCTCCAGTGGACCCTCGAAGCGGTCCTCGTGGCACTCCAGCTCCGTGCGCATGGTGGGAAGGATGAAGTCAGGGATGGGCTGGCCAGCGAGAAGGGCATCGTATCCAGTGAGCGTGTACTGCCACTCGATATCGTTCTCGGTCTCAACTTCATCCATGGCTATGTTGCGGTAGTGCTCCAGCTCTGACCTGAGCGCGGTTGACAACTGCATAGTGATCTCCAGAGTGAATTAGGCGGGTCACGCCTGTATAACAGTATAACACACTGCCATACTACCTGTCAAATGTTGCACATCTTCATGCGGCGTAGTACGCTGCGGGAATGACTAAACAAAACTACAGCTTCCGCCTGTCCATGGAGAAGATCGCAAAGCTCGATAAGCTGGCCGCGCTGGATGATCGAGACCGCACCTACATGGTAGATAAAGCCATCGACCTCTACCTCAAAACCCACGCCGAAAAGAACGGCACCGAACCCCACCCGAAACCAACCAAAAAGAAAGCAGGAGCACGTTGATTTACCTTCTGGCCACAGCGGATAACACCGTAAAACGAATGCAGCATGACAACAATGAACCCCTTGGCTTCGATGATTTCTATGCCTTGATCTTCCCCACCTTCACCTTCCCCCATTTAGAGACCGATGAGGTGGATATGGGCGTCATCCCCGCGCATGGCGGCAACCTCCTGCTTGTCCCGATGGAAAATTTTCCCGAGGACACCGAAGACGGTGTGCGCGCGAATCAACCCGCTACAAGCCATTCCAAATGGGGTAACGAGCACCCCGTCCTATCCGATGTGGCGATTCTCATCACTGACATTGCAGACTTGCAGAACGAAGTTCGAACTCGTCTCACCGGAGCGATCGAGGACGGCTTTATCGACGCGCGATGGGGGATCGGAACCATCACCCCGAAGGAGCATGATGACGATTGTCCGCTAGGCCAAGAGAGCCACAGAGGGCTTACCTACATCGTGACCGGAGAGAAGGCGGGAACCTATAGCGTAAGCATTATGGACGACGATGACGATCCGATTCTCGAATACGAATGTACGAACGATGAGTGTGGAGCTGTCTTCTACTATCACCGCGAGTCTCAAGGTGAGTTTGTTCCCCCTAACTTCTGCCCTCACTGTGGACACGAAAAACCCATCCCGCACGTGGCACCGAACGATGAACCAACCGAAGGAGAAGCCCAATAAATGACTAATCAGCAGCTCTACCTCGCCATCGGCATACCGTCTGTGCTGATCTTCCTCTCATGGCTCTCCAACCGCTCCGACATTAACCGTTTGTCCGACAAGGTGGATAGTTTGCGAATCGAGATTTATCACGAGTTCAAAGAGTTCTACCGCACCCTCGGGCAGCATGACGGACAGATCGAAGCAATCAAGGAGCGACACAAGTAATGGCACGTAAGCAGAAAACAGAAGTCGAGAAAGCAACCACCCCGGCCAGTGATCGATTCATGGGCGT